>FLOH01000197.1_pt1 | contig 162052 bp, 146 predicted proteins | sample 756751 | NCBI WGS metagenome assembly FLOH01 (sample SAMEA4026879, study PRJEB14308) | marine metagenome | biome: coastal water; material: water | depth 74 m | reverse complement strand
AGAGTTTGTTGATAATACTCAAGCTGTTGTAGCCATTAATGCTGGGTATTTTCTTATGCATATGAACCCAACACATCATGTGGGATTATTAAAGGCTGATGGGCAATTGGTAGAACCTGCATCAGAATCCATAATTCGTCAAAATCTTCGATACTCAATCGCCCGCGGTGCGTTTGGAATTGATAAAAACAATATGTTTGATATTGCATGGGCTTCAACAAAAAATGATTCACTATTTGAATGGGTAAAACCACTTAATAATTCTAATGGAAATCCAGTATCAAGTTTAAATTTCGAAAAAGCACAATTTTGGGATATGGAACATGCTGTACATGCGGGTCCTGTTATTGTGCACGATGCAAAACTTCATGTTTGCATTGATGAAGAGGTATTTTTCGGAACAAAAATACCAGAACTTCATCCACGAACAGCGGTTGGTTATACACGTGATAATAATCTAATCCTAGTGGTTGTAGACGGCAGACAACCAGACAGCAGGGGAGCATCACTTGAAGAGCTGGCTAATATTATGCTACAGTTTGATTGTATTGAAGCCTTGAATCTGGATGGTGGAGGTTCAAGCACGATGGTAATAAATGGTGAGTTGATCAATCGACCGGCAGGAAGTGTAAGTCAACGCGAAGTTATGTCATCGATAGCAGTATTTGTAAATGAATAGTTTGGACTATTTTATTATAATTCCAATTTATAATGGAGCATCTCATATAGAAGAATTGTATAAACACATTCCTTCTAGTCTTCACCATCGCGTGCTATTTATTGATGATGGAAGCGTTGATGAAACCGCTAATGTTTTAAAGAGTCTGAATCTGAAGATGATTCGTCACAGTGAGAATAATGGCAAGGGAAGTGCATTGAAGACTGGGATGGAATATGCAAAACGAAACGATGCTTCATTTTGTGTCACCATGGATGTCGATTTACAACACCCTCCCGGATCGCTACACGATTTTGTAAAATCCTATGAGGCTAATACAATTTCAATTGGATACAGGTATGATCGAAGTACGATGCCAATACATAGAAAATTATCAAATTTTCTTACAAGTTTATTAGTTTCTATTCGTACAAATGAGATAATAAAAGATTCTCAATGTGGATATCGACTTATTCCAAAATCAATGTTTGGATTATCTCTTAAAGAATCCGGTTTTCAATTTGAGAGTGAATTATTATTAAAAGGATGTTTATTGGGTTACGGTGTTAATCATATTCATATTCCAACGATTTACAATCAAGCCGATTCAGCAATACATCCTATGAGAGATACATTTAAATTTATTACACTTTGGTTTAGGAGTTTTTTCTGGTAATGAAATGGATAAAAAGATTATACGATTGGGTTTTACACTGGGCACATACGCGCTATGGTGTTGCTGCTTTAGTTATACTTTCATTTGCAGAAGCGTCATTTTTTCCAATTCCGCCTGATCTTTTATTGATCGCTTTAGCACTAGGAGCTAGAAAGAAAGCACTGCGCTTTGCCAGTTATTGTTCTATTGCTTCTATTTTAGGTGGTGTTGCAGGATATGGCATTGGATATCTGGTCTGGTGGGATAGTGCTGGGAATTTTTCAAGCATTGCATCTTTCTTTTTCAATCACATTCCAGGATTCACACCAGAACTCTTTGCAAGCATACAAGTATTATACGAGACATGGAATTTCTGGATAATATTTACAGCCGGTTTTACACCAATTCCATTCAAGGTTTTTACGATCAGCGCAGGTGCTTTTGATATATCGATGGTTATGTTCATATTGGCATCAATAATTAGTCGTTCAGCGCGATTCTTTCTTGTGGCAGGTTTAATATGGAAATATGGTGAGCCTATTAGATCATTTATCGATAAATATTTCAACCTTTTAGCAATAGCAGTAACAATCCTGTTAATTGGTGGGTTTGCAATGATAAAACTTTTATTATAAAACAATCACATGATAGATTTTAGGGGAAAAATAGACAATTTAATGTAATTCGGGGTGTAGCGCAGCCCGGTTAGCGCGCGTCGTTCGGGACGACGAGGTCGGAGGTTCGAATCCTCTCACCCCGACAATGAGTATTAATTACATGTGTGGTAGACATAGTTAATACTTTACAGAAACCTGATTTTATTCTACTGATATATCAAAGATATATAATCAAGAAGTAGCATGAATTAAATCTGGACTATAAAAGGATCACGGCATCTTTTCTTTACTCATAATCAAACCTAGTAAACATATTTAATATATGGTTTTAACTATATTAGTTGTGTAAACTACAGACTCTATGTATATCTTGATTTAATAACAAAACAGGCAATTGTTTGTAACAAAATCATAGTAATTGCATCAGTTAGTATTGAGACATAAACAGAAAATGATAATTAACTAGCAAGGAGAACGGCATATTGGCCACTTCAGTTAAAAAAAGCAGTAAAATCTCAAACGGTAGTATAAGCATGTACTTGGCCGAAATTGGTCGATTCAATCCTTTGAAACCTGATAAGGAAGTTGAATTGGCTCTTCGTATCCAAGAAAACGATGAAGAGGCAATGAAAGAGTTGGTTGAAGCAAACCTTCGATTTGTTGTTTCTGTAGCAAAAAAATACCAAGGAAATGGTTTATCATTAGCCGATATAATAAATGAAGGCAATTTAGGCCTCATAAAAGCGGCAAAAAGATTCGATCCATCCCGTGGTTTCAAATTTATTTCCTATGCTGTTTGGTGGATTAGACAATCCATCCTACAAGCATTGGCAGAGCAGGGTCGTCTAATTCGATTACCTCTTAATCGTGTTGGTACGATTACTAAAATCACTAAAGTAGCAGAAAAATTGGAAGCTGAAATTGAACGACCTCCAAAAGTTGATGAAATCAGTCACCAATTAAGCATTACAAGTGAAGAAGTATTCAATGCATTTCAATATTCACGCAGACATAGTTCCTTGGACACTCCATTTACTGAAGGGGAGAAAAACTCCTTATTAGATGTGGTTGAAGATGGATTAGCTCAATTACCAGATACTGAGGTAATGCGGAAATCCATGGTGGAAGATGTTTTGAAAGCATTGAGCACTTTACCTGAACGCGAATGCGCAGTCTTGGAAATGTATTTCGGTATTAACCGAGATCGTGCACACACATTGAATGAGATTGGCGAAGAATTCAGTCTCACACGTGAACGTGTACGACAAATCAAAGAAAAAGCTATTCGAAGATTACAACATAAATCGCGTAGCGAAACATTACGGATGTATTTGGGTTAATACAGCAGGAATGCTATTCTTTAAAGGGTATTAACTTTGTTGATGCCCTTTTTTTGTACAAAATACGAATGGTTCGTGTCTACGATACATCCGTAAACTTTGCCTTAGAATAGATATTTATTAACAATGAAACCAAACATAAGACATTAATACAATGACACAGTACGATTTCAAAACAATCGAAGCCAAATGGCAAGCTTATTGGGAAAAGAATAAAACATTTAAAGCAGAAGATTTTTCCGACAAACCAAAATTCTATTGTTTGGTAGAGTTTCCTTATCCGTCTGGTGATGGTCTTCATGTTGGGCATCCTAGGTCTTACACTGCATTAGATATTCTAGCACGGAAAAAGAGAATGGAGGGCTATAATGTTTTATTCCCTATGGGTTTTGATAGTTTTGGACTGCCTTCAGAAAATTTTGCTATTAAAACAGGAATACACCCATCAATAACAACAGAAAAAAATGTAAAAAGATTTACTGAGCAATTAAAATCATTAGGATTTTCTTTTGATTGGGATCGATCATTTTCAACAACAGATCCAGATTACTATAAATGGACCCAATGGATATTTATTCAGTTATTTAAAAAAGGATTAGCCTATAAATCGAAAATGCCAATCAACTGGTGTTTATCCTGTAAAACTGGTTTGGCAAATGAAGAAGTCGTGGATGGTAGATGTGAGCGTTGCGACGGAGAAGTAGAGAAGCGTCAGATTTCCCAATGGATGCTAAGAATAACAGAATACGCGGATAAACTCCTTAATGATTTAGATGAAGTCAATTATTTAGACAAAATTAAACTTCAACAGGCAAATTGGATTGGTCGATCAGAAGGAGCAAATGTTACATTCAAAATAAATGGATATATTGATTCTTCAATAACAGTTTTTACAACTCGTCCGGATACGTTATTCGGAGCGACCTTTATGGTTTTAGCTCCAGAGCATGAACTCGTTAATCAAATAACAACGATTGAACAATCTGATGCTGTGACCAATTACATAAATATGGCTGCTAAAAAAAGTGATTTAGAAAGAACTGAACTCAGTACAGATAAAACAGGGGTATTCTCTGGTGCGTACGCAATAAATCCAATTAATGATGAGAATATTCCCATTTGGATAGCAGATTATGTTTTAAGTACGTATGGAACTGGGGCTATTATGGCTGTTCCAGCCCATGATGAACGTGATTTTGAGTTTGCGGTTAAATTTGATTTACCAATTAGATGCATCTTAGATCCAGAATCTAACAAAGCAAAAAGTGAAAAAATAAATATTGATGACGTTTTGGAAGGTAAGGTATGCTGGACTTTTGATGGGATTGCGATCAATTCCTCAAGTTCAAAGGGTTTAGATATAAATGGTAAAAAAGTTTCCGATGCAAAAAAGGAAACTACGCAATGGCTAGAGCAGGCTGGATTAGGAGAAACTGCAGTTAATTTTAAACTTAGAGATTGGGTTTTCTCACGGCAGCGATATTGGGGAGAACCTATTCCAATGATAAAATGCGAGGATTGTGGGTGGGTACCAGTACCTGAATCTGATCTTCCAGTATTATTGCCTGAAGTAGAACGTTATGAACCTACTAATACGGGCGAATCTCCTTTAGCTGCAATGGATGAGTGGGTACATACGACTTGTCCAGATTGCGGTAATCCTGCACATCGTGAAACAGATACTATGCCTAATTGGGCTGGTTCATCCTGGTATTATTTGCGATATATTGACCCAAAGAACGATAAGGAAATTGCTAACCCTGAACTGTTAAAATATTGGATGCCAGTGGATTGGTATAATGGTGGGATGGAACACACTACTTTGCATTTACTATATTCACGGTTTTGGAATAAATTTTTATTTGATATAGATCAGGTACCAACATCGGAACCATATCTTAAGCGGACATCCCATGGAATGGTTTTAGGTGAGGGTGGTGAAAAAATGTCAAAATCTAGAGGTAATGTTATAAATCCTGATGATGTTGTTGATAAACACGGTGCTGATGTATTCAGATTATATGAAATGTTTATTGGCCCTTTTGATCAATCTGCTGCTTGGGACACTAAAGGGATAGCCGGAATTGATCGATTTGTACACCGTTTGTGGCGTCTTATTATGGAAAAACCAATTGCACCAAACATAGAATTAAACAAAGAACAATTATTTGTCCTTCATTCCACAATAAAAAAACTTACCAGTGATATAGACTCATTAAGTCTGAACACACCAATTAGTCAATTAATGATATGTGTTAATGAATTCATGAAATATGAAATATTGGAAAAGAATGTCGCAAATACAATCATATTATTAGTTGCACCATTTGCGCCACATATAGCCGAAGAGCTTTGGAGTTTTGTCAATCAAACAGTCGATGAATCAATTGTATTTAAACCATGGCCAACTTTTGATGAAAAGTATTTGAATAAAGATACAATAGAAATTGCAGTACAAGTGAATGGTAAAGTCCGTGCTCAAATTTCTGTATTAAGTGATACTTCAAAAGAAGATATTTTAAAAACCGCTAAAAGTGATGAACGTATCAAACGACATTTAGATAAAGGTAATATAGTAAGAGAAATCTATATACCAGGTCGTTTAGTCAATTTAGTCGTTAAATAGGAGAGACTTCTCTAATTAGATATTTTACAGGACATTCTTATATTATACATAATATATATTATGCGCACATTTACGCTAGTTGGACTTTCCTGAACCTTTCAATGTTCTCTTTTGAGCCTAGCACTAATATTATTTGATTAGGTTCAAGTATTGTATGCGGGTCAGGATTTATTTGTGTGGCAGAATCTGGCACTTTTACGCCTACAATAATAATATTATAATCTTCCCTAATTTTTGAATCTTTAATCATAAGTCCATCTAACTGATCTAAGTCATTAATATTAAATTCATCAATAACAAGATCGAGCTCTTTTTCTTTTAATGTAATCGAAACGGTATCTTGTATTGTAGGCTGGATTAATAATTCTGCCATTTTGTGTCCACCTGCTACATATGGATTAACAACTTTATTGGCACCTGCTCTTTTAAGTTTATTATTCGTATCAAGTTTGCTGCATCTACTAAGAATAAAAGCTTTTGGAGCTAGTATCCGTGCAGACATTGTTACAAATAAGTTGTCTTGATCAGTTTCTAAAGTAACAACGATACCTTCGGCCAAATCTGCTTTTGCAGATATTAACGTCTCTTCCATGGTAGCATCAGCATGCAGATATTTATATCCGAGTTCTTGAATTTTTTCTATTTTTGATTCTTTAATATCAATAATAACAAATGGTAAATGCTTTTCATTTAATTCTTTTGCAATTACGGCTCCCATACGTCCGAAACCACATATTATATAGTGTTCTTTTAAATTTTTAATACGATTAAGCATTTTCTGTCTCCGATATCTATTAAATTCTATTAATTCAGAACCAAACTTTGATAGCATTATTGCATATCCTGTAACACCAAAAATAATAAGAATTAATGTCCATAATCGTCCCAATTCACTTAGCGCGTGAACTTCACCGAATCCTACAGTGGAAAGAGTTATTACAGTCATATATAGACTGTCAATTAAAGACCATTCTTTCCCACCAATATGGTAAAAACCAATTGTACCTAATAATAATAGACTAAATAAATAAAATAGAAAAATAAATCGTTGCTTACTTGGATTCCACAAATTCAATTTTTGTTCACTCCTAAAATCCATCTAAGATAGTCTTTATGACCGTTTGAGATATCAACACTAATAATTTCTGGTATATCATAAGGATGTAATGCCAATATTTCTTTATATATATACTTCTCATTCAATTTAGGTGCTTTAATTAGGAGTAAATACTCCTTCTCATTTACAAGCTCATTTTTCCAAGTATATGCAGATTCGATATTCGATATTATGTTCACACAAGCTGCTAAGGATTTATTCTCTACCAAATGCTGGCTGATCTCAGAAGCTTTTTCCTTTGTGGGGACTGTTGTAATTATAAGTATGATATCTTTGGCTGACATTTGCTTGAATACATTAATCGCGAATCATGTAATTATACAACAAAAATATATAGGCCTAGCAGGATTTTACTCAGTGACTTTCCCGAAAGTAATCGGGACGCTCTATTTCATGTTGATAGATCAATTGATTGTACGCCCGACAGGATTCGAACCTGTGACCTCTTGCTCCGGAGGCAAGCGCTCTATCCAACTGAGCTACGGGCGCAAATAAGATGAAAAAACCTTGAAAAAGAGGTATAAAATACGGGTTCATTTCAAACTATAAAATAGCGAAGAATGTGATCTAGGTTATAATAGGATACAGATATCTTGTATCCTATACAGGCTAATAACTAAATTCTAGACAGTACAGGATACCTGTATTAACTAATTAATTACCAAACGGAGAAATAATGAAAACTTTCACAATAATGTTACTTTCCCTCTTAATGATATCGGGAATATTTATTGGATGTTCGGACGATACTGATGATCCAATACCAGTAACAGATTTAAATGTTGCACTTGTCGCAACTGCACCAACCTTAGACGGTGTTGGTACAGATGCTGCCTGGGATGAAGCAGATGCTTTAGAACTGAATCTTGGAGAAAATGTAGCTTACTCTAGCGTTGCTAATATTAATACTGATTTAACACTCAAAGCTGTTCGCACTGCTACTGATTTATATATCTTAGCTGAATGGATGGATCATACAACCACAGAAAGTGTTGATAAAAAACTATGGACATACGATGATGGCAATTGGAGCCAAGGTGGCAATGAAGATCGTCTATTTTTCTTTTTTGATATGGGTCAAAATGGCGAGCAAAAAGCTGATTGTTCTTCAATGTGTCATGTTGGAGAAGGTATGTGGACAGACACTGGCATTGTAGATCAATGGCATTGGAAAGCTAATCGTACCGCTCCAATTCATCGTGCTGATGATAAATATATTGATAATAATTATACAGATTCAAATGGTAATGTAGTTGAAGATGCTGGACAACACGGAGATTCAAAAACTAAAGGATTATATCATGATAATGTTAATAGCGGATTTCCTCTTTATTCCGGCGTTATCACTGATGGTCATTATTTAATTTTACCTAGTGGAGAGTCTGCTGACAGTTACTTTACGTCATTTGATGCAAACACAGCGGATACTACAGTCTCAATTCCAGGATATTGGGTTGATGAAAATGCAGATGGATCACGTGCAGATGTAGTGGCGTATTCATCATACAGTGGTGGCAAATGGACTGTTGAATTCAAACGTGCTTTGGTTACTACTCATGATGATGATGTGGCATTTACTACAGCATCTGGCGATCAAGTTCAAGTTACTGTTGCTGTGACTGATGACGATGGTGGCAAACATGTTGGTTCAGAACCATTCTATATTATTTTTTAGCGATTAGCTAATTTATAAGGGGAGAATTCTTAATCAAGTTTCTCCCCTTTTTTATAACAATTATTTCTTAAAATTAAATCATGAATTAAATTTGAAGATGGTAATTGTTTTCATATTTTTTGCTTCGAAAAAAGAACTATATGATTCGTATACAAGAATGAAAATGATCTCACAAAAAAACTATTAACGGAAATCATTATGAGTAATAAAAAACAGTCGCGTAGAAAATTTATTGATACATTATTGGGGTCAGGAATATTTCTTTTATTTTCCAGTGTCTTCTACCCCGTCGCTAAATTTTTGGTTCCACCTGTTATTACAGGACCAGATGTAAATAGTGTAGAAGTCGGTTTGCTTTCGGAATTTAAAAAAGGAATGTCAAAGATTATCCGCATGGGTAGAAAACCTATTTTAGTCTTTCGGCAAAAAAATGGTGATGTAAAAGCACTTGAGGCTACCTGTACACATTTAGATTGCAATGTACAGTTTAAATCTGAGACAGAACAAATTTGGTGTGCATGTCATAATGGATATTATGATACACAAGGTCGGAACATATCAGGACCTCCCCCAAGACCATTAGGACAATTTCCAATCGTATTAAAAGATGATAAAATTATTGTTACCAAAAACGAGGTATCATAATGTCATTATACAGTTGGGTTAATGATCGTATTGATCTCGATTCCGGAATAAAATTTGCAACCAAAAAGCAAGTCCCCGTTTTTTATGGAACAGTCTGGTATTACTTGGGCGGTGTATCTCTATTTCTGTTTGCTTTGCAAGTTGTAACAGGTATACTGCTTTTATTGTATTATCAACCAGGAGCCACTACTGCTTTTGAAAGTGTTAGGTTTATTGTTAGTAAGGTTGAGTTCGGTTGGTTGATACGTGAAGTACATGCTTGGTCAGCAAATCTATTCATATTATTTATTTTTCTCCATATGTTTACGGTGTTTTTCGCAAAAGCATATAGAAAGCCGCGCGAATTGACTTGGTATAGCGGTTTTCTTTTATTGGCGCTTTCGTTATTTTTTGGATTTTCTGGCTATTTACTTCCTTGGAATGAATTGGCATTTTTTGCAACCAAGGTTGGAACAGATATTGCTGGAGCTGTCCCGATTGTAGGTGACTTTCTGTTACGTTTACTTCGTGCTGGCGATGAAGTAAATAGTGCTACACTATCACGTTTTTATGGAATTCATGTAGCAATACTTCCTGCTATCTTCACAGTCTTATTAGGAATTCATTTAGCATTTGTTCAAATGCAAGGTATGAGTGTTCCACCAGAACTTGAAAATATAGATCCCTCAAAACGTAAAACCATGCCTTTCTTTCCAAACTTCGCACTCCGCGATCTTTTTGTATGGTTGATTGTCTTAAATGTGATAGCGCTATTAGCCGTTATTTTTCCCTGGGAATTGGGACATAAAGCAGATGCCCTTGCAGCTGCGCCGGCAGGTATTCGACCGGAATGGTATTTCATGTTCATGTTTCAAACGCTAAAACTTATTCCTGCTCATGTATGGTTTATCGAAGGTGAGCTATTTGGTGTTTTACTTTTCGCTGTAGGCGGAATGATCTGGTTTTTTGTACCATTATTTGATAAATCAGCCAATGAAGGCAAACGATCTCGCTTATGGAAATGGTTTGGTATTGGTATCATAGTTTATATGATCATCTTAACCGTTTGGGGGTATTTAGTATGAGACTTCTAACATTTTTTCTACTTATCGGATTTATTTCCCAAATTGCTGTTGCGGAGGTTGATGTCAATCGTGATGCGTGCATACAATGTCATGTCGAGATTGATGATGATTTAGAAAATCCTGTAATGACTAATTATGAAAACGATATACATTACGAGAAGGGATTGAGTTGCTCAGATTGTCATGGAGGAAATCCTGAGGGTTGGGATGATGAAGATGCCGCAATGTATGATAATGATTCATTTATTGAAGATATGAGTAAAATGGATGAAGTCAATATGTGTGGGAAATGTCATGCTGATCCCACGTATATGAGACAGTACGCCGCTTCAGTAAAAACAGATCAGTTAGCACAATACTGGACAAGCCAACACGGTATTAAACTCCAAGAAGGGATAGATAATGTGGCGTCATGTACGAGTTGTCATAATGTTCACGGAATATTTCCTGTAAATGATCCTCGTTCGACAGTTTATGATATAAATATTCCTGAGACTTGCAGTAAATGTCATTCAGACGCAGATATTATGAAAGATTCAGGCTATCCCACAGATCAGTTTGATGACTTTAAAATATCCGTACATGGAATTGCTTTATTAGAAAATCAAGACATTGGCTCCCCTGCGTGCAATGATTGTCATGGCAATCATGGTGCTTCCCCTCCCGATGTTGGACATATATCCGATATTTGTGGAACCTGTCACGTTAACAATAAAGAATTGTTTCAGAGCTCCCATTTAAAAGACGCTTTTATTAAAGAAGGAATAGCACAGTGTGAAGGATGCCATAATAATCATGCTGTAGAAAAAACAACTGATGAGTATTTAAATTGGGAAAACAATTCTGTTTGTATCGTTTGTCATGAAAACGACGATAAAGGCAGCAAAGCAGTGATAATGGCTGATTCATTTTATGAAATAATAATGAATCTGAAATCGGGTATTCACATGGCTGATTCCCTCTTAAGTGATGCTGAACAAAAAGGTATGGAAGTATCTGATTACGATTACAATTTGGAAGAAGCACACAGAACTCTCATCCAAACTCGAACTGCAATTCATAGTTTTAATGTGGAGTCAGTTATTGAAGTTGCTACTCCAGGTATGAAGGCAATTGAAGCTTCTCTTGCAGGAGCAAATAAAGTGTTAAATGATTGGATTTTCCGTAGAAAGGGATTATTTGTTTTCTCGTTAATTATCTCTTTTGTCGCTCTAATTTTATATATAAAAATTCGTGATATGGAAAAACCTGAATAAATTGATTGAATAAAAAAAGCCGTCAATTAAGACGGCTTTTTTTATAGCTATATTTTTTTAGATAATCGTTCGGCTGCTTCTACTGTATTCTCTACCAACATTGCAATGGTCATAGGACCTACACCTCCAGGGACAGGAGTAATTGCGGTAACTTTATTCTCAATAGACTTTTGATTCACGTCGCCAACTAATTTATACCCTCTTTCACGCTCAGGTGCATCTACCCTATTCATTCCTACATCAATTACAATAGCGCCCTCTTTTACATATGATTCATCAATCAATTCAGGTACACCAATTGCCGCAATAATAACATCAGCCATTTTTGTGATTTCAGGAATATTTTTAGTCCCAGAGTGACAAATAGTCGTTGTGGCATTTGCTCCCTGTGTTTTTAAACTAGTAAGTAAGGACATTGGTCTTCCAACAATATTACTTCTACCGATTACAACAACAGATTTACCAGATAAGTCTATAGCATAGTAATCAAAAATCCGCATGATCCCTTTGGGTGTACACGCGACAAATTGAGGTCTTCCCTGCGCGAGTTTTCCTAAATTTACAGGATGGAAACCATCAACATCTTTTTCAGGTAAAATTTCATCAAGAATATGATCAGTATTTATATGACTAGGCAAAGGCAATTGAACTAGAATGCCGTGATACTTGCTATCGTTGTTTAGTTGTTTAATTAAATTTAACAGTTCACGCTCAGAAGTTGTTTCAGGTAAAGAAAGGGTCTCAGAAAATAGATTCAAACTGGAAAATCGTTTCGCTTTACTTCGAACATAAACCTTAGAAGCTGGATCTTCACCAACTAGTACAACAGCCAATCCAGGGATAATATTCTTCTTTTTAAGAGTCTCTATTCTGTCCGTTAATAAATTATAAACATGTTGGCTTACTTCTTTTCCTGAAAGCAATTTCATGTGGCTACCGTAGAATGTTATTGAGGATTATTCTAATGATTCATCTACTAAATCAATTAATGAACTGACTCTATTATCAATGTCACCAAAAGTAGATTCTTTATCTTTTTGCAACGTGAATAATTCGTCTGAAATATTCATTGCTGCTAATATGGCGATGCGTATTGAGGACTGATCTGTGGCTAAGCTATCTTGAACTTCACGCATTTTACCATCAACGAAAGAGGCAATATCTTTTATATAATTGACATCCGCAGGAGCTTTTACTGTGTATTCTTGCCCAAAGATACTAACGCGAACTAAGCTTGCTCGGTCATCCATTTGAACCCCCTTCATACTCATCCAACAAAAGAATCAAATTTTCAACATGGGATTCAATTGCACTGAGCTTGTTGGAATCATCTGATTTATAATTTGGTATAAGTATACCTTGCTTGGCTGATTTCAATTCTTCAGCAAGCAATTTTATTTTGGATTCAAGTTCGTCAAATAAGGCAATATTCATAATGCACGTAATTTACCATCAAAACCAGATTTGACAACACTTATAATTTCATTTATTACTGGGTTTACTTCAGTGTCTTCAAGTGTTTTTGTATTACTTTGGAATGTAAAATTAAACACAATACTTTTTTTACCGGGCCCCAAGTTTTCATGATGAAATATATTTGTGGGGACTACATCAGTCAGGTTATTATACTGTTTTGACATAATCGCAATAATTACGTCTTGAGATTGTGTTGATTCATCAAAAACAAAATTTAGATCTCTCTGCATTTTTGGATACGTAGATACCTTTTTGTAATATGTCGGGATATTTAGCAATTCTAATAATGGTTCTACAAATAATTCAAATCCATATATATCTTTTAGATTTATACTTAGTTTATTGTTATACGAATCGGAGAATACACCAATATTACCTATAACTATATTTTGAAAAACAACGTCAAAAGCATTATGAAATGTTGTGGACTGAGTTGTTCGATAGCTAGGCTCCTCTCCCAACAATGATTGAATCAGTGTGGAGATCGTTCCTTTTAAAAGGTATAAATTTTGAATAGTAACGTTACTAAAATGAACATCTTTTTTTGTATATAATCCTGTAGTAATTCCTGAGATCAGAGATGTTTCTACAATATTTTCAAATCCATCACCATTTCTTTGATGTATCTGTCCATATTCAAATAACATTACATCTTTATTTCCGTTATTAGCATTATAGTCGGCATTTTGCAGTAATCCAGGGAATAAACATGTTCTTAATACAGCCATTTGCTCCCCGAGTGGATTAATTGTTTCCACGGGTGCACTACCAGCTAATCCTGCAATAGTCAGTGACTGTAAAGAATTATTATAACATTGCTGATATCCAAATCCCTTTAATGAAGTGAAAACGTCCTTCAATTTATTAGTTGGGTCTGGCTCCTTATCTGGATATAAACTCGAAAAGTTTGCATTGTCAGGAATTTGATCATATCCGTGTATTCGCACAATTTCTTCGATCAAATCAATTTCACGCTCTAAATCAGGTCGATGTGAAGGTGGAATACATAACCATTCGTCAGTTTTCTGTTTTTGAATCTGAACGCCTAATTTTTCCAACGAATCTTTAATGAACGACTCAGAAATATCAAAGCCGAGAATACTTGTAGCGCGTTTATGTCGTAAAACAATGTTTGGTGGTTGGATTCTCTTAGCATAATTATCCACAATATTGGAAGCCATTTTACCATTTGCGTGGTTCTCTAATAATTCTACAATCCTCCAAAAGGCTGAATATGCACCTTCAATATCAGCTCCCCTTTCAAATCGTCGAGATGCTTCAGTAAGCATGCCCAAGGATTTTGAACCCTTCCGAATAGTTATTGGATCAAAATAAGCACTTTCAATTAAAACTGTATGTGTATCTTCTTTTACTGCTGTATTCAAACCGCCCATAATTCCTGCTAAAGCGATAGGAGTTTCACCATCAGTAATAAGAAGATGTTCGCTGTTTAGAGTACGCTTTTCTTCGTCAAGAGTCGTAAATATTTGTCCGTCTTTTGCACGACTAACGCCAATAGTATTTGTCGGTATCAAACGAAAATCAAAAATGTGTGTTGGGTGACCCATTTCCAGCAAAACAAAGTTTGAAATATCAACAACATTGTTGATACTCCGTTGCCCTGCTGATGTCAAACATTGAATCATCCAATCTGGAGACGGTCCTATTTCTATATTTTTGACAACACCAGCTATATATCTTGGGCAACCATCCGGATCATCTATAATGACTTTTACATTTTCATTAGCATCTTGCGCAATTTTTGGTTCATATGTTGAGAATAGACGTAATTCCCTGCTCGTTTTAATTGCTATTTCTCGTGCAATACCGTAGTGAGAAAGAGCATCGGGACGATTAGGAGTGATATCTAATTCAATAGACAACAAATGATCATTATAATATTGTTGAAAAGGAATTCCAGGGGTAACGTCACTTGAGAGTTCCATAATTCCTGAATGATTATCTGATAGATTTAGCTCTTTTTCAGAACATAACATACCAAAACTTTCAACACCACGAATCTTGGCTTTTTTTATTTTAAATCCATCTGAGAATTCAGCCCCGATTTGAGCCAGGAATACGTTTAAACCCGGTTTTACGTTTGGTGCTCCACAAATTACCTGATGAACCTCATTCCCATCATCAACGGTGCAAATAGTGAGCTTATCAGCATTCGGATGCTTTTCCACGGACTTAATATGGGCTGTAACAACATTGTTTATAGATGAAATATCTATTCCATCTTCAGCTTCAAAACCAAGAATAGTTAGCATTTCTGCTAATTCTTCAGAAGTCTCATGGATATCTACGTATCTTTTTAACCAACTAATTGAAATGTGCATGAACTATCCTAGGCTCCGTCGACTAAAATTGTTCTAAGAATCGAACATCATTTTGATAGAACAAACGGATATCGTCTATTTTATACTTTAACATGGCCATTCTTTCTACACCCATTCCAAAGGCATATCCCTGCCAAACTTCAGGATCATAACCTACAGATTCGAATACAGCAGGATCAACCATACCGCATCCAAGGATTTCCATCCACTGTCCTCTCTCTTCGTTCCAAAGATCAACTTCAGCACTCGGTTCGGTAAACGGAAAAAAGCTTGGTCTAAAACGCACCTTTGTATCACGACCAAACATCCGATGAATAAAATACGTAAGGGTTGATTTCAATTCTGTAAAAGACACATGTTTATCAACGAAAAGACCCTCAACCTGATGGAAAAGACAATAACTCTTAAAACTTATAGCTTCGTTTCGATAAACCCGACCTGGTACAATATATCGTAGTGGCGGTTCCTGGTTTTCCATTAAATGGATTTGCACATTACTTGTGTGTGTTCTCAGAACGACATTATCTTCAATAAAAAAGGTGTCCTGCATATCTCTGGCAGGATGGTGTTTTGGTATATTCAACGCTTGGAAATTATGATAATCGTCATCAATCTCAGGTCCATAAGCGATAGAAAATCCGATATCCCTGAAGATGGTTTTTATTTCATCCATCGTTTGTTGCAAGGGATGTAAAGAGCCTATCCGGAACTGGTGTCCTGGTAAACTATAATCGATTGTTTCTTGCTGTTTTTGACCAACATTAGAGGCCCCAAGAGTTCTTTTATTTTCAAATAATTCAGTGAGCTCATTGCGTACCTGATTTAACAGTTTTCCTATATTTGGACGCTCAGAGGGATCGACACTTCCCATCTGCGCAAAAAGGGATGCCACTTTGCCTTTACGACCTAAAAATGTGGACTTTAATTCTTCAATTTCTTGGGGTTTATTGGGGAAGGAATCGATTGCAGCCCGAAACTCGGTTCGGACTGCGTCGATTTTCTCTTGGAAAGACATCGTTAATCTTTAACGGTGTTCACCAACTGGGCAAATGCTTGAGGATTACCCATAGCTAAATCAGCCAGGATTTTCCTGTTTAAGTCAATGCCATGTTGCTTTAAGCCAGATATGAATGCAGAATAAGACATTCCATGTTGCCGTGCAGCCGCATTTATCCGCAAAATCCAAAGACGACGAAACATACGTTTTCTTTGGCGACGGTCTCGGTAAGCATAAGTACCAGCTTTCCAAACCGAATCTTTTGCAGCTTTATAGTTGCGGCTCCGGGCACCATAGTAGCCTTTGGCCTGCTTCACCACCTTACGGTGTCTGCGATGTCTAGGGACTGAACTATTTGCTCTTGGCATAATCCACTCCTTCTTAAACAGCCAGCATTTGTCGTACGCGTGTTACTTCGGAAGCGGAAATTAATCCTGCATGACGCATCTTCCGTTTTACACTATTCGATCGACGAACTAGCATGTGTCTATGGTTTGCTTTATTACGTCGAATTTTGCCGGACCCGGTTAAACTAAACCGTTTGGCAGCACCACGACGTGTCTTCATTTTAGGCATTCATTACTCCTATTTTGCAATGAACATGTTGGACATTCTCCGTCCTTCCAGGCCATTCCGCTTTTCAATAACAGCGATGTCTTCCAACATCTCTTCAACGCGGTCCATTAAATCATGACCTAAATCTTGACGGGACATTTCCCGGCCACGAAACATAACCGTGACCTTTAGCTTACTTCCTTCTAAAAGGAATTTTCTACCTTGATTGATTTTAGTATCAAGGTCGTGCACATCAATATGGGGGCGGAACCGTACTTCTTTAATCTTAACAACGTGCTGTTTTTTCTTACTGGCATGTTGTTTTTTCTTCTCCTCATATTTGATTTTACCGAAATCTTGAATTTTACATACTGGAGGATCGGCATTTGGAGAAACTTCTACCAGGTCCAGTCCAACATCCTGCGCCATTTCAATAGCTTTATCAATGCCGACAATACCTACTTGTTCTCCATTGTGATCAATTAGCCGAACTTCTTTTACAGAAATATCTTCATTAATTCGTGTTTTATTCTGTTTTGCGATAAGAATGTCTCCTTGTTTTTATTTCATCTAATATCTCAGAAATGAAATCATCTAACGGAATAGAGCCTTGATCACCAATTTTCCGCCTTCGTACAGAAATTGTTTTTGCTTCTACTTCCTTTTCACCAATAATGGCCATTACGGGAATTTTACTCAATTCCGCTTGTCGTATCTTTGCTCCAATTTTTTCAGGTCGAGTATCAATTTCGCAACGGATACCTTTTTCAAACATTTCATTGACGATTTCATACCCATAATCATGAACTTTTTCAGATACTGGCAGAATGATTACTTGGCGGGGAGCTAGCCATAGAGGAAAATCCCCTGCGTAATGTTCAATTAAGAATCCTACAAATCGTTCATGCGTGCTTAATGGTGCACGGTGTATGCATAACGGAGTCTCGTCCTTACCGTCTGCATTAGTGTAAGTTAAGTTAAATCTACCAGGTACCGCAAAGTCTACCTGATTTGTTGCTAAAGTAAATTCTTTGCCGATTGCGCTCCACACTTGGACATCAATTTTTGGACCGTAAAATGCTGCTTCACCAGGGATTTCTGTATAATTAAATCCTCCATCGTCCAAGGCTTCTTTAACAGCTTTTTCAGTTTTTATCCATAGGTCAGAATCATCTACATATTTCTTCCCGAGTTCAGCAGGATCATGCAAACTTAGTCGCATCATATATTTTTCTATTCCAAAAATTTCAAAATACATCAGATACATACGGCAGACATCAAGAAATTCTTCTTTGAATTGCTCAGGTGTACAATAGATATGTGCATCATTCATTTGCATGCTTCGCACACGCATGAGGCCAAATAACTGGCCAGATTTTTCATAGCGATAGCAGGTTCCATACTCAGCTAGACGTACTGGTAAATCACGATAACTTTTTGGCGAAGCTGCATATATTTTATGATGATGAGGGCAATTCATTGGTTTTACATAATATTCTGTACCATCTATATCCATCGCAGGGTACATGGAGTCTTTATAGTGCTCTAAATGACCACTTCTCTCATACAAACTACTTTTACTAAGATGCGGTGTTCTGACGCGTTTATAACCAGCTTTTCTTTCAGACTCTTTTGCAAGATATTCTAATTCATCGAGAATAATAGTACCGTTTGGTAACCACAATGGCAATCCGGGTCCAACCTCTTCGTCAAAAATATAAATTTCTAATTCACGACCAATCTTACGATGATCACGTTTTTTAGCTTCTTCAAGAAAATCAAGATACTTCTTCAAACTTTTCTTTGAAGAAAAAACAGTACCATAAATGCGCTGGAGCATTTTATTTTTTTCATCACCGCGCCAATAGGCACCTGATGAATTCAGAAGTTTAAAATATTTAATTTTTCCTGTATTAGGAACATGAGGACCGCGACACAAATCAATAAAGTCGCTTTGTTGATATGCGGAAAGAGTTTCACCAGAATCAATGTCTTCAATGATTTCAACTTTATAATGCTCACCCATTTTTTTAAAAAGTGTAATGGCATTATCCCTGGACATTTCCTTGCGGGTCACGATTTGTCCTTGATTAGCCAATTCATGCATTTTCTCTTCAATCCTCAACAAATCTTCATCAGTGAATGTACCGTCAATATCAAAATCATAATAAAAACGGTTTTCAATCGCTGGGCCAATGGTCACTTGAGCTTTTGGATAAATTTCTTTAACAGCCTGTGCCATTAAATGTGCTGTACTATGCAACAAGACTTCATGACCTTCAGGAGTCTCGCCAGTAAACAGCTCAACGGATGCATTCAATTCAATGGGATATGAAAGGTCACGCAATTCTCCATCGACTTTGCTTACAACAACATCTTGAGCAAGACGCGGACCAATGCTTTCAGCTATCTGAAGTGAGTTTATTCCAGATTCATATTCGCGTGTTAAGGCGTCAGGAAATGTGATTGTTATGATATTACTCATGAAGATGATTGGCTAGAATTATACAATTTATACGGCAAGTGTAATAAAATATAATTGCACGGAGTTTGAGTTACTCTGGAGCAACTTGATACTGTCGCTAATTTTATGTGATTGTTTCAATTAATGTCCATTTATGTGGGCGATAATGGATTCGAACCATCGACTTCTACGATGTCACCGTAGCGCTCTAACCAACTGAGCTAATCGCCCTTAATTACCAAAATGCAGTACAATAGTTCTTGATTAAATGAATACCTCTTTTGCAAAAAGACATGCTTGATGCATTAAACGTGGTTCCAAATAATTCCTTTTCCTTTCGAGAAAAGCCACGAAATTTAAAATAGAATCTCTAATAATTCAGTACGTTTTATTTAAAATAAATATAATAATCAGTCAATATTTATTGTTCACTTATTTCCACGCTTAATAAATCTTTATATGCTAACTGATCCATGAGAAGTTTTTGCGTTTCTTGAACAATTTTATCTTTTTTCAGAGCTATTTCAGTACGTTTTTTACTATCTTCTAAAGTTTGAGCGAATTCCATATGTAAAGCCAATTCAAGGATTTCTTTTTCGTCTTCAAACAATGCTAATTCTTTTGTAGAAATAAATCCTTCTAACGACTCAATGGCAGCATTTAAATCTGTACTAAGACTGTCTAAAGTCCAAAATGATTCTTTCATTAATTCATACTGTTTTTCACCTTTTAACTTTACATCTAGCTCTAGTTCCTCAAGATAAGATGCAAATGAATCCATTAGTTTGTTGTCATTTAAAGCTTCTTCTAATGATGAATAATCATTGCGATGGATTTGAACAAAAGTGAAAAATGCGCTTTTTCTATAACATTCTTGAGCAAGTGGACCAATTTTATCGGAAAAAACTTCATAGTCTGGTGTAATTCCACCACCACCTTTTACCGTCCTTCCGGCTGCTGTTGTAAAAACAGTATCTTCTTCAGTCTGATTATTAATTATCTCGTCGTCAACATAACCAGGTTTTTGAATTAAACGACCACTTGGTGTATAATATTTTGCAGTTGTTATTTTAAGACTACGTGATTTATCCAGATCAAATACAGATTGAACCAAACCTTTACCAAAAGAAGTTTCTCCAACAACAATTGCACGATCTAAATCTTGTAACGTCCCAGAAACAATTTCACTTGCTGACGCGCTTCCTTCATTAATAAGAACAGCAAGATTAATATCATCAGAAATAATAGGGTTTTTAGAAGCTTTTAATGTCCGATTGCTGCTTTTATTCCGACCCTTGGTAGTTAACAACATTTCACCTTTCGGTACAAACATATCCAAAATGTCAATGGCTGCATTAAGCAGACCTCCAGGATTATCACGTAAATCTAGAATAATTGATTCTGGATTACTGGTCATTAATTCCTGTAAAGCAGATTTCATTTCACCAATGGAATTTTTTGAAAATCTGGTTAAACGAATATATCCAGTTTTGTCATCAAGCATACCTGAATAAGTTACATCGTCTACACGAATATCACTTCTCACTAAGGAGAATTCAATTTGATCGTCACTGTCAAATCTTTTGATAGTTAATGCAACGTTAGTACCCTTTTTGCCACGAATCTGTTTTGCTGCGTCATTGATATTCATATCTTTCGTGGGATTTCCATCAATTTCAATAATAACATCACCGCTAATAATACCGGCTCGATGTGCTGGAGAATCATCCATGGGAGCAATTACAGTTAACCTGCCATCACGACGACCCAGATGCATTCCTACTCCACCATATTTGCCATGAGTCAATATATCAAGACCTTCACGGTCTTCTTCTTCCATATAAACAGTATATGGATCTAAGCTACTTAACATATTACCTATGCTCTTTCGCGTAAATTCCTCAATATCAATATCATCAGCATAATTAGTAACTAGATATTTATAAACATTGTTAATCAATTTTTGAGATTCTGCAATCTGTTGAAAAAATTTTGATTTTGTAAGAGCCAAAGACGATATCCCAGCCATGGATATCAATAATGATAATATGATAATTGTTTTACGTTTTTTGATAATCTGCATCATATCAGATGAAATTCCTTTTGGTTAGTGTAGATATTATAACATCTTGAATGCTATCAATAGTATGATTCCCGTCAACTAAGACGATTCTATCAGAAAATCTTTTTGTCATCTTCATATACATTTGGCGTACATTTGCTTGAAAATCCAATCCTGCCCGCTCAATTCTGTCAGGCGATCCCCCCTGTCGTTCAAACCCGATTTCAGGTAAGACATCTACAAAAAATGTTAAATCTGGTTGTAGAGCAAAAGTAGCAAACTGATTTAATTCAATTAACCATTCTAAATCGATTATTCTTCCTCCGCCCTGATACGCCAGCGTTGAATCAGCATACCGATCAGCTACGACCCATTTTCCGTTATTCAAGGATGGTATAATCACTTCTTTTGTCAATTGCGCTCTACTCGCAGTCATGAGTAAGGCTTCAGTACGTCCGGTCATTTCGTCGCCACCAGAATGCAATAAAATATTACGTACCTGTTCTGAGATGTCTGTTCCACCAGGTTCGCGGACAAAAACAACTTCTTTCCCTTCGTCCTCCAATTTTTGAATAAGAAGTTTCGCTTGTGTGGATTTTCCACAACCATCAATTCCTTCGAATGTAATAAATCTTGGTTTAACTGAAATGGACATTTGGATTTTCTTTGCCTATAAGAATGACACATTCACCCTTTGCAGGATGTGCGATAAAATACGCCATTAGTTCTGAAATTGTTCCACGATGCATTGTTTCGTGTATTTTGGTTATTTCTCTTCCTACTACGGCAGGTCGATCACCTAGTTCATTTAACAAATCATTTAATGTTCGATTTAACCTTTTTGGACTTTCATAAATAACGATCGTTGCTGTTTCTCCTAATAGCGAATGAACTCGCTTCCGCCGACCTTTTTTGGGAGGTAAAAATCCTTCAAAAACAAAACGATCTGTAGGCAATCCGCTGGAGACCAAAGCTGCAATAACGGCAGATGGTCCAGGTATAGGTGATACCACAACATTTTCATCAATCGCTGCACGTATTAGTTTATAGGCCGGATCGCTAATGCCCGGTGTGCCTGCATCAGTTATGAGTCCAACATCCTTCCCGGAACATAACATTTTTACAATAGAAGGAATCCGGGTTAATCGGTTATACTCAAAATATGATATGACGGGCGTTGAGATATTGTAGTGTCTCAATAAAATTCTACTGTGTCTTGTATCTTCAGCAGCTATTATGGAAACATTCTCGAGTATCTCAATCGCCCGATATGTAACATCTTTTAAATTTCCAATAGGTGTGGAAACTATGTAAAGAGATCCTTTATCTGTTTGGTCTACAGACGACGTAGTGCCTCGCGAATAATGTCTATTCCCTGATTCAATTCTTCTTTAGAAATATTAAGATGTGGACGAAAACGAAGACTCTGATGACCGCAACCAAGGATCAATGCACCTTCTTCTGCGATCAAACCGGACAATTTATTTCGTTGTTCCCCATTCGGTAAATCAAAGGCACAAAAGAGACCAAGACCCCGAACATTTGAAACAACACCACTAAACTCATTTTGCAATTCGTAGAGTTTATTTTGTAAGTAAAGACCATTCTTTTTAGCAGCTTGAACAAGATTTTCTTTTTCAATGATATCTAGATATAATGTAAACCGTACCATATCTACTACATTTCCACCCCATGTGGAATTTATTCTACTAGACTCATGAAATACATTGTCCTTTATCTCGTCTAAACGATTGCCGGCAAACATACCGCACACTTGAGTTTTTTTACCAAAACTAATAATATCAGGACGTGTGCCTTCACCAAAGTTTTGATGTGCCCACATCTCACCAGTCAGTGCGATTCCCGTTTGAACTTCATCATAAATAAGGATGATTTCATTTTCATTTGAAATCTCACGTAAGGCACGGAAAAATTCAGGACGGAAATGGTTATCACCGCCTTCACCTTGAATCGGTTCAATAATTATGGATGCAATATCGTGTGGATTATCAGCGATTGCTTGTTTGATTTCGCTTATAGCTTTTTCCTCTAACGCTATCACAGCATCTAGATTGTCAGCCAATGGGAATGTAATCTTTGGAGTTGTAATCCGTGGCCAGTCAAATTTCGGAAAATATTTTACTTTGCGTGGATCCGGGGAGTCTGTTAAAGACATCGTATATCCGGTACGTCCATGGAAACATTCCTTAAAATGGATAACTTTGCATCCTACTTCACCTCGACCAGCAGCTAAATTTTTTCTGACTTTCCAATCAAATGCTGCTTTAAGTGCATTTTCAACAGCCAAACCACCGCCTTCGATATAAAAAGCATATGGTAAATATTCAGGCTGAGCCACACGACCCATTGTTGCAACAAATTCTGCCATTTCTTTTGAATATATATCAGAGTTTGTAGGCTTGTTTATGGCAGCATCAGCCAAACGATCGCGATTTTCCAATACATACGGATGGTTGTATCCAACTGACAGGGATGCAAACATCGAAAATAAATCAAGATACTCTCTACCATTTCTGGCATCAACTAGCCATGAACCATGGCTATTCTTTAAATCAATTACGGGATCCATACCATCTGCAAGCATATGCTTACCAATTGCAGAATGGACATTTTTTGCATCAACGTGTTTCATATCATCCTCAATTTTTAGATTTATTCAGATAAATCGAATTTTATTCCCTGCGCTAAAGGCAGCTCTTTACTCCAATTGATCGTATTCGTCTGACGTCGCATATACGCTTTCCACGAGTCAGACCCGGATTCACGACCACCACCTGTTTCTTTTTCACCACCAAATGCTCCACCAATTTCAGCACCGGAGGTTCCGATGTTAATATTTGCAATTCCACAGTCACTTCCACGTGACGACAGAAATTGCTCCGCATGCTGGATGTTCATAGTGAACATCGAAGAAGATAATCCCTGAGGGACATTATTGTGTATTTCCAAGGCATCCTCTAAATCCTTGTAAGTAATGATATACAATATTGGGGCAAACGTTTCGTTTTGTACAATATCCCAGGCATTATCTGCTTTAACAATTGTGGGTTCTACAAAAAAACCTTTTCCATCCATCGCTTTGCCACCATATAATATTTCACCACCAGCAACTTCAATTAGATCCAAAGCGCGTTTGTATACTTCAACAGCACTTTTGTCTACCATGGGCCCCATAAGCGTGTCATTATCAATGGGATTGCCTATCCGCACTTGTTTATATGCATTTACAAGCTTCCCGACCAAAGAATCGTAAATATTTTCCTGGACAATGATGCGACGTGTCGATGTACATCGTTGACCTGCCGTACCTACTGCACCAAAAACAATAGCAGGGATTACCAATTTCATATCTGCGGTTTCATCAATTATGATCGCATTATTTCCGCCAAGTTCAAGGATGGATTTTCCAAATCGTTTAGCAACAGCTTCGCTAACGTGTTGTCCCATTCGAGTTGATCCTGTAAAGGATATAAGAGGAACGCGTTTATCATTAATTAGTCTCTCACCGATGGTAGACCCTCTTCCAACAACAATACTAAAAATTCCTGTATAACCATTCTTTTCCATTACTCTATTGCATAAATGTTGCACAGCAATTGCAGTTAGAGGAACAGTGCTCGAGGGTTTCCAAATCACAGTATTGCCTGCAATTGCAGCAATAAATGCATTCCAAGCCCATACTGCGACAGGAAAATTAAAAGCACTCACGACGCCAACAGGACCCAACGGGTGCCACTGCTCATACATTCTATGGTCAGGTCTTTCAGAATGCATTGTATTTCCATACAACATTCTTGATTGACCAACAGCAAAATCAGCGATATCAATCATCTCTTGAACTTCGCCATCGCCTTCGGCTTTTACTTTACCCATTTCAATGGTCACAAGACTTCCAAGTAAATCTTTATATTTTCTGAGTTCTTCACCCATTTGACGAACAAATTCACCGCGAATTGGTGCTGGTACTTTCCGCCACTCTTTAAATGCTGTTAGTGAATCCTGTACAATCGATTCATAATCTTCTTCACTGGATTGATAAACACTAGCTAACGCATCACCATTTGAAGGGTTTATAGAGTCCAGAATTCCGGAATCTGTAGTTTGGGACCATTTTCCTTTTCCAGAGCAAGCACCAAAATTCTGTTCATTTACACCAAGCGCTAATAAAATTTCTTGCGCAGTCATAAAATAATCTCCTTAATAACGTGTCATTGTTTAAGAAACTCGCATGAGAATTTAGATGTTTAAAGTATCAGAAAAAATGCTAGTGAAAAGAATATTTAATACAAAAAACCCGGTCCTCACAATGAAAACCGGGTTGATATTAATTGCTATTTAGAGTCTAAGAATTTTTGTTTTTGCTTTGTGAAGTATTCATCGTCGGGCTGAAATCCGATACAGTTATCAATTACGATAATTGCATCATCAATTTGACCTAATTTCCATAACACTTCAGCTTCAGTATCCATCACCTGAGCTTTTGATTTGAGTTCTTTCTCATCTATCATTCCCACAGCTATTCTAACTTTATCCAAGGCATCTTTAAGATTTAACTCTAATTCAGCCATTCTCCAGGCATATCCATTTAAGGAATTATAATCTTTTTCACCCCTTTTTACTACCAAATCAGAAAACACTTTATAGGCTTTTGCTTCAGATGCTAAATCCTTGTTTTTCTTATGAAATTTAACAATAGCGTGATAAGCTTTTTCGATATATTTACTATCAGGATAGGTATCGATGAATGATTTTATTTTATCAATATTACCATCCAAACTCGTTGAATATTGAGCTACTTTGAAGGATGATAATTCAGCCATTGTATCATCAAGCTCTGATATAGTTTCCCAAACATCCTTGGCACCAACAACATCACTTTTTTCTTCATATTTTTCTGCCAGTGATTTCCATAATTCGATATTATTAGGATCAACTTCTACTTCGGTTTGCAGAGCGGAAATAGTACCAATATTTTGTCTTATTCTGTCTAATTCTGCAGCAAATTCTTCAGGAGGTAAATACCCAACAATTCGATCGACTTCTTCACCATCACTATTGACAATTACTGCTGAGGGATATCCTTGAATATGATATTTTTCTTTTAATTCAGGACCATCATTTTTCTCAGCATCAATTTTTAAAGCTAAGTAATGTTTTTTTGTTATATCAATAACTCTACTATCAGGAAATGTATCGGCATCCAGCCGTTTACACCAACTTCACCAATCTGTATAAAATTCGATGAGTACGAGTTTATTCCCTGCTTTATTCAAGACTTCAGTATAGGAATTCTGTGACCAGGGGAATTCTATTGGTCCAGATTGGCACGCGATAACTAATAATATGATTGCAATGGAGAAAGACTTCTTCATTGTCACTCCTTATTCAAATTAAAAAAAGGTTTTAGTTTTTCAATAACCTGCTTTGGTGGGCGAACAGGCCTATTAGTTTTTTGATTAATAAAAACATGGGTACTCTGACCAGTGACCAGTTCTTTTGTATGGTTTGTTTTTACCACAGCATAATCTATTACTAATCTTAACTTTGGTAATTCTCTGATCACTGTTTTTACAATAAGGTTGTCTTCAAATTTTGCACCTTCGATATAATTACACTCTGCATGCACAACAGGAAGATAAACACCAAGCAATTCAATATCTGTCACAGTCAAGTCTATTGATGCTAATAATTCTGTTCGAGCAGCTTCAAAATACTCAAAATAACGGGAATAATATACTATTCCCATTTGATCTATATCCTTGTAATACACTGTTGTACTGTAATTGAAAGAAACCATTATGCTTCTGTGAATGCGCCAAGTTTATCATATTTATGAATTCTTGATGCTAGAAATTCATCAGCATTTTTCCCTTCAAAAGCATCGAGTTCCTCTGTAACAACTGATTTTAGTAGGTCAAATGTAGATTGTGGGTTTCGATGAGCTCCGCCGTGCGGCTCAGGAACGATACGGTCACAAATACCAACTTCAACTAAATCATTTGGAATTAATCGTAATGCTTCAGCTGCCTCAGATGCTTTTCCAGCATCGCGCCAAAGTATGGATGCGCATCCTTCAGGGCTGATTACAGAATACCATGTATTTTCAAGCATTAACATGCGATCTGCTAATCCAATCCCTAACGCACCACCGCTAGCGCCTTCACCAATCACAATAGAAATGATAGGAACACGCAGTTTAGCCATTTCAAATAGATTTCTTGCAATGGCTTCTCCTTGCCCTCGTTCTTCCGCGCCAAGCCCTGGATAGGCTCCTTGTGTATCAACTAAAGTAATTACCGGTTTATTAAATTTTTCTGCCAACTTCATCATTCGTAATGCTTTTCTATAACCTTCAGGACGCATCATACCAAAATTGCGATACAGATTCTCTTTAGTATTTCTTCCTTTTTGTTGGCCAATGTACATTACAGATTTTCCATTTATTGTGCCTAGTCCAGTAACGACTGATGGATCATCTGCAAAATGACGATCACCGTGTAGTTCAACAAAATCTGATGACCAAGCGTTTATATAATCTAACGTAAAAGGTCTCTCCGGATGTCTTGCTAATTGCACGCGTTGCCATCGGTTTAATTTTCCAAAGATTTTGGTAATGGTCTCTTCCCTCTTGTTTTCAAGCTTCGCAATATCTTCGGCATTGCTCAATGAAGGATTATCAGAGGTTTTCAATTCAACAATCTTTTCGTCAAATTCTTTGATAGGTTTTTCAAATTCTAAATATGTTTTCAGCATTCTTATCCTGTAAAAACAGTTTTCATAATGATTTCCAAATCTAGCGTAAAACTTTGGTTTTGGATATAATAATGATCCAAAGCACGTTGATCTTCAGCCGTGAAGTTAACATTACGCAATCGTTGCATCCCAGTAAGACCCGGTAAACAAATTAAATTAGGATTATCCTCATTTGCGGTGATCAACGATGAGCCAACAAAGCTCATTTTGCCTTCAATTATCTTCTTCAATAGTGGAAGGTTTTGTATAAATATATATCTAGATTTAAAAATGGTGCCCTTAAAAGTCGTATTATCAACTCCCCAAAATGATTTGCGTTGTCTTCCGCCCAATTTGAATAAACTTATTGGACTGAATATAATACTCAAAGAAATTGCAATAATTATATCAAAAAATCGTTTTAAAAACCAATTTAATCGATGGAATAAAGTATACTCAATATTTACAAATGAATAGTCACCGATGTCCTCTATGGATGCTTTTCCAAGCAAAATATCTTGATTTCTGGGTACCATTCGATATGTCAGACGTAAATCTTTCGTTTCATCCATGATAGACAATACATTCTTAGACGCATATTGGGCTGTAGGGAAAATAATTTCACGAATATTATATTTTTTTATAATTCCACGAAGATCCGATAGTCGACCCACAAACGGGATTGGTAAATCTTCTATTGGGATCGCTAATTCATTGTCGCAAAAACCAACCAGCTCAAGCCCTGAATCAAAACGCTTTGACAAATGTCTGGCAATTCGCAGAGCCTCTATATCCGTTCCAATAATCAGCGTTTTTCGACTAAATAGTATATTATTTTTATCTTTAACAGGTTTAAATAATCCATGGCTCATCAAATAATGAAATAACATTCTCCACCCTGGAATCAATATTGTTATTAAAAGCGTAGCAACAATAATTACCAAACGTGAAAATGCAAATTGTTTGAAGAAATAAGTGAATGCCGTGGCGATAAAGAAACCAGCAATAGATGATAAAATTGCTCGTGTATACGATAATATATATCTCGAATACAATTGAAAGAGAGCACCAATCAAAAGCCAAAAAACAACATAGATTACAGGGATAAATCCTTTCGTTCTAATTACAGGTTCATAATCAATAAACTTCATAGGAATGGCCAAAGAAAACGCAATTAATACAGCAATAGCATCAAATGAAACAGATACTATTTGTGATTTTACCCTTCCCAAAAAGGCTATCAATTTTCTAAAACGAACTCCAGTGTTAATAAATAATCTTGTAAAACGCATTTGGTTTGAGGAAAAGTGTTTCTCAGAAAATAGTATCATCGCAGAATAGAACGCATGCAAACTATCATAAGGTGCTGATTTAACTGATTCACCATGGAAATGGATTATCTTTGCTGTGGGCACATAATGTATTTCAAAATCATTTTTCTTTATTTGATAGCAAAGATCAATATCTTCGCCAAACATAAAGAATTGTTCGTCAAAGCCACCAATTTGGTCAAATATATTTTTGCGAACAAACATACAGGATCCGCTAATAGCGTCTACGGAATGAATTACATCAGGATCAAGGTAAGTCAAATTGTACTTTCCTGCCCATTTCGAATTTGGGAAAAGTTTAGATAATCCCAATAGTTTTGGTAATGCCACCATTGGTCTTGGAAAAGATCGTTTGCATGCTGGTTGTAAGGATCCATCAGCATTTAATATTTTTGGACCAATCATACCAACATGTGTCTTGGATTCCATATAATCTACAAACGTGGAAATTGTTGATTCTTCCATAATTGTATCTGGATTGAGAATCAACAGATAGTCACCAGAAGCAATTTTTGCAGCTTGATTTACTGCTTTTCCAAATCCAACATTTTCCTGATTTGGTATAATTTTAACTTTAGGATAAGTTTTCGCCAAAGCTTCCACCGATCCGTCATAAGAGTTATTATCGGTGACAATCACTTCAATTTCACCGTCGTAATTAGATGCTATTACAGTATCGATTGCATGAAGTAGATATTGTTTTACATTATAACTTACAATTAGTACCGAAACAGTCGGACTCTGAGAACTCATTATTTATGCCAACCGAAAATCTTCCAGATTCGCAATCGCCACACCATAAAAATTGCTTCGATCATGATATTACGCGACATTTTAGATTCACCAATAGTGCGGTCAATAAAAATTACAGGATATTCTTTTATTTTATATCCTTTTGTCCATGCTCTAAAATTCATTTCAATTTGAAAAGAATATCCTTGTGATTTCACAGTACTTAAATCAATACTTTCTAATACTTCACGTCTCCAGGCTTTAAATCCAGCAGTTGCATCACGAACAGGTAAACCTGTAATTATTCTACTATACAAATTTGCACTATAACTAAGAATTAATCGAGACAAAGGCCAATTTACTACACTTATTCCATCGCAATATCTACTGCCAATAACGAGATCATGCGTATCCAGTTCTTTTAAAAGTAGAGGCACATCGCTAGGATCATGGGAAAGATCAGCATCCATTTGAACAATTCGATCATACCCATGATCCAGTGCCCATTTGAATCCGTAGCAATAGGCAGTACCTAAACCCAGTTTCCCAGGTCTTATCTCAAGGAAAAGATGTTCGTGTCGTTGTTGATGTTCCTTAACAACTTCAGCAGTACCATCAGGGGAACTATCATCTATAATCAAAATATGAGCTTCTGGAACAACCATTGTCACATGATGGATTAGATCGGAAATATTTTTCCGCTCGTTATACGTAGGTGATACGATTAGTGTTTTCAATAGTATTATCTTCTAGTTAGACTCAATGCGATGCTTAATCTCTTTTAAACAATCATCAAGTGGATCACATGTTGCCCCTAATTTCTCTTCAATTAATGACGTAATCAAACCACTTTTTAATGGTCTTTTTGCTGCCTGCTTAAGGTCAGCAGTTGATATTGGTGATATCAAATCTTTATTTAACTCAAAAATGTCAGCAATCAATAGAGTAAAATCCAAACGATGGAGCCAGTCTCTTCCGCTATAATTGAACAGACCCCCAGCTTCACGGTCTACAATCAATCGTAATGTTCGTGCCATGGATACTGTCCAGGTTGGATTATTCCACTGATCATCCACAACTCGGATAGGTTTTCCATCTTTCAACGAATCAACAACCCATTTTACAAAACTTGCGTCTGAATCTTTAGTATAATCAAATACAACATTGGTCCGTACGATAGTCCACGTTCCCTTATATTTCTTTACAATATTTTCTGAGTCTAGTTTATTCTGACCGTATACATTAATAGGGTTAACCTTGTCAGTTTCTGAATATGGACCTTTATTTCCATCAAAAACATAATCTGATGATATATGGATAAAGTGACGATTTTCAGTCAAGGTGCATAATGTTTCCACTGCTGAAACATTAATTTTAAATGCAAGTTCAGGATTTGTTTCACATCCATCAACATTGGTCATAGCGGCTAAATGTAAAATCGTATCGGGTTGTTCCTTTTCGATTACCTGTTTCACTCTTTTATTATCAGTAATATCCAAAGGAATATATTTGATTGGATAATTGGGCGAATTATCATGCAAGTCGACCCCAATCACATGATAATGATTGTGAAATTCTTCAAGAACGGCTTGCCCTAATTGTCCTAATGCGCCAGTGACTAATATTTTCTTTTTCATTTTTCTTGAATCGCGAATGATGACGCAATTACATCCAATTGTCTCATGTATAAGTTTTTTCTTTTTTGCGGAAAGTGGAGCAATGTAAATATGTAATATGACTTATCGGTTTGTCCATCATAGAACAAATAACTGGCAAAAGGACCTCCTTTTGCGTCCTCTTTAGATTCCCATACTCCCGTATAATGCCAGGCATTCCAATGATTGAATTCTGCAAGCTCGGCCTTAAACTTGTAAGGATTCGTTTGGATGTGCTCAAAATACTTCGACGGAAATGAAATGGCATAATTGGCCGCCTCTGTGGAATCTGTGGCAATAATTCCATTCTCACCATGAATCGTTATCCATTGATATGGCATTTCACGACCTAACCATACAAAATGCGCTTCCACACTGTCTTTAATGACTTCCCATCCCCACGGGATTTTTATACTCCACGGATATTTTTCCGCTAATGCTTTTTCTTCTTTTTTATGACGAGCACTTTTAAAGAGGAAATTGCGTTGACGTTGTTTCATTTTCTCATCAAATTGTTCTTTAATCCATTCGCGTTTGCCATTGAGGCTTGACATTAAATCGTCGACCGAATTGGCACTTAATATCATAAACACCTGGTTTTTAGCAAATTGATCGAACGTAAAAACTACCTGATCTTTACCTTGCAGACTCTTCAGATATCGATCTTCCCCTAATAATGTCATCACAAGTTTAGTGGATGGATTTAATTCATTATTCCCTATGGATCCGATTATAACATTGTTTATTTCTTTTATTCCGTTGTAACCAACTGGATCGACATATTTAAGTTTATATTGGGATTCAGGTTTTGGCGTATAAATAGTATCGTTAAAAATACTACTCAATGCTATGGTGATAGCTTCTTTGCTGGCATTATCCGTAATGACCATAATTTCGTCATCAGCGCCTATAGCTTCCCGCTTAATATCACAACCAATTGAAGTCAGAATCATCCCTGTAAAAAATATGATTGGTATAATTTTTTGTGATAATATTTTTCTCATTTCTAATCCCTAATAATGAGCATTATTCAATTCTTTTACGATTAAAATTATGATACTCACTTTTTATAGTAAACATAGAAGGTTCTATTTCTGATGTTAGTTTTCTTCCGCCAAAACAAAATTCGCTCTTTGCCTGTCAAAAGCCACATCTGTAACCCGAATGTTGATAGAATCCCCTAATTGATACATTTTACCAGTGTTGCGACTTTTCAACATATAATCTTCTTCAACAAACACAAAATCATTTTCTTCTAATGTATCAATATGAATCAGACCTTCTGCCATGGATTTTTCCAGCTCGACAAAAATACCGAATCCCATAACTCCTGAAATTATTCCCTGAAAACTATTGCCAATTTGTGTGTTCAACCATCTGAGTTGCTTTAGTTTTATATATTCACGTTCAGCAGTGAGGGCATCTAATTCCACTCTATTTGACTGATTGCATGCAGCTTGATATACTTCCCTCATTTCTGTTCGATTCAAATTTGCTCCCGACAATATTCCTTTTAGCCGACGGTGGATAATCAAATCCGGGTACCGACGTATAGGTGAAGTGAAATGAGTATAGGCCGTAAACGCTAACCCAAAATGCCCAATATTTTTTGTGGTGTATTGTGCCTTTGTCATGGTTCTGAGCGCAACAGATTCTATTAATCCTTTAAAAGGAGAATCTTCAATATCCATGAGAACTTGCCGAATATCTCCCGGCGTAATTTGGGTAGTTGGAAGCGTAACAGGAATATGCAGCCGCTTCAACAGATTAGCAAATCGCGATACGTCGTCAGCTGGTGGTTTATCATGAACCCTGAACACAAATGGGTCTTCCGATCCATATCGTTCCGCGGCCAGTTTATTAGCCAATAACATACATTCTTCTACCATTCGATGGCTAATTAATCGCTCTTTCGGTGTTATCTCATGAGGAATACCTTCAGGATTCAGATCAAAAAGCGGTTCTGGAATATCAAAGTCAATACTCCCAAGTTTTGCTCGTTGATGCATCAACAAATCGCATACTTTTTTCAACTCCAACACTTCAGCTTTTAATAAATGTGGAACATTCTTATTAATAATATCCTCAACATCTTCATATGAAAATCGCTGCTTGCTTTGAATTACGGATGGAACGACTTCGACGTCCTGCACTTCACCATTTTTGTCCAATTGAATCAGGGCTGAAAATGCTAATCTATCTTTATCGGGTAGTAATGAACATAAGTTTGCTGATAAAGACTCTGGCAACATATGAATAACGCCCTCTGTGAAATAGACCGATGTTGCACGACTGTACGCTTCTCGATCCAATTCTGATCCTTGTCGCACATAATGTGAAACATCAGCAATATGCACACCTAAACGCCAACCATCATTTCGCTTTTCTACAGAGATGGCATCATCAAAATCGCGTGCTTCAACCGGATCAATGGTCATACTCACTAAATTCCTTAAATCACGTCGATTTGGTATTTCATCGGCGATTGATTTTTCTGAAAATTGAGACGCTACTTCTTCAGCCGCCGTTGGGTATGTTGTGGTGTATCCATGTTTACGTATAATGAATTCAAAATCATTGGCTGGGTCTTCCGCTTTCCCCAGAACTGCAACAACTGTTACTAGAATTGGTGAAACGGGAGATCCCCAATCCTTGACTTTCGCCTCAATCATTAACCCTTTTGTAATCTCATGTTTTTTCCAATCCAGAATCCGTATTCCGCGTTCAGGAGAGACTGGTGAAACATTTAGCATATAATTATTTCCAATCTGTTCTACAGTACCCAGAAATCGCGATGTTTTTCTTTCAACGACATCAACGATATGACCTCTTCTTCGATCAAGTGTCGAACCATCTTTTACTTTAACCTTTACCCTGTCGCCATGGATGGCATTATTCAATTGTCGACGACCAATAAAGACATCGCTTGCCTCGTCATCTGTAATTACAAAACCAAACCTTTTTTGCGTGAGTGCAAGTCTCCCCACAACATCTTTTATGGTTTGAATATTTTTATATTTATTTCCTTTTGCCAATACTATTTCTTTCTCTTGTAATAGCTCTATTAGAGCTTTTTTAAAACTTGGCAATTCATAAGACTGAATTCGCAATCCTTTTGCTAAGTCTCGTTGCCGATATGTGTTTTGATCATGTGAACGTAAAAATTTTACTATACGTTTCTTTAGTTTAGAATCCATTTTGTTTATATCCTGCTTGTAAATATGACGTGGAGTTTACCCTGTGATAATCGATTCTCTTGACCGATACCATAGGTGATGGATACAATTGTGTTTTCAGAGACCTGGCTATAACCAAATCCGTATCCCAGTTTTGCTCCATCAAATATTGGGGCGACTCCTGCGTCAATAAATGTGAAAAGTCGTGAATTTGACTGGGAATACTGAAATTCCATCGATTGGATAAATACCCAGTCATCGTTAAAAAAATCATCTGGATAGCCACGTAATAATGTGCTTCCTCCAAAATAAACCTTATCTCCTTCTTGAATGTTTTGTCCTTCAATTATTGTTCCTAATAATGATGATTGAAATTTACTCCCCACCGAAGAAGTAAATGGATAAAATATTTCTACCGTACCATCAAACTTGATTACGGATGACGATACTGTTGATTTCAACGTCCCACCTGTTATATCAAACTCGTGACGATATCCTTTTGTTGGAAGCCATCGATCATTTAATGCATAAACCTGATTGGAAACTATAAATGAACTTTCTTTGCTTTCATTTACGCCAAGTGAATCGCCTTTGGGTGTTGGAATAATTCGTGTATTGGACGTTCCAATATCCCAGCGTCCCAATCTTTCTGTAAATAGTATTATCTGAATCGCTCGATTTGATTTGACAAAACTTCCATCTCGCAAATCTTGAATAAATCCAAATTTCCCACCAAAAGGAAATCCGAATAAATACGGTTCTTCAATTCCAAATTTTAGCAATTGGCTTTCTTCGCCAGTCCGTTTCCATAGTATATCAATTGTTCCGGCGGTTTTCCATGAATTTTCTAAATGGATATCTGCCTCCCCGGCAAAGTCCCATGTTTCATCTGATTTCCTTGAGAATCCGGCTATCCCTGTTACGGTACTGGAAAAATCTGTTTGTGTTGATATGATTGCACCAATTTTATTATTGGGTGTTCTACCAAGAATTAATTCGGATTCCCCTGATAAATAGCGATATTGGTTCAACGTACGCATAAATCGTTCATCAATTTCGCGAACATTTGTTAGCCCAATGATAGAATTGTAATGTCGGGATTGAATTCTTTCAGATAATATGTCGGTGGATTTAAACAGCAGCGTATCCAATGCAATTGAGGTTGAATGAATTGAATATGAAACTTCATTTTCATTGAATTCGCTCAACATATATGATGTATTCAAATCGCCATTTTCTGCTAATATCGTTTCTAAGGAATCCTTAATTCCCTGATGCGTATTAAATCGAATCGTATCCTGACTAAATACAACAGAAACGATGAAGATCAGACTAATGAATATTTGCCGCGAAGATCGCGAAGAACCACGAAGATTTAATATATGCCAGAATTTTTGTGGAGAATCGATGAAAAGAATATTTAGTTTTCCCAACATTTGTTGTTTAATTAAACGAAGCATAACCATTAGCGCAACTTCGCGAACTTAGCGGCTTGATTAGAAATACGCACGTAATTCCCCATTAAAAGCGATAAACGTATCATATCGTTGATTGTCGATATAATTCAATGATGAGAGAAACGACAAGTGTTTACCTACACGAATTTCTGCTAATCCTGACATCTTCAATGATTCCCCTAGAGGTAAACCCCGGTTGGCTTCTGGCGGTATCGATGACAATTCGCTTGGACTTTTTGTGCTAACCCATTCCATATTTACCTGAAGGCGACTCGACGATTTGTAAAATCGAATTATTTCGATATTAGAACCAAAATAGGAAACATTAAACGATTCAGTATAATGCTCTCCTTCATCAAGCCCGTAAACCATAAATAGTTTTATCTGCCAATCTTTACTTCCGCTCCATTGTGGTCCACCTTCGGCCCACCATCCATCGATGTTTCGATTTCGTGACGCTGAAACGGTAGACGTTGTTCTGTAATTATGGATTTCAGCTTTCTGATTCCATCGCCAATCCTTTTGCAATGATTCCTGCCATTCTATTTCATTCATCCGATCTCGTTTTAAATCATTTCCACGAGGATCAGATCCCAGTAAATCACGTTTTTGTCTATGTTGATAACGAACCAAACGATTTGATCTCATTGGTCGGTACGTAAGCTCCTGTCTCAATTGCCAAAATTCTCTGCTAATGTCATTGGTGGATACTCCTGAATGAAATACCGGACTAGAGAAGGAAATGACATCGCCATCAAATTTGAGTTTTAATTCTGTCAATGATTGAAATGGTTTTAAAAATGCAATGGATTGCTGCATTCCATTCAATCGGAATCTGGATAACGATTCTAGTCGAGTTACGGGCTGACGATCTCCGGTATAGGCCGTATAGGCGATAAATGCACCATTGGCATCGGGAATATATTCATTATAAACAGGATCATAGCGATACTGCCCTAAACCTACTCCAACAGAATCATACACCAAGGCACGTTTTTCTGAAAAAGTTTGTTCAGACCTAATTTGCACGTCCAATCGAAGAGGATTATTGGGTTTATTAAAACGCGTTGTAATCTGCGCCATATTGAAATCCATGGAAGCAGTATTATCGGAATAATGATCGATAATTCTTTTTCGCAATTGCATGGAGCCTGACCATCCCGAGCGCACTTTTCTGGCGAAGTCAACTTCCCCGAATATTCCAACTGATAATGTATCTAACTGAGAAGTTGATGTATCAATTTGGGCAAAATCAACTCGTTGTCCCACTTTAACTGCCGATTCCACTTCAGTGCCAAGATACTCTAATCCCAATGTATTCCAGGTATATTTACTGATTCGGTGATCATGTTGATAATTGGTTTCAAATGATGGATGGAGTTTCCCGGGCAAAACCACAATTTTAGAATTCAATTGCTCAAAGGTGGATTTGCCTTCCACCACCTTATTCAGATCAGCAGATATTTCAGGAAACCAGTTTTTTGAGGCGTAAACATTTGAGAATAAACGATCTTTCTTTTTCTTCCCGATTGCGTACGTTGATCGACCAATTTCAACATGATCTCGTTTGTGGTTTAAAACAAATCGTCCGTCAACTAATTGTTCTTTCTGGTGTGATAATCCAGAGGCAGTATTCCATGTCGATGAAAAATCGGCTTCCCGCTCACGGGACATCTCATGGAATTCTTCCGTTCTTCCCCAAATGGATAGCGAATAATCCCACGTTACATTATTGAGGAGAGGAATTTTGTCTCCTGAGAAAATAGTTCGATAGCCCAAACCAACATTGTCAGCGTCATCCTTGGAGGAAATATGGTTTAAATCATAATTGGAAAGTCCAAATTCGCTGTCTATGGACAATTTGCTCATTGGTTGCGACTTTGCCTGAACCTGGAAGATTTCCTCCGTTTTGGGCGCAATGAGCTTCCTCCCCGGGGAATATAAGTCCATGGTGCTATTTCTATTGTCGGGATCAATGTACTCAAAATACAATTTTCCCGTTTGTGATATTTTTTTGGAATAGCTTCCATTGAGTCCATCAAATTGAAATGTAACAGCATATCGATCCAAACTTGTATCAGGATCAAGCTCCCAATAGGCATAAATACCGTTATCGAGCACATATTTCCCATCTGGATTTATTGCGCCCGACTGAATAGAAATCAGACTATCACCAGCAGTTTTTAATGCTTCAACCACGGTTGAAGAAATCTGCTGCTGCGACGGGGAAAAAACATCTTTTTCCCTAATCCACGCCATGGCGATATCCAGTTTGGGTTTATGATAAGAAACCTGCGCTCCCAGAACATTTCGCGAATAATTGAAATCGGAATATTGATATTCAATGTAAATGTCCGAATCGGCGTGTATGATATGTTTGGGATTAACCGTCAATTCGCCACGACTATAATCAATGATATAATCGTTGTTTTCTCCACGTGAAAGCAGGTTTCCATCCAGATAAACTTTTTCAGTCCCGGCTAAGACGATGACATCGCGGTTTCCAGTTTTGGATGTGAGGAAATATGGTCCCTGACGACCGTCTTCACCTTTCATTTCAAGTATATGGAATTCACCATCGCTACCAGCTAAAACCGCTTTCGATTCCCATCGTTCAGACTTATAATTATATTTAAGTCCCGTAAGCTTTCTGTTGATATTAAGGTATTTACCGGATTTGTAGTTTAGATCAATGTCCCCAGCTTCGATGGAAAACTTGGGGTGCGTAATTTGAATAAATACTTTATCTATTTCTTCTAATGATTGGGTATTTCCTTCCGGTTGAATGGGAATATCTCGATCCGTCAAAATCCCATTGAGAAACATATCCTCTCCAAGCTGCCCCTGTATCTGAAATTGCAGTCCGCCAGAGAATGAATTTCCACCTAGCGGAGATATGCCCATATTCCTGAAGATCGTTCCACTGGAAACCAATGTTTGTGGATTTCGCTTGGTGGCTCTTCTGCTTTTCAGGATTGACTTACTGTCGGGAAGTGAATCCGTGCTGAGTAATGGCAAAAATGTATAATAAGGTCCAACAGAAATGGGAATGTCAAGATATTGGTAATAAATGATGAATTGACCTTCAAGGGAATCAGAAAGTTCTACGATTCCTTTGATGGGATCAAGCGTGTAGGTCGTGAACCATTGTCCTTTATAAAATAGTTGCGTTGTGGATGCCAGTACAGGAGCATGTGACAATTGTATTTCGGACTGACCCATTTCTACCTGTACAGTATCGTAAATAGTAAAAGATTGTCCAAACCCCAATCCTAGAAATATACTTAAGAGAAAAAGAACGTTGATAAATCTATTCACTAAAAATGTGGATGCCGTTTGGTGAAAGCATATAGAGTTGACTTTTAATTACGCACACATCAATAATATCCTTAACAGGTAGACTGCCAATTTGATTTTCACCATTTTTGCTCAGGCGAATGGTGCCATCTTCGCTAACAAGCAGCCAGGACTTTTTATATTTCACCAAATATTTTGCATTTGAAATCATTTTAGGGAATGTCCGAACCAATCGACCTAATGGATTATATTCCAATACTGTTCCGTCACAATATAATAATCCCAGGTTTCCGTTTGATTTAATGGCAGCATCTTCGATACAATCAGGCGATTTTTCATTTTGCATTAAATCAATATGCTCTTGGGTATCCCATTGATTAAAATTGCGTCGCCAAATAAGACCCTGCTCTTTTGATAATATATAAAATATATCTAAATCATCGGCGATAAGTTGAACGGGAAATATTTCAGCATGTTTATCGGTGGAGATAAACTGCAGTTTGCGATCAAACCAGGTGATTTGATTTTCCATGCGATCACTCACAAGAATATCCAGATTTGATGCCATGAGATCAACGGGATCGCTGAAGGATAAATCATCGTTGCCAATTCCGCCTGTTTCGTTGATTACAACCCCAGTTGGAGCAATCCTTGCTACGTGACCCGTTTCGCGGTCTAGCAGGTAAATGTCGGCGATAGAATTGACAGCAATGCAATCCCAGTCACTGCCCGAGTTGGTTTCTGGCAAAGGGATTGATTGAAGAAGATGAAAATCGGGAGCTTGCCCGATAAGAAATGAAAATGTTGCGAGTAACGCTAGCTTATGCAGATTCTTTATGAGTCGATTCACCCGATTTGAACGGATTAAATAAGAAATAGGTTCCAATACCAATCATGAGGAGAGTTATTACCTGTGCTCCTGAAAGTCCTAAAATATATTTATCGTTGGTTCGTATAAATTCAATAGCAAATCGTTCAATTCCTGCCAAAATGAGATACGTAAAAAAGAGCGATCCAACATGTTTCACAGATAACCGCTTTTTCCAGAGAAATCCGAAAATAATTAATGCCAGTATCACTTCATATACCTGGGTGGGATGAACCGCCAAAACTCCCGGCTCAAATCCTGTGAGATCAATCCAGGAATAGTATGTATCAAACATGTAATATGTGGACGGTGGCAATCCATTTTCAAAGGATACGCCCCAGGGAAGATGCGTGGGTAAACCATAATCGTCACCCACGAGAAAACAGCCAACTCTGCCAATACCATATCCCAACATGAGCAACGGAGCCACAATGTCTCCAAACGTCAGCCACGGCAAATCATTTTTTCTCAATACAATCGTTACACCCAGCGTCCCACCAACAAGTCCGCCTAAAAATACCAGACCGGCACCGCTAAAAATCATTCCCATGGGATCGGCCACAACACGACCAAAATTCTCTAACAAATAATAAAGTTTTGCTCCAAGGATGCCCCCAACCGCAGCGGCAAAAACGATATCAGATGCAATCTTGCGATCATATCCTAACCGTTTCATCTCTTGGTCTAAAAAATAGAAACAGGAATAAAATGCTACGACCATCATAAAGCCAAAAGAATGAATTTTGATGGGTCCGATTTCTACAATTGTCGGCCACATTATACTTTTTCTCCACAGCTATGACAAAATTTTGCGCCACTTTTTAATTTCGTTCCACATTTTGAGCAGAACGAGCCAACCGCTTTTGGTGAAACTGTCTTTTTGGGTTCCTCAGCCTTCACGCTTGGGACATCCCTGCTAGTATTATTATAAAATAAATAACCCACAACTGCAAAAAGACCAAACAATACAAAAATCGGCGCCCACAATGGTAAATGATGACGCTTAGGTGGTTGCTCTTCGTGACTGGGACTTGCTGTGTTTGGAGTATTCCCTCCTGCTGTCAACATTTCCTGCAAATACTCGATACTGGTTTTCATGCTGGGATTGCTGTAGGAAATATTCACAGTATACGCTGTATTTGGTGCTAAATCATGAATATGATAACGACTGAATTGTAAACCATGCTGGTCGTCAAATGGTTCGGCACCGGGTTTATCTGCCTGAAAATCCTCAGAAGCTGCCGGGTGATTAAGAACCAAATGAACATTCTCCATGTGATCTTCAAATTTCATTGTATAGTCGAACGATCGTTTGACATCATGGGGATTAAATGGAACATAAAATGCGAAAACGCGAAATTCTTTTTGGTTCATGGGTACTGAAACCCAGGATTCACCATTGCGATCTTCTTGATCAATTAACGTCATATCGGTGCCAGCATCGCTGACTTCCTTAATCAGGAAAACAGAATCGGTATTGGTTGGGATCATAAATGAGAACGTTTTGTTCGCATTCACTTCTTCAAATATGCCAGTGAATTCAACCATGACACCGGGGTAATAGTATTCTGGATAAACAACAACGCTGAGTTCTTCAATGCCTTCTGCTGCGAGCAATTGAAAAAGAATAATGAGTGGAAAGATGTATTTTTTCATGTGATTATATTATTTTTGTGAATATTAATAAAACAAAATTTACAGTGATTAAACCGTTCTTTATATGGAATTATTCAGTTTATGGAATCTAGCTATTCGGTGCTGATTCGGCGTCTGGAGCAATGTGTGTTAGAAGGCAACAACTAATTAATTTTTTGACTATGAAGTAGGGTTGAAATTTTCCCCCACTTAGAATCAATATGATAAGAAGATTTAATTTTTCCTAGATCTAATTTGATTTGTTTTGCCAATTGAAGTGCTAGCCTAACAGGTACAGCATTACCGATCATTTTATAACCGTCAGATACACTATTATAGTGGAACTGAAAGGAATCAGGAAATGTTTGAATGCGCGCACACTCTCTTACAGATAATCGTCTATACGAGTTTTCTTGACCTTTGATAAATTCACGTTTATTTGGCTCAAGGAACTTCATTTTAGGTGCTTGAGGATGAATCGGTGCATGTCGTCCACCAGCTTGGATTGTATAAGATTGTTCATCCCAACTTCTTACTCTATTTCTAGACATATATATGGTTGAAAATCCACCATTCATATATTCATGATTCGAGACTTTACAATCTTCTCCATTTGTAAGATTCTTAGGTAGCGCAGGCAATACAGTATCTTTTAAATCGAATATTGCATCTTTTAGTGTTATTCTTTGATTGGTAAATGGTGTAGTAGGACTCGGAAATTTGTATTCTATATTCAAATCGTTGCGATAACCAATAAAAAACAATCTCTTTCTATCTTGCGGGACTGAATAATCTCGGACATTTAATAGTTTGATACTTAGATTATATCCACACTCTCTGAATAAATCTTTAATAAAGTCCAAAGCAATCCGATTTCTAGGGGCTAACATTCCTGAAACATTCTCAGCTAAAAAGAACTTTGGTTGTTTATCCGATAATATTCTGATGAAGTCAAAAAACAATTGTCCTCTCTTGTCGGTTATTCCCCTCAATGAACCTGCTTCACTCCAACTTTGACAAGGAGGACCACCAATGATTCCATCACATTTTGGAATTTCCTTTTCATTGATAATTGTAATACTTCTTTTATCTAAATATGTATCCTTAAAATTATTTTCAAATGTTGACCAGATAGTTTTATCAAATTCATTCGCCCATATGATATTAAATCCTGCCTTTTCAAAACCAAGGTCTAATCCACCAGCTCCAGAGAATAATGATACTATTCTCATTAAACCACCTTGTACCTTATAATTATAGCATCTATGAGTTGAGCGGGATTATTAGGATTTTTGATTTGTATCTCTGAAAATGTATAATTGTCCTTAACCATATTCCTTAACAGTTCCCGGTCTTCGAGCGGAAAAGAATTAAACTTTTCTTTCTTCATGATACTAATTAATTGAAAACAATCGTCATCTGAATAAATATCAAGATAATCAAACACTTTTTTTGGATTCTTAATATGCCACATGCCTCTAATTCTTAAATCAGTAATTCCTAAAGGGTCAACTTTATTTACTTTGCCTAATTCATTTGTAATAGTGAATTCAACATCGCCAATTGTATTTATGCCATCTGAAATTGTTGTTTTAATTCATTCATAAGTTTCTTTCTCTGCTGCAAAACAATCACCATAAACGAACCATAGACATTTCAGCTGTTTATTAACTACATGCCCCACTGCATAGATCATATCCTTTTTGTCCCAATCTTCACAAGTTCTACATGCAGATGTTATCATAGGACTAGCTGAGTAAAGTTTGGCTTTTGGATATGAGCTATTAAGTGCTAAAGCAGAACCCGATGATTCAACTTTTTTTGTTTCAATTGCATCACCTAGTTTAATCATAATATCAGGTGGATTATTCTGGTTACCCAAATATGAAAACACTTCATTCCATTTTTCCAACCTCTGAGTGTCGGTACAATCAAACGAATCGGCAAATGAATCCTTTATATATTCTTCTAACGCATCACCTGCAGAATTTGCACGATTATTTCCTGAATAATGATCCTGCACACTTATAATTGGACCTTCGATTATTCGAACTATTGTTTTAAGTAGATTTGTCATATATATAAATTAGCATAAAAGAAATGCTATTCCCAGCTACCTACTAACACCATTGTAGATGGAAAAATATTTAATATTTTTCTTTATTACTTTATTCATTTTATTAATGAAATCTTTACATTTCATTAACTGTAAAGATTATAGACAGATAAAACAACCTGCAACTTAAATATGGTGTTGGTGGGGTTTTAGATATCGGATATAACTATTGCTTTGGAGCATCTAGAAAACCCAGCGTTTCACTGCCTGTAGCAGCGAGTGTTAGGCTACAATATTATCTGATAGTTAAGCTCTTCCAGTCCCCCCACAACTTGGACAAACATTTCCTGACGGACCCAACATATGCGCTTCCTTAAGAATACTACCTATTGATTTTTCAATTTTTTCATTTGTAATACTATCAAGAATGCTCCCAGTTTTTGACATTTCTTGTAATCTGTATTCTTTTATCGCTTCAAGTGCTTTATCAATTGCGTTTGATACTTCGTTTCTATTCATTTTATCTCCTAATCTTAGATGGTAGTTCTCATAACCTTGCTCAAGTCAACATGTTCCATATCAACATAAGCCCGAGTTATCTCTTTGGATAATAATTCATTACACTTTTTCGAGGTTGCCGGTACTAGTTTTGAACAATTTTTCAGGGTTTTATAAAGATTACTATAAGATTCCCAATAGCTCTGATAGAGAATATACTTTTCGATAACATCATGATTCCAAAGTGCTGCAGTTAATGTAAGTGCATTTACTGCATTTACTATATCAGGTGTTACTAGGTCATTAACATCGATTTCATTAATACCATTCCATGCCATATGTAAATCTATAACGCCCTGTCTTTTAAACATTTTCTTGTTAGTGTTTAGTGCTTTTCCTGAGGTAAATATTGAAATAATTCCCAATACGAAACCAGAACTTGCAATTACTATTGATAATATTTCATATTTTGTCATTTTTTTCTCTTTTCAAATATTGTAGCCTAACATTGTCAATATGTGGAAAAATTGATTCATATCACCATTATAGTTGGGATAATATATTCATTTATTACTTTTGTCATTTTATTAATGAGATATTTACAATCCATTAACTGTAAAGATTATAGATAGATAAAATAATAAACAACTTATATATCACTGACGGAGTTTGGGTATCAATGGCATTTATCTATCCTGACATTATTGTGCTTATCTTATATTTTTGTCCGATATTGTGGTAATTCTAAATACCAGTTGATAAGTTTTATGAGAAAGATTTATTTAACGGATACCAAATCATTCTCCCACGCTTTAAATGTCTCGTCGTCTGGTTTATTGTTGCATGAACGACACATTGGTAAGATATATTCTTTACTACCCTCTCCTGACTTAATAACATGCCCGCCTACTTCAGGACCACCACTACAAGATCGAACTTCACATGTTGCTGCCTTAGTTCCTTTTTTCTTTTCCCAAAAATCCAACCAACTTGTATAACCCGATGGTGGCTCTTTATCGCCTGTTCCTTTTTTGTTTTTTACATCAATATAGCTCATTGTTTCTCCTTTTCATGATTTATTATTAAAGCGACATACCTAGACTATAATAGATCCCAACCAATTATTCCATTAACTATGTCACCAATAGCGTCAATAGCTGCATTTATAGCTTTCTCTGCTAATACCAAACTGATTCCTTCTAATGCTGTTAAAACCATTTTCATAGACCGTTGATGCATTCTAAGAAGAACTTCACCTTGTTCTTCTGTGATTTTCCCCGTTTCTTTCCAAAGAGCTATTTCTGCTATATTACGTGCGAAACTATTTGCCTCGCTTTCAGCAAAATCTTGTGCTTCATCCCACTTGTCACCAAGTGCGACTTTAACGGCATCAGTAATTTTTTCAATAATTATTTTAACTTCCTGTTCATTCATATCTACTCTCCAACATTGTGTTTATTAATTGTTTTTTGGTTGAGCTTGATTCCACTTCAAGTAAATCATGTGTTTTACAATAGCTCTAAATGATACATCAAATGCTACTTGCGCCTTATTTATCACATCTATATCATATGGTGTTTGATGCAAGATTTCGAAATCATCATATTGCAACTTTAAATCTTTAAAATTATTCGTAAGAGGCGTTCTCTTCAAACCTTCCTCTAATGCCTCTGCTCGCACAATCAGAGCCTGAACTTCTCCCCTTATGTCGGAATAAAATTTCTTACTTTGATTAAATGAACCTTTATCTTCTCCTTTGTTGTCGATGATATTCTTAATATGAGCTGCTGTTTTCGACTCAATTGCATGAACAGATTTATCGACGATTTCATCATATTGACCTACCAACTTGACATGTAATGCACATCCCATTAACAAGAATAGCATTAGCGAAATTGCCCATAATTGAGGAATTTGAACTCTAAATTTTGGGAATGGTTTTATTTGCATTAGTTTTCTCCTTTTTCTTTAAAATTATTGATTTTACTCTTTATGCATAATGAGATTCTGCGTTCAAGATGCAAACCTTAATTGATGGTAATCCGGATTAAAAGGTATCTGGTTTTTCAACACGCCAATCACAATATGTAACAGTTTCCTCATGCAGGCTCCTATAGCTACCATCTTTGGTTTCCCTTTAGATAATAACCGCTCATAAAACGTCTTTATAATTGGGTTAAATCTAATAGCCGTCAGTGTAGGAAGATATAGTGCCCTACGTAAACGTCTGTTCCCGGTCTTACATAATTGCGGCTTACCACGTAATGTACCCGATTGTCTCTCCCGTGGAGCAAGTCCGGCATGCGCCACTTGTTGCTTCGGATCCAAACTGCTATTGATTTCACTTAACAATATACCCGATGTCGTTTCTCCTATTCCAGGGATTGACTTCAGTAACTCCTTATTCGCTTTTAGCTTTGGATGATTGTCAAGATGATCAGTGATCTTCTTCTCAACCTTCTCAATCTGTCGATCATAGGAACGTATGGTCTGCTTTACCATCTGTTTCACGTCACTATCACGGACAGATTCTAAATAGGTCATCTCATTAGCCCGCTTCCGTATCAAATGGTCTAAATGACGGCTTAAAGCCTTTAAATCCTCTATCTCATTCGGTAATACAGCTGTGGCTTCTGGTTTATTGATTGCCAGGTAGCTGGCGATTGACCGGGCATCCACTGGGTCTGTCTTGGTTCTGATTAGTCTTGATTGCATAAACCGTTTAACTTGTACCGGATTAATGATTGTTATCTTGAAATCCGTATGAGCTCTAAACCACTTCACCAGTGTTACTTCATACCCACCGGTAGATTCTACGCCTAAATGAACCTCATCGGTTTTATACTGCTTTGTTAGTTTAATTACAGTTTGTTTTAACTGATTATACCCCTTCGTCTTGTTGGGGTATGGAGACATTATTTCCTTGGTCTTTAATCCTTCAATCTCTATTGCTGAAGTAAAACTGTGTTTACTGATATCAATACCAAGATACAATGTCATGTCTACTCCATTCTATCCCTGTGCTCCGCTCTGTCCCCTTCATTTCTCATCTTGCACATGCAGGGTCATTTGCCCTAAGATTCTGCCCAGATTGATTGAAAAGGCGGGCGGGACCCTCTCTCGTTAACAGGCTTGTTAGCCTCGATAGCTCTTCGGGTTCTCCACCCAGGGAAATCTTTTATTCTTTCAAATATCTATAATTCTAATCTATCAACAATTAAACATACAAGATAGCTCTGCGGCGTGAAAGTTAATTGTAAAATTCATTGTGTGTGAAATTAACATATTTAATCCTAAAATCCTCAATTTCATGCTACCAGCTTTTCACGTCCGTAGCAGCGTGTGTTAGGTTGTAATTTGAGGTTCAACAGTTGCTCCATTCTTCTCTTTGAGATCGTCGTAAAATTGTGCGAAACTGACAATCATATATGGGAAAAGCCATAAATAACCTATGCCAAGAGTTAGGATACACAATAAAGCCCAGCCGAAAAATCGAAAGCCAAGACAGAAAAACTTCCATTTATTTCCACGCATCATCTCTTTGCTCTTTGTGATGGCTTCTAATGGACCAATCGAATCATTTTCGGCAATAATGTAATATGTCATTGAATATGAAAGTGCTGCGATAATCCCGGGAATGATAAGAAGTAACGACCAGAGAACTACAAATATCCGCTGAAGGAGGTATGCACCTAAACCAACGCCAAACTTTTGGAAACCGCTAAATATTAGTGACAGTTTTGCATCTTGCTTTCTTGAAAGAGATAATGCAAAACTTGCAAGACCTATAGACATTGAACCACTAATGAGGATGGAAATAATCCCGCCGGCATAAGGAATTAATAGAATGGCAATCATCACTAACATAAACACTACTGTTGTGCCAATTCCTAATCCCCATTTTCCCTTTAGGGATTCACGTGCTTGAGTCATTAAGACTCTGTTTTCAGTACTTGAAAGTGTGCTCATTTTGTTTCCTTTCTGTTTAATTTAAAATTGCAACCTAACATTGTCAATAGATGGAAAATTTTGCCTCATATCACCCTTATAGCTGGAAAATAATTCCATCTATTGTTATATTATTGATGAAATATGGAATAATACTGATCATTTTTCCACTTATTACAACCTTTTTAGTGATATAATGAATTTTAACATTTCAAACGGTGAAGATTATGAATATAAAAAATACCCCGCAACCTATATTTACTCCCAATCAAGACTTGAAGCTCATGGATCAAGTGCGTCAAGTATTGAGATACCATCATTACTCATATCGTACAGAACAAACTTACTGTAATTGGATACTAAAGTTTATAAAATTCCATGGTGGTGATATTCATCCTAAAAATATGGGTAAGAGAGAATTAGAAATGTTTTTAAGCCATCTAGCAACCAACTTGAAAGTCTCAGCGTCTACTCAACGTCAAGCAATGAATGCCTTAGTTTTTCTTTATAAAAGAGTACTTGGTAATCCAGTTGATGGACAACTAGAACCAGTACGTGCTAAACGACAGCCCTCTCTACCCGTTGTAATGACACAAAACGAAGTGAAAAACGTTCTTTCACATATGCAAGGTGTTCATGGAATAATGGCTGGCCTATTGTACGGTGGCGGATTGAGATTGATGGAATGTATTCGTTTACGTATTAAGGATTTAGATTTTGCCAGAAATCAAATCTATCTCCGTGGAGCTAAAGGTGGGAAAGATCGGTTAACTTTATTTCCTCAATCATTAAAAGAAAAATTGAAAGTCCAAATTGATCATGTCAAGGTATTGCATGATCAGGATTTATCTAAGGGGTTTGGAGAGACAAGTATCTCACCATCACTAGAACGGAAATATCCTTCTGCTGCAAGGGAAATCATATGGCAATTTGTGTTCAGTGCAAAAAACAGGAGCAAAGACCCTCGAACAGGTGTACTTAGACGTCATCATGTTTTAGAATCGGGATTACAGAAAGCTGTGAGGAAAGCGGCTATACAGTCTGGTATTAATAAACGTGTCAGTTGCCACACCTTTCGCCACAGCTTTGCCACGCATTTACTAGAGAACGGTGTCAATATTAGAATTGTTCAAGAGCTTATGGGACATACAAATGTGAAAACAACAGAAATATATACACATGTGATGGAAAGGGATTTAAATAAGTTGCAGAGTCCTTTGGATTTGTTAGAAAGTGTAGAAAGCATTCAATAAATCCTATTTTTAACATTGTTTAATTAATAAGGGAATTAGTAGTGCGCACTATTACTTGAAACTCTAATAAATCATATTAGAATGGTAGTTAAGCTACATTATAGCAACAATAAATTCTAACATCAACATATCTACCCAATTGTCGGGCTCATAATCCGAAAGTCTGTGGCTTAAATCAATTATACATAATCTGTGTACATAAAAAGCGTGTACATAATGGGGGTTCTAATGTCCACTTATGTCCACCTTTGTCCACATTGACTATTTAAATGGTAGTAACAAAAAACCCTAGTTACTCGTCGATAACTAGGGTTTCTATTCGTGTCGAGGTGGAGAGATTCGAACTCCCGACCCCCTGCTCCCAAAGCAGGTGCGCTAACCGGACTACGCTACACCTCGAATTTTTAATCAAAAAACATCAAATTGAAAAACTGGGTGAGTGATGGGGATTGAACCCACGGCCTCCTGGGCCACAACCAGGTGCTCTAACCAACTGAGCTACACCCACCATACGACCCTAATTATTTCAATTAGAGCGGGGGAAATTATGATATTTGATTCCCTCAAACAACAATCATAAGTATAATATTTAACCAATTTTCATATTGAGCAATATTGCTGAATCCTAATCAAGGTTACAATCTTCTAGTTTCGGACTATTCATTTCCCATTTTCTATTTAGTCATTACCATTATCCTTAAACAATGAATAATTTCTGCCATGCGCATCCTTAATAAATATATCTTAAAGGAAATGTTTCTTCCTTTCTTCTTTTCACTGCTCGTAATCACATTTTTACTATTTACTAACTTTTTACTTCGCGCAATCGATCGGTTTCTTGGTAAAGGATTAAACTTTTTCGTTATTCTTGAATATCTATTTTTAAACCTGGCATGGATTATTGCCTTAGCCGTCCCCATGGCTGTATTAATCGCAGCACTGATGACCTTTGGTCGTATGTCAGAGGATAATGAAATAACAGCGATGCGATCGTCTGGAATAAGTTTTCTGACCATTATTCGTCCTGCAGTATTTTTCGGAATATCAATCGCTGCTCTTCTTATTTATTTTAATAATTTTGTGCTCCCGGAAATGAACTTTCGTGCACGAATTTTGTCTGGTGATATTTATCGAAAGCGTCCTGGCCTAAATATAAACCCCGGCCATTTTATCGATGATTTACCTAATTATGGCATGATCATCCGTGGCAAAAAGGGTGATGTCATGGAACGTGTATTCATCACCAGTAAAAATTCGATGGACACAAAAACGAATATTATTGCTGAAACTGGTACACTTCATGCCATTGATGACGCATTGATACTCACGCTATTTAACGGTGAAATACAAGAAATTGAAAATGAAGATTTCAGCACATTGCGTCGTATTGGATTTGAAAAAAATGTAATACTTCTTCCAGCAGACGATTTGGCGCTTAATCGCAGGGATACATCAAATCGATCTGATCGTGAAATGACTATTCCAATGATGCTGGATAAACTGACACGGTATGATAAACGAATCAATACTGTATATAGTCGGCTTGGGAATAGTTTTAAACGAATTACTGGTGATAGCGTCGTACCTAAAGATCCCGATTTGGGGAAATTGCTCGTTAAAGAATATCGTGATGACGCTGAGGCTGATACGATATTGACAGAGAATGAAAAACGAGTAAAACTTCGTCGTATTACTTCCCTCGAGAGACAATTGTCTAATGAGTTCAAGCTCCTTGCAAGCTATATTAAAAACAGCAATAAATATGAAGTTGAAATCCATAAAAAAATCTCTCTTCCCGTGGCATGTATTTTATTCATATTTGTAGGAACTCCTCTGGGCGTTTTAGCAAAAAAAGGTGGGTTTGTTGTTGGCGTTAGTCTAAGTTTTGGCTTTTTCCTTATTTATTATGTTTTACTAATTGGTGGGGAGGAAATGGCAGATCGCAACATCCTAACTCCTGCGGTTGGAATGTGGGCTCCAAATGTGATGCTTGCCATTATCGGATTATATCTCACTTTTCATACTGTTCGCGAACGTGGTCCATTTCAATTATCATTATTTAAATGGTTACGGCAAAGAAAACGGGATAAAGACAAAAAATAGTCTTCTTTCCTAATGGAGAGGAACCATCTAGAACCCATCTCCCATCTCACTTCTGCCATCTTCCATCAAACATCTCACTTCTGTCATCATTCATCTTCCATCTTCCATGATCCTTCAATAATTTTGCTCATGATTCCAGCTGAATTGATTAAACAAAAACGTAATGGTCATTTATTAACAAAATCCGAATTAAAGCAATTTATACAAGGATACGTCGATTCGTCGATTCCTGATTATCAAATGGCTGCACTTCTCATGGCAATTTATTTCCAGGGAATGGAACCTCATGAAATAAATTCATTGGTTGAAGTCATGATAGAATCCGGTGATCGAATGGACTTCACATACTTGGATAAATTTGTTGCCGATAAACATAGCACAGGCGGTGTTGGCGATACTGTGTCTCTAATATTAGGCCCATTGATGGCTGCTGCGAATCTAGCGATTCCAATGCTTAGCGGTCGGAGCCTCGGTCATACTGGCGGTACATTGGACAAACTTGAGTCTATACCGGGTTTTAATGTTCACTTGTCTCTTCCAGAATTCAGCAGAATTGTAGAAGATATTGGCATTTGCATGATAGGTCAGACTGAAGATATTTGTCCTGCAGATCGTAAAATGTATGCCCTTCGTGATGTATCTGGAACCATTGAGTCTATTCCACTTATCTGTGGATCTATCATGAGTAAAAAAATTGCTGAAGGCATACAGGGATTAGTACTTGATGTGAAATTTGGTGCTGGCGCATTTATGAAGGATATGGGTAAAGCCATTGAACTTGGAAATTTATTAAAAGCAGTTGGAGAAGGTTTTGGAGTAAAAACCGACATTGTGCATTCCAGTATGAATCAACCATTAGGGCAATACGCAGGTATATGGTGTGAAGTGGAAGAAGCCTTATCCTGCTTGAAAGGTCATGGGCCAACAGATACCATGGCTGTAACTCTAGAGTTAGGTGCAAGGATGCTCCTTCAATCGGGTTCAGTCAATTCAATGGAAGAGGGCAAGACTAACTTAGTGTCTCTTATTCAAAATGGTTCTGCACTTTCATCTTTTTATGATATGGTTGAGGCACAGGGTGGAAATCCGATAGAATGCGAATCACCGGAAACACTTAATAGACCCCAACATGAAACAGTGATCAATGCAACACATCCGGGAATTATCCAATCCATGGACACATACCAAATTGGAATAGCAACTGTGGAACTTGGGAGTGGCCGAAAACGTTCTGATGATGTTGTTGATCCAACATCTGGAATTGAGTTTTATGCAAAAATCGGTGATGAGGTTCAAGTGGGATCTCCCATATTTAGATGTTTCAACTCGGATAAAGCAAAATTAGAACAGGCTAGTGCAATATTGCACAGATCAGTTCAGATTGGATCACAACCGGTTTCTCATCAATTATTTTATACCATCAAAGGAGAATAGTTATGGAAGATTCATTCAGAAAATTATACTCAGTTGATCCAGAAAAGATTGTTGAAGGTATTAAAGAAATAAAATCTAAGTGCCCAACACTATCTGAAGAAGAAATACCAGCGGTAGTTGATGCTCTTTCATCCCTTTTTTATGTAGATCCCTTTGATAATCCGGAAATGACAAAAGTCATTGACGATGTCCAGCAACTCATAGCTGACATAGGTCCACGAGCAATACCTACTATTTTGGAAAAAATTCATAATACAGATATTAAAGCAGAATTAGCCTTTGCGCGAACGTGTGGACTTATGGGTAAGGAAGCAATTGAACCATTATTGGATGTAGTTATTGAGAAATCAGACACAATAGATATGTCTTTTGCATTATACGCATTTGGGAAAATCAAGTCACCTGAAATTGTCAAAGCACTTCCTCATGTATTGAAAGCAGTCAAAAGTCCAATGAAAGAATCTGAAGATACAGCAGTGCGGGCTATGGGGAAAATTTTTGAAAATATCAAACCTGGCGATGTTTCGGATGAAGATCTTCAAGAAGTTTTTGATGTATTTCTTGCAAAAACTTATCATAGCAACGAGGTTATTAGATCAAAATCCATCCGTGGTTTAAACAAGATGCTTCAATTTGGATTTATTAGAAAAGGTGATAAACCTGCTATTCTGAATAGAGCAAAAGCGGCGCTTGGATTAGAAGATAGTGAAGATTGGGATCCTTCGTATTTAGTTCGGAGAGAGGCGCAACAGGTTTTAGACAAACATCAATAATTACGGTGAACTTTACACCGCCGAGTTGGTTCAGTTCCTCTAATAAACACTTCCTTTTCAGTCGGACAAGCTTGCGTAGGTTTATCTTTTGTAACTGAACAAATTTCAAAATCAATAATACCATCCGGTCTGACAAAATCAGCTATTGGCATTTTTAATGTATCATGGGCTTCGCGCATAAATCTTGCCCAAGCTGGTAGTGCAGCTGCAGTCCCTGATTGTCCAATCCCTAAACTAATTCCGTACTGATCCACACCAAACCATGCTCCGGCGGCTATTTGAGGTGTATATCCAATAAACCAGGCATCACTATAGCCCTGCGTTGTTCCTGTTTTTCCAGCAGCTGGTCGATAAAAATTATACATCCAACGTGCGCGCCCGCCGGTTCCGGCATCCATGACGGTTTGCATCAGGTTTGTCATCATATAGGCCGTCTCTGCGCTTAGCACTTCTTCTTGTGCCGGAAAATATTCTTGAATAATATTTCCGTATCGATCCTCAATCCGAGTAATACCAAATGGTTTTGAATAAACACCACTGTTTGCATACGTTGCGTAAGCTGCTACTATTTCAATAGGATAGACTTCTGATGTTCCCAACGCGATTGCATCCACAGCCCGAATATCAGTGGAGATGCCCATTCGAATTGCTGTGTTTTTTACTTCTTTTGCTGGCACCAACTCCTGTACCATTCTCACAGCAATTAGATTAAGCGAAAGGCGCAATCCTTCTCGAAGGGTTGTAAGACCACCAGTACTACCGTCGTAATTCCGAGGCATCCATTTTTCCCAAACACCCGAAGAATTCTGCACATTTAACACAACCGGTTGATTCAATAATTGTTTTGTCACTGGATACCCATTATCCAGGGCTGTGGTATAGACAAAGGGTTTAAATACAGATCCTGGTTGTCGCTGGGATTGAACCGCGCGATTATATTGATCCGGATAATCAGGGCGACCACCGACCATTGCTAGAATTTTTCCTGTTTTTGGATCTAATGCAATGAAGGATGTCTGGACTAATAGTTTATTCCGCAATTCTTCATAAAGTGGCATCTCACCCTTCATCATCATTTTAACAGTATCTTCAGGATAAATCCCAAGATAGGCTAATTGAGAAAATTCTTCTTCATTATTCCAAAGCCGATTATTCAATACTTCCTGATTTGTTATAATAGATCGAATGAGCATTTCTTCTGCTATAGATTGCAATCTGGAGTCCAACGTTGTAAAAACTTTCAACCCATCACGATATATATTTACATTTAGACGATCATCTTCTTTTTCCAAAAACCGACGAATATATTCTGTGAAATACGATGCTTTCCCCTTCAGCGGTTCATAAATAACGGTTTCTAGTCCAAGAACTCGGGCCTCATTGTATTCATCCTCAGTGCAAAACCCTTGGTCTTTTATTAATCGCAAAACCGTATTTCTTCTTCGTAATGCCCGTTCAGGATGATTAATAGGTGAATAAAGTGCCGGGCCCGGTAAAACACCAACAAGAATGGCTGATTCATCTAATGTTAACTCTGTAGCATTTTTTCCGAATAGCCGTTTTGCGGCAGCTTGAACACCGTAAGTACCATGCCCAAAGTGAACTGTATTCAAGTACATTTCCAGGATTTCGTCCTTCGTGTACGTTCGTTCGATTTGAATCGCTGTAATGACCTCTTTGACTTTGCGAGTTAAATTCTCTTCAAATCCGATAGTTTTATAGAGATTCCGTGCTAACTGCTGGGTGAGTGTGCTAAACCCCTGACGATAGCTAAGCGATAATGAATTCACAACAATGGCACGTGCTACACTATATAAATCAATACCCCAATGATGATAAAATCGTTTGTCTTCCGATGCGATTGCCGCGTCCTGCATATGCTGTGGAATTTGATCCAGCTCAACAAATACGCGTTTTTGTAAAAATAATTCATGTAAGATTTCACCATCACTGGAATAAATCCGAGTAACTAAATCCGGATCAAAATTTTCTAATTGTTCTATGGAGGGTAGATCACTAGAAAGATAAAAAACAAAGGAGAGAACAGCGATCCCACTTATTCCAACAAGAATCAGAGATCGCCATACAATTTTACCTAAAGAAGGGCTTTTTTTCTTTTTTGCCATTGTTCAATTTACGATGATGCTTTGAGAGTCCGAAGTCGACTTTCTAAAAAAAATAACAATTAAATAAACTTAATGTTCCAGTTCGTGGAAAATAGATAAAGAATCAATTATTAATATTTTGATTTTGATCTCTCAAAATACATTCCGGTATTTTCATCCGGTCATTTAGAATAATAAGGTCGTTTATAGTAAAAGCTAATTAATCCCAATCAGTTTCTTCGCAACTACTTCCGAATTTTCTTTTATTTTCGCATGTAGGGAGTGACCTTTTGAGTCCATCGTAACGACTGCTTTAAAGCCCTCCACTTCTATGATCCACATAGCTTCAGGTACACCAAATTCTTCCAGCTTAATAACACCATGGACTTTTTTTACACTTTGAGCAAGAATAGTTGCTGCACCACCAACAGCATGGAGATATACTGCACCATGATCTCTTAATGCCTGAAGCGTTTTTCCACCCATTCCACCTTTGCCCATTACGCCACGGATTCCATATTCTTTAATAATATCACCCTGATAGGGTTCTTCGCGAATTGACGTTGTGGGACCTGCAGCAACAAACGACCATTCATCATTTTCGTGCTTTACAACAGGACCACAATGGTAGATAACACTTCCTTTTAATAACTCACGAACCTCATCTGGCTTTTCATCGATCATCCAGGTATGTGCAGTATCTCTGCCAGTGACCATAATTCCATTAAGTGAAACCTCATCACCAACGTTGAGATCTCTAATTTGAGCTTCGGTTACAGGTAAATTGAGTTCAATCATAACGTACCCCTTTTTCATCCATAACCATGGAATGGCGACGATCCGCCCAGCACATGTATGAAATGGAAACAAAGAATGATGCCGGTAAACGGTGAACCGTACCAATCTTTACGCTAAGCACAGTTGTATTTCCACCAAAACCCATAGGTCCAATACCCAAGGTATTGAGATCAATATAAAGTTTTGTTTCAAGTTCAGCTAATTCGGCATTCGGATTTATATCAGTCAATTTTCTGAATAATTGTTTCTTGGCTTGAATCATACCCGAAACTCTATCCCCACCAATGCCAATGCCAACGACACCGGGAGCACATCCCAAACCCTGAGCATTGTGGATGGCGTCTATAATACATTTATAAACACCTTCAAGGTTCCGACCTGCTTTTAATCTTGTATCCGGTAATTTGTACTGATCAGACACATTTTCGCAGCCACCGCCTTTTAACGCCAGATCAATCTTTAATTCTGAACCGTCACCTTCTTCAAAATGAATAAAGGGTGCCATGATACCCGTATTATCACCTGTATTGACACCCGTTACCGGGTCCACTGAATTCGGTCTAAGGTATGTCTTTTTAGTCGCCAATTTCGTGGCTTCAATGATGGCATTTTCTACCATTCTCATGGATACACCAACAGGGATGGTTATAAAATAGATATTTGTTCCAGTATCCTGACAGATGGGAGTGCTATTGGCCTCGGCCTCAATTGCATTTTTAAGCATAAAGGATAGAACCGATTTTGCCGGACTACCCTCCTCTTCATTTGCAATGCCCTTTTCCATGGCAGCTATCACATCTCTTGGAAGCTGCGTTGACGTCTTGCGTATGAGTTCTAAAACAGCGTCTACTAAAGTAGCTTTATCAAAGTGAGGATTCATTCTATCCTCCTCCTTTTTTTATTCAACAGTCCAAGTATCTCCGGCCGTTAGGATATCTGAAACAGATCCTTGTCTATTAGCTTTTGCTTTATCAATTTGGGCCATATGCAAATCCTCATAAACCGGAGCATCTTTTGCATACATTACACCTATCGGTGTTGGTAATCCAGGCTGGAAAGTGATGTGTGATAATATTGATGCAATAATAAAATCTTTTTCATCATGAACTAAAACATCATCCACTGACCATTTATCATCTTCAATATCAATAACGACTGGAATATTACCATCCAAATGGACACCTTTTGTCTTTTTGGAACCAAATAACATCGGTTGACCATCCTCTAAATAGAGGATATTATCTTCCTTAACATCACGGTTTGTTAAATTCTCAAATGCGCCATCATTAAAGATGAGACAATTCTGATAGACTTCCAAAAAGGATGTACCATGGTGGGCATGAGATCGTTTAATCATCTCCTGCATATGTTTGGTTTCTCTATCTAAGGTTCGTGCAATAAAACTTCCACGAGAACCGAGAGCCAAAGAGGCAGGATTAAATGGTCGATCTATTGAACCCAATGGCGTAGACTTGGTGATTTTCCCTAATTCTGATGTCGGCGAATATTGACCTTTTGTTAATCCGTAAATGCGATTATTAAAAAGGATAATATTTACATCAAGATTCCTACGCAAAAGATGAATGGTATGATTACCACCAATGGATAGACCATCACCATCGCCGGTAATAATCCAAACGGATAATTCCGGATTGGCCACTTTTACTCCAGACGCAATCGCTGCAGCACGTCCGTGAATTGTATGAAATCCATATGTATCCATATAATACGGAAAGCGACTGGAGCATCCGATGCCAGAAATGAATACAAAATTCTCCTTTTTTACCCCAAGATCTGGAAAAACTTTTTGTGCTTGGGCAAGGATGGCATAATCACCACAACCAGGACACCATTTAACTGCTTGATCAGATACAAAATCAGAACGCTTTAATTGTTGTGTGTTTATTAGTGTTTCACTCATCGTTAACCCACCATTTCCTTTACTTTTTCTATAATATCCCTCGATCTTAAGGGACGACCGCGAACAATATTTAACCCAATCGCATCAACCAAGTATTCAGCTCGAATCATTGTGCGCAATTGACCAGCATTAATTTCAGGAATAAGTATTTTATCATATTTTGCTAAAATATCACCTAAATCATTTGGAAATGGATTTATCCATCGTAAGTGGACATGACCGATTGATGCTTCTTCCGACTGTAATTTTTCAGCAGCAGATCGTGTTGAACCAAAGGTCCCACCCCAACTTAAAAGAAGTAGTTCACCAGATTTCTTGCCGTATACCTTCGTTTCTGGAAGTTCTCTGGATATTCCATTTACTTTTTCCGCTCGTCGCATAATCATAACATGATGATTATCCGGATCGTAATTGACATCCCCGGTTGGATCACCCTTTTCTAATCCACCAATCCGATGCTCACATCCAGGGGTACCAGGAATAGCCCAGGCACGGGCTAGTGTTTTTTCATCTCTGAGATAAGGTAAAAATCTATCTTCACCATTATGCTCTGTCACAAATTTCAATGGGATATCAGGTAAATCGTCCATTGATGGAATCGCCCACGGTTCAGAACCATTGCCCAAATAGCCATCCGTGAGTAAAATGACAGGCGTCATATACATTACAGCAATTCGGCTTGCTTCGTAGGCGGCATAAAAACAATCTCCCGGTGTTGCAGCTGCAATTACCGGTATTGGAGCTTCACCATTCCGACCGTAAACAGCCTGATACAAATCTGCCTGCTCGGTTTTTGTAGGTAAACCAGTACTGGGGCCACCCCGTTGCACATTTACCACTACTATTGGGAGTTCAGCCATGACTGCAAGACCCAGAGCTTCTGATTTTAATGCTACTCCAGGACCTGAAGTAGCCGTGCATGCCAGATTGCCTGCGAATGCAGCACCAATTGCAGATGCAATACCTGCAATTTCATCTTCAGCTTGGAATGTCCGAACATTCATGTGCTTCCAAGCTGCTAAAGTATGTAAAACATCTGATGCTGGTGTAATAGGATATCCACCATAAAATAGTGGACGTCCGGCTTTTTCCGCTGCCGCAGCTAGACCTAAAGCCGTAGCATAGTTACCATTAATATTGCGGTATGTGCCTTTTCGTAGTTGCGCTTTTGCAACGGTATACCGTGTCGTAAATACTTCCGTCGTACTACCATAATTGCGTCCAGTATCTAATGCGCGTATGTTCGCTTCAGCAATAAGTGGTTTTTTCGCAAACTTTTGTTTAAGCCAAGTTTTAGTATTTTCCAGAGGGCGGTTATACATCCAGAATAAATAGCCTAATGCTAACATGTTCTTGGTGCGTTCGATATCCTTGGAAGACAAATCCATATCGGCACAGGCAGCAGCAACTAACTTGCTCATTTCAATGCTATATAAGATGTATAGATTTTTTAAACTGTCATCTTCTAATGGATTAGTTTCATATCCGGCCAATTTTAGATTTTTAGGTGTGAAAGCATTGGCGTTGACAATAATTGTACCACCCTTAACAATTTCTTTTAGATGTACTTTTAGTGCTGCCGGATTCATGGCAACCAATACATCGGGTTCGTCACCTGGTGTATGGATGTCTTTTGAACTGAACCGTAATTGGAAGGCGCTAACACCAGCTAAAGAACCGGCAGGAGCTCGAATCTCAGCTGGATAATCAGGTAACGTACTTAGATCGTTTCCAATTATTGCTGTATTTGCTGTAAATCGATCCCCCGTAAGTTGCATTCCATCACCGGAATCACCGGCAAAACGGATAATAACTTCTTCGACTTGTTTCATTTCTGCTGTTTGTTCAGACATAATAATCCTTTTGTTTATCGAATGATAGACTTGAAATTTATCTTGTGTGGATTAATCGCTAAATACCATGAGAGTATGTTAATATTGCGTTTCATTGTATTAAATAAGTGTGAAATTTACCGAGTTTAAAATTTGGTATGCAATCAGTGGTTTGATTTTTATTAGAGAGTAGAGTTTTAAGCTTTAAGGTATAAGTACAACCGGGCGGTTGTTCTAGAGAAATGAAAAGACTGAAGAAGTTTCGTTTATACTTAAACGTTTACCGTTAAAACGTGAAACTTATACAATCTCCATCAATTCTTTTGGTTTCCAAAATCGACTCAAATAAATGAACGGCGTATCAATCGCTGCTACCAATATTTTAAGTAAATATGTCGTTATAACAATTTCAATTACTACATCCATGGGTAGTACCTGATCAGGACTCATTAGTAATCGTGGTAATAATGCAAACGCTAAAAATGCAAAAACAACAGAATCCAAAAGCTGACTGACCCAGGTACTCAGGTTATTCCGGAGCCAGAGATGTTTTCCATTAAATTTCTGTTTCCAGAAATGGAAAGCCCAAACATCATGTAATTGTGAAATCAAATACGCCGCCAGACTGGCTATTATTATACTCGGCGCAAAACCAAAAATGGATACCATACCTTTGGCGGCTCCCCAATCACTGGGACTAGCTTTATATCCAAGCATAAACTGAGACATCACAAGATAAATCACTACGGATGCTAATCCGATAAAGACACCTTTGCGTGCTGCATCCCTGCCATAATATTCAGATAATAAATCAGTACTTAGAAATATCGCACCATACAAAACATTACCACCTGTGGCTTCTAAGCCAAACAACGTGATTGTTTTAGTAACAAATATATTTGCCAAAACATAGAATACAGCAATAAGCACATATAGCCATGTTTTTCCTGCTCTGAAAGCCAGAAGAACAATTAACAGGCTAACAATCGTTTGACATATAAATAAAAACTCGTTCATCTATTCTTCTGCTGGTAGGTGGTGCAATTCAATTCCCGCTTCATTCGCATGTTGATGAATTCGTTCATCACGATAAAATTCGCCGTAGTATATTTTTTTTATCCCAGCATTAGCAATAAGCTTAAAACAATTATAACATGGGCTTGCTGTCACGAAGATTTCAGAATCCTCCAAACGAACACCAAGGCGCGCTGATTGTACTATAGCATTGGCTTCGGCATGAACGGTACGAACACAATGACCATTTTCCATTTCATGCCCAATTTCATCGCAATGATTTAGTCCACGGATACTTCCGTTATAACCTGTGGCAAGGATGGTTTTACCACGGACGATCACCGCACCAACATATTTCCGGTCGCAGGTGGATCGTGTTGCGACTTCCGTGGCGATATTCATAAAATAACGTTCCCAGCTGACTCGTTCTTTTTTTTCTGGCATGATTTACTCGAATAAGGAACTAATATCCATAATAAAAAGGCTCAATGCGCGTTCACCCGGTTTTGCATCTCTACTGGAAGAATACATTACGGATTTCCCATCCGGGGACATGACTGGAAAACCATCAAAAGCAGTGTTATATGTCAAACGTGTCTGTTCGCTAGTTTCCAGATTCATCATATAGACTTCAAAATTATGTGGTGGAAGGACTTTTACAAATACAAAGTGCTTCCCATCGGGTCCAGGATGTGGAGCCCAGTTTGTACCATCATCAAACGTATGTTTTTTCAAGTCTGTTCCATCATGTTTGATAGTAAAAATGGTCATGGGCATTCCACGTTGTCCCTCGTTCTTCCTCTCCCAGGCACGATAAAGAATAGTTTCATTGTCCGGCATATAAAAAGATCCGCCCTCCTGCCAATCTCTGGTATAAGTGATTTGTTGTTCATCTAAACCATCGGGGCGCATTCTCCATAAATCGACTTCACCATTTATTTGCCGAGAAAATAGAATCCATTCGCCATTTGGTGATACCGATACTTCAGCGTCATAATACTCGTTATTGGTCAGTCGAATTTCATTGGAACCATCAGGATCGGACATATATAATTCAGCTCCTACTGGATAATCCTCTGGTTTTGACCACTGCCCTTTTGGTAAGTGTAAATTATCTTTAGTCGATGTAAAAAGGATTCGCTTTCCGTCGGGCATAAAAAAGGAACATGCATCTTCGCCAATATTATTTGTGCGAATAATTTCACTTCCATCAATTTTTGCCACATACGTATGGTGAACTTCATCGTCTTCAGCTACTTGGGCATTGCAGATTAGCCATTCACCGTCCGGTGAGTAATATGCTTCGGCTGCGATAGGTAAACCCTGGATTGCTTTTATGGGATATTTCTCAGCTAATGCTTCAGAGACAGGAGCATGTGAAACAGCTTCCGGTTGTGGTTGCACTTTTACATGATGGCAACCCAACAAAATTAGTAATGTAAAGATTGATATTGTGTTTTGAAGTAAGTATCGTCTCATATTTGTACCCGTATTTATTAATATTTGTACTATTTGGTGAAAAATACTGTTAGAATAATAATTCTAATGAAATTTGGTTTGTTTGACCAAAAATACCCATCGGATGTACAGCATAATTCACTTTTATGTCTCCAAATGAATTAGTTTTAACCTTAAAACCAGCACCAAATGTAAGTTTATCTAAATCATAATTAAATCGATATCCACCACGTATAGTTAACATATCATATAATGTATACTCGCAACCTATATTTAAATGTTCTCTAGCATCATTAGGATGTTCAGCATCAATTGCTACTGTAAGAATATGATTATCAGAATGTATTGGCGCTATTTCATTGTCTACCAAATTCATTGCGATTCCTATACGAATCATCAATGGAATAGGCCATAACTCGGTTCTTAGATTCGCATCTGTCTCAATGTTTCCATCAAATTGGTCGTCAATATCAGCTTTGTCAATTAAATCCGTTCCTGAATATTGCATTTCACCACCAAAATTGGATATTGCCATCCCAATGGTTAATCCATAATAATCGGTCAAAAAAATGGATCCTAAATCAAACGCAATAGTTTTAGCGATTTCGTTGTAGGCTGTGGATTGAATATATTTTACGTTTAAGCCGTAACTAAGACGATCACTAAGCCTTCGCGCAACACTGCCAGTTAATGCAATATCCATAACTGAATATGTTAAATCTGTACCATCTGGTTGCGAAACTGTCGTTATTTCTTTTTCATCCATTGTAAGTGCTGTAATAGAAAATCCAGCAACTGTGGAACGGTTTACGGGGTAATAAACAGAGAGATATTCCTGAGAAATATCCAGAAACCATTGATGGTGATTAAATTGTGTTCCCATTTTTTCAGCAGTAATTAATCCTGCCGGATTCCAATATGCTGCACTTCCGTCATTTGCCAGGGCTACAAAGGCTCCGCCCATTCCCATTGCGCGAGCACCAACTCCTAGTTTGAGAAACTGAGCAGTAGTTGTACCGACTTTATCAAACGAATCAGAAAATGATATTGATACAAATAGTAGAAAGAATATTGTTTTTGATAATGTTGAATTAATCATTTTATCACCAAAAATCTACCTGCTGCTTCGTCACCATTTGGAGTTTGAGCATGATAGATGTAAACCCCTGGCGCAATAAATTGATCGTTTTTTGTACGCATATCCCAAAAGGCGTACCCCTTAGGATCATTATGATTAACCGTCGCTATATGATCTCCCACAAGAGTATAGATATTAATTGTACACTGATCCGGCAAATGATTGAACTGAAGTTTTTTCCCGAACTCCGACGTTTCCCAAATATTGGTCACTACATAGGGATCTGGAACCACGCGAATATCCTTAAGAGTGTTGGTCTCAACATTCAGTCTATGCTGAGGAGTAAAACCGAATGTATAAGAGATGTCCGGTGAAAAATTCTTCTTTGTAATGATTGTGAATTCATCTCCCTCGCTTGGAGCTTTTGCATCGATAGTTACAATTTTATTTGTATCCTCATCTGGAAAATACATCCATGATGCATTAGGTTTGTTATTTGTAAAGAGATATAAATAATTGTCAACTGTATCCTGATTTAAAGTATCAAAATAGTCTGATTCGAGAATAAGTATATCTACATGTTTTTCGTACCACCCTGGACTGCCACCCAGGTATCCCAATCCACCTGGTTCCAAATCCCAACCTATTTGGCTGTAATAATCAATTCGATAATCTTCCCAAGGAGCTGCAATAGCGAACTCTCCTAACCACGATTCGGATGTGACATTTATTTTTGTCTGCGGATGTGAAATTAATTCAATTTTTATAGGTATTGTCGGATTTGTTTCTTGAATTGCGCCTGAGAAAATGTCAACCCACTGAATTTCTTGTTGGTCACTATAATTGACTGTTATCCGCCAATCATCAAATGTATTTATATCTTCTTGAACTAAACTTAGACCAGCTCCTGGGTCAATGCTTTGAAAACGCCAATCAAACGAACATGTATCAATTAATACTTTTGTCCAACCTGCAAATTTTATTGCTGGTTCTGGTTCTTGTATGATAATTCTGAAACCGTCAACTACCGGAATGTTATCTCCTGTTTCATCAGATAAAGTGTGATTAAAGAAAAGCGTATCATTTTCAGTTGTATCAACAAGTGTAAAACCTAATCCAAAAGTCGTATCACCTGATGTATTTGTATAAATAGCATTGTCAGTGATTGTAATTTTATAACCATGATCCTTTATTGAATCTGAATTAGCAATATTTACTTTTACGATGCCATCGCACAGTCCGCCTATCGGATTCAAATATTCATTTGGTCCTGTGGCAATTTGCAAATTTGTTGATGTGACACCAGGTATTACAGCTACCGTGTGTGGTTCTAAAATTGAAGTTCCTAACGAATACATATATGATTGCTCAAGACTATCCGGATTTTGATTTCCTTTGTCATATGCAGTAACACAATACCAATACTCAATACCATTTATAAGATTACTATCTTTAAAAGTATGTACTAGTCCAGAATTTGTACCGAGGTATTGAGGATAAGCTGGATCTAATCCATCTACCTCATTAACAAGATCAAATGTTGCAATAGGGTTATATCCAATAGGTTGTCCTTTTGCATTCGTGACAACATCACCCCATGTTCTACCTAGATCTACACTCCTAAATATTTTATAACCTTCAAAATCTCTTTTTAGGCTTAAAACATCAATAGACTTTTCAGACGGATCGGAACTCCAATACAAAGTTGCACTTTCATCCTCTCCGATGGCAATTAATGATGGTGGATCTGGTGGGCCAGATCCCTGAAAATATAAGTCGTACATGTCCATAGCACCACGTACATTGAACATCAAATCTGTAGTATCAGGATTATCTGGAATAGTTCCAGCATCTCCCATGATCATCCCCAAGGTAAAAGTAACGAACGTATCTGCTGGTAAATCAAATGGACCGCAAGACATGATAAAGTTAATTGCGTCACCAGGACCACTAACACCACTCTCATCATCTTCCCAATGAGGATAATATAAGTCCAAATTCTCCATTTCAGTGTTATCTAGACGGATATTGTCACCATGAAAGTAATTCTCTGGATTGGCTAAGTTCGTATCAGATGTATCGCTTGTAAGAATCGCCCAAAATTCTTCATCGTTTGTAGGTGAAACACCGCGGGCAAAATGATGAAAATCTGTTACTCCCATTTGGAAAGGAGTATCATATATTCGTATTGAAGGAATACCAATAGGTAAATCTGATTCAGCCCAAGTTTTATTTGGTTCATTATTTAAATCATAAACATATATCAAATCTTTTTTACTATCATTGTCTGAATCAATGAAGTTTATATAATCATGGTTATCATAGTCAGGTCTAAACACGCCATACATTCCAATATATATGCTATCCAAGTCATTACTATTTGTGTTATGAATTTTTAAATCCCAAAAAATAAAATCTTCGGCATATGGACGTCCATAACTGTGAGCGGTTTGTTCTACTTCTATTCCTGCACTTGTACGAGAATTATAGTCGTCATTGTATACACAAAATACATCGCGATCTGATACGAATTCATTTTCGCTTATGGGTAACGTTGATGGGTCGGGATGGGCATTTAATTGTTGAGGAGTAAGGCTTCCCACATCAACTCTATAAAATCCTGGCCAAACGCGATTCTCAGAGTTAATCCAATCATTCGATTCATTATAATAACCATATGGCCATGTTTCATAAAAATCACTGGATGCTTGAAATGGCGTTTCATCTGATACAGAAGTAATTTCACCGGAATAGTCTTTCCCGTTTGCACCATCTCGTGGTAACCAATCTGTCACTTTTGTTTGAGCCTGGCTTACCGTTTCAATTACATTATTCTTATTAATCCCAACAATAAGTCCTAGACCAAATGCATATTGACGATCCGAAGGTGCAGATCGAGGCCAATGTCCTGAATTTTGATACCATAAATGATAATTTGCCAAATCACCCATATTCCCACTATAATCTGCAAGTTGCCCCTTATCAAGAATACCTACTGCAATATCGCTTTTATCCATTGTTTTATACGATGATAATTTCGGATTATCGGTATGACACCTTGCACAGTCATCTGAAGCCATTAAATAAGAACCTTGAATAATTAAAAATAATATCAATACTGAATTTTTCACAATTCTATAAAGGCTCCTAATTTAATTGCCCTTGGTGGACCAACATGGGCAGGATTATGGTTTGCATCTGGAGATGTTCCAACCAATGATGCTCCCGGATCAAATGGTTTTCCAGTTCTTGAGTATACCCACAATACATTTTGATAATTGGATAGGTTTGTGATCTCTATAAATGTATCCAATGTGATTCGACCCAAATTGATTTTTTTATTGAGCCTGGCGTCCATACTAAACTTCCAAGGCATCCTTGCCGAATTCATATCTACACGAAATGCCGGATCTACATAAGGTGTATATGGCAAACCACTGCCAGCATTACAGATAATATTCCCATAAACACCAGAGGATTCCGATACCTTAATGGCTAAATTAATAGCAATATCATGGCGTTGATCAAAATCCAGGAAAAACTCTTGATGGGGGACTTCTTCTTTATAATAAGCTGAAAAATATCCTGCGATAGGATTAGAATTATTTCCCTTCGCAATGGAGTAGGTGTATTTTATTGATCCTCCAAAATACTTGGAGATTCTTTTATCAATTGATATGTCATACCCTTTTACTGAAGCATAATCAGTATTTGCGTAAACAATATACACTGTTGACCTATAACGCATCTGCTGCGTTGATAAAAGTCCGCGGATATCTTTAGACCAAACGTTTAGATGAAAAGCTAAGTCAGGCAAAATTTCATGTTTGATCCCAGTTTCGAACGATACAGTCTTTTGTGGTTTTACACGTGGATTTCCAACTAATGGTAATGATGCTGATATATCTTTTTGGGCATTCTCGAATAATGCATCAAACGACGGAGTTTGAAAAAAATGGCCGTAGGAAAAATGAAAAATCGTTTTATCAGTAATCGGATATCCAATTCCTATACGTGGACTTACCTGTTTTACTGCAGCTACATCCACAATTCTGGATGGAATTAGTTCATCGCTGATTGGATCCCATTCAGCAAATCGCCCAACATCTTCCCACATACCTGCATTGGGATCTAAATAATCGTATCTTAGCCCCAAATTAAGAATTAGATAATCGAATTCAATTTTATCCTGAATATAAACTGCAGCTTCAACTGGAGTGAATGTAGTATCCTCATAGAAATTCACTCCATCAATCCAAGGATCTTTCTCGGTGTGAATGTCGAGATTATAGCCAAAATATTGCACTCCACCTTTTATTAAATGTTGCTTATTTGCTTGCCAGGTAAAATCACTTTTAAATTGGTAAACAGTACTTTGATTAAATGAGTAATCACCATCAGTCCCGTATTCATAAAAACTTACTAACGAACCTGTATTTTTCTTTTCATATTCAGTCGGTAATAAATCGCGTACACCGGTTCTCAACCATGTTTTTTGTAATGCTATTTGAGTTGAATAGAAAAAATTTTGTTGTAATGACTGGTTTAGAGAAAATGCATATCGCTCAATGCCTTTATATTTATGCGTATTATTTAAGGGTATATATTTCCAATCGTGGGAATAATATTGTGCAATTGTTTGCGATGAGTGGTATTGGAAACCAACTTTAACTTTATTAGAAGGGTGATTAGTTAGTTTTAGTAAAAAATCCTGTGCAACATCTCCACCATGAGGTAAATGACTATCATTGTTTTTATAAAAGAATGAGGAAAAAAATGTTGTGTGCGGAATAATAAGTGGTCCACTAAAAGAAGTTGAGATTTGTCCATTTACCGGTAAATCTAAAATAGGCAAGGTGGGTTTCGTTGAATAATTACTAATATAGTTTTGATAATATGATAATAATTTATCGCTAATATCAATCCAAGTGTATGTAGTATCATTTACACCAGAAAACGCTCCCTTTTTATGATAAGGTGATGAAATGACATCGTCCGTGGAAAAATCAAGCCTACCAGAAAATTCATCATCTCCTTCTCTTGTAATTATATTAATTGCACCAGACATGGCCTGACCATATTCAGCATTAAATGTGCCACTAATTACAGTCAGTTCCTGAATTGCATTCTGATTGACGTTTCCAATAAAATCGCCTCCCATTGGGTCTTTAACAAGAAATCCATCAATCATATATACAAGTTCTTTGCTTCGACCACCTCGTACATGCAGGTTACCATCCGAATCTGTTGTAAACCCAGCCTGGGTTGCTAATATATCCTGTACGGTTTCAACCGGCATATTTATAATGTCATCCGATGATAAAACTTGTATAGACGATGTAGCATCCCGCTGTATCATTGGTCTGGATGCAATTACTTCAATTACTTCCTCCGATTCAATCACCGTTTGCGTTAGCGAAGCATTTATATGTGACGTGAGATCACTTCTTACTAAAACATCTTTTATTTCAAGTTTTTGGTACCCGATCATTGAAATTCGAACTGAATAGATACCAGGTTTAATGTTTATAATAAAATAGTCGCCATTAGAATCAGTAGCAGCCCCCAGAGATGTTCCATCAATTATGACATTTACACCGATTAATGGTAAATTGGATTCGTCTGAAATTCTACCGGCTATCTTTCCAGATTCACCCGCAAAAATAAAACAGACCATAATAATATATACTGTTATGAGGCGCATTGCAGAAAATGCGGGGCGCGGAAGCTCATCCGCACCCCGCAGGAGATCATTTCAATAGCATCATTTTGTTATGAGAAGAAACACTGCCTTGTGTTAGTTGGTAGATGTAAACACCTGATGGAACTTTCATTCCAGATACATCTGTACCATTCCACACTACAGTATAATTTTGTGGAATTTGGTTTTGTGCCACAAGCGTATTGATAAATTTTCCATTTATGTCAAATATTTTCAATGTTGTGAAACCTTCACTTAACAAATTATAAGATATTGTAGTCGTTGGATTAAATGGATTTGGATAGTTTTGTTTTAACTCGAAACTGTTTGGTAAACTATTCTCATCTTCAACTCCAACAGTACCTAAATCATAAACAACGATGTTGTCAAAATAAGCTTCAAGTCCAGAACCTTGAAGAAATGAATAAAGTCCAAATTTACCTTGCCCATATGCATCGTCACTTGTATCATCGTATTGTTGATCGCCTACAACAAAACCATCAAACCAACAAACAAATCTGGTAGTATTAGTATCAACCGTTGTGACTTCCAGTTTCATATTATGCCAAGCATCAGTTGTATAATAACCACTAGCATCAATTGAATGATGAAACGTATAATTGAATATAGTCATATCTAATTGGTTGTTATATAAACGGAATCTATTACTACTGTCAAAGTCAACCACCAATTTGTAGTAAAACTCAGCACTATTTGATCCAGCATGCGATGAATCTGCGTATACCACTAATCCACTATATGCTGACCCACCAGGATTATTTACGTAACAATATACATCTGCTTCAATAGAATAGTTTTGCAATGTTACATCTCCAGCGACTGCCATGGCAACACCTGTATAAGATGCATCAACATCTTGGACCAAACCTACATAATTACCGCCATCAATTAAGACTGCAGGAGCTGATGACATGTCAACAGCTGTAATAGACTCTTCACCATCCCAGAATGGTTCCCATTGATCACTTGGTGTTCCTGATTCAAAATCTTCTGAGAAGATTACAGTTTGTCCATATCCTAATGATAGAATAAATAAACTCATAATAACTAATAGCATTTGTTTCATATTTCCTCCAGAGCAGGGTTTATGTTTGATGTAATATAGATATATTTATTTATTTATGCCAATGTGGACATAAAAGCACCTGTAAAGTATGCTAAAGCCCAGTATCCATAGATATATTTTAAATATTGTCCAACATTTTCTGGCAATTCAATAGTGCCTTTTCTAAATGTTCTGATTGCCCAAACAACACCACCGGCCATAAGTAAAAACGCGGAATATCCTATGATTCCGTGGATAGTAAATGGTGGATGTGTCGCAGCAAATGACATACACATTAATGCTGTAAAATCAAGGATCACACCAAGGCTATACCCTGTGAGAATTCCTTTATTCAACATTTTTGATTTTTGTAGTTTTATAGTAACAATGGTAAATATTATGAGTGCAAGCGTAACCGATATTGTTCCAACTAAGATAATTGGTCTCACTCTTTGACCTCGTGTGTTTTTGTGGGTTCAGTAGGGGGATTAAATATTCCATTCAGAAGCATTTCAATTTCTTCTTTCGATATCTTTTGAGGTTTTGTCCCCAAAAAGAATAATCCGTGAAATAGTCCACCAATTCCTCTCATCATCATTTGAGGATTAACTTGTGGAAATTCTCCGGAGGCCATGCCGTCGTCCAACAATCCCTTTAAAACGGTGTATAATCTCACTTGATACTGTTTCCATTCAGGAGGTTGCTCTCCATGGGACGGCATGTGCGCCGGAGCGTTGAATAAGAATTCGTAGAGAGAACGATTCTTCTCAATTTGTTCTCCAATAGTTTGAAGAACATGGATAAAAATTTGTTTCGACGAATTACTGGCTTCCAAAACGGGTTCAATACATACCCATAAATCCTGCCAGCCTTCAATAAGTAACTCAGTTACAATGGCTTCTTTCGAATCGAAGTAATAGTAGAGAGTGGCTTTTCCAAAACCAGATTCTTTAGCAATGTCAACCATTGTGACATTTTCGGAAGGGGTTTTAGAAAATACAACCAGAGCGCCTTTCAATATTTGACGGCGTCGGTATTCGCGTTCTTCTTGCTGTCTTTGTGTTGGCATTGAATTCTAAGTTTCCCTATCGACTATGCGGTCGAAAATTAGAACTATGAATCTGGACCGTCAAGTCCTATTTAAATATTTATGTAGAAACTTTAAATATATTGTGTGGGTAAAACTGAGTATCTATTGTTTATAAATGGAAACGGCACGTCGGGGTTCGCCAAACAAAATATGCCTTGTATGCGGGGCTAAATGTGCGGTTATCATCATATATGCCCATGTAGGAATGTGAGCTGTTGAGCAGCCTTTTATTACAACATTTTTACCTTTGTATGAAACCCAATCTATAGATTCTATTTTCTGTCGAAAGCTCTTTTCTTTCAAGATACCATCATCTAGAAACACATCCCAGTCGATAGTAACTGTTCCCGTCATTATACGAAATACTTCTTAATATTATTTAAACATTGGATGAATTGATCAACTTCATCTTTTGTATTATATACATAAAAACTAGCCCGCACAGTTGAACTCACACCAAGTTTATCCATTATGGGTTGTGCACAATGATGCCCTGCGCGAACCGCAATACCATCTTGATCAAGGAATTGTGCCAAATCAGCAGCATGTATTCCATCAATATTAAAGGGGATAACCGCGCCGCAGTTATTCTCCGGTCCATAGATTGTAATACCATCTATATCAGATAAAGCATTTTTAGCATGCGCTAATAATTCCTGTTCATAAAAATGAACAGTTGCCATACCAATATCATTCAAATAATCAATAGCGGCACCAAGACCTATGACTTGCGCAATATTGGGTGTACCAGCCTCAAATCGATATGGAATGTCATTCCATGTTGATTCTTGCATGGTTACACGATTAATCATTTCTCCACCACCATGGAAGGGTGTCATGTCATCGAGAATCTCCATTTTTCCGTAAAGGACGCCAACTCCCGTTGGACCCAACATTTTATGTCCTGAAAAAGCAAGAAAATCACAATTCAAGTCTTGAACATCTACTACTTGGTGGGGAACACTTTGTGCAGCATCCACCAAAACCACAGCCCCCATATCATGGGCTTTTCGTACCAGTGCTTTAATTGGATTAACCGTACCAAGAACATTGGATTGTTGTGTTATTGCAAACAATTTTGTATTTGGATTCAATAATGATCCAATGTCGGATAAATCCAATGTGCCATCCATCGTAATGGGGATATATTTTAAAATTGCTCCAGTATCTTGAGCTGCAATTTGCCATGGAACCAGATTGCTGTGATGTTCCATTTCGGTGATGAGTATTTCATCTCCCAGTTTGAGATGTTTCCGCGCCCAAGAATAGGCCACCATATTTATTGATTCAGTTGTGCCTTTTGTAAATATAATATTTCGTTCAGAGGGAGCATTGATAAACTGTGCGACTTGCGCTCTAACCGATTCATAGTGATTCGTGGCTTTTTCACTCGTAAAATAAATTCCACGATGAACATTTGCAGTATAATCCGTATAGTAGGATGTAACAGCATCTATGACCATCTTTGGTTTTTGACTCGTTGCTGCACTGTCAAAATAAATATAGGGTTTTCCATGTACATTAATCTGTAATCCAGGAAATTCGCTTCGGATTTTTTTTAAATCTATCAAGACCAAACTCCGTAACTAAAACTTTTTTCTATTTTAAATAGTTTCAACATCTATTATCCTTTTATTTATCATGACATTTTCATTCATGACGAATCCCCTCTATCAAGAGGGGTGATCCGACCGGAATGTCGGATCGGGGTGTATCTTTATTTTGTATTCTCAAGTATCCAATTTTCAATTCCAGATAGAACATTATGAAGTTGATTTTTAATATCTTTATCATCAAAACGGATAACAGATAACCCTAACCGTTCTAAATACTTCTGCCTTGATACATCATATTCATATTTATCTTCATGACTGCTTCCATCAATTTCAATAACCAGCATTAGCTTAGAACAATAAAAATCAACAATGTAGTCTCCAATTGGTCTCTGTCTGGAAAATTGATAACCAAGCACTTGTTTCTTCTTGAGTGATTGCCACAACAACACTTCGGAAAGCGTACTATTGTTTCTCAGATTACGCGCAAGTTTTTTCAGCTTGGGATTATAATGTATCTTCATCGGTTATTGTGAACAACCCCCTTTTATTCCCCCTTTAAAGGGGGATTTTCAATTCAGATTTCTGAAGATTATAATATCAATTGGCCTTTTTATAGCAGTCCTAATTGCAATTGGGCTTCTTCACTCATCATATCCTTTGACCATTGCGGTTCCCAAACCAACTCTACCATGACATCAGCAACACCTGGCACTGCCAATACTTTTTGTTCGGCATCCCTGGCAATAACAGGACCCATTCCGCAGCCTGGCGCAGTTAGGGTCATCTTGATATCTATTCTATTTCCACTAGGCTGCATGGGAGTAATCGCTAAATCATAAATCAAGCCAAGATCAACTATATTTACAGGAATTTCCGGATCATAAACCGATTTGAGTTGATCCCAAACTACCTGCGCATCGACTTCTTTTTTCATGTCTCCAAAATTTTCTTCAGGGATTTCTTCTCGCTCAAATCCAAGCGCATCGGAATCCATTCCGGACATTTGAAACATGTTACCATTGAGCACAATAGTATATGTCCCGCCCAAAGCCTGCGTGATTCGCACCGGCTCTTCTTTCTTTAAAGTAACTTTATCCCCCGAAGGAACAATGAATGCTTCTACATCTCGCTTTAATCGTATGATTTCGCCCGTATTCATAACCTAAACCTTTGTTATTTCCATTTGGATTTTCCTCAAAGCACTCATAAATCCATTGGTTCTTTGATTCGTAATCGTTCCTTCCAATCCAATCGCAGAAAATATTTCGTTGCCTGAAATACTTTGTATTTGTGCAGCGGATTCTCCTTCGAATATGCGAGTTAAAATGGTTAATAATCCCTTTACAATATGTGCATCGGAATCCGCCTGGAATGAAAATGTGCCATCATCATGTTTTTGCCAGACCAACCATGCTTGCGAAGAACATCCTATGACTCGGTTTTCTTCTCTTCTATCCGCGGGATTAAATTCTGGAGCCTGTTTTCCAATATCCATGAGTTGCGCAAATTTATCTCTTGGATCGTCAAAGAGATCAAAATCTTCGCGAATTTCCGCTAAAACATCCTGAATGTTCATGCCTTAGCGTCCAACCAATTTTCTAAACGCAGTGTAAATAGATCACGTATACTTTCGCTGGATATATTCTCGATGACTTCCGTTGCAAATCCGCTTATCATCAGGGATTGCGCTTCATCAAGACCAATACCCCTGCTTCGCAAATAGAACAAAGCATCATCATCTAATTCTCCAGTGGTCGATCCATGAGAGCACGCAACATCGTCAGCATAAATCTCTAATTGTGGATTAGCATTTACCCTGGCATTTTTTGAAAGAAGGATATTTTTATTTGATTGAAAGGCATCCGTTTTCTGGGATCCTCTGGCAACAATCACACGACCATTAAATACTGCGCGGGAGGAGTCCCGTAAAATATTCTTAACCACCTCGCGACTGGTGCCATGGATATTATCATGACGGATTATTGTTTGATAATCCACGTGATGTTGATGGCGTTGCAATCCTAATACATAAAATTTTGAATCACATCCTTCACCCTGCTGAATTATCGTACATTCGTTTCTATTGAGCGGTGAACCAGTAGCCAATTGGGTTGAATTATATCTGCTATTTGCATCTTGGATTACATCCAATGAATGGAAATGCTTAGCCAATGATTCTTCCTGAATTTTGATATATTCACATTGACTATTCTCATTCAATTGAACACTGCTAACGTGATTGATAATACTTTCATAATTGGAATCGGTTAAAAAATGGTCAATGATGACAGCTTCACTATTCAACCCCATATTCACATGGCTTTTTGAATGAATAATCTCGGTATGGGAATTAAATTGATTTATCCAAATAACTCGAATTGGTTTCTCAATCTGAATATTGTCAGGAATCTCTAAATATAACCCGGAATTATAAAAAGCTGTGTTCCAATAAGTAAAAGGTGTTGATATACTATTTTCATGAAAACTATCTGTATTAGCTGACAGGATATCTTCAATTTTTATTGACTCATGAAAATTAGATAAATTTTTATTTAAAACTCCGTTTATCATACAAATTGTGTACGCATCTGCTATCCGATGCTCATCTAATAGTTTTTGGATCGCTGGTTCATCAACTTTTGAAGAGGAATTCCACGAATAATGTGATTTACTTAATTGAGAAACATTGGTAAAACGCCATTCTTCCTGCCTGGTTGAAGGAAATCCAAGTTCCTGAAATTGTTTCAAACTCGCCTCACGAAGTGTATGGTTAGAACTCCCATGTCCGTCCCTTACCCACCGATCGAATTCTTTCTCATAGAAAGAATTCATTTATAATTGATCTCCATCTAACCAACCGTATCCTTTTTCTTCAAGAGCTAGGGCTAATTCCTTGCCTCCGGTCTTCACAATTTGACCATCCATAAGGACATGCACAACATCCGGCTCAATATATTTCAGTAATCGTTGATAATGCGTAATCACAATAAATGAACGATCTTCCCTGCGATAATTATTTACACCATTGGCTACAATCTTTAAGGCATCAATGTCTAAACCGGAATCCGTCTCATCTAATATGGAAAGCGATGGTTCCAGCGTAACCATTTGTAGAATTTCATTACGCTTCTTTTCACCACCGGAAAACCCATCATTGACTGATCGTTTTAAATATGAATTATCCATTTCCACCAATTTCATTTTTTCACGGATGAGTTTCATGAACGATGCGGCATCCAATTCAGGTTGACCAAGGTATTTACGTTTCGCGTTGTAAGCGGTTCGTAGAAAATAAGTGTTATTTACACCATGGATGACGACGGGATACTGGAAAGATTGAAAAATTCCTTTCAGCGCCCGATCTTCAGGAGAATCATCAAGGATGCTTTTACCTTTATACTCTATTGATCCATCGGTAATCGTATATCCTTCTTTACCCGTGATGATATTAGTCAGAGTACTTTTCCCTGAACCATTTCGCCCCATGATGGCATGCATTTCACCGGCTTTTATTTCCAGATTGATACCTTTTAAAATAGGTTTATCACCTACCGAGGCATGGAGATTTTTAATTTTAAACATCATAATAAGTGTTTTTGTGTTTGTGTGTTAATATAGTATTGCCTTAAAACGTGTATCTTCATCTTTGATACTTATCCTACACTTCCCTCTAAACTCACTTCCATGAGTTTTTGGGCTTCCATAGCAAACTCCATGGGTAATTCCTGAAAGACTTCCTTACAGAATCCATTTACGATCATGGAAACAGCGTCTTCCTCTGAAATCCCCCGTTGATTACAGTAAAATATTTGTTCTTCACCAATTTTCGATGTAGTGGCTTCATGCTCCATTTTTGCAGTATGATTTCGGACATCGATATAAGGAAACGTATGAGCTGCGCATTGATCGCCGATCAAAATGGAATCACATTGCGAATAATTCCGGGCGTTGTCAGCCCCTTTCATAATTTTCACTTCACCGCGATAGGCATTTTGGCTTTTCCCTGCAGAGATACCTTTTGATATAATGGTGCTTTTTGTATTCTTACCCATATGGATCATTTTTGTACCGGTATCTGCCTGCTGATAATTATTCGTTAACGCCACAGAATAAAATTCACCAATAGAATTATCACCTTTAAGAATCACACTGGGATATTTCCAGGTGACTGCCGATCCCGTTTCAACCTGTGTCCATGAAATTTTAGAATTATCATCCAAACAAATACCGCGTTTAGTGACAAAATTATAAATACCGCCTTTACCTTCCTTATCACCAGGATACCAGTTTTGAACCGTTGAATATTTAATATTGGCATCTTTGTGTGCTACAAGTTCCACAACAGCGGCATGCAGTTGATTTTCATCTCGCATGGGAGCCGTACAACCCTCGAGGTAACTTACGTGACTACCTTCATCAGCAATAATAAGTGTCCGTTCAAATTGACCCGTATTTAACGCATTGATGCGGAAATACGTGGATAATTCCATTGGGCATCTCACGCCTTTTGGAATATAAACGAATGATCCCTCACTGAATACCGCTGAGTTAAGTGCGGCGTAAAAATTATCTGTGGCAGGTACGATTGAACCCAAATATTGTTTTACTAAATCCGGATGTTTTTGTACGGCTTCTGAAAGTGGACAAAAAATAATTCCATGCTTGGATAATTCTTTCTTAAAAGTTGTGGTGACAGATACACTATCAAAAACTGCATCTACCGCCACACCTGCAAATATTTTTTGCTCTTCTAATGGAATCCCAAGTTTCCTATATGTTTCCAGAAGTTCAGGATCTACCTCATCCAGACTTTTCAGTTCGGGTTTCTTTTTAGGTGCAGAAAAATAACTGATAGATTGAAAATCGATAGTTGGATATTTGACCGATGACCAGGTTGGTTCAACCATAGTTTTCCAATGACGGTAGGCTTTTAAGCGCCAGTCCAGCAACCATTCCGGCTCAAGTTTTTTAGCCGAAATTTTGCGGATTACCTCCTCATCCAGCCCGGGAGGAAATGTCTCCTGTTCGATATCCGTGACGAAACCGTACTTGTATTCCTGCTCTATCGCATCATCTATTATTTTCTTTTCGTCACTCACTGTTTGTTCTCTTAAGCTGAAAAACTAGTTCCGCAACCGCAAGTACGGTCGGCATTTGGATTGCTTATTTTAAATCCACCATTCAACAAATCATCCGAATAATCGATGGTACATCCTTTGACATATAACCAACTTTTTATATCGCAAAATACTTTTATTCCATTGGTCTCAGATACTTTGTCATTGGGCCCAGATTTATCATCAAATAACATCGTATAATTAAACCCTGAACATCCACCGCTCTCAATACCAAAACGTAAAGCAAAACCCTCTTTGCCCTCACTTTTCATGACAGATTTAAATCTTTTCACGGCATTCGGCGTTACTACAATGTTGGAGAGATTGAAGTCGTGTAATTGTTTTTCAGGGGTATCTTGTGTCGTCTTTTCCATATTTACTCCCAATCAAATGATTGATTTTCCCCCGAGTTGTTAACAGGTGCGAGCCCAAGTTTTTCTCGAGCTACATTACTCATCATATCCGGAGTCCATGGTGGATCAAATATGATTGAGACGGTTGCTTTGTTAATTGTATCCAAAGCCTCTAATTTGGTTTTGACATCGTTAGCCATGTGCTGTCCCATATGACAACCAGGTGTGGTCAACGACATGATAACAAGTACATCATGCAGTTCTGTGCCGTCAATCGGTTTTGCATGGATGTCGTAAATCAATCCCAGATTCCATAAATCGATTGGAATCTCTGGATCAAAACATTGCTCTAATACTGATATAATTTCCGATTTTTCCATTTTATTTCATCACGTCCGCCACAGACATTTTATCTAATAGGGTTCGAATTGAATCATTTATTTTTAAAATAGGTGACTTAATGTTGCACTGTGCATGTTGGTTGCAATTAGAATCAAAAAAGCAATCCATTAATCCAACCGGACCCTCTAACAATTCAAAGAAATCTGTTAGATTTATTGATTCTAAATCTTTTTTCATGCGATAGCCACCAGCCGGTCCTTGAACTGGATCGATAATTTTTTCACGTGCAAGTTGTTGTAGTACTTTAGCTAAGAGCTGGGCAGGGATGCCGTACGCATCTGCAATCTCCTTTGCACTGGAAATATTCTCATCGCCTTTTGACTGAATATGTCGAAGGGCAATTAGGGCGTATTCTACTTTTCTTGTGAGTTTTAACATTAATAAGACTAAATATATCGTATATAATTTAATACGCTCTTAATTGAGTAACCAATATCTTTATGGGACTTATTTAGTCCTATTTAGTTTATTGCAAATAAAAAACAGATTTGAGTTACATTACATGAATTTTTGATTCATCATCTTTGGTAATAATCTCTCCGATTATCACTGCGCTGAATGGAGACTTTTTATTAAAACGATCTATGTAGTCGACTGCTACAGATTTTGGCATAGATATGAGTAATCCGCCTGACGTTTGCGCATCGGCACACATTAGTTTCTGTACTGATGTGATCGAAGAAGAAAATTTTACATGTGATGAAACAAAAGATAAATTCCGTTTTGTGCCACCGGGAATAATCCCTTCTTTTGCTAAATCCATTGCGGATGGCAATAAGGGAATATTGGCATATTCAATATTAGCGGAGACTCCACTGGCCTGACACATTTCCAATAAATGTCCTAATAAACCAAATCCTGTTATATCCGTGGCAGCATTTACTTTTTTTCTATCCATGCATTCTGCTGCAAATTTATTCAGGTAGCTCATGGATTTAACCGCGGTTTCCACAGCCGAAGCCTCTGCTTTTCCTTTTTTTATTGCTGTAGCAATCATTCCCGTACCGATTGGTTTGGTCAAAACCAGAACATCGCCCGGTTGCGCATTATCGTTGGTAATCAAATCATCTTTGTGGACTTCACCCGTTACGACTAACCCATACTTTGGTTCATTATCATCGACGCTATGCCCACCAACTATGGTTATCCCCGCTTCTGCTGCTTTGTCTGCACCGCCTTGTAAAATTTGTGTAAGCATTTCACGCGGTAATTGTTGAATGGGGAATCCAACAATATTTAGCGCAAAAATAGGTTTTGCACCCATGGCATATATATCAGACAACGAATTTGTCGCGGCGATTTGTCCAAACTGATATGGATCATCCACAATAGGGGTGAAAAAATCAACGGTTTGCACCAAATAATTATCCCCGGAAAGACGCACTACGGCAGCGTCATCCTTGCCATTATAGCCAACGATGACCCGATCATCATGTACCGGTTCTTTCAAACCGCCTAAAACGTGAGTTAGATCCTCCGGACCTATTTTACACGCTCAACCAGATCCATGACTTAATGTTGTTAATCGAATTATATCTTCTTTGGTCATACTTGAAAATTACATTTTATATATTAAGCGGACACAGATTTTAAATGAAATGTGTGTCGTTTTGCTTACATTCTTCTAACTAATTCTTGTATATCCGCGATGGAATTAATCGTTTTATCCTGCAAATATTCTAAGTGTATTGTTTTAAATATCGCAGATATTTGAATCTGTTCCACATACTCATGCAATACCATGGGCACATGGAGAGTTTTCGACACCACATAATGGAAGGGATAATCAATGTCAGTAGATTTCAAACTATATACTGTTTCATGTTTCTGATTGATTATATTTCGAGCTTCACTGATATCTTTCAATGTCAGTCGATTGTGGAATTCCCATGGAGCCGTAATATCTGCAATCTGCTTAAAATACGTGTACCCTTCATCAAAATGTGTCAAAAACATTTTCCCGTATTCACCATGACTTAACTCTTTGTAAATGTAGTCATTAATTGATTTTTTCATTGATTCCAGGAAATGTTTCCATAAAGTAAAATGAGAACGAAAGAGAAAATAACCAAAGGATGTTTTAAAACTATTTTTATCATTAAAAAATGATTTAATCTCATAGGTGAATTTTTTTAGCTGACTTCGTGTCTCTTGAGGAAAAAGATGAATTGTATTTGTCACCAATGATTCATCCTTTTTCAAAAATTCGTTTGGCACATTTACTTCGTTAAGATTTATAGAATAAAGTTTTTCTAATCCTGATACATTTAGTTGAATAAAGGCTCCCAAGTCACTCATATTAATGAGATTTCCCAGAGCTTTTTCAAATGCAGGAAGCGTCGTTATTGACGCAACATCTGCATGCTGTGATAATTCAGGAAAAAGAGGCAATTGTCTAGGATCGAGTTGTTCACGCATGATAACCTCATTGGTTTCAATGATATATTACGACGTAGATGCCAAAATTTCAATGTTGGCGATGATTGAACAATTTTCACAAATCAAATGTTGATTGTAACCTTAAAGACATTGAACTTCTTCTGGGATAGTTACAATACAGGCAAACAAAAGATATCAATATGACTAAAAAGTTACTCTGGATTAGCATGATCCTGATTGCATTAGCATGCTCAGATATGGGCTCTGACGTCCCATATGGACCAAATATTAATGATGGTGGTGGAATAATTCTATCAGGCGTATTGGTTGGTGATACAACACAACTTAACCTGTCTTTCATTAATTCAGGGAACGCCAACTTACTGGTTTGGGACTTCCATATAGGTGGGGAGGATTCAATTTCTTTCTATTTGGATTCTCTGGAAAACGATACGATTACTATATTGCCGGACAGTATTGAAACACTATTTATCTATCATTCATCATCCAGTCCGGGATCTAAAATCGCATTTATTCAGTTTTCATCAAATGTAGTCGATAAGGATATAATATCCTATCCGTTAACTGCTCATGTAAATGTTGTTCCAACAAGTTATGCCAGCAATGTGCAGCCAATATTTGATACAAATTGTAGCGGATGTCACGGTTCTTCCGGTGAATTAAATCTATCGTCCTATGATAATCTAATGTTAGGAAATAGTACTAATGGTCCAGTGATTATTCCTGGTAATAGCATTGATAGTTATCTTATCCGCAAATTGAATGGTGTGAATATTACTGGCAGTCCAATGCCTCTCGGCGGGTCGATTACATCAGAACAAATTTCTTCCATAGCCACCTGGATTGATGAGGGAGCCGAAAACAATTGAAAATATTAATAACATATATTTTAATATGCATTTCAGTGCTGTTGGGAATACCAAAATTTTCAATTCAAAATGGTTCGAGCTGTGGATTGTGTCATATCAATCCCACGGGTGGTGCATTAAGGAATGATCACGGAACTGAAATAGTATCAATGGATGAACTTCCCCGAATTACAGATGGGTCATTCTATCCCAATGATTACACAGGAATGATAAATGATTTTATAAGATTTGGCGGTGATTTTAGAGTACAGGAATTTTCGTATAAACCAAATGATCAACATCATGATGTTCGATATCATGCCTTTATTCCAATGCAGTCAGAAATATATGCGTTTGTTACACCTAGTTCTGCATTTGGGTTCTTTCTTGAAATAGATTTAAACCCAAACGGGAGTGGATCTGAATATTGGGGATTAATAAATGGCCTGTCAATGAATGGATGGCTCAAGTTTGGAAGATCACTACCCAATTATGGATTGCGATTAGATGATCATTCATCTTTTATTCGAAATGGATCGATTAGTCAAAATTATGGATTACCCACCAATCAAATGCCTTTCTCGCCCTATACGCAGAAACCATTATTACTGGAATTAGGGATAAATCCTTTTCGAAACATTTTATGGACTTTCAGTTATGGTAACGGAATCTATTCAAGTGGAAATTCGGGGAAACATTTACTCGATAAAAATATGACTACTCGTATGCAATACGCTGGAACTCTATTTAACGTGCAAACTCTGTTTGCTCTTCAGGGAATGATTGAGTCCGACAGAAATCTTTGGGGATTGTCAAATGGATATTGTTCTGGACCCATAACATGGGAAAGTGAGTTGGATTGGATTCTTAATACAGATGACTATAATCTTATATCCTTAAATGTTCATCATCAATTATCGCTCGACATTTTCACAGGTATTTCGCTGAATGGAACCTATGAATTTATCGATCCTGATCTTGATACTAAATCAGGTTCAATTACCCGAACAGCAGTTGGCATCGATTATTTTCCCATTCCATTTTTAGAAATAAAATTTCAAACAAGATTTCATCAAACAGAAAATATCAATATCGAAAAATCAGAACCAGAATATATTTTTCAAATACATACATGGTTTTAATACAGGAGTAAAAATGAAACAAATCCTAATTTTTCTTTTAATCGGACTATTAACAACAACTCTGATGCCCGCAAAAGATAAATTTAAAAACCTTCAAGTTTTAGACTTTGAAACTGAAAAAGAATTAAAAGCTTATATGAAGGGCATGGCAAATAACTTGGGTGTTAAATGTGTCTTTTGTCATGATATGAATGATAAATCCATCGACACTAAACACAAAAAGATTGCCCGTGGAATGATTAAAATGACTGCAAATCTGAATGAGGAAGTGTTTAGTTGGGCAGAAGAAACCAAAGTCACGTGCTGGACGTGCCACCGTGGAGAAAAAGAACCACAAATTACACAGCCATAATTATTCAATATCGTAGAGATGACTCGTCGAGTCGTCTCTATGCAAATACTTCATGATTAAAAGTTTCTGATTCAATTGCTTTATAAATCATTGACCTAAACTTTCCCATGTCGATATAGGGATAAATCACAAAATTTTTCGTATATCTAATTGTGCCTTTCTCCCTAAATCTTGTATCAGTGGACAATGAAATTTTCTGAGCTTTTTCATTCATCCAATCTTCGTGCCATGCCACCATAATTGCTGTTTCAGTCTTATCACATTGCAGTGACAAGCCAATCTCGTCTTTCTTGATTTTTCGCTCGAACTGACCCAATGTATCAAATTTAAATTTACTGTTTTCAAAATATTTATCACGGATTTCCCAATCAAAAGTAACACGCTTTCCCGATTTTGTATTTACGATGACCCCATCGTCGCGAAAGTTTTCCGTTTGATAGATTTGCATAACCAAAGGTAATCTATCTTTTGTGGAATTAAATAAATCTGAAAATATTTTGAGACTGCTTTCATGCTTTCCATACATGCTGGGTCTTTTCATAAACAAAACTCCTTATATTTTATTTTATAATTAAAGTGAAACCTATTTATGCGAGATTAAATCATAAATGCTCTAGAATCTGTTCCTTTATCTTTAGTGGATATCCCACATGTTCCACATGTCCATGACGTTCCAACCAATGTGTTTTCTGGAAATTCCTTGACGTTTTATGTCCAGTATATTGTTCGATTACACGTTTACCGGAAAATCCAATATTACCTGCGTTTAATTCGAAAAATCGAATTCCACGAGATCCATATCCAATTGCAACTCCGCCAAGTGTTGGATCGGTTATTAATGTTATTACAGGTAGCCCGGCTCTTTCCACTCGCGTAAGTGCAACATGTGCTTTGGGGATACTCACCATGGATGAACACCCTTCATGCATTCTGGCACCTCCTCCACAAGCCTGAAGTACCATTGGCTTTTTATCACGAATTGCAATTCCTGCTGCTTGCCATATCTTTTCACCTGTACTCATGCAAAAGGAACCCCCAAGAAATCCAAAATCTGTCCCACAATAAACAATCTGTTTTCCTAAGATAGTTCCATTGCCTGTAATCATTGTTGTGGCCAACCCAGTGCTTTGCTGGACCTGGGCAATACGCTCTTTGTAACCAGGGAAACCAAGGATATCCTTGTCAATGATATATCGTGTTTCTTCATGCTCAGCAAATGAATGTTCATCTAGAATGAGGTCAATGTAATCCCACGCTGATGGCCTCACATACCGATGGCCACATGTCTCACAAGAGTAATTATTCTCTTCCAATTTTGAAAGTCGAACAGGATCATAATGGCGTTTACCCAATTTATCATAACACCCTTTATGCCGTGCAATATATTCATTTCCATTTGATTGCGGTAACCGCGAAACAACTTTTTGTATTTCAACAATCTTTGTTTCCTCGGCAATGTCCCAATGACCGATTTTTGACCATCGTTCAATGCGTTTACTGAACCGCTCATCTTGGGGCACTTTCCATAATTCAGGAATAACGTTTGATAAAGATTGTGCTAATGACTTAAAAGCGCCTTCTCTATTTCTATGGGCTGGTGAATCAGGTTCCGAGACAATTTCATCAACTATCCCAAGGTCATACCCTTCTTTAGATAAAATACGCGAAACTTCTGCGGCTTCGTTGGCTTTTGATCTTGTATGGAACAATATTGAAGAACATGCTTCCGGTGTTATAACCAAATAAGTTGAATTTTCCATTGCAAGAACAACGTCGCATCCGGTCAATGCGATGGCGCCACCACTGCATCCACGATTAATAATTATTGAAATAGTGGGATTTGGCGTTTCAGCTAATTCCTGTATCGTTTTTCCAATTTTCCATGCAATTCCACCTGCTTCAGATTCTTCTGTGGGATCAGCACCAGGCGTATCAAGGACTGTAATGATAAGTCGTTTTTCATTATTCGCAAGCTCTATGGCACGGATGGCTCTTTCATACGATGTGGGTGTGGGCATACCATGGTTCCAATGACGAACAATTTCTGGGTCTTTCATTTGATCAATCAAATCACCATAATCAGATGTAGGGCCCGTTTGTTGACCAATAAGCATCACGGGATATGTTGTATTCTCAACAATAAAATTTGCGCGATGAGTTTGAATCAAACGAGCACCAAATTTATCCGACTGCAGGCATTCCTCAACGTCAGAAAAAATCGTTAAATAATCCAGATATTTTGGTCGTTCTGGATGAAATGAAAGTTGGTATTTTTCATATTCTGAAAGTGTGGAAACTTGCTCTTCACTAAATGTGAAATTGTCATTTTTTTCAAAAGGTAAATAGTAATGCTTACTCATCACTAACTCTTAGCCTTTTCAGATCGTTTTGTCATTAAGTCTCGTAGTAAGTCCATCATATTATTATATGTATCCTCTAACCCCATAGATGAAAGAATTTGACGATCAATTATGTTTCTATCCTCTTTTGAAAGTTCCGTTTTCCAATGTTCTATAGGTCTTTCAAAGAACGAATTTGGTACGTCTATATTAGTCAATTTAGGAACTGGCAAATGTTGTAATCCTGATTTTACCAACCGTATCGCTCCACCTCCAAGGCTTCTTCGTCCAAACAACTCCACCATTAACCACATCCAGGATGAATTCAAAATACACACGGCTGATTGCACATCCATGGCAGATGGCGTTAATCCGTAAAACGTATGTTCAAAAGGAAGATTATCTTTATTCCAAACAACCATATGTCGGTAACCGCGAAGGTCTGGCCACAGGATGGGTGCTCGCTTCAATTTATAGGAGATTTTCTGATTTTTTATCCATGAAATTGTATCTTTTTTATGAAAAATAATTGATGCGGAATCACGAGGAGATTTAATACCGGGTTCATATGATCCATTAATCGGAGAATCACTGTAATACTTCTTATTGTTTCCAGTGATGATTCCTGTTGAAATAGAAAACTGATTTTCAAGGGATGTAAGATGTTGATTGTTAGACAAAATGTCCAATAACCATCCCGGTGTTCTGAATAGTGATCCCGACCAGCTCAATTCAGGTTTTGGTAATTGTAAATAGGAAATTGATTTTACTGATTGCTCGTTTTTAATCTGTATAGTGTTTCTTGCCTGCTGTTTTCGAACTGTTAGAATAACCGTATTAATATCAACATTAAAATGTTTTGTATGGGAATCACTTATGGAAACAATTTCGAATTGATTTGTCAAAATCTCTCTAACACATTTCCCATAATCACTATCAAGCCATGTGTTTGGAATAATTAAAGTGCAGATTCCCTTATCATTCAAATCATTTAAAGTTTTTAATATAAAATAAACATATAAATCACTTCGTTTTGATATCGCTAAATCAATATGGAGTTTTTGAACCAATTCATGGATTTGATTTTTATACTGATGATTTAGTAATTCCTGTCTCACATAAGGTGGATTTCCTACTATGATATCGGCAGAAGCTGAGAACAGTAAATAATCCTTTATTTCAATATTTGGTGGACTACTTTGAGTCGATAATGATTTAATTGCTTCTTTATCAATATCAAACCCAGTTATATGAGATTCAATCCAGTTATGTGATAGAGTCTCTCCATAATGCGTATGAAGAGTTTCCATAATGTTAATTAATTCAATAAGAAAAACACCTTCACCGGTGGATGGGTCAAGGTAGGAAAATGATCGCAGTGTATGATTTAATTTTTGACCAACTGCTTTCATTAATCGTCCCTCAAAATAGTCATCAAAAAACTGAATGGAGGAATCAGGATTTTCTGTTGATAATCGACTGATGATCGCTTCACGAACCATCCCGTGCGCTATTGATTTCTGTGTATAAACTACACCGGTTTTTGGATGTGCCGTCTGTATAAGAGTGTTATTCATATAAATGTTAAAGTTTCTTCACTTAGATAATCGCCCTACAATAATGCACATGGGCTCCAAAATAAACCATTGATGATGATATACAGATTAGCTGAGATTATCAGCAACCAATTCGGCTAAATCTTGAACTGAGAAATCCTCCTCTTTACCGCGGACTTTCATAGCATCATCCATCATAATTGTACAAAATGAACACGAAGTCACCACGCCTTGCGCCCCTGTTTCTACAGCTTCATCAAATCGTTTAAGATTGATACGACTACCATCTTCTACTTCATGCCACATATTTCCACCACCAGCTCCACAACAGAAACTTTCGGATTTATGGTTTTTCATTTCAATCATTTTTTCGGACGATCCCAATAACGATTGCAACACCTCTCTGGGAGCATCATATTCGCCATTATACCTACCCAAATAGCATGGGTCATGATAAGTCAATTGTTTCGATTCGTTGGAATTTACGGTGATCTTATTATTAGCGATTAAATCCTGAATGAACTGAGTGTGATGTACAACTTCATAATTTCCATCAAAGTCACCATATTCATTTTTTAATGTATGCAGGCAATGTGGGCAGGCTGTTACAATCTTTTTGAATTTATATTTATTCAAGGTTTCAATATTTTGTAATGCCATGGTTTCAAAAAGATATTCTTCTCCCAAACGACGGGCAGAGTCGCCAGTACACATTTCTTCATCGCCTAAAACAGCATAATCCACACTAGCCGCTTCAAATATTTTCACCATGGATCTAGCTACCTGCTGATTTCTTGAATCAAACGCGCCGGCACAGCCAACCCAATACAAGACATCCGCTTCCTTTTTAGTCGCCATAAGTGGTAATTCGATATCAGCATCGGTAGCCCATTTTGTCCGGTTTGACATTCCCCAGGGATTTCCCGTGTTCATAATGTTTTCCAAATGCTGGCTGGCTTGAGCAGGCGGTTTACCTTCTGATAAAACCAAAAATCGTCGAAAATCTGTAATCATAGGAACATGATTTATAAGAACTGGACATTCTTCCATACATGCACCACAGGTTGTGCAGGACCATAATTCAGTTTCTGTAATAGTTCCCCCTACCAATCCACCATTTTTGATTCCGTTGACAATATCATTTCGAACGTCCCCAATAATTTTCATGGGAGACAGTGGCTTATCAGTGGCATATGCTGGACAGACCATCGTGCATCGGGCACATTCTGTACATGAAATGGAGTTGAGAAGTTGTTTCCAAGTAAGCTCAGATGATGAGCTTACACCAAGGGAAATAGTGTCTGGATCCAAATCAGGGTCTTCCATTAATTGGCTGACGTGCATGGCAGGGATTTGGTTCCGTTTCGCACGATTTGTCACTGCAACATTTGCAATCACCGCAATAGCATGAAATATCTTTGTATTTGGTAACCAAGCAATAAATATCAAAGCTGTAATAGCGTGAAACCACCATAGATAGGGTTCGGCGGTTATCCATAAACTTTCAGGTAATATTTTCGTCAAAGCGAATCCCGCCCAGGACCACATTGCAGATTCAGGATTCTCCGCCGCAAGACGTGCAGATTCAGCAAAAAACCCTCCACAGACTAACAAGAGCAATAATACCAAAATACCTGTATCACCCAGGAGTATTCCACGTCCTGACCAGGCATCCTGTGGTAAAGCTTCTGGCTTATCGCCATGCCTGCGTATCAAGGCCATAATTAGACCAATTCCTAGAGCAACGCCACCAAAATCATTAACAAAAGCAAACCAGGGCGTGTCAAGTTCCGGTAAATATGCAGTCAACCATCCTCTGGCTTGAAAAAAATCAACTGTTGTGGCAAAGAGCAATTCAAGAAATCCCCATGCAATAAAAGTATGCATTATGGATGCGTAACTAAATCGTTTTCGGTATACCTTTTTCTGTGCCACGCCGAAGGTCAATGCATTTGTGAGCAATTCCCACCATTTCACGTCCAGTGGTGCTTCTTTCCCCTTCCTGATTACCAAAAACTTTTTCATATTAAATACAAAAATAATAATGGCAATCAGAGCAATTGCATAAAACACTAATGGTACAGAATGGGAATCCATTTTACGACCTCATGGTTGATTGACGTTCAATCTGGTTTAGGGAAGAGCTTCCGTGAGTTTTGGTACAATTTCTAATATATCACCAACGACCCCATAATCCGCAATTTCAAAGATTGGAGCGTCTGCATCCTTATTAATTGCGATGATGTTTTTAGATCCTTTCATACCCACAATGTGCTGAATAGCTCCAGAGATACCTAACGCAAAATATAATTTTGGCGAAACAGTTTGACCCGAACTACCCACTTGTCTGGATTGTGGAAGCCAACCAGCATCCACAACGGGGCGAGATGAACCCAGTTCTGCCCCTAGTTTTTTTGCTAGAGCTTCTGCCAATGGAATATTTTCCATTTTTCCAATTCCGCGACCCACGGACACGATTAATCCAGCTGAGGATAAATCTACGCCGCCAGTTTCTTCCTGAAATGGGGCTTCAGGTTTGGACAGAATATCCTCGAATGAGAGCGAAATGGTGATTTCGCGTATAGGTGCTGATCCCGCTTTTAAAGAGTCAGCCTGAAACGCTGCACTTTGGAAACAAATTAGTGCAGGTGCATCACACTTGGTTACCATTCCCGAATTCAATTTTCCATTAAATGTCGTTCGAGTAAAAACAGGTTTTCCACCGTCTATAGTAAATCCTGCCACGTCAGATAGCATAGGTTTCTTCAACCGAACACTTAGCTTTGGACCATAATCCCGTACTTGGTAAGAATGCCCAACGATGACATAACTTGGTGACTCTTGAACAATGATTTGTTGAAGTGTGCTTGTCCATCCTTCGGCGGTGTAATCGGACAATAATTCATTTTCTACTTTTAATACTTCAGACAAATCACAGGCAGAAACTTCATCAACTAATGGTTGAATATTCTTTCCAAACACAAGTGCTTTTACAGGAAGTTCAAGCTCAGTACCAAGTGATTGAGCACCAACAATTGCTTCACGGCTTATACGATGGATTGACCCATTTTGATTTTCAATTATAACTAGAATACTCATGATTAGCTCCTATAGTACTTTCGCTTTGGTTTTCATAATATCAATCAATTTTGATACAATTTGGTCCGTATCACCTTCGATCATTTCTGTGCGTTTCTCAGCAATAGGTACTGATAGAGTACTCATACTCTGCAAAGCTTCAGTATTGTTTAAAGCATCCGCGACAGGGATGGTTTTTATTTCTTTTCGTTTTGCCGACATGATTCCTTTCAGGGATGCGTAACGAGGATGATTTAATCCTGATTGAACATTGATAGCTGCTGGCAATGGAAGTTCAACCCATTGATACCATCCGCCTTCTAATTCCCGTTTTACGCGAATGGAATTATCTGAAAAGTCAGTTTCCATGACTAAACTTGAAGTTGTCATTCCCAAAATTTCTCCAACAAGAATACCTACTTGCCCAGAAGCCAAGTCACCCGATTGAAGTCCTGATAATACCAAATCTAATGATTCTTCCTTACAGGCATGTGCGATTGCCGATGCAATAAGGTATGGGTCAGAAAGACCTGGGACATCATCCACCAAATGAATGGCTCTATCAGCACCTTTTGCTAAGGCTTCTCTAATTGTTTTTAATGATCGTGCTTCTGGCCCTAAGGTGATAACTACAACATCTCCGCCACCTTGTTTTTCTTTTATAAGCAACGCTTCTTCCAGAGCATAAGAGTCACTGTCATTCATTTCCCAATTAACGCCGTCCTCCTGAATCCACATTTCAGAATCATGAAGAGGGACGGGTGATTCACTACTGGGAACTTGCTTAATTAGCACACCGATATTCATAATGTTCTCCTTGAAAATTTTTTTAGGTTGGCGCATTGATATAATATTGCATGTAAGGATATGTATAGATTGATAGGAGAATTTAGGTTGAAATGCCTATTTTTAACATCATCTTTCCTAAGAATCATGACAACATTTCAAACAATTGTATTCGCGAATATATTGTTCTTTATTGGAACAATAATTTTACTGTGGTCCATTAAAAGAATCTTTGAGCGTAGAAACAAAAAATGATGATATATATAAATAAAAAGCAGGGCCATCATGAATTCTGGGAGCGGGGGAACTACCAGACTATAATCATTACGCCCTGCTTGATTTCATCTGAAATTAAATGTGTTAGCGACGGGTGACAAGAGATATTTTACTGTTTAAAATTGAGCTTTCCTGCATTACTATTGAAATTCTACTCCTAATAAACCATTATTATACTATTTATTAAACTGCTCCATGGAAAAAGAATCAGCTACCAACATTACAGGAATATCGTCGCGTATTGGATATAATGTTTTTTCATCATCTGTTATCAATCCACCAGTAAGTTGATATTCAATAATGACTCCAGATTTATTAACAACTTCTCCCTTGGATATATATAAATTCACTTTTTGAAGGACTGAATCATCTACCAGATTCACTGGTTGTTTGGTTTCAGGACAAACCAATAGTTTTAAAAGCTCAGGATTTACTACCATATGATTAATTTCCTCATTCAGTTGGATCATACACTGTTTCAATTTATAAATGGAGTATTATCAAATCCTCTATTTGATTTAATAATGCCATTTATTACAAATCCTAATAATTGGATAATACCGTTACTCGGTTATATCATATTTGCGTTGGGATTTGATAAAAAACGTGGTCGGATTGCATTTGTTATTCTGATTATTACTTTATCGATTGTCGATTCCGTGGCAGCGCAAATAATAAAACCATGGATAGGACGGATTCGACCGTCCCATGCATTAGAGGGTATTAACCTTTTGGTTGGGCGTGGTGGAAAATTCAGTTTTGTATCCAATCATGCTGCCAATGTGTTTGCATTAAGTGTTATCCTGGGATATTTCTATGCCAAAGCGAAACCTTATCTCTTTACACTCGCGACACTAATTGCATTTAGCCGCGTCTATGTAGGTGTTCATTACCCTGCAGACATATTATTTGGCGGATTATTTGGTTACAGTGTGGCTTGGAGTATTCTTAGCCTTTGGGTCTTGATAAAAATGCGCGAACTGAAAAAAGGTAAATCCTGGGTGTGGTATGCCGATGATCATCCACCTGTTTAAACCCCAAATATTTTGTTTTTAGAATCAACAGTCACGGTCGCTTTAAGCGTCCGTGACTGTTATATGATGTAAATGAAAAATCCCCACATTTCTGTGAGGATTTTAAAACTGATGATTATATTAATAGAAATTAATTCGGAAGCTTATCCTTAGGTGGTTTTACTCCAAAACTTTGAAAGCCTTCTTGCCCTGGACTTTTCACTTCACCATATTGATTTTCAAATTTTTTAAGATTATCCGCTAATGCGTTTATAAACGCCTTTACATGGGGTGGAGCCATGATGATCCGTGAATGCACTTTTGCTTTTGGAACGCCTGGCAATAAACGAGTGAAATCCATTACAAATTCTGCTGGAGAATGGGTAACAACAACAAAATTTGCATATTCCCCACTACTTACTTTTTCATCTAATTCAATATTGATTTGTTGAATATTTTTCTTTTTCTCATCCATGCTTTTTCTCGATTGATTTATGCTTATTCAAAATCACTGAGGTTAAATTCTTCCCAGTCTTCATTTAAACCTTCAAATTTTTCAAAAGCAGTATCTTCATCAATACTATCATCTTTTTGTGGGATTACTTCATTCTCATAAAGATTGAACGTATCTCGTTTCTTTTCAAATTCTGATGGATCAATATCTTCTTCATCATCAGGGGAAAGTCTTTCGATATCTTCCTGATAAACTTCAGGATCAAAAAAGTCTAAATTCTCGACAATTCCATTTTTCATTAGATATTCGAGAAAGTCTAAATATATGCGCTGTTTTAAGTCCGTTTTACAGTTCGGACATTTTAATTTTACGCGAAGTTGATGCTCTTCCAAAGTGGTTTCGCATATCGGGCAAATAATACCTTCTAACATTCGTAATTCCTTCTAAAATCGGGGGCTAATATACATGGGGGCGATTGGATCGTCAATATCAAATAAAGTTTGATATTTTAGCAATTAAATAGAATGTAAATATCTTCTTTCACTATTACCTGTTGTCATAAATATATTTGTACAATTCTGTAGTAGCTTCGGATAGAATTTGGTTGCGTCTTTTCATGGATAATACCATTGTTTCGAAAAATTTTTCAATCCTTGTTTTGATATGCTTCCCATTTATGAACCAAGTATATGGACGAATATATTTCGAAGGTAAACCAGATGTAACAATATTGCACGCAGGGCCAACAATTGTCCCAGTATTAAATTGAGTACCAATGGCAGTTTTGCTATGATCTCCAATATATAAACCAGCGAATAATGTACTTGTGTTTACCATAGTCCCGTTAACAGATATGGATACTGGTTGATAATTATTTTTTAAATTACTATTTGTAGTACCAGCCCCAAGATTAACCCATTCGCCTAAAAAGGAATCCCCTATATGTCCGTCATGCACTTTATTAGAATATCCCTGGATAATTGTTTTACTGATTTCACCACCCAATTTGCACATGGGTCCACAATAAGAATTCTTAAATTGTGTATGCGGTGATATGACCGATCCCTCACCAACAAAGGCGGGACCTTGTATATATGTAAATGGATATATCTTCACATTTTTTTCTATAATTATCGGACCGTCAGTTGCATTTAAAACAACCTGAGGTAGAATCTCAGCGGTCTCATCAATCGAAATGTTGCCTTCATTAATTAGTGAAAGACTATCCCATCCTTTTGAAAAATCACTCTTCGCAAATTCATCATTTAGTAACTGATGAGCTAGTGGTAAAATCTCCCATAAATACTCCGGCACCGAATACTGTAGGGTTGTTTTTTGTGTAATATGGCTCTCATCAGTCATTGATGAATCTAAATTAAGCAGCCATTTTTGCGCTTGATCTGAAGTCCGAAAACAGGCAACCAGTTTATCATTTTTGAAAAATGGTGTTTTTGATTCAATCAGGTCTTTCCATTCTTCGCTTTTAAGTACAGCAGAGGCTAAAACCCATATTCCATCTTCAAGATTATCCGGATTGATCGAATAATCAGGATATATTTCTTTCGATATATTTTCCATTTCTTTTCTAACAAATAAAGAGACGTGACTATCCTTAGGTAGCTGGTCAATATTCCATTCCACAAATGTTTTCTGTCCGCATCGAATGGCATGTACAGGTCGAGTAAGTGAAATCGGATCAAATTGAGCTGCTGTTTTGTCTTCGTAAAAATAAATATTCATAAGCCTAATAATCTCTGAATTTGGACATATGTTTTTTCCAGAGAAACTCGTCCTTTTCTCTCAATCAATAAATTGTAATTATGAGATTCTTTTTGTGAATGATATCCGATTCGTATAGGACATTGGGCAAATCTCATAATCCAATCCGCAATTAGATTTGAACGTGAACTGAGATTTATTGCAGCGTCATACGGTCTGGAAAACACCTTATTTATAAATGATTTTTCAGGCAAATGCCATCGATCAAGGTCATTTTCAGTAATAATAATTATTCCATTACTCGATGATTCAACTGAATCCACAATGTGCGATGTTGGGATTAAGAAAGTAAAATGGATTTCGGGATGTAGGTCTTGCACTGATTTAAAATAATGACGGGCCACTCGGTATTCTTCTACCAAGTCAGGTAATATGACTAACATAGAATTCACACCATTACCATCGGCTGAAAAGCGTACAGGTTCGTTGTGAAAGATGGGTTTTCGTAATGATCGCAAACGATAACCAACCTTCATTCGGAGCGATTTCTTCATACCTGAATATACCTTTTTTAGAACAAATGAAACTGCGTAGTTTTGACTCTTTATTGAGGACTATTAATTCCGTAAATAACACAAAGTTCTGGAACAAATAAGTTAGTACTCGGTATCAAATTTTTTCATCAACAAATGATGAACTCCGTTAACATTGAAAAGGAAATATTTTGGCTTTAGGTAAAAAACTGTTCTGGGGTGGTTTAGGTTGGGCTTTTGGAGGTCCAATTGGTGGGATTATTGGGTATGCTTTAGCTTCTATGTCTGACGGTGGTCAAGCAGGATTTGGTTCTCAAAGTTATTCATCAAGACCTGGTAACCAATCCATGCCAAGAACACAATCAGGTGACTTTATTGTATCCGTGTTAGTTTTGTTCGGAAAAGTGATGAAGGCAGATAATCAGATTCTACGTTCTGAACTCGATTATGTAAAAGCATTTCTACTTCGTCAACTTCCTCATTATAGTGCTCAGGAATACATGACATTATTTAAGGATATTCTCAAACAAGATTATCCTCTTCGAGATATTTGTCGTCAAATCCAACGCTCAATGGATCATCCCAGCCGATTAGAGTTAATTCATGTATTATTTGGACTTTCACAGTCTGATGGTCATGTTCATCCAAAAGAAGTTGACGTTATTCATACGATTGCTGGCTATTTGAATATCAATCAAAATGATTTCAATTCTATTAAAGCAATGTTCTATAAAGATTCGAATGCTGCTTATCATATTCTTGAAATTGCTTCTTCCGCCACGGATGTCGAGCTAAAAAAGGCTTATCGTAAAATGGCCAATAAATACCATCCTGATAAGGTTACTCATCTCGGTGAAGATTTACGCTTATCCGCTGAAGATAAATTCAAATCTGTGAATGACGCCTATCAAACAATTAAACAAGAACGTGGACTGAATTAATGAAAAAACCCGGAGAATTTCCTTTTACTCGAGGTATTTATTCGGACATGTATCGTAAACGATTATGGACCATGCGGCAATATTCCGGATTTACGACAGCCGAAGAATCAAACCAGCGATATCGTTTTCTATTGGATCAGGGAGTGACCGGACTTTCGGTAGCATTTGATTTGCCAACACAAATCGGGTATGACTCAGATCATGCCATGGCTGAAGGCGAAGTCGGTCGTGTTGGTGTCCCCATTTCAACCACAAAGGATATTGCCACATTATTCAAGGATATTCCATTAGATCAAATTTCCACATCTATGACAATAAATGCCACAGCAGCTATAATGTTATCATTATATATCGTAAATGCTGAACGGCAGGGAATTTCAGCCGATAAACTTCGCGGGACGATTCAAAATGATATCCTGAAAGAATATGTGGCACGAGGAACGTATATTTTTCCTCCGGGTCCATCCATGAGATTAGTTACTGACGTTTTTGATTTTTGTGCTTCACATGTTCCAAATTGGAATACCATTTCCATTTCCGGATACCATATTCGTGAGGCTGGAAGTACGGCTGCTCAAGAATTGGCCTTCACATTAGCCAATGGTATCGCCTATGTGCAAGCCGCCATTGATTGCGGACTTGATCCCAATATTTTTGGTGCACGATTATCATTCTTTTTTAATGCCCATAATGATTTTTTAACTGAGATTGCCAAGTTCCGAGCAGCACGCCGAATGTGGGCAATTATAATGAAAGATCGCTTTGGCGTAACCAACCAAAAAGCACAATTATGTCGATTCCATACCCAAACAGGTGGATCAACATTGACCGCACAACAAATCGATAACAACATCATTCGAACGACAGTGCAGGCCATGTCAGCCATCCTTGGAGGAACCCAATCTCTGCATACCAATAGTAAAGATGAAGCATTAGCGCTACCTACAGATGAAACAGCGCGGACTGCTTTACGGACTCAACAAATTATTGCACATGAATCGGGTATTCCGCATCATCCTGATCCCTTTGGTGGCAGCTATGTTGTTGAAGCTTTAACCGATGAGCTTGAAGATGAAGCATTGGCTTTGATCGCTACTATTGACCAAATGGGTGGATCAGTAAAAGCAATTGAAAAGGGCTGGATGCAAAATGAAATTTCCCGATCCGCCTATGAATATCAAAAAACAGTGGATTCTCAAGAAACCATTGTGGTTGGAATAAACAAATTTAAATCCGACGAAAAAACAGAGACTAATTTATTGACAATAAATACTGAACAGGTTGAACAGCAACGTTCAGCAGTATCTTTATTTAAGAAGTCCCGTGATAATATGATGGTGGTCACAAAGTTGGACGCACTAACTAAAGCTGCGGGAACTTCTGACAATCTTATGCCTTTTATAATACAATGTGTCCAAGTAGATTGTACACTAGGAGAAATCGCCGATGCTCTCCGAATTAATTTTGGTGAACATTCGGACACATTTTAGTAAACCACTACACTCAAACAAATGAAAGACACAATTAGGGGGTAGAATGAAAAAAATTACGTTACTATTGTCATTATTGATTTTCTTGGCTGGATGCGCCAAGCAGTCACAAGAATTAGTTGATCCAGAGCCACCTCAAGAAGCAAATTTGGCTATCGATGTTAATCGTATGGATTTAGATAAAATTGACAGTGAACCAATCATACCACAGCTAGAAGAAACTGTTGTGGAAACTAAACCATCTGTCACTGAAAAACAGCCACCTGCAGTGGAAGAAACACCCTCTGAGATTACATCAACTGAAGAATCGAAGAGTTCCAGTGATATTGCAGATGCTTCGACTACAAAAACACCTGAAGAACCCGTGTTCATTGACGAAAGAAAACCAAAATATGACTATTCACACGAAGTTCTTTTTCCAGATAGTTCCTGGGACAAATACATGATTAAAAGAGGTGATTTTTTAATTAAAATTGCAAAAAATGAATATAACGATTGGACCATGTGGAGAACTATTTATAAATGGAATAAAGAAATCATTGGAGAAGACCCAAATAAAATTTATCCGTATAACTGGCTGGACCTTCTTAAGCCATCCGAAGAAGTAAAAGCCTGTAAGCTGACTTTTTTCCCACGTCAGACACGTGATGGAGAATCATTATGGACGATTGCTAAAGATGTCTACGGTGATGAATATGCATGGATTGTATTATTTTGGGATAATGAAGAACTATTAGAAGAAAATGACGGTATTATATATCCCGGAATGGAATTACAAATTCGTGACCGAGTTGATCCCTGTGATACTAATTCATAATAAGAAAATTGAACACATATTAAGGGCAGATTCTTTTCTGCCCTTTTTTTATTTTCACTAATGACTGACCACACAAATCACTCCCTTTCATTTTCCTTGTCCCGATATAAAAATCATTTACGTACAACAGTAATTGGCCAAAAGATGAGTTACCATAAACAACTCAATTCCACCAATTCATATGCCAAATCTCTTAGTAAAGAGTATATGCATCACGGAATGGTTATTTTGACAGACCATCAAAAAAGTGGGCGTGGACGTGTTTCTAGATTTTGGTTTAGTCCTCCTGAAAAAGGGTTGACCTTTTCGCTAATTATTCTTCCAAAAATAAATATTCGCAAGTCGGGTCTGTTCTCCATTCTATCAGGAGTTGCTATCGCTGAATGCCTGATCGATTATGATATTCCTGCCAAATTGAAATGGCCAAATGATGTAATGGTTGATGGTAAAAAAATTGCAGGTATTCTATGCGAATCAAAAATATCCGGGCAATTAGCCAATGCTGTCATTATCGGAATTGGTTTGAATGTGAATGATGATCCGAACGAATACCCTTTTGATTTACAGAACATTGTCACCTCACTTCAACATATCACTGGAACGAATTTTCGTCGCGAAGATATTTTGACAAACATTCTTTTTCACTTTGAAGAATTGTACAAACTTGTTACTAATAAACAAGAATCAATCTTAGTCAAAAAATGGTTATCCTATAATCAACATCTTGGTCAAAAGATTACATTTCATCAAAATGAAGACCTTATATCAGGTCTTTTTTTAGGAATAACACCCTATGGAGAAGCGATAGTTGAGATTAATGGAAACCAGGAAATAATAATGTCAGGTCAGATTCTATAATTTATATCACTCACACTCAGTTGCTGTGGGTCCTGCCAATGTTTCATTTTCGTCATTTTTAATGGCATGAATTTCTTCATAGGTATATAGTCGCCCCTGACCTATTCCCTCACATTTTTCCGCTACTATTTTCCAGCGATATAGAGATTTCATATTTGAAGACCAAAACGGAAATGTACGACATTGCATTGGACGAACATTATAAAGAGTACACTGTTTATCTTTAAAAAACACACAAGCATCATTTTTATCTTTCAGTACTTTATGTCCTTGAAATTCATTTGTATACGTTTCGATAAACTCTTTATAGGTTAGGTTTAAAAAGTGCGCTGCTACGTCAATTTCTAGGGGAGTAATAAAAACATATCCATCGGCAAATTTGCAACAATCCCCGCAACCCGTACACTCAAATTTTAAGCCATCAGCATAAAATCTTTTGCGTGGCTTCTCAGAAATCATAATAAATTACTTGTCGTTATTTATACTCAGACAATAATTCACCAAATCTATCCATTTCATCGTCCGTGTTATAGAAGTGTGGTGAGACACGTAACAGGTTTTCACGAATAGAAAAAAAGACATTTTTTTCTATTAAAGCTTTGTGAATCAGTTCATTCTTTTTTTGATCTGGATGAGTAAATATTACTATTCCTGATTTTACACTCTTGGTACTACGATCAGAAATGATTTCGAATCCTGCAGATTTAATATTAGATACCAATCGATCTGTGAGATCAAGGATACGCTGTTCTATGTTTGGGATTCCTGCTTCAAGAAGTAATCCAAGAGCTTCATTGGTTCCCCAAACACCGGGACTGGCTGGCGTTGCGAATTCGAAACGATCCGCATTCGGTTTTAACGGCTGGTCATAATTATGAAAATCAAAATAGGATTCACGGCTATGCCATCCCAGATGCGGTGGATGAATATTATCCTGCAATTCTTTACTAATATAAATGAATCCAACACCTTGTATCCCCATGAGCCACTTTGCTGTACCTGAAGCAATAAAATCAGCGCCCCATGTGCTTTGGTCAAAATCCAAAGCACCTAATCCCTGCATTGCATCAACTGCCAACAGTAACCCACGTTTATGACACCAGTCCGATAATGCTTTAATGTTATTACGGTAACCAGATAAATACTGAACCCAACTAACGGCTACCAGAACCGTTTTTTCTGTGACTAGTCCTTCTAAATCTTCTGGTGTAACACGCCCCAATGGTGAATCAATAAAGTCGATTTCCACACCGAATGGTTTCAAGTCGTACCAGGGATATACATTTGAGGGAAACTCCTGGCGATGCAAAACAATGTGATCTCCTTTTTTCCATGGATAGCCACGAGCTAAAAGAGTGAATCCATCAGTTGTATTTTGAACAATTGCAATGCGTTTTGAATCAGAATGGATAAGATTCGCAAACTTGTTTCGCGCTTCATCCATAATTTGCATGGTTTCCATGTAATTGTTTACTGGAAATCCGCTTCGTTCATTTACGTATCGCTCCAATGTTTGTTTTGTACGAATATTCATAGGAGAGACGGCAGCATGATCCAGATAAAGCTGATCATGGGTTAAATGGGGAAATTCTGATCTGTATTGAGATAAATCTTTCACTTAGAATAAATGCTTTCCTGATATTTTTACGTTGATTTCATATCCCGGGAATTGCTCGGAGGTGGCTAGTTCTAAATCGTTGCAGCATTTGACTGACCTACTGCGACTTAATTCAGGATCTATGTTTATACCAAAAAGGATAACCTGGTGATTGTCAGTATCAACAATCCGGACATCATGAAATCCCGTAATTCGTTCATCATTGCTCCAATAAGTTTCTAAATATTCTCGGACTTCCTTCACTTTCGGATGAGAAAGTTTTACTGGATCAACATGAACAGTGGGAGAAATATCCAAATAGTCATGTAATCTTTCTTCCACAGCCTCTGCGATATCGTGTGCATTTGATGGAGAATTTTTACTATCAATTTCAATATGTATACTGACGAATTTATCTTTTCCATAGCTATGGACAGCAATATCATGGGCGCCTAATACGCCATCAACTCTCATTGTTTGAAGACGGATATCTTCAATTTCTTCATCGGATGGAGGTTTGCCCAATAAGTCGTCAACTGAATCCTTGGCAATTTCTATTCCCGTCCATATAATAAATGCAGAGACTCCTAATCCTGCCCAACCATCTACACCTGTAATTCCAAATTTCCCTAAGATTAATGCAATAACAACCAGTACGGATGATATCGCATCTATGCGATGATGCCATGCATCTGCATGCAAGGCTCCTGATGCTATTTTTGTGGATAAAAATTCTGCGTACCGCGCAGTGAATTCTTTTAAGAATATTGTTAAAAACACAACAATAATCATCCACCATTCAGGATTTATTGGCTCAGGATTCCTAATAGCGTCTATAGACGATTCAATAAATTCTATACCTGCGACAAAAAGTAATACAGCAATGATAAGTGCGGCAATATATTCAGCCCGCCCATGTCCATACGGATGTTCTTTATCAGCAGGTTTTTCTGCTTCATTGAATCCCCAGATCACTACACTTGATGATATAACATCCGAAAACGTATGAATTGCATCTGCCATCATGGCCACCGAATTAACCATCAAACCGATAACCAACTTGATGGCAAACAATATGGTATTAATTGCAACTGAAACCCATCCCTGGAATTTTCCAATACGGCTACGGTATACCCGAACTGGATCCTTGTTGACAGGAATAAATTTGTTTGTGATAGATTCGAAAAAGTTCATATCGTTGAATTATTACCCCCTGAAATTAACTTCTAGAAAAGGATATAAGAGACGTATAATCTCCATCATCCGCCAAGTAAAGTGCTTTTAAATACTCTTGTCTCGCTTCTCCTGGTTTTGTAAGGCTTTTTGATCCCCAAGTGAATAATTCTCTACTATAATAATGACTAATGATAATATCAGCAAGTAATCTGGAATGCCTACCATTTCCATTTGCAAATGGGTGCACTTGAACAACTCTATGTTTCAGGCGAATAGCAATTTCATCTGGTTCAAAAGAATTACTTTCGACCCAATATTTACAATCATCAATTGCATTCTTCAGCTCAGAGTTTATATAGTACTTATCTACACCAATATTTTTATTCGTATTTCTGTATGTCCCAGCCCATTTCCATACATCGTTATACATGCGTCTATGTAACTCAATAATAAATTGAATTGTTAGAATTTTATTTATAGAAACTTTTCTTCGCATGAACCATTCACGTGCATTTTCAATATTTAATTGCTCAAATTCATCTAGTTCACTACGGTTCGATATCGTTTTTACTAATAGCCCTTCCTTCTCCTCTTCTTCAAGCGGTGTTTGACCATATATATAGTCAATATCTAGTCCCATAAGTATCTTGGCAATTCCTCTTTAATTTTTTTAGCTCTTTCCTCAATCGCTCTTTCTAATCGAGAATTCATGTTTTTTTGATCTTCCAAATTCATGCTCTGTGAAGTCCTCATGACAATATCCCTTGCCACATCTATTGCCTTTTTTTCAACTATTTCATCTAATGTTTTACTCCTAGGGATGAATCCATAGAAGAATTCCATATCAAAAACTTCTGCAACTCGTTTTAAAGCCTTGATTGTAATTGCACCGGATTTTTCTCGTACCTCGATAAATCGTGCGCTGTTTGTTGAGATACCTAATCGATTACCCAATTGTCGTAAAGACATACCCACTGCTATTCGAAATGAAAACACCCATCCCCCATATGGAATTTCATCCAATTTCAAAGCCTCATATTTCTTAAGCTTTTGATCAATCTGATTACGAATCAGTTTTATGTTTTCTTGTTTCATAATATTATACTATTAATTGTTCGTCATAATATTAATACTATATTATTAATTTTACTAGAATTATTTAATATTATACTATTATTAATTTGTGCAATTATTAATAGTATAATATTAAAGTTCAGTCTATGGTCAAAGAATCTGGTTACCTCCAAACACCTACAATCGCACCTGTCGCTAATATACCAACAAGCCAATACCCACCATTAATAAAAACATAAGCCCACGGTTTATTTTCAAAAGCTGGTGCACTTAATAGGTAGGAAAAAATATATCCCAACCATAACCAGAATCCGGCGTTTAACCCAACCATTAATCCGCTCATTTCCGGATAGACTTGCAACATGAAATCAACCATATGTGCTGTAATAAATGCCATTAACAATGAACCGAGGAACATAATCCCGAAGGACTTTACCATATTAGGTTGATATCCATCAGATTCTAAAGATTCTTTCGTCCAGCCGATGGATTTCATCCATGCATTTCCGAATAATGGACCGTACCACAATGAACCGATGGCGAAGAAAACAACCGCTGAGACAAGAACTGCCCAATAATTAATTACAGGTTCGTACATATTTACTCCTATTGGTTTATGAATGTTGAGATTATAATAAATATTACTATTTTATGCAAATAGGGATATATGAAACAGTGAGGTACTTAATGCCAGTGGGAGTAATTCGAATTAAAACATCAGCGACAATTTTCAATCAAACGCTTTTAACCCGGTGATACTTTCCCCAAGGATGAGTGTATGCATTTCGTGTGTACCTTCATAGGTATAGACTGTTTCAAGGTTTGACATATGGCGCATGACAGAATATTCTTCGGTAATTCCATTAGCTCCTAGAATTTCACGCGCTGATCGTGCAATATCACGAGCCATAGAAACATTGTTGCGTTTCGCCAGGGATACATGATCAAATGACATTTTTCCTGCATCCTTTAATTTTCCTAATTGGTACGTAAGCCATTGAGCCTTTGTTATTTCTTGAAGCATATCAACCAATTTTAACTGAGTGAGTTGATATCCGGCAATGGGTCTAGAAAATTGTTTGCGGTTTTTACTATAATCCAATGCTGTTTCGTAACAATGCATTGCAGCACCAATAACGCCCCAGGCAATCGAATACCTGGCCTGTGTTAAACATGACAACGGACCCTTTAAACCCTCAACCATTGACAATCTATTTTCATCCGGGATTTCTACATTTTCTAGTACGAGTTCAGATGTAATAGATGCTCGCAAACTCAATTTTCCGTGCATGATTGGAGCCGAAAATCCCGGTCGATCCTTTTCTACAAGAAATCCACGAACGATACCATCGTCATCCTTTGCCCACACAACAGCCACATCAGCAATACTTCCATTGGTAATCCACATTTTGCTGCCATTGAGCAACCAACCGTCGGAAGTACGCTTTGCACGAGTTATCATTCCCCCAGGATTTGACCCGAAATCTGGTTCAGTTAAACCAAAACAACCCACAGCTTCACCGGAACCCAGTTTCGGTAACCATTTCGCTTTTATATCTTCTGATCCATATCGCCAAATTGGATACATGACTAATCCACCCTGCACACTGGCGAATGATCGTAAACCAGAATCTCCCCGTTCAAGCTCTTGCATAATGAGACCATAAGCAACGGAACTTATCCCGGCACCGGATGCTTCTTCAGGTAAGCCAGCACCAAGAAAGCCCAATTCGCCCAATTGAGGAATTAATTCTTGCGGAAAGGTTCCATTTCGGTAATGCTCCGCGATCACGGGCATAAATTGTTCTTCCACAAATTGACGTGTTGTTTTTTGAATTAGCTGTTCGTCGCTGGTAAGCTCTGAGGCTAAATCATAGAAATCCGGATTGAATAATGTGTCTTTCATATCAAGAATCTACGACTGTGCTTTTCCACATGTTAATTGAAAATAGTGCCAGTGCGATCAAAACAAAAACACCTGACAACCCATAAAGTGCACCGGAAAATACTGTAAAAGATTTACCTGTAAATGCAATCGGTATAACCCTCATAATAACAGATATATTTCCAATCCAAAATGTCCAAATGACCCAGTGCGGTTTTGCCACCATTTTTTTCTTCATAAATCCAGGTATCATACGCGTTGCCATTCCAAAAATGAGCATTGTGGCAAATCCCAATAATATGAGATGCCGTATTGCATCCGGGTAAATCAATATTGGTATTCGCGTGTAGATTGATACGATTCTAAAAATATCCAATATCATTGCAACTGCTAACCAGAAATAGGCCGAATACACCAACAATTCAAATCGTCCCCATTCGCCATAATCCGGATAACCATCACGTGGTTGTTTTTGACGATCAAGTTTAAAAGGTTCTGTCTGATAATGCGTCCATGGTGCTTTGAATCGTGTCAAAATATCAATTTTCCAGATAAACCAAATGACCAGAATGCTGCGAAGAATCATTCCTATGATCGTCCACCATCCCTTGAGGTAAAGAAGCTCCATAGCAACAGCTATCATGTAGAGCATTGCCAAGTATTTCACTCGCCATCGAACGGGTGCCAATCTCAAATAAAGAGGAAAGGTTCTGACAGAGACGGCAAAACAAATTGGAATAACGATTAACAATGTGAAAACCTGTAAAGACCATTCATTCCAAAGCACATCTAAAATGAGAGAATTGGATCTCAACATTTCCCATGTTAAACCAACTTGTACTGTATTGTAAACCACCCAACCAAGAAGAGTCATAAACATAAAGCCTTTGATTGGGTTCAATTTTTCTAACGCAGATGTCCCACGGGCTTTTAATACTGCTTTCCCAAAGATCCCGACATAAAATAGGACACCAATCCATACGGTGACGGTTGAAAGGAATATTATCCAGTTTAATACACTAAACACTGTAGGTGTTGAGATATACGGTGTTGTATTGTGGGCTAAATATCGTCCTGTCAAACCAACAGATATCAATCCTAGAATCCAGTTTGTCTTTTTCGCTTCAATAGGAATATGAGATATCCTGGGGAAAAAGTATAAACTTACGCCCATAATAAATAATCCGACCCAACCCATAAATTGGATATAGCCGTGTGTTTGGATTATGGCAAAATAGCTTTTTCCCTGGGGAAAGAAAAATCCATCAATAGATACAATATGGGCTCCCATACTGAATCCTGCAAAGAACGCAAAGATGATAGATATTCGAACAAACCAACGATTGAATGGAGAATGCGTAGTTTGTGACATTGAATGGTTATTAAAAGAAGAAACCCCAACAAAATATATCAGGGTTTCTTCTTTTGTGATTATGTGTTATGACGCGACCAATTGGGACATAAAATCTCTGGTGGACATGTCCTCGCAAGAGAATATCAATTCTTTAAGTTCTGTTAATTCTTCAGAAGAGAATCTATTTTCAGAAAGAGAATTGAATTTATTCTTCAGATCATCTATAGACATTGGTTCACGCGGGTCACCTTTTGGATACTCAAGGTACTCTTCAAATTGTCGTCCGTCATTGGTTGTTACTACTACTCTGGATGGCTGTTTTGCCGGAAACATCTTTTCAAATTCCAGAGATGGTTCACCTATGATTTTATCAATAACTTCGAAAATCCGTGGATCCTTCAATTTCTCATCTGAAAAAGATTGCGTTGTGATTTTTTTGTCAACAATTGCTGCAGCCATACAATAGGGCAACGAATGATCTGCTGTTTCTCTTGATTCCGGGCGGTACTTTGTTGGATCAAATAGGATATCATAAGCTTGTGCAAAAGCAGTCACTTTCACTTCCTTAATATCTGTGTAATCCAGATCATTGTTCACCATTGCGTTCAGGGCGCAGGAAATATGTGTGTGCGTTAATGCTTCGGTAGGAAATGCCTTCATTCCACATTCAAGGATTTTATAATCACTACCAAGGTTTCCAACTAAGGCATCAACATCCCAAGCCCAGGATGAAACGCCATCCCGTCCTTCCATATCTGTTGGTTTCATGGTTTCATTTTTGGCATCCCAACCATTGAATGCATCCATGAATCCTTCTTTACCTTCGAATACTTTCTCTGTCCCGGAAAATCCCTTCTGCGCCAATAATGCAGCAAATACACCTGACTGCGTTGCCATTGGATCCACAGTATTTTTCATCATGGTGAGCTTGCCAGCAGTAGGACATCCAATGGTATGATTATGACAACCATTAATACCGATTGCGTTTACCATTTCGTCTACAGTTAAACCTAGAATTTTTCCAGCAACGATGGGTGATACAAATTGGGTCAATGTTGCATGATGCCATTTACGTTCGCGAACTCCCGGCTTTGCAAATAAACATAACCGTTGTTCAAATTCATATGCTAAAACGATTGCAACAATTACATCTTTCATTGATGCGTCTACTTTTTCTCCTGTTGAAAGAGCAGCGGGAATAATATCACTTGGATGACTTGGGTCATCTTTCCAGTATATATCATTGAAGTCGAGCGCCCGTATCATGAGTGAATTAATTAAGGCTGTATTGACAGCAGGCAATTTATCGCCAAATCCAATCACAGTAGATTCAGGGGTACCTTCCATTTCACGATATATTTCCAAAACGGTGTTTACATCATGGGTGTCCATACTTCCAAATGCGCAACCAATTGAATCATAAAGATATCGTTTGACTTCGTAAATGACATCCTTGGGAAGATCTTCATATTTTAGATTGACTGCAAATTCAGCCATCTGTCTTGAAATAGATTTTTCCAATTTCTTCTCCTAATGAACCACGAATTTCACTAATTACACAAAAAAGTTGAAATCGTGTTATTCATGCGATTAGTGGTTTAATTTAATTTAGCTATTATGGCATCTGCCATTTGTGTTGTAGAGGCTGCGCCTTTTTCAACAACATCAGCACGACCTAACATTTTAGCCATGTCATAGGTTTTAACTTTGCCTTCAATCACTACTTCTGCAACTGCGTTTCTAATCACGGTTGCAATGGGCTGTTCATCTATGAAATCAAGCATCATGCATGCGGATTCGATCATGGCAATTGGATTTACGATAGAAACCGGATAATCGGCATATTTAGGAGCACTGCCATGGGTCGGTTCAAAAACTCCAATTCCTGTTTCAGGATTATACTGTGCACTGCATGCAAATCCAAGTCCGCCAATTAAACCAGCAAAACCATCTGATACAATATCCCCAAACATGTTTCCGGCTACAATAACGCCATAATTTTCAGGATTTTTAGTTAGCCACATCATTTGGGCATCAATATTTGTATTCCATAGTTCAATATCAGGAAAATCAGCTTTCTGCATTTGTTGAGCCATTTTATACATCATACCTGATGTTTCTCTAATAACATTTGGCTTTTCACAAACTGTAACTGATTTATAGCCATATTTCCTGGCATGTTCAAATGCTGCCCGTAGGATTCTTTCAGTGGCTTTTTTTGTGAATATTCTTGTCGAAACAGAAATTTCTTCAACAGGTGTTGCTCCAAAATTCTTGCGGAATTTCGGATGCGTCATTAAGGCATCATATACTTGTGCTGGTGGATTACTCCATTCTACCCCACCATAAAGACCTTCAGTATTCTGTCGAAAAATCGCCACATCCACTTCCGGTTCATTTATAGTGTCGCCTACTCCCCTTTTGATAAAATTCAGAGGGTTTCCTTTATATGTACGGCATGGACGTAAACAGATGTCCAAATTAAAATGTTGTCTTAATCCCACAATTGGACTGGAATAGACCAATCCTTTTTCCTTTAATTCAGGTGAGAGTTCTTCAAATGCTTCATCCTTTGGTTTGGATGTAATGGCACCAAATAAACCGATTTTGTGTTCAGCCAGGAGATCTAAAGTTCTTTGTGGCAATGGATTTCCTTCTTCACACCAAAATTCCCAACCAATATCACCTTCAACATAATTCGCTTCAAACCCAGCAGCATCAAGCACTCGAATTGTTTCATTCAAAACTACTTTTCCGATGCCGTCACCGGGTAGTGCTACAATTGTTCTTTTTCCCATTATATTTCTCCTAGTAATTCTATTTTTTTGTTACAGATTTTATTTCCATATTCCCAGGATATGATACAACATATCGGAAATAATCCCCATTCATCGCAGCGCTACCTACCGCACCATCTTTGCGCAATGCGATAAAAGCCGTTTGAAATGTTGCTTTCCCGCCATGTCGTTTATGCAACCGATCAATAGCTGCCCAACATGCATCCTCGGGAGAGTATCCTTGGCGCATAAATTCTACGATTAAAAAACTCCCGGCAATTTTGATTATTTCTTCACCTACTCCGGTGGCACCAGCGGCTCCAATTTTATTATCAACATATAGTCCAGCACCGATGATTGGGCTGTCTCCAACTCGACCTGGCATTTTTTGAGCCATTCCACTTGTGGTACATGCTCCAGAAATGCGTCCAAATTTGTCTTGTGCCAACATTGCAATTGTATCGTGGTTTTCTTCCGATCTCAGGGATTGCTCCATTTTCCATTCTTTCCATTTTTGTAGAGCCTTATCAGTAAGGAGATTTTCCTCCTTGAATCCTTGTGATTTTGCAAATTCCGAAGCACCATCGCCTACCAGCATGACGTGGTCGGTTTCTTCCATGACTTTTCGTGCTACCGATATGGCATGTTTAATATTTTTTAAATACGCCACCGAACCAGCCTGACCTTTATCATCCATAATTGATGCGTCACATGTTACATTTCCATCCCTGTCAGGATATCCGCCATATCCTACAGAATGTATTTCTGGATCAGCTTCGATTACTTTTACACCGGCTTCTACTGCATCTAAACTATAGCCTCCACTTTCAAGGATATCCATGGCAACGGGATTTGCTTTTTCACCAAAACGCCAGGTAGAAATAACAATGGGTTTTGTATTCCGCTGTAAATTGTGAATAGAATCTGCAGAAAGGATTGCAGGTGATGCCATAGCCAAAGCGGATGTTTTTATAAACTTGCGACGTTTCATTTTCTTGTCTGGTAATGTTATAAACGGTTTTTAACCCAAGATTCTAAGCCATTTTCAAGAATCAACTCTTGAGCGGCAAGACCAACTGGAGAAATAGAATATGTTTTTTTATCAGTACGTATTTCTGCTTTTTTGAAATTGATAGTTGCAGTTATTCCCGTTCTAATTGTTAATGCCTCGCTACCAATTCGTTTTAAATCTTCAACAAGTTCAGGAGCTTCAATAACTAAGTAACCATTGTTAATGGCATTTCGTTTATAGGTCTGACTAAAAGAGCCAGCCACAACCAATTGGATTCCACGATATTTGAGCGCAGTAGCTGCTTGTTCACGAGAACTGCCGGATCCAAAACTAAAACCAGAAACCAGAATATCTCCCTTTTCTGCAATGTGACCAAACTCTGGATCATAATTTTCCATTACTACTTCAGCTTGTTGTTCAGCTGTAAAATCATCAATGTATGTATATTTCCCAGGATAGATACCATCGGTATTGAGATTATCCGCTGGACAAAACAGTAACTCTCCCTCGACTGTTTCAGGGAATTCATCCATTAGCGAAACTGAAGAACCTTCGGATTTCTCTTTAATATTTTCCTTAATTGTCGCATCAGTAGATATTGTTTCAAACGATGTTGGACTAGCAATTTTGCCTGCTAAAGCAGATGCTGCAACAACGGCAGGTGAAGCTAAATAAGCTTGTGCATCTCGACTCCCCATACGTCCTTTGAAGTTCCTGTTTGTGGCAGAAATACCGACTTCTCCAGCCTCTAACAACCCCGTACCCAAACCAATACATTGACCGCAACCGGGCAACATTGTTTTTGCTCCTGCATCAAGGAGTGTTTGCCAATCGCCGCGTTTTTCGCTCTCTTTTTGAACTTCTGCGCTAGCAGCTGCAACATAGAACTCAACATGATCAGCTACTTTTTTTCCTTTTACAACTTCGGCTGCCGCAGCTAAATCCTCAACACGACTATTGACACATGAAACCAAATAGGCTTTATTTATTTTCATGCCTTTGGCTTCCATATCCGTTACTGAAGTTATTGTTTTTACGTTATCAGGGCCAGCGACATGAGGAGATACTGTTGATAAATCCAGAGTAATGGTTTTAGAATAATATGCGTTTGTATCTGCAACAGGTTTGTTTTTGTCCAAATCCGCAATTGTATCTTTATTTATCCGAGGATGGAATCCATTTCCATCACTATCGGATGGAACACCAAACAATCCTCTTTTCAGAATTCTGTCATATCGATCGTTGAGCCAAACAATAACTCTATTATCAATCGGAAAGACGCCAACAAGCGCTCCCCATTCTGTAGTCATATTTGCTATACTCAATCGTTGTTCGATGGATAATGAAGCGATACCAGTTCCTGTAAATTCCAGTGCATGATTGAGGACTTCATCATTATTAAATATCCCTGCCAAGGTTATAATGACATCCTTGCCAGTTACACCAGATAGTAGTTTACCGGTTAGTTCTACTTTTGCCACAGGTGGAACTTGCCACCATGTTTTTCCAGTAGCCCAAATTGCCGCAGCATCTGTGCGAACGACAGGAGTTCCTAAACAACCTACACCGCCGTACATATTAGAATGACTATCAGATGCTACCGCCATTGATCCCGGGAAAGCATACCCTTCATCAATCATCAATTGATGACCAATTCCCGTCCCCGCAGGGTAAAAATCCACACCCATTTCATTTGCAAAGGCTTCAATCCGTGCATATTTCTCTTTATTGGCGTCGCTGGTATCCTGCACATTATGATCCAAAGCAAACATGGGCTGATGAGGGTTTGCCATTTTTGTAGCACCAATGGATTTGAATTTTCCCATAACTGCACCCGTGTTATCATGGGTCAAAATATGAGCCGGGCTTATAGTTATATAATCACCAACTTGGACAGTCTGTCCATCTTCCAAACCAACAGCATACCGCTGGGCAATTTTTTCAATTAAATTTTGTTTCATTTGTTTTACCACGAATTTCTCTAATTACTCTAACTAATTAATAAATCATTCTTTCATCTTCAAGCGAAGTAGAACCAAAATTAATTATAAGTTCTACTTTGAATGCTTCCTCATATACTTTTTCAAGAAATCCTGATCCTAAGACTTTATGCACTTCCATTGCACAACCAACAATCTGATAGGACAATTCCTTATATATTAGTCGATCTAACATATCTTTTATCTATTATTAGTGTTAATTCGTGCAATTTGTGGTTCGATTATTTAATCACGATTTTAACTGGTAAGATCATTTGGATATTGTCATTTTCAAAAATCTGAACCATTTCAAGGACATCAATAGATTCCCTGATTTCTTCAGGTAAAATATTCAGGTTTGCCTCTAATTTCATCATGTCAGAAAAACTAGACTTTTTCCCTTTTTTAGGATATTCCACGATTTCCACATCCCCATCAATACCGGCAGCTGCTTTTGCCATCTCAATGGCATCATAATATCCACCAACTTTGTCGATAAGACCATTTTCTACTGCATCAGTTCCCGTCCAAACTCGACCGAGGGCAATCTCATCAAGGGCGTCAATATCCGTTATTTGTTCACGACCTTTTACGACCCGTTCCTTGAAAGTCACATAGATATCTTGAATGGATTCCATTATCATTTCTGATTCTTCATCAGTAACCAACCGTGATCCACTGGCGAAGTCGGATCTTTCTCCCAGTTTTAGACGATCAGTGTGAATCCCAAATCTCTCCTGCAACTGAGAAAAGTTTAATCTTAAACCAATCACACCGATTGATCCGGTAATCGTTGAAGGTGCTGCAATAATGGAATCAGCCTGACAAGCAATGTAATAGCCACCGGATGCCGCCACGCTGGACATGGATGCGATAAACGGTTTGATGTTATTTGTGTCAGTTTCTGTTGTTTTCAATGCTTCACGCCACATGACGTCAGATGCAAGTGCTGATCCACCGCCACTATCAATTCTGAGAACAATTGCTTTTACATCTTTATCCTCACGAGCTTGTTTAATTGCCTCAGAGATAGTTTCGTCCCCCATGACTGTGGAGCCGGATGGTGAAGGCTTGCTTTTTCCTGTGGAAATTCCACCAACAGCATAGATAACTGCTATTTTTTCTTTCCCAGCATCTGGTCGCCAGCCATAAACATAATCTGACACGTCTTCAAAATCATTGAACTTGATAATTGTATTTTTTTCATCATTTAACTTTTCAACGTATTCTTCAAATTCGTCAGGATATTTTGTCCCCGTAATTAAACCAGCATCAATTGCTTTTGATGTGATCATATATGGACCTTCATCAATTTTCATTCTGGTTTCTTCAATGTTCCAGCCTTTGCCTTCGGCAATCCCGGCGACAAACTCATCATAAATACCGCCAAACAATTGAGAATAATTATCGCGCATTTCATCAGACATCGTGCGATTAAGGAAAGCATCACCAGCCGTTTTAAATGGACTAATTCGCCATACTTCAGGAGTGATGGACAATGTATCTAATAGTCCACGGTAGAATGTGATTTCCAGACTCAATCCTTTTAAGTCAGCACCACCCATTTCATGTGTATAAATTTCATCAGCCATAGAGGTGAGAAATACGTCTCTATTATTCAGACCTGTTTTACTGTAAACAATTACTTTTTTTCCTGCATCGTGAAATTTCTGCAAAGCATTTCTGATTTCTGCAACCTTACTGAAGCCACCTCTCACATAACCAAGATCAATGATTAATCCATCAATAGATTTATCATTTGTGAGTTCTTTCATTTCATCTATGAATTTCTTTAGCTGTTTTCCAAAAACCTGTTTTGGGTTTAATAATGGAATGTTTACATCAAAATCAAAGGGGGATTTTTTTCTTTCTGGTTCTTCAATAAACAACCCATCCAAATGCATTCGTACATAGGTCTGATGATCTTTTTTACCAATTTTTTCTTTTATAAACGATCGGTAAGGATTGATTGATGTTCTAAAACCAAATGTTTGATTCGAACTGGTCTTTGTTTTGGAATGTGATTCAACACCAAAATCCGACATAAAAAGACTTAATGATAGACCATACTCAGGTGTATCATTTGAAATATCTGCATATCCGGTCAGTCGAACACCCTTAATGGGCTCTACAAATAATCCGGCATACTTACTTGTCTGTACTTCAAGTTCAGCTTTTGAGTCGTCGAATTCAAATGATGCATCAATATTTACACCAAATCGACCACTTTTGTTTTGCACGGCAATTCCAGTGTTTATTGATTTAAAAGCGTCACTACCGGACCAGGCATTTGTTAAACTCGCACCAAGCGAAAGATATGACATTGGTCGGTGCATCCAGCCCAGATTAAGTTGGCCTTCCCTCCAAAATCTATTATAAAATGAATACGTTAAACCAAATGTGTGTGAATTGGACAATTTAAATCCTTGGCTGGTAGTCCAAACATTATTCCCAGTATTTGAATCCCATTCATAGCCAAAACCTCCATGACCAGCCTGGTTGTATAATGCAAAATCTTTTGTTACAGCTTCACCATCATAATGACCAAAAATCATCGTTTCTTGATGGTTGGTAAACCCTAATCCAGCAGGGTTTGATAAAATAGATAATGGATCATCGGTTGATGCCACGGATGGCGTTACTAACTGAATTTGTCCATATGCAGATACTATTAATGCGCCTGCTAAAATTATATTTCTAATCATTGGTTTTCCTTTTCAATAATACGTATGACTGAGTTTGACTTACAATTTACACTGTTGTTGTCTAGGCTTTAAATGGTTCAAATGACACAAAATCGGCATGATGAACAATAATTGATTCAACCGTCCGCATCCCAAGATCACCTTCCTTGGAGTGTGTACCGATGATATGCTGTACTTCCGGCGGTAAATCAAAATGATGGGCCACACCAACACCACTGAACGGGTGTCTTACAATTTTTCCGTAATTACTCGTAGTGAGTTTGCTGTCAACCATTTCATATTCAAGCAATTTGCCAATATCAATAAGAATGGCTCCGGAAATTAAAATATCCATGTCAATTTGAATTTCGTCACCAAAATTTTCTTTCATTCGCTTTGCAATATCCACCGATAGATGAACGCAAGTGCGTTTATGATTCATAAATGAAATAGTGCAATTTTTAATAAGTAAAGAAAATGGAATAATTTCCAAATCTTCTGCAGATAGAACACTTTTATCAATAGCATATACCCAGGCTTCTAGTGTTTTTTCACGTAATTCGTCATTCTGAATCCAGTCAATCTCGGGCCATATTTTCATTACTTTGTCGCGCATGGTCGCTTTGCTCCTTTACTTAAGAATTAAGATTTAAGATTGAAAATTATTTTCCACTGTTCATTGTTTTTCTAGACACAAAGAATATTGATTTTAATTCATTAGCTTCAATGAATAGGTCTTTAGTTTTAGCTGAGTTAACAATTTTTTCATCAAGTGAAAACTCAATCCAAAATTGAGATTCGTCAACCTCTTCTAATACAATACTTAGCTTGGCTTTGAATGCAGCTTTGCTTTGCCCAAGAACAGCTGCTCTATAATTTGCTGCTACAGAGGTTGAACTTCGAATTAGTTGTTTTCTTATATGATTTCCTAAATCATTTTTAGGCAACGATAATGAAAACTTCACACATCTGTGTGCAAATAATTTTGTGCGATCAATTAATTCAACTGTAGTCGTCATGTTAAATCTTCAATTTTAATTCTTCAATCTTCAATTCTGAATATTGAATCAATCACCGTTCCATCAACCCATTTTACCACACTGATAACTTCGTCTGTCAATTTCGGTTTAGTTGGCGGACCTCCAATAAGGTCGTCGATTTCAGCCTTTAATTCTTGAATTGTACGAATTGGTAATCCACTATTCTTAACAGCTTCAATCAAATCTTTACGTTTAGGATTTATTGCAATACCACGTTCGGTAACAATGACATCAATAAGCTCTCCGGGACCAACAAGCGTAGTCACTTCATCCACGATTACAGGTATGCGATCCCTGAAAGCTGGAATAGGTAAAATGGTGCATTTGCTAAACAAACAATTTTGCCAACCACCGATTCCATGAAGCATGCGACCATCAGAATGTGTGACAACATTAGCATTAAAATTGATATCGACTTCCGTTGCTCCCAATACAACAACATCAAGCATGGATGCAAAATTGCCTTTACCATGCCAGTTGTAACTTGTGAAAGGCGATGTATTTATATGTCCGGAATTTTCACGCATGGATCTAACACCGTCCAGATCAAAAGTCTGGCCATCCAGGATGTAATCCGTCAATCCTTCTTCAAGCATTTCTACCAAATATTTTGTAGAGCCGCCGCGAATAAAACGTGCTTTAATGCCAGCTTCTTTCATGAAGTCTTTTAAATAAAGGGCAAATGCTAAAGCTGTACCGCCAGCACCTGCCTGAAAACTGAAACCTTCTTTCAGGATTCCGGCTGCTTTTACAAATTTTGCCGTCAATTCAGCAATATATAACCGATCAGGGGATTTTGTTAATTCAGTGGTTCCGGATACAATTTTTTCAGGTTCGCCAACTTTATCCAGCACAACAACGTAATCAACATTTTGTCCTTGGATTTGCCATGGGATACATGGGAATGGAACTAGATTATCCGTTACAACAATAACTTTGTCAGCATACATTGAGTCTGCCAAACCAAATCCTAATAATCCACAGGCCGATGGTCCACGATCTCCTGTGGCATTACCGAATTCATCAGCCGTTGGAGCAGCAATAATGGCTACGTCGATATGAACTTCCCCATCCTGAATTGCTTGCCATCGTCCACCATGACTTCTTAAAACACCCGTACCACGCATTCCACCTTTTGAAGCAAAATTGCCAAGTGGTCCATTCAGCGATCCTTCAATCCAATCCACAACCCCATTTTTAATATGTTCAATGAGAGGCTCATGGCATGGAAAAGCTGCAGATGGAAACCATCGTAATCCTTTTACGCCCATTTCGGCGGCAATATCAAAAACCTGATTCATAATTAAATCACCATTTCTGAAATGATGATGATTGGAAACGGTCATTCCATCTTTTAGTCCTGCCTTTTCTAAGGCTTCTTGTAATGAGCCAACAATTTTATTGCCATCCATGGGATAATCAGCACAACTGCGAATTGGAGGAGCGGCTTTCATACCTGTTGGAATATATTTTCCGACTCCTTGATATGGAGTTTGAGATTTACCATTGATTTCGACCGGCACCATTCTTCCGGCTGCATTTTTTACCATTTTTATCATAATAGGCCTATAATTCCTTAACCGCAAAGAACGCTAAGAAACGCAAAGTGATTTTATAAAGATTAATCATAATAAGTATTCTTTTACTCATGAAGATTATTTACAACCCGATTAATACCATTAACCAATTTTGTCACATTAAAATTGATTAATAGTCCCAGTTTTATATTTGACAATTTGAGATAAGTGAGTGTTTGTGCCAAATGAATATTATTTAACGAATCAACTGATTTAAGTTCAATTATTACTTTGTTTTCAACAAATAAATCAAGCCGATAACCTAAATCACATTCTTCTCCTTTATAGATTACAGGTAAAGCAAATTGCTTTTTTACTTGTAATCCTTTTTCTACCAACTCCTTATATAAACAAGTTTCATAAACTGCTTCTAATAAACCAGGACCAAGTTCTTTGTGAACTTCAATCGCACAACCAATAATGATTTTTGATAGTTGGTTTTCAGTCATGATTTTTGTTCACAAAGAGCACCAAGAAACGTATAGATATTTTTCTATGTTCTAAGTAAGGCATATTCATTTTTCAATATAATATTCAATCTAATTTTTCCGCTACAATCTGATACTGGTAACTCATAACCCCATAATCTTTTCTTTGCGAAACTTTGCGATCTCTGCGGTTAAATATTTCCCGCCATTTTTAAGGTTTGTAATGCACGTTTTACTACTGGAGGATCAATCATTTTACTTCCCAGTGAAACCACACCTAATCCTTTGGCTTCAGCTTCATTGTATGCTTCTACGATTAGCAGCGCTTTATCCACTTCATCCTTGGATGGAGCGAATTCTTCATGAATCGGATTAATCTGCCGTGGATGAATACATCCTTTTCCGTCAAATCCCAACGATTTTGCTTCGCGGACAGATGCTCGAAGACCTTCCTCATTTGCCACATCGCTAAACACAGTATCTATCGCCTGTATATTAGCAGCTTTTGCTGCATTTACCAGCATTCCCCGCGCGAAAAAGGATTCATGTCCTTCCAGAGTTCTTTGTGCACCGATATTTGCGGTATAGTCTTCTAGTCCAATTGCCAGTGCTACATTGTTTTCTGAAGCCTCAGCAATTTCCAATGCTTTTAATATTCCTCTGCCACTTTCCAAAATTGGCATTAAGTAAACGGGTTCTTTGCGACCACATGCTTTTGAAATTTCCTTAATACGATCATCAATCACCAACACTTGATCTGCACTTTCTACTTTTGGAATCAACACTAAATGCACATTATGTGGCACAATGAAGTCAAGGTCTTTTAATCCTGACTCACCTTGGTTAATACGAACCATACGTTCCGCACCCATAAAATCAAGAGTTCGTAAAGCATTTCTTACGATATACCGTGTGTCTTTCTTCTCAGCTGGCGATACTGAATCTTCTAAATCAAGAATCAATCCATCGGGTTTATGTATACCTGCATTCACCATGAGTTTAGCCTGATTTCCTGGCAAATATAATCTGCTTCGGCGAAATCGATTACGGGAGGAAGAATAGTTGCAAAAATCTTTCATCACAGGAAGAGCATCTTTTTGAATTTCAGGATGTGCCTTTTTCATGACTGCTTCGACTCTGGCAGAAATGATAAATGGTAAAGCGCCGAAATCTTCAACGTCAAATGTCCCGGTTTCGATACCCAATTGGTTACAGACATCCCTGACTTGAGCATTGATAGATTCACCAAATAATGTTTCAACTTTACTGGTTACATTGATATGAAGATTGGAAGAATTTGGAGTATACGTTACTCGCAAATCGGAGCGGGGTTTGTCTCCTTTAGGACCCACAATGAAGGGTGATGACATTATACGTTCCTGAGGGTTTGAAAAAATGAAGTGCAAATTTATTCTACAGTATACACAGGTAGCAAGCATAGTCGGAAACAATTGAAAGTTTTCTGGGTGAAAATTGAAGTTTCAACGATTACAAATTTTTGTGCTTGTTAAACAATGTGTATGTATAAAATATTAACTATAAAACTTGAATCTTGAACCTTGCACCTTAAAACTTCAGATTAATCCTTTTTCCGCAAAAGAAATAATTTCATTCCCGGCTACAATCAGATGGTCATGTACAGAAACATCGATGGCGTCTAGTGCAGTTTTTAATCTATTAGTTATAGTTTGATCTTCTTTGCTGGCCTTTGGATTTCCGCTGGGATGGTTGTGAACAAGAACCACTGCCGCCGCGTCATGGTACAGTACCGATTTTACTACTTCTCTTGGGTAAACTGCCGACGCAGTGAGTGACCCTTCGAACAATTCTTCTTGTCCAATAATTTGATTTCTGCCATTGAGATATATGATCAGAAATATTTCCCGGCTTCGATCTCTGAGATGATGAATGAGATAATCCTGCACATCTTGGGCTGATGTTATGAATTCACGTTTTTCTAATCGGTCAGATAAATATCGACGAGCTACTGATTGAGCAATTTTTAACCCAAATACATTATTGGGTCCGATTCCATCAATTTCTTGAAGTTCTTTCGGTGAAGCTTCCAGCACATTTCGTAAAGAACCAAATTTTTGCATTGCTGTTTTAGCAATGGATTTACAGTCTTTCCGTGGTGTACCTAACGCAAGTAGTAATTCTACAATTTCATAATCATGGAAGCCATCCAGCCCATTTTTCAGGAACCGTTCTCTGAGACGTTGGCGGTGGCCAGACTTTTCTTCAGACATAATAACTCCTTATATGGTATTTACAAAAAAGTTCTATAAGATTTATTCGTGATTAAATATAAAATGAAAATGTATTAAAATCCCATCTCTTTATTCCTCATTAAGAGAAGATGAAAAATTAACTAAAAATAAGTATTGCTGTTTTTTGTGAAATCAGTGAAATCCGTGGTTTAATCAGATTATAATGATTCCAGTTTTTCTTTAAACTCGGTCAATTCGCGAACATTACCCGGTTCAACTTCTCCGGAATCCCATTTTAATTCGAAATCGCCTTGGGTGTCTTTCCCACCGTTTTTCTGGTATAAATGATATAATTCTTCCTGATCCCTCGATTTGTTATGATGCATGGTAGCAACAATTTGATAAATCACATCTTCATATATTTCATCTAATATACGTTTTGGAAGATTTTTGCTGAAAATGGATCGTTCAACTCCAGTGAATCGCATGCCATTTACGACATAATCCATGAATGCCTCAAAAGCGAACGGTGCAATTTTCTTCACATATTCTGCCATAGCATCTGCATAAACACGAATCTCATATTGTGCATGAGAATCCATGCGAAGATGAAGAAAATGAAGCGTATTATGAAGATCGTTTTTCCAATACCATTCCGTATAAATATTTACAGGAATAATGGCACGAGCCAGTTCACGAGCTATCCCAGCTTCATTCAGCTCCTGATATATGTTGAAACTTTTCTGGGACATTTCTTCGAAATATTGAATCACTTTTTCTTTCAACTCATCAGGTACATCTTCGATATCCCTGCCCTGCTTATTGAGTTTACTTTGAAAATGAATATCTTTTTTCTCAGGAATATAAAAATCATCACGCGCTTCTGAGTAACGCATGCTGTATTCGTTAATATTTGCTGTACGATGCCGTACCCATTGCCGGGCAACAAAAATTGGCATCTTACAGTGAAACTTGAACTCAACCATCTCGAATGGAGTTGTATGGCGGTGACGCATTAGGTACCGAATAAGACCACGATCCTGTGTGACTTTCTTCGTTCCTTTTCCATAACTCACGCGGGCAGATTGCACAATGGCATCATCACCACCCATACTGTCAACTAACCGCACAAATCCTTTATCTAAACATTTTATCGCATCATCTGGTATCATGTTTTCAGTCATTCGATTTACTCTCAATCACAGATAAGGTTTTTTCAACCGCCCGAGGGTTTCCTGCAACTAACCCGGGTGTAAACAATGTGTTTTCATTATTATAGGTGAGCTCTTTGCCTTTTGTTGATACCATTTTCCCGCCTGCTTCATTGATTAAACAATGCCCTGCGCAAACATCCCATTCATTTTTGGGTCTTAAGGTTGCAAAAATATCTGATTTTCCAGCGGCAGTAAGTCCGAGTTTATAAGCTACACTTCCAACGGCATCACATCGTAAAAACGAATCTTGGTATGAATCCCACAATCCTCTGCGTGTTTCAGATCGACTATTCAAGATTACCATGTCTGCGGTATCATCCTTTTGCGTACAATGAATGGGTTCCTTATTTAGATACGCTCCACCGTTTTTAATTGCAGAAAATGTTTCCTGTGTCACAGGATTAAATAATACGCCTAAAATGGGTTTTCCATTCTCTACAAGCGCGATACTCACAACAAAATTTGGTACACCTTCAATGAATTCTTTTGTCCCATCCAAAGGATCAACAACCCAAACGCGATCTTTGGATAATCGTTCTGGAGAATCCACAGTTTCTTCTGATAACCAACCGTAATCTGGATATGTTTCACTTAAGATTTTTTTCAGTAGAGCATTAGAAGCATGATCCGCTGTAGTTACGGGATTGTGATACCCCTTATCCTTGATTTCATACTCTGATTTGTAGTATTTCAGGATAAGCGTTCCAGCATCCCAGGCAGCATCAATTACAGTTTTTAGTATTGTTTCCATGGGGGCAAAGTTAATTATTTATTACTGTGGCGTAAGTGGATATTGGAAAAAGAAGTTGTACAATTTATTTATCCGGATTGAATCTTATGGAGTATTAATTCTTTTCAAAAATAATAAGTTTTTCACGACCTTTTCGAGGTTCAATGGATTCCTCATGAAATTTTTCCATATTCTTAATCCACCTTTTAGAAAACAATGTTTTTACTTCTTCTTCAGTTGTCCCCCAGGGAGGACCTCCATCGTTAATAAGTTTATCCAATGGGAACCATAATCCAATTAATTGCCCATGGGGTTTTAAAATTGAATATATTACTGTTTCGTACTCAGATCTACGTTCAGGATCAATTGCACAAAAGCACGTTTGTTCAATTATATAATCAAAGGTGTTTAAAAACTCGATTGGTAAATCAAAAATATCTCTACAAACTCCAGTAACATGAACATCGGATTTTGCTGCTAACTGGTGAACTTCCTTTATGGCTGTTTCAGAAAAATCGATTGCCGTGACGTCAAAACCGTTTTCTGCAAACACAACTGCATCGTATCCTCGACCGCACCCAATAATACATAACTTTCCGGGTGGGTATTTTGACGCAATTGTTTCAAAAACGGGAGTTGGTTTGCCGAGGTCCCAACTGGTATTTTGAGCTTGGTATCGTCCTTCCCAAAAATCGGGTTTACTTACTTCATTCACTTGTGTCTCTTACATTTAAATTTATTTAAATCAGTGTCCCCAACCATTTATCCACATCGTTTTTATCCCAGTCATTTCGTTTTGCATAGTCTAGAACTTGGTCGCTATCAATTCTGCTTATATTAAAATACTGGGAATCTGGATGCGAAAATATCCAACCAGAAATGGATGAAGGTGGATTCATTGCACCATGCTCTGTCAATTCGGTTCCAATGGCTTTTGATGCATTTAATAATTCGAAAATATGATATTTACCAAAATGATCCGGGCATGCAGGATATCCAGGAGCCGGACGAATACCCACGTATTCTTCTGAAATCAATTCATCTGATGACAAACGTTCAGAGTTTGCATATCCCCATAGTTCTTTCCGAACTTTTTCGTGGATATATTCTGCACAAGCTTCTACCAATCGATCGGCTATCGCCTTTTTCATGATTCTCTGATAATCGTCTAATTCACTGCTATCAGATTCAAAAACAGAAACAACGAAAGCTCCAATCCAGTCTTCCTTTCCTGAATCAACAGGTGCAATAAAATCACTGAGGGAATAATTCGATTGACCCATTCCTTTTTTCACTTGTTGCCGTAAAAATGGAATCCGCCTATCTTTAATTATAATATCATCTTCTTCTGCAAATGCTGGAAATATTCCTGTAATGGCTTTTGGTATAAGGTCATTTGAGTTTTCGAACTCGTCCAATAGTTTTTGGGCATCTTGATAAACTGACGTAGCCTGCGCACCCCGAGTTGGATGATTTAAAATATCCGGATATTTGCCCTTAAGCTCCCAGGTGTGGAAAAATGGTGTCCAATCTATATATGGTCTCAAAACTCTAATTGGGATCAATATTTCTTCTGAAATCCCCGCTTGATTTGGTTTTGGTGGATTATAGGCATTCCAATCAATTGCATGTTTATTTACTCTTGCCTCAGACAAAGATATCAATTGAACAGCTTTTTCACTTATTTGATATTGCTCCAATTCAACCTTTGTTGTTTTAATAAAGTTTTCTCGTTTGTTTTCTTGAGTCAATTCATTAACAACACGCACACTTTGTGAAGCATCCTTTACATGAATGATTGGTCCGGAATATTCCGGTAAAATTTTAATGCCAGTATGTTTTTTTGACGTGGTCGCTCCACCGATCAATAGTGGAATATCAAACCCTGCGAGTTCCATCTCATGTGCAACCACCACCATTTCCCTCAGGGATGGCGTAATAAGTCCACTCAATCCGATGATATCAACATTTTCCTTTTTAGCTCTTTCAATTATTTCAGTCGCAGGTACCATAACGCCCATATCAATGATTTCGTAGCCATTGCATCCCAACACAACAGAAACAATATTTTTACCAATATCATGTACGTCTCCTTTAACAGTAGCCAATAGGATTTTTGCTTTTCCTTTGGCGGTAGCAGGATCGCTTCCTTCCTCAATATATGGCGTAAGAATTCCAACCGCTTTCTTCATAACCCGTGCAGTTTTTACTACTTGCGGGAGAAACATTTTTCCCTCTCCAAAAAGTGTTCCAACAGTGTTCATCCCGTCCATAAGCGGCCCTTGAATAATATCTACCGGATTATCATAGATATGGAGTGCTTTATGAATATCCTCGTCTATATATTCGGAAATTCCATTTACCAGAGAATGAATTATTCGCTCAATAAGAGGTAATTCACGCCATGCTTCCACAATTTCACGTTGCTGACTTGTACCCTTTAAACTTTCCGCGGCATCTATCAATTCTTGCGTCGCATTTGGATGTCGATTGAAAATAGCATCTTCAATAACTTTACGCAATTCTTCTGGAATATCGTCATATACCACCAGTTGTCCGGCATTGACAATCCCCATATCCATTCCTGCCTTGATAGCATGATAAAGAAAAACGGAGTGCATGGATTCTCGAATCGCATTATTTCCTCGGAATGAAAAAGAAAGATTGCTAAGTCCACCACTTATCAAACTAGTTGGGAATCTCTTTTTTAGTTCGACACATGCCTGGATATAATATTTTGCCAATTCATTGTGCTCATCCATGCCCGTTGCAATCGCAAATATGTTTGGGTCAAAAATAATGTCTTCAGGTTGGAATCCAGTTACCGTTGTAAGTAATTGAAAAGCTCTGCTGCATATATTAATTTTTCTATCTAATGTTTCTGCCTGGCCAGTTTCATCAAAAGCCATGACCAATACAGCAGCTCCATATTGTTTGGCTTTTTTTGCTTTGTCAAGAAATGCTTCTTCTCCATCTTTCAAACTGATAGAATTAACAATGGGTTTCCCTTGCGTGTTTTTTAATCCTGCTTCCAAGACATTCCAATCAGATGAATCAAGCATTAAGGGAACAGCACTGATTTCAGGATCAGAACCAATCCAGCGCAAAAAAGATTCTATAGTCTCAGGTCCATCAAGTAATCCATCATCGACGTTAATATCAATAATTTGAGCACCACCCCGGATTTGAGTTCGAGCAACACTAAGCGCCGTTTCCATATCATTTTCACGGATTAATCTGCGAAACTTTGCCGATCCAGCCATATTGGTTCTTTCACCAACATTTATAAATAAGGATGTTGAATCAATATTAACAGCTTCTAATCCACTGATTTGAGAACGGCGAGTAATGGTCGGAATCGTTCGGGGAGAAAGCCCACGAACAGAATTAACAATTTCAGTAATGTGATCTGGTGATGTGCCACAACATCCGCCGACAATATTTACCAATCCTGTTTCAGCAAATTCGCGAATAAAGACTGCCATCGATTCAGGTGATTCATCATACTCACCCAGTTCATTTGGCAATCCTGCATTCGGATGTATACTTACGCAAATATCTGCCATTTGTGAAAGTTCTTCAAGATGTGGACGTAAATCCTTTGCGCCAAATGCACAGTTTAGTCCCACACTCATTATTGGAGCATGTTTTATGGAAACCCAAAAGGCTTCAAGTGTTTGTCCCGATAATGTTCTGCCACTTTTATCAGTTATTGTTACTGAAACCATCACTGGGACAGTTTTTCCAGTTTTAGTAAAATGTTCCTGAATTGCGAACAATGCCGCTTTCGCGTTCAGTGTATCAAAAATCGTTTCAACCATTAGGATGTCTGCACCGCCATCCAGAAGTCCCCGAACCTGTTCATCATAAGCGATAACTAAATCTTCAAAAGAAACATTACGGAACGCTGGATTTTCCACTTTTGGTGATAAGGAAGCGGTACGATTTGTAGGTCCAAGGATGCCACAAACAAATCGCGGTTTATCATTTGTGGAGTATTTATCAGCAACAACTCTGGCTATTTTCGCAGATTCCAAATTCATTTCATAACAAAAGGCTTCTGTCCCATAATCGGATTGAGAAATTCGATTTGCTGAAAATGTATTCGTTTCAACGATATCAGCACCGGCCTCGTAATATGCGCTATGGATGTTTTTTATTGCGTCAGGTTTAGTAATAGATAAAAGATCGTGATTTCCATTGAGTGAGCGACCATGACCTTTGAATGTTTCACCACGATAATCTTCTTCAGATAAATTCGCGGCCTGAATCATGGTCCCCATGGCTCCATCCAGAACAAGAATTCGTGTATTTAATATTTTTTCAATTGTATTCATTTTATCCTCAAAACAAAAAAACCGGCGCTAAGCCGGCTTCAATTTCCTTTTTAGCATTTGTTTACTGTCGTTGCAATATGGTTAAATCACGACCGCAAAGTTTATAATATTTTCATTTCTGGATCAAGAGAATTGGACTCTATGCAATTAAATTTATCAGAAATATTTATCTCAATCATTATGTCGATTTGTCATTTTACATATCCATATCCAAAATAATTATTTCTTGTAGAGCTGTTTGAACGCGGCTATCTTTCACATCGGCGGAGACCCGTTTAAGGATCAATTCCAAACATTTTTACCGCTCATTTGAGCACCATTAAGTTTTATTCTTATACCCCTCCTTAATCGACATCCCTGCCATAGATACAATCGCACGTCTAGAATTAGACCGCGCTATTATTAACAATACGTGATACCGACACATGTCGGATTGCCCAAGAAATGCGGGATAGCGGTGAAAAAAGAAATCTATATAAATGAAAGTATGGGCGAATCTCGAATCGCCATCTTAGAAGACGATCGGCTTGTTGAGGTCTATGTTGAAAAACAAGATCAACAACGGATGGTCGGCAATATCTATAAAGGAATAGTCGAAAATGTACTGCCTGGCATGCAAGCTGCATTTGTCAATATTGGCTATGAAATAAATGCCTTTTTACCCTTCTCAGAGATACACACTTCCGAATATATCATTGATGAATATGATGACGATCAGCCCAAGAGTAAAAAACACAACTCACACGATAATATTGCGGTTGACCTACATACTGGACAGGATATTTATGTTCAGGTCATTAAGGAGCCCTTTGCTAGCAAAGGCCCTCGTGTAACTACAGAAATTGCTATTCCTGGCAGATTGCTTGTATTAGTTCCTGGTGGAAATTATATAGGTATTTCCAAAAAGGTTTGGGACAAATATGAGCGTCGACGTTTGCGGAATATGGCCAGTAAACTCAAAGATAAGGGATTTGGTCTTATTGTCCGTACGGTTGCTGAAGGAAAAAGTGACGAAAATATCAGTAAAGACTATGAAATGCTCCTTGAGCACTGGATCAAACTTGAAAAAAAGGCCGAAAAAGTTGCTTCTCCCACATTGGTCTACGAAGATTTAGAAACAGCCGCCAGTGTTATACGCGACCTTCTTACATCTGATGTAAGTAAGATCATCATTGATTCAAAAAAGACATTTCGTAAACTTGAGACTTACCTTGAAGATGTATCACCTAACCTGGCAAATCGCTTAGAGTTTTACAAGCTAAAGGCACCTTTATTCGAAAGCATGGGAATTGAAGCTGAAATCGACAAGCTCATGCGTGCAAAAGTATGGCTGAAAAGTGGTGCGTATTTAATTATAGAAAAAACCGAAGCTATGGTTGTGGTAGATGTTAATAGCGGTCGGTTTGTTGGTAAAAAAATTCACGAGGAGAATTCTCTAAAGATAAACTTAGAAGCTGCTCGTGAAGTTGCACGTCAATTACGTTTAAGAGATTTATCGGGATTAATCGTAATTGATTTTATTGATTTGCGTGAAGAAGAGAACAAGCGGAAAGTTTATTATGAAATCCGCAAGGAACTAAAAAAGGATCGCGCAAAAGTTGCAGTGTCCCCTATCTCTGATTTCGGGTTACTTGAAATGACCCGCCAGAGAATTCGGTTAAGTCTTCTTGATTCTATGACAGATGAATGTCCAACCTGTCACGGATCAGGGCATATTATTGCAAAAGATACATTGGTTACGCGAATAGATCATTGGTTGCGACGATATAAATCAAAACACAACAATCTGAGACTTAAATTAGTAATGCATCCAGATAATGCTGATTTCTTAAAAACACAGAAGAAAAAAGTTCTTCGCGGATTAATGTGGCAAAATTTTGTTCATATTAAAATTGAAGCAGATCAAAAAGTATCCCGCAATGATTTCAGATTTATTCGCAGCAAAGACGATGTAGACATAACTGAAGAACTTGATGTTGAAACACACAATTAATCATTATAAATTTATAGGCTTTATTGGAGTTGAAAATGCAAGCTATCATAAATATTAGTGGAAAACAGTTTACTGTCACGAACGGATGTCGGGTCAAAGTACCTACACAGTCTAGTGACATTGGTAAAGAAATTAATTTTGAAGAAGTCCTCTTAGTTGATGACGGGGAAAAAGTAACTGTAGGAACACCTACGGTGAAAAATGCAACAGTAACGGCCACAGTTCTAGAACATGGTCGCGACCGCAAAATCCTTGTTTACAAGAAAAAACGCCGTAAAGGCTATCAACGTAAAAATGGACATCGCCAAGGATATACTTTACTTGAAGTAAATACTATTCAAACAAAGGCTGCTACAAAAAAAGCCCCGGCAAAACCAAAAGTTGAAGAAACGAAGGATAAATAATTATGGCACATAAGAAAGGTCAAGGAAGCTCCAGAAATGGTCGCGACTCAAATGCGAAGCGGCTCGGTGTTAAAGTTGCTGATGGACAATCCATACTATCTGGCGGAATTATCCTGAAACAACGTGGTACAAAAATCCACCCTGGGAATAATGTAAAACGTGCTGGTGACGATTCCTTATTTGCAACTGCTGATGGTATTGTAAAATTCAGCAAACAAGGACGTGACCGTAAACTTGTTAGTGTTCTTAACTAATAACACAACAACAAAATAATCCATCTTTCAAACCCCACGTTATCGTGGGGTTTTGTATTTTTAGGCATAATTATCATTACAAATCGTTCGATTTGAAAAGAATAAGGAGAATAAAATGTCACGTAATAAAATTTCGTTAATTGGGGGTGGACAAATTGGGGGAAACCTTGCCTTATTAGCCGCACAGAAAGAATTGGGTGATGTGGTTATTTATGATATCCCAAAAGCTGAAGGTATGATTCAGGGGAAAGCGTTGGATATCATGCAACTCCGCCCCCACGATGGGTACGACGTAAATCTCACAGGAAGTTCAAATCCTGAAGATTTAAAAGATTCTGATGTTGTAATCATCACCGCCGGTATCCCACGTAAACCCGGAATGAATCGCGAAGATTTATTGGGAATCAATCTAGGCATAATGAAAAACGTTGCAGAAACAATTAAAAACTATGCACCTAATGCTTTCGTTATTGTTATATCGAATCCTTTGGATGCTATGGTTTATGCCTTCCATAAATATTCAGGTTTTTCTTCCAATATGGTTGTGGGAATGGCAGGAGCTCTGGATAGTGCTCGCTTCAGAACATTTATCGCAATGGAAACTGGCTTCTCCGTACAAGACGTAACGTGTATGGTTTTAGGTGGACATGGCGATACTATGGTTCCAATTACTCGGTATGCTACAGTTGGTGGCGTTCCAGTTACATCCCTGATTTCAGCCGAACGTATCAAAGAGATTGAAGATCGGACCCGATTTGCTGGAGGTGAAATTGTAAAACTATTAGGTAATGGTTCTGCTTATTACGCGCCTGCACAGTCTGCAATAGAAATGGCTGAAAGTTATTTACAGGATAAAAAACGTGTTATTCCCTGCGCATCATACTGTGAAGGTGAATTTGGTATAAATGGATACTTTATTGGCGTTCCATCCGTAATAGGATCTGGTGGGGTAGAAAAAGTTTTAGAGTTTGAACTTACTGAAGAGGAAAGTTCAGCTTTAATGAATACCCTAAATGCTGTAGAGAAGACAGTCGCTGAAACTGGATTATAGTCCTCACTTTGAAGGATGCCATTACTTTATAGCCAATGGCATCCTTCAACCCTTTGCCTTTTTCGAGTATATTTACTCTTCTATGACAACCTATTGTATATATAAAGGTCGTATTTCCGTAATTCACGCATAATCGTGGACAGTAATACAAGACAACTCATCCTTCAAGCCCAAAGTGGAAATCACACTGCTTTCCATGAACTGGTTACATTACATGATGAGAGGATTATGATATTAGCCTATCAAATGACAAAAAATGAAAAAGATGCTGAAGATCTTTACCAGGATGTTTTCCTAAAGGCTTTCAAGTACATAAATCAGTTTGAGTTCCGTAGTGAATTCTATACCTGGTTATATCGCATCACAGTCAATACGGCGTATAATTATCATCGAAAACGCTCTCGCATGCATATTGTTGATCCTGGTCCAGATAATGACTATGACCCTTTAAACTGGGTTGCAGCAGACGAACTGGATGAAACACCTAGTGATGAAGTAAGAAGCGCTGTAAAGGAATGCTTAACTATCCTTCCAAAACAACAGCGTATGGTATTTATCCTCAAGCATTTGCAAAAATTAAAAATCAAAGATATTGCAGCCATTATGGGAGTCTCTGAAGGAACCGTAAAAAAATATTTATTTCGTGCCATGGAAAAATTGCGCGTTGCATTAAAGGAATATCGATATGTCTAAAACACTATCAAACTCACTAAAACAAGAAGCAACTCTTTATGTACTTGAGGCCTTAGATGCTAGGGAATCCAAAGCATTTGAGGATATCCTCGCTACAAATACTGACATAAAAGCTTATACAAATGAAATTCGTGAATCGCTGGTCTTTACCGATACAATTTGTCAAATCAAGCCAGATCAAGCATATTTGCAGAGCCAACGGAATCTCCTTCGTGGGCGCATCGAACAATTAGCCATGGAGAAAAGACATTCACCTTTAAAATCATGGTGGAAATCATTTAAAGAATCAACCGTAACTATCCTAATTGATTCCAGACAACCAGCCTGGGCAATTGCAACATATGTCATGATAGCATTCTTTGTGGGACGTTGGGCTTTTGTAAATCAAGAAATGCAATCGTCTTCTGCTCAATCTGATAATCGATTACAGGAAGTTCTTAAGCAAGGCCAGTTAGGAAATGCTAAACTACACCTTACAGGGAATAAGTCCACACCGGTAGAGTTTGCATTTCAAACAAATGAAGACCTTACATATAGTGGAGATTTAGAAGATCAAAACGTACAACAACTTCTATATTACATGTTGCTTAACGACAAAAATGCAGGAAATCGAATTAAAGCAATGCAGTTGGTTGAGGAATTAGAACCCCTCGAAGAAACAGTGTTGGTTTTGATTTCATCCATGTTATCCGATTCTAATGTTGGCATGAGATTGAAATCTGCTAGACTTTTACAATATTATGAACCCTCAGATTTGTTGCTTGACGCTTGCCAAAAAGTATTACTTGAAGATGACAATGAAGCTGTCCGACAAGAAGCACTTGCCATCATAGGTCGGTCGCCTGATAAAAATATGATACCTACACTTCAGGTTGTTGGCTTAATGGATGAAAATGTATTTATTCGAAATCAGGCAAAAGCAATCGTAGCCGCTTTAAATGACTCAAACTTGGATGAGGAAATTGAGGTTGTTCAATGAGATTACTTGTTGTAAGCATTTTCTCGCTCTTCCATCTGGCAAATGGCCAAGAAATATTCAATTCTTTTGGATTGGATGGAGACGCAAAATATTTAGGTGAAACCATATACCAATTTGAGACTGACAAAGATGCTTTACTTGTCCTCAATGCCCACAACATAAAAGGCGATATAGAAATTTTTGGAGAACCTGGAAACGCTGTTCAGATCGTTGAACGGATAGAAATCTCTTCTAGAAAAATACGTTGGGCGGAGAAAGAATATGAATTATCCCGATCTGAAGTTCTTTATGATGAAGTGAATGGAATGATAAAAATTGTTGGTTCTGGACGCTGGTCATCAAAAGTAGAATATGAATATGATATTCATATTCCCAAACATACAAGTGTTCAATTAATCAATCAGGGCGGGGATATATCTTGTCAAAACATTGCAGGAGAAATTGATATCCAAACCGCAGGTGGCGATATTGAGTTGCAGCAAATTGCCGGGAAGATAAATGCAATTACCAGTGGTGGAGATGTAGAGCTAAGTCATGCACATGGCAATATTAAATTGTTATCCTCTGGCGGAAACATTGAAACAAATAATACCGAAGGTGTGATCTATCTCGAAACAAGTGGCGGAGATTTAGATATCCAATTCAACCGTGGGAATGTCGAAGTATACACATCTGGTGGAAAGATAAGACTCAATGGAATTGAAGGTCAAACTATCATTGGTAAAACCCAGGGTGGTGATATTGAGATCGATGAAATTACAGCGAATGTTGATATGCAAACGGATGGTGGAGATTTCGAAATAAGTCATATAGTTGGTAATGTCAGGGTTGCTACATCAGCCGGTGATATCGATATAGAACACATTATTGGCAACGTCAATATGGAAACAATGGTTGGCTCCATCCAAGGCGATCACTTAGGTGGACAAATTAAAGCGGTTACAAACGTGGGTGATATTATCATTCATAAATCCACCCATGATCAAGAAATTCAAGATATTGAGTTAATAAACAATTTTGGAGATGTCTACCTTATTCTTCCAGAACATTTCTCTGCCAAATTTGATATTAGAATAGATGGAAATGATGAGAGCGAAGTTCTCGAAACAGAATATCCCTTAAATATAAAACGTGACGGTATGATACTTCGTGCAACCGGTATCCATGGAACGGGCCAACATAATGTATCTATATCCAGCCATTTTGGTGACGTCACAATTACAAAGGATTAAAAATGAAATTTTCATTTACGAGCATCCTATTACTTATTACAGTCGTTTATTCACAAACAACTGTGCCCAACTATACTCCTATTGATGAATCTGAGCAGATTAATGATATTGTTGATCGAGTTCTGGGTGCGGGACAAACTGCACAGGAAATGAGACTATTTGGAGATTACACCGTTGAAGCAAATACGGTTTCCAATGATAAAATTCGTATCATTGGTGGAAATCTTATTGTCGACGGTACGGTCTATGGTACGATCACTTTAGTGGGTGGGGATGTTTTCCTGAATAGTACTGCAATAATTGAGGGGAAAGTCATCACCATTGGAGGTTCCATTCACACTGAAGATGGTGCCCAGATTAATGGGTCTGTTATTGAAACCAATTTAAAAGAAGGATTAGTTTATCGTGAATATGAACAAGAAGCTATCGTCAAAGGAGAATCTGACTTAATTCTGGATAGACGAAGCGAACGAGCTCGATCTGACTGGATATTCCCTGATTTCACTATTTTTTATTATAATCGTAATGAGGGTTTAGTCATAAATCCAATTAATGAAAAGTGGGATCGACGTGGTCGATCTTCCTTTAAATTGACAACTAATCTTGGATACCGATTTGGTCCAGGTGATTTGATTGGTAGACTTGGCTTTGAACGTGGTTTTGGCATCAATAATAATCTGATACTTTTTATTAGCGCTTTTAAAGAATCGCGCACAGATGATGGTTATCGCCTTCATAAAAATGAAAACACTGTAGCCAACATTTTTGCTAGGCAGGATTTCTTAGATCATTGGGAAGAGCAAGGTATTTCAGCCGGTTTCGGATTTGATATTTCTTTTCTTAAAGTGAAAATGAGTTGGTCTTCTGTTGATCAAGATACACTTCCAGTTATTGATTTGTGGAGCGTTTTCGAAAAGAATCGTCAACTACGACCTAATATTAACATAGCACCGGGGAAAGCCGAGTATGTCGAGACAACCATAGCAACAAGGACTAAGCACTTTAATCCTTTCAGAACAGGATTTGCTGGAATGGTCAATATCAGCAGCTATTATGAAAATGGTCTCGAAGTGAATCCCATCGGTGATAATACACGTATTTTTGGATTAGGGATTGTTAATTGGGAATTCTCCAAAGGACTTGTTATACGAAACAGAACAATCGTTGGTACATCCATGGGGGAATTACCTATTCATCGTATGTTTGGGATTGGTGGTTTAGGATCTGTAGCCGCATATCCATACAAAATACAAACAGGTAATCAAATGATTCAGACCAATATTGAACTGCACTTTACACCTGAGTTTTTGGATCATGGATTTGGTGTATTTACATTTATTGATATTGGCCATGCTTGGGATAATTCTGATTATACACATTCTAATCTCATGAACCATTATGATGAAATGATTAAATCTGTTGGATTAGGATTCAATTTCAATCAAGATCATGACGATGATGACCATGAAATAGGTTTCATCATTTCAAAACCAATTGATGGACCAGATATAATAGAAACAACTATCCGATTCGGATTTACATTTTGAGGACAAAATGAAGCATTTACTACTTGGCATTTTAATCACTTTAACCTTTATGCAGGCAAAAGACAGTACGCGACAAATTATTAGAGATCATTATCATTTTTCTACGAAAGGACACACAGAATTAATAGCACAAATCCATTATGGAATCGGTGAATTGATTTTAACTCCCAGTGAAAACAGATTTGATATTGATGGCGTTATACAATATGATCCATCCTTCATGGAGCCAATAGTAGATTTGCACTCGCGTGGTAAAACTGCAGAGTTGAGAGTTGATATCAACTCAAAAGATTCATCGTACCATATGCCTATCAACGAGTTTAAAGACCTAAGGATTTTCTCTAGAAATAGTAATAATATAATGGATTTTTCACTGCCAGTATCCATACCCATAACACTAGACTTGGAGTTTGGGTTTGGTTCTGCTGAAATAGATTTATCTGGCATGCGTATCGCGGACCTTGACCTTGAGTGTGGATTAAGTGATGTTAATATAGTCAGCAATGCAATGAATCCGATTGAATGCAGACGTATTAAATTAGAAAGTGGTCTTGGTGATTTAAATATTGTGGGGCTAGGGAATATCCATGCGCGATCCATTGATTTAGAAATAGGGTTAGGATCAGCAGATATTGATTTCAGAGGCGATAGACTAGTTGACACTAATTTTGATATTGAAGTAGGTCTTGGTGATTTGGATTTAATCCTTCCTGAAAGAGCAAATATTAAAGTATATGTGAATGATACATTTTTATCTTCTGTATCGGTCTATGGGTTGATTGAAGAAGATGAAGACGAATGGATCTCGCCTAATTGGAGACCGGGTTTGCCCGTTATAAAGCTTGATGTGAGCGTCGGATTAGGATCGATAGATATATCGGTAAAAGACTAGATCAACGCTAAGACCTCAGAAACTAATTTCTCAATCCCATCGGCTGCCTCACTAATGCACTGTGCTTCCATGTAAGCTGGAGTCGAAACAACTTTATTTTCCTTATCCACGACAATTTCCCTTACTGAGCATGTAATATGATTCCCACCCATAGTATTGATATCATTGGCTGTACCTTCATCCGATCCAATTGTTAGATCAGATTTCAACCCCTGATTTCCAAGGATTCTAGCCATCATGGCAGGAGCAATACACATAACACCAATCGGTTTACCAGCATTATGCATCTTTATTGCTAAATTTTCTATTACAGGATCAACTTGGCAATCGGCACCAACCATGGCGTAGTCGCAGAGATTCTTAGCGACGCCAAAACCACCAGGAAATATCAGAGCATCCAGATCATCAGAATTGATTGTTCCAATAGCGTGTACATTTCCTCGTGTGATCCGTGCAGATTCCACTAATACATTCCGAGAAGCCCCCTCCACTTCTTTACCCGTTTGATGATTTACCACATGAAGTTGATCAATATCCGGAGCCATATAAATCATTTCTGCACCCGCTCGATCAAGAGCTAACATTGTTAGAACTGATTCTTGAATTTCTGCACCATCTAAATATCCACTACCAGATAACACAATACCTACTTTTGGCATAATATCTCCTAACTCATTTTTTCAAATATACCTGAAAAAGCAATGAAATTCCGTAGAAATATATTAAGTGTTCTACTTATTTATATTAGCTTCTATGTTGCGCAATAAACCGGCATACTTGGTACGTTTTACGGGACTATTTTTAAATGTTACGCGAAACTCTTCCTCTGTGAGCTCCGACCAATTCTCTAATGATTTATTTACAATATCTGTTCGTGGTTTGAAAGCTTGCTCAATTGAAGATTGAGTAAATTTTTTATTCCAAGGACATACATCCTGACAGGCATCACATCCAAATATCCATCCATCGAGTTTATGTTTGTGTTCTAGTGGTAATTCGCCACGATGTTCGATAGTTAAATATGAAATACATTTTCGTGCATCCAAACCATATGGCTCTAATGCTTGAGTCGGACATGCATCTATACAGGCTGTACATGAGCCGCACAAATCGTCTACAAATGGTAGATCAGGATCAATTTTAATGTCAGTAATTAATTCTCCCAGAAAAACCCAACTGCCATAATCACGTGTAATTAGGTTTGTATGTTTTCCCTGCCATCCTAATCCGGCGCGTTGTGCCCAAACCTTTTCCATGACTGGCGATGTATCATTGCATGCTATTATTTTTGCTTCAGGATAATGATCACGTATTACTTGACCAAGTAGATACAGTTTTTTCTTAATAATATCATGATAATCATCTCCCCAGGCATAATTACTAAACCTATAATCACCTTTTATAACATCTGAGGATTGCCCATGATAATAATTCATTGCTAGAGAAATAACTGATTTAGCTGCTGGGAAATATTTTTGGATATCCCCTCGTTCCTCATGTCGTTTTTCCATCCAGTACATTGTAGCGTGATTACCAGCACCAAACCATTTTGTAAGATTTGATGAAGCAATTTGTATAGGAAGTTGGGTTGACGCGAAGCCAACTTTTTGGAAACCCAATTTAATCGCGTTAACTTTAATTAATTCTTTCAGTGAAGTTGAATCCATAAAGGGTTATTCAATAGAATAAAATTAGAAATAATATCTTAGGAACTCAGAATTCTGTTTCCCCATAACAACCCAATAATCGTTTTTACATCGGTGATTTCACCTGACCAAACCATAGTAATTGCTTTCTCTAATGAGACTGGAAACAGTTCGATAAATTCATCATGATCCATATTGGATTGTGTTTTTTCCAAATCTTCTGCTAAATATATCCACATCTTCTCATCACTATATCCAGTGCAAGGATGGATTTCTGTGAGCTCTGTCAGTTTGTTGGATTTATACCCTATTTCCTCTTCCAGTTCACGTTGGGCCGTTTCTAGATGTGATTCACCTGGGTCGAGTTTTCCGGCTGGCAATTCGATGTGAGTCATCCCTATGGGGTAACGGAATTGTTTTATGAGCATGATATCCCCATCTGGAAGAACTGGAATCATCACAGCGGCACCGGGATGTTTTATGTATTCTCGAGTTGTGACGTGACCATTCGGAAGCTCCACGTCATCTTTGAAAACGTGGAGCATACGACCCGAATATATTTTAGATGACTTCTGACATTTCTCGACTAAATCTGACATAAAAAGTCAGTAAACATTAATTATTTTGTAGATCAATAATCAGTTGAATATATTTTTGAAAGTCAGATTCAGGTATTTTATCTTTTATGACAGCACGCACAATGCGATCTTTGTCAACTATGACAATATTGTATGAATCTTTTTTTAGATTCCAAGAATCTCTCAGTTTTGCATCATAGTCAAAAAGAATTGTAGTTTCAAATTTCTCAGCTTTTGCCCCAGCAATTTTTCTGATAAGAAAATCTGGCTTCCAGGTGGCTGCACAATCAACAATTCCAAAGCCTTTAAACGTTTCTCTTTCGATTATCTTTAAAGTATCAATGGCATACTTAACAGCATCATTAAATGGTTCATTCATCTCCGATTCATCTGGATCAACATAGTTTATCTGGAGAATTTTTCCAGCCCAATTATCCATAGTATGCATTGTATCATCGGCATTAGGGAAAGCCCACTCAGGTGCTTTTTCTCCTACTTTTATTTGCGCACAGACAACACTCATACCAATCAGCATTAAAAAACCAAACCAACGTCCCTTGTTCATATTACCTCCTTGTTAAAAATATTCGATGTACGTGAGTTTTATCTCGCGATTAAAATAATCAACATTCTCTTCGTTGAATAATAAATTGTTAAAGTCCACTTCGATATGTAAATGCTGGACAAATGTCCATCGTACCGCAGCATTAAGATATCCACTGTCATTCATTGCCATTGATTGTATATCTTTATCATTTTCGTTAAAAGCGCTGTTATACTCAAACAAGAGCGACAATTCAGGATTTACTTCCATGTCCAGCCCAAAAAACACATTTGGATCTTCGTCACCATCTGTTGTTTCAGTAAAATTATAATTCATGCCACCATGGATGCCAATATTGCCCAGTAAAAATTTCCAATTTTTACTTACTGCTGCATACAATCCATATGCTTTGGTGTCATATCGTTTTTTATCTTTTTCAGAATGATATCGACCAAAGCCCTGCGTATTAATACCTAATGACATACCGGGCATCGCCATTGTTTCATCAAGGATTCGATATTTCAAACTGGCTTCCGGGCGGGGATACCATTGAAGACTATCATCACCAATAAAATTATTTGCGCCATATGAAACACCAAACTGAAACCGATCGGTTATCCCTGCTGCCAATGCTGTCGCCAAACCACCATGGTTCTGGATGCGCATCTCGAAAGAAAAACTACCTCTGACTAATGTCCCTGCAGTCGGTGCAGTAATAAGTGTTGTAGGTGGAGGATAACTACTCTCCTGCCCTAATAATACGGTTCCTATTAATAATATTGAAAATATTTTGATTCTCATCCTGTATTCCGATTTTGAATTATTGTTTCAATTTAACTCTTTAGAGACCTAGTATGCTACGCCTCTAATAATTTATTTTATGCTTGGAAATAGAACTTCTCCCCAACGGTTTTTTACTTCCCGTATACGGGATAATGGCATTGTATAATGTGCTTCATCTTTATCTAACTTAAATGTTACTTCCGTCGATGTTACTTGAATGATTTCAACATCCATTAAATCTCCATTTTGCAACAAAATCTGGTCTGATTCCATATGTGGAATATTTGCCGGAAAGGGTGGCATGATTCCCGTTCGGATAATTTCATTTAACACCACATCTATCTCATCGAGTGAATTTCCTGTTCGTGGCAGAGGATTTGGATATAGTTTATCTTCGGATGCCATCTCCAATTCAACATAGCTGACCTCTTCACCATCTTGACCATATTCCCAAAGTTTTTTCGACTGATTCTGTAAATCAATATTATATAAATACTTGCGAATTAGTTTTGCCGACGGAAGACTTCGCCATTTTTCTTCACGCACCAATCCCAGATGATCATATACAAAATTGATTCTTCCGTAAGGTTGATTGTTTACATTTGTAAACTCAATGGACTTAAGAGTGCCGTCTTCAGAAAAATGAAATTGGGTAGTTTGTCCAATAAATGATTGATTCAGATTACCAGAAAATGCATAATCGCGATACGCCCTTGCCCACGGTTCTTGATCACCATATATATAGTAATATTGTGGATTATCACTATCATCAAAAATAAATTTTGATGCAAGAGTTTCGTTGATATCGTATGAAAATATATTTTTCTCCCATATCTTACCTTTTACATCAATTCGTAAAAATGAGATGGGATTATTCTTTTCATTATATATCACTTTTAGATATGGAATCCCCTCTGCAGGTTTTTCTTGTATTAAATTTTGGGTGTAATCCTGATCAGATAAAAAATAGCGGATGTAAGATGGGTTATCCTGTGCGAAGAGAGAAATAAAACAGAAAAGAGATATTAAATAATTCGAGTATTTAATATGCCCTACTTACTCTTAGTTTGGTTGTAAATCTTCATCCAAAGAATTTGAGAGTCGAAACCGTACTATACTAGAAGTTTTGGGATCACAGACATAAATAACTCCTCGATCATCTACAGCAATCCCAGCAGGATCCAATAACAATCCCTTTTGCACAATTATATACTCTGTGTCGGTGGAATCAATGATTACTGATGTTGAATCTCCGGGAACCCAGTCTTCTTTATTTATTTGGATTTCTTCTATTCCTGCTTTTTTAAAAAAGCTTCCATTCGAATTAAAAACCATAATTTCAGATTCACCGGTATTGGAAACATAAATCATCTGATTATTATCAACTGCAATATCAAGTGGTCGGTTAAAACGCCCGATATCCATGATGTCATGTTGGTACAATTGAAAGGCTGAAATGTAACTACTGGTTCCATATACCGGATCTGGTTTTATCTTGTGTACCGAAAAAACTTCGCCCTGTTGGCAATAATAGATATTGTCCTCATAGTCAATATCAATTCCAATGGGATTATTCACCGTCCCCGCCCCCGTTCCATTTCCCACCACTTTGCGTCTAAATAATCCTTGATGAGCCCAGATTTTTTCACCCGATCCAAGATGTAAGTAAGCATTATGAGCATAATTTATTTCAATTACACGGTTGGTTACTTTATCAGTTACAAACAAGTGGTTTTTTTCATCTACCGCCGTGGTAATCGCTGTAAACTGAGAAGTATCGTCTTTATAAAATTGATCTAGGGTCTGATTTACTTCAAAATCATCATCATAAAACAGATGTGGGTTCAACAGAGAATCAATAAGTGTTTGGTCATTTGACCAAACGGTATCCACCATGAACCAGTTTGAATTATTGACCATTTGAAGCCACAATAGTGATCCATATGAAGCAACTACCAAGTTACCAGTATTATTTTCTTGAAACTCACCTTCTACTATAAACGAATCGATACCAACACTATTCCAATATTGATTCCATCTAAATATTCGATTACTACCATCAATGAATAATACGTTCATTTTCTTGTCGACATCAACATCAATCGGATTCAATGCAACGCCACCAGTATCCTGTAATTCGGTTAGTGCATCAAATTCTGTTAGACGGTTACCACTTTGCTCGAAAACAAAAATACTGCTTGCTGCCGAATCAGCAACAAAAACATGACCATCTGCACTAATCGATAATTCTACCGGTGAAATAAGCCCATATGTTTGATCCCAAATTGGACTTATAAACAGATAAGTAGTATCACCCGCAGAAGAATTTCCTGATGTATTCAAATCCTCAGGTAAAACAAATTTATCAATACATGCTATACAAAGAATTAATAACCCTATCGACAGAGAAAACAATCTAATTAATGTGGATTTATGCATACTAAACATTAGAATGATAATCCTAATGTCAATCTAGTCGGATCTGAAAGATAAATAAAATTAGTGTAGGCATAATCTACTCGCAATTTCATCGATCCTACAGGGACAAACAACCCCATACCAAGAGAAAAAGTTTCTTCATCCCGGTTAAATTTATATCCCGCGCGCAAACTAAGGATTTTCATAAGTGTATATTCTGTACCCAATACAATTGATTCGGAATTATCCACTGGATGATTTAATTGTAAAGCCATAGTCAACACTTGATAACTATCCTCAAATACATCCATGGCTGTTCCCACTCTAAACACTGTCGGAGGTGAAAATTCTGTGAATTCTGTTTCATCATTAATTGTTTCATCTCCCGTAGCACGATCTAAGTACCGTTTTGTAAATACCCCGTCTGGTTTTGCCTGGGAACCAAAATTTGATAAAGCCGCTGAAAAACGCAAGGAATGAAAACCTGTCCAATAAAAGGTCCCCATATCAATCAGGATTGCATTCATCTTGGTACCTGCCAGATTTTCCTGAACATGTTTTGCGGTTACCCCAAAGCTAAATCGATCTGTCATTCGGGCACCATAGGTTAATCCAACAAAACGATCTTGAAAAACGAAATAATTACCAGTTCCAGATGGTAAATACTCCGTCGTTTCTTCCATCGGTGCCATGTGTAAAATGCCAGCACTCATTCCCAAGTAATGACGACCATAAATTTGGCGGGAAAAACTGAGGAAATCGTAGTTAATGTCTGCCGGCCATTGAATCCTGGAAGCTGATATTTCCATCTTCTGAAACTGTGCAATGCTACCGGGATTGTAAAATATTGAAGAAGCATCCTGGTTTAAGGCCACAACAGCTTCACTCATTCCGGCAGCCCGTGCGCTGACTCCAATTTTCAGAAAAGTAAATATGGATGTACCAACTCGCTGTCCACCTAAAACGGGAAATAAATTTTGTCCCCAAGAGCAAGACATGATAAGCAGGAATAACGAAAGCGATCGTTTCATTAGAATAACACCTGGAAACCGAGAGTTGTTGTACGCGGTGGACGAACTCTGGATGGGTCAAAGTTTGGATTAGGATTATCTATAAGACTATAAGAATAAATTTCACCAGGATCAAAACCTTCCCCAGTGAACGGATTAATCCTTCTGGGCATTCGGTAATCCAACAGGTTTTCTATTTCGAGAAATGCTTTTACACGAACTATACCAAGATCAAAGGATTTATAAAATTTGACGTCTATCGTTTTTTCAGGAATCAAACTTGTAGAATAATAAGGTCGATCATCATCGGTGGTCCCAATATAGTAACTAGCACCATCCACGATAATATAACCATCAGGATAATCTTTGGTACCCGGGATCGAACCGGTATAACGTCGTCCTGTCCTATAATCAAACCTAATTGAAGTTCCCCAATTGCTTGGATGGCTATACGTGATATTTGTAAAGAACTGCAACGGTCGGTCCCAGCTCATGAAATTTTCTCCAAGAGGTTTCTCACTAATTTCACCTGCTTGTACCAACAGGTTATCATTTGGTGATGAACTTTTACCTGTAACAATTGAATAATTAAAATTCATATCGACAAACCAGTTGGGGAAGACCCTACTTTTTAGAATGAATTCCATCCCTCTTGAACGGGCGTAATCTGCATTGAAATACATATTAAATCTCAGATGGGCATACTTCGGGTTGGATGGAATTATTGTTTGAGATGTTTCATAATCAAACATGTCTTTCCAGTACGCTTTTAATTCCAGAACCTGATCTTCACTGAAACGATGCTTCAATCCAATTTCATATTGAACTGTAGTTTTCGGATTCAAATTCGGATTTCCAAATACTTGATAAGTGGATTGAGAACTCGAATTCAGTTTTGAATATACATATTGAAAAGTTGGGAGCTGAGAAAAATGACCATAATAGAAATACAGGACATCATTATTTGTAACTGGATGAGAAATTCCGAAACGTGGACTAATACGGCCCTTTGTCCGATAACCCATGAAAGGAAATGTCTCATCATCAAAGGTATCTCTCATTTCACGCCAGTTAATAATATCAGAAGAAACAACTTTTAAAGAGTCGTATAAGGCATCTTCAACATATTTCCCCGGCATCCAATAATCATATCGTAGTCCTATATTGAGAGTCATCCCGTCAAATACGATTCGATCCTGAAGATAGAATGCTCCATACAGGGTTTTTGCATTGTACAAGTCATAATTCACGCCGAATCCGGTAGTCCCAGTCCAAGGTTCCTCAATATCTAGAACTTGAATGTCAGAGATATTATGTTCCCATCCACTTTTAATCTTATGTCTGGTTTTTGTCTGATATATCCAGTCAACATCAAGACGCCAGTTATCGCTATAAATATCATACCATTCAGGAGAAAAACCTGTATCGTAAAATTCATCCCCGTATGTAATTCGGGTATTACCCTCTTCATCCTTGACCGTATAATTAATAGGTTTTAGATCTAGTCGTTCTTCATATTCGGACCAATGTAAATCCTGAACAGCACTATGTTCCGTAGTAATGAATCGACCAGCCGTTACTTCATAAAAGGATTGGGTGCTTAGAGTATGAACCCAGTTAATATTCATCAGGCGTGTTTCACGAGTAATCGTGTTATAATTATCGAGAATATATTGATAAGAGTATGGAAAATATGTTGAAGAAAATGCTCTTGGCATAGAAAAGCCCTGATTGATATTCATCGAAATATCATAAGACCAAGATAATTTCCTTTTTTGATCCACATCCCACGTTAATTTATAAAGCACATGCCAATCATTGTTTTCCCTTGGAACTAATTTCTCCATTAATCTATCAGCTGTATATTCACTCATACCAAGAGTAGGTTCCCAATTTCGATGAGGAAATAATTTATCCGCGACTGGTAGGTTACCATCATATATCTTTCCATACCCATTTAGGAAAAACGAGAAACGTCCGGGAATATCAAGCCCAAAATAACCAGGCAATTTTTCAATCAGATAGGCTGGGCCTCCTAAATTGAATTCTAAGCGGTCAGTATTGTTATGAGGTAATACATTTGATCCCAAGCCATAATTATCACTGGCATATTTAACCGCGCCCTCATATCTATCGCGCCCTTCTTTTAATTTGATATTAACGATGCCAGACATGGCTTGCCCGTACTCAGCATCATAACCTCCGGTAATAATTTCTAACTCTTCTATTGCTTCCGCATTAACAAATAAATTTCCAGAGTATCCCGATAATGGATCTTTCACTGACATTCCGTCTACAATAAATAGACTTTCGTCGATTCGCCCGCCACGGATGTGAATTTCATTATCCTGTTTTGTAACACCAATTTGTTCTGCCAATATATCTTCTACACTAGATACGACTTTATTTTGGATTTCATCACTTCTGATCCTTGAAATTGAAGATGTTTCATCAACATTAAATAATGGTTTTTTACCCACAACTGTAACTTCTTCACCAAGGGCCAATACAGTTTCTTCTATCTCAAAATTCAGACTGATTCGCTGATTAGCTTTAACAATGATTCCAGTTTGTAGCATCACCTTATATCCTATAATGGACGCTTCCACATCGTAACTGCCGGGTACAATATTGGAAATGCTGTAGTATCCATCTAAATTTGTCGCAGATCCAAAATATGTACCTTTAATTAATACGTTAACACCAACTAGCAACTCATTATTTTCAACATCAATTACTGTTCCAGAAATAGTACCATTTTGTTGAGCAAATACCAATAATTGTGTTAATAGAAAAATCAGAAGTCTAGTTTTCATTCAACAAACTCCTGAGTAAATAAATAATTTACTAATTGGGTCGCCGATCCACCTTCGCCTTCCATTAAGGGAACGCTTCCATTGTGTAGGGGTAGAGACAATAGCACTACTTTCCCGGAAGTTTCATTCGGTGGTATCTGGAATTGACCCAAACTACACACATTTGGAGTTCCCGTCCATTCATCACCGGATCCTGGTTCTTGCAAGTGAAATAGATCTTTGACCGTAACGAATTGAGTACCGTCAGGTATAAAACTGCGGACACGTACTCCTATTGTATAGGACGTTACCAAGTCATTCAGTCCTTCGACTTGTGATACCAATCTACGCCCTGGGAAAAACCTTCCACTGGGATTTATAACAGAATGGGATTCAATCGGAAACCAGACAAAAGAAGTATCTTTTAATTCAGTAGCACTGATAAAGAAATTGCCCCCATTCATAACAAAACTTAATATACTTGAACTGGCTTCATTATAGGTTTCATTTTGAGTATATGCAGTGTACCAGACTACGTGATCAAAATAGGATAGATTCGCCAACAAATCAGCTGCACTGTATGGTAAAGTCTTGCCAATCTCCCAAATAGAATGTTGATCGGTGCCTAATACGGTTTCAAGGACATCACTATACCAATCTTGTGCTTCATTACCCGGATCCAAAGGAAAATCATCCACAAGCAACGTATTTCCAATGACGGGCATTACACTCCAAACTTGGCATTCATCAATACTTAGACTATCTGGGAACTGAATTGTATTGCTTTCAGCACCAGCAACGTCAAAAGCTTTTAGATAAAATGTATGGTTGCCGGGAGTCAGCATAGAATCTGTCAGTGTAATACTGGAATGTATCTGGGCATCTAAAACATTCCAACAAGTATCACACGTATCGTCCAAAGCATAATAATAATTAATAATTGTTTCAATACCATCTAAATCAAAGGCATCCCAAATAAAAGTGCGAGTTGGAAAAGTGTAAGAAATAGTACCATGATCCATTCGCATGGGATTACTCCCATAACGGAATTCAATCTCCGGACTAGAGTTTCTAATTGGAAAAGTTAACATTGCTGGTGTTGGATCAACAGCATTAGCAATATCCGTTGGGGGAAGTTTATAGATTTCAATTCCCTTAAGTGGCCTCAACGTACTATCGAAAGGAGTCTGAATCCCGATAGTTATACCTTCAGTTAAAATGACATCATTAATATCATATTCATTAATGCTATCACCAATATCAGAGAAATATTCATTATCAAAATCTGATTTTGCAGGATTTACATAATCCCAGCTAGCAGCATTATCTACTGCCATTACTGAGAAACTGAACACATCCAATGCTGTGCGAATCGGTACATAAAATAAGCCCGATTCCTCAGTAGCCCAGCTCCAATCAGCATCTGTATTCCATTTATAAAAATAACCAACCACTTCACCATCCGGATCTTCACCCCACCAATTCATCAGTTGCTGGCTTGTGGTAATTGTCGTAAAGGCATTTCCCAATGTATCATAAACAATTGCAGTATCTGATGGCTCAGTACCAATACTGAAATTCCAAACAGTATCATACGTTGTAATTCCAGTCAATGTGTCCAGCACATTGATAATATCTTCAATAATAACATATATTGTATCAGCAGCTACTAATGAAAGATATGTTTCCGGAGGCTGATTCCCAAGAGAATCCGATTTATCATCATACTCCCACAAAGAGCAGGACAAACTGACCAAAGCCAGCAGAAAGAGTGTATGGTTTTTTATTTGGTTTATTAACATTTGAATAGGATTAATTAAAAGAATGGGCGTTCCACTTTATAGCCAAACGCCCATTCGCCATTATTTGTTTACCTTAGAAGAGTCATCTTTTTAACAGAAACAAAATCCTCGGAAATCATCCGAACAAAATAGACTCCTGTACTGACCATCTGATTGGAATTATTTTTTCCATCCCAAACGACGTTATATCTCCCAGATTGCATATCATCATTTACCAATGTCCTAACATATCTACCGCTAACATCATAGACAACAAGTCTGACCTTACCTGATGTGGCAACCTCAAACTGAATCTGAGTTGTTGGGTTGAAAGGATTTGGATAATTCTGATGTAATGCAAACTTATCCGGTAGAGTCGTTTCATCACCAACAGCAACATTATGGAAGTAGATATCTTCCGTATAGAGCGGTACAACTTTATAGGTTGAAACGCCTGAGTCACTGTAGGTACTAAAGTGATGATAGATCCATCCAGAGATAGAATCTATCTGAGTGCCAACTTCCGGTGGTCCAACTAATTCCCACCAATCAAACAGAACCCACGAATCATGGTCAATCCAAACCTCGCCGGTTCCATCAGTGACAGAGAACATACCATCATTTGTATTTGATGTCTGAACATCAGTAACTGTCAAATTGTTAAGCTGTATCACTACGTTACCCCATTGCTCGGCAGTTTCGGGCCAGCGTAAATCGCCTGTATTAACGACAACAGGATCTGGAACACCAACACCATGTTCACCCGTACCAAAACCAAGTACATTGGGGACATCTGTGGCAAACAATTCTGTCATATTACCATGATCAGTAGCATACTCAGAAATATATCCTGTAACCTGAACCGTATCACCTTCCCACAAAACGGGAAATGCGCTGGAATCTGGATCATAGGATAAAATACTGCTCCAAGGACCACCATGTTCATCCTGATAAATGACTTTGACACCAGCACCGGCATAGCCGAGTTCTGACGGCATTATGACAACGCCTTCAATGGTGACAAAGGACGTATCCACACCAGGATTGATATTCATGTAAGACATATCTGATGTGTGATCAATTGTACCAGCAGAACCAATCCTGCCTGTTTTCAATAAATCGCTGTATAGTACTTGCTGAATCCTTTGGATACGACAAATATCACTTTCTACTACATCACGCGCTAACCTTGGTTGTAGCCTTGCTTCGTCATATGAATAATCCATCACACCAACAATCTCGGTTAAGACATCTCCGACTTTGGGCCAAAAGTAATAGTCCCATGTGTCATCTACCATTAAGGTATCAGTTCCATCTGTAATCAGCCATTCACCATATGAATTGGCCGCTTCGGCAACGGTTACATTTTCGACTTTAACCAAAACGCCCTCGTAGGCTTCTTGATCTGTCCCGCCAGTCTTGACTTGACCAGGTGTAACCACAATTGGTTCAGGTACTGATCCTTCACCGTAAATTGTAGCAGCGGTTACATCTGTAAGTTCAGTTACGCCATAATATTCAGTTACTGTACCTGTAAGTGAAACACTGTCACCTTCAGCTATTGTATGAACTATTCCCGATGCAGCATTGAAATCAAATCCATCCCAACCGCCATATTCAAATACATAAATACCACTCCAGGCAGCTGTTGAATCCTGCACATAAAGATAACGATTACTAGAACTACCCCAGAATTCAGCGGTGACAATACCAGTAATTGTAACTTCTTGTCCATCAAGTGGAGAAGGTCCTGTTAATGAATATTGAACACTTCGAATTGGGATTGATTGGCCAGCTGCAGCCAGAACCAAGTAAGTAAATGAATCCGAATCCGTGATCAATGATCCATCATCAGCAGAAACGGAATATTCTACCATTGTTCCAGCTGATTGTCCAGGAATGATGGCGGTGTATAAATCACCACTGGTGTTAGTCATTGTTGCACTTACTACACCAGCACCAACATCGTAATTGAGTGTCGCTGTAACCGTACCATCGTCGGCAATCTCAGCGGTGATGGTCACATCATCCATGTCATAAACCGGTTGAGGGACGTAGGTTACATTGACAATCACAGGAGCCTGATTTTCAAACGTCTCAACATCTGAAATATAACGAGGCATTATTTGATGACTGATGTACTGACCTAACCAACCTGTTAGATTAAAAGTACCAACCGGAGGCGTCATCCCGGAGATGGGCTGGTCACTATCGATGTACACTGCAATTGTATCTGTGGGATCAATCAAATTAAAGCTCCCACCACCTGTTGGCCAGGTTCCTGAATAGGTAGCATTTAATACTTTTACAAGCATCCCTTCGGAAGTCTCAGGATCTGCTAGAATTTCTGCAATTGTCATTATCATTGGAGGCGGGACTGTACCACCTTTATACAAGATAGTAATAGCGGTAGTATCCGTACAGCTGAGTTCGCGTTTACCATTATAATCCATAACTAATCCGGTTGCTTCAACAAAATCGCCAACTCCCAGACTTGCCATATATTGTCCGTAAACATAGAGATTCAGTCCTCCCGTGGCATCCTGAAAACCTACGTCAGTCCGTGAAAAAGCAAATGGTGGTGTGTTAACAAATCCTCGTACCGTATGAGTCCCACCAGAATCAGCCCGTGCTTCAGCCATGGTAGAAACTCCAGTCGGTTGAGATACAATATCTGTGAGAGCTCTGGGCATTAGTTGATAACCTTCATCATAGGGAGCCGATCCGTCATATTGGCTCAGAACACCCGTTAATACCATTGGCCAGGTTGGTTCTGTGCTACCATCAATATCCGTATCACTATCAATTCGTAAATCAACAACGGTAATCCCACCATCATCTGACAGTTGAACGGTTGCACTACTGCCCGAAGCTGGCCATGTGCCACCTGTTAGAGATACATTATAGATCGTAATTAATTCGGATTCAAATTCCTCCGGATCACTAAATAAGGCTGTCAATGTTAATGGTTGCGACGCAGGTAATTCATTACCTGAGCTTATTACCACAATTGATGCAGCATCCAGGGCAATAATTTCTATTAATCCATTATATAATTCTATGTATCCGGTAACATTTACTAAATCACCCAATGCAAGCGGTACATAAGCACTATAATAGAACAGATTTAATCCAGCTGTTTCATCCTGGATCTGATAACTTGTATACCCAGTAGACCAGCTTGGTGTTGTGACAATACCCGCCACTGTTACTGTATCACCTACAGTAGTTGCCCGCGCTTCTGCTAGCGTTAATACTTGCCCAAAGGATATTGATCCAAGTATTAACAAAACTATTAGCATTTTTATCTTCATGTTATTCTCCCATTTTGTTCATTTTATAATAAGAAATTTACCTTCTTTAATTTTGTGCGTATCAATATTCTCAACCGTAAAGAGATAGAGTCCAGACGCAATTGCCTGGTCGTAACGTGATATCATATCCCAAGCATGTTCACCACCGCTCAAAATCGGATTATTCCTGCTATTGATATTATTTACATCCTCGCCTCGGTAAGTTTCAGAATGTTGAATAACATCAACCAAATCACCCGCGAGAGTGAAAATGCGTATTTCTGCCTCCTGCGGTAGGTTTTGAAACCATATCATACGCTCCCGGTTTCCATAACCATCCCACTTGGCTTGTCCCCGATACGGATTAGGATAAACTGTCGGATTTCCAACCCAGGAACTATCTGCGCCCGGTATAGTCCCGGGATATAAAAATGTCCTGTTTGTATACACTGAGCTTTCCAAACTTGCCAGATTGGCTTCAGGATCGCCCCTATCGTAAGCTGTTACTGAATAATAATTCAGCCAACCATTATTGATACCCGTGTTTTCAAATTTATACTGGTATTCCCAACCATCAATCATAATCGGTGCAAGTAAAGTATCAATTTTTATTTGAATTGCTTCAAGACCAGTGTTGTAGCCTATATTCTGGACGCTATCAACGTATATATCATAGTCACCAAGAAGTGTGAATTCTTCTGTTTCGTCGCCTACGGTTTTCCTGGCACCATAAATACGGTATCCCTCAAAATCTTTTTCCTTACTTACTGGATCAATAAATTCTTCGGCTTCATTTGACCAATAAATTGTTGCTGACCGATCACCGACTTTTACAACCGTATTGGGGCTGGGTGGAGGTTCAGGCAAAATATATCGATCCAGAATATCGTTGCCGTTACCATCTTCACCGTCGTCTAAAATATTATTACGGTTTTCATCTTCCCCATTATAAGCCTTTTGAGCCCAATCCGCATTGATATACAAATTTTCTCTTCTGATTTCATCGTCTTCCCCATCTACACCTGGACCATTCCATCGTGCAGCAATAATAGCAAAAACTACTTCGCAGGATTCCCCGGGTGGTAGAACCCAGTTACTTGAATCAGGTTGAACCGGCTGACTACCTAAAGGTCCGGAAGATAATTGAAAAAGCCAACTGTCAGGCGGATTGGGATATCCATTCGTATATAAGTTTGGCTCTGTTCCTATTGGTACACTAGAGATCATAGTCTCATACCGATCAATATCATTTCGTGGCTGAGAATATGCTGGATATTCAGTATTTGCATTATTTGACCACATCCATTGATGATAGTAAGAATCCACATAAGGTCGTGGAACTGTACCTCCCAACATCTTCACACCTAAATATGATTCTGACCAGCCATCATCACCGTCCGCATCGTATTCATACGCTATGTCTCTCGCAAATCCCGCTCCATCCAATGTTTCATCAAAGCCATCCAAATGACCATAAAATGGCCTTGATGCTAAACCATAGATATCCGTATAGTTTGCATTGACGATTATTGCATCTACCCATATTCCCGCGTAAATATTTCGTATCGTATCAGTCGATGAATTGGTAATCGTATAACTTAGAATATCAAAAGCATCAGCAAAACTTAAATTCCAGGCATAGGTCTCCAAATGTACGTCAATGCCCAACGGCGTATGGTTAAAAATTAATTGCCCATAATCACGGAAATCCATGAGCATATCCTGATGCGAGACAGCAGAAGTATCAAAATATTGGGATATTGGATCGTCGGAAGTAGAAGAAATCGATGACCGAATTTCAATACCGCTAGTAGGATTGAATTCGATCCCTTCTTCACCAGAATCAAATGAATTGTCAATAATTGCTGTACTTACACGGCGTTCGCCATTTACGATACCACCAATCCATAAACCGGCATAGGAAAAATGTTCTACCTGTTCACGTAAAATTTCGGTATGTTGGCGGTACTGGCAAGAAGGAGTAATCTCACCAAATACTTTTCGTAAATTATTACCAAACATACCATTATTGTTTACTGTCAAACCTAGTTGGTTTACAGTTGTATATTTATCAAATACGACTTCAGCAAACTGCGCATTTAATGAAGTTATAAAAACCACGTAAACAATTACAAGACGGTTTATGGTCAAACTGTATTTCACCTTTTCAATCCGTATAAAAAAAAGGACACCGCAAGTCCTAAATCACCCCTATTACCTCGTGCCATAATAAGACTGTGCAAATTACCTATTGTAGCATCTAGTGTCAATAAGGGACGTTGATATTTCAGTGCTTTTACTCAAGTTCAAATTTCCACACAACTGGTCTATGATCCGAAACATTTGAGTCATACTCATTCCATCCACCTTCCAGAATATCATCAATGCGGACTACTTTCACTTCAGATATACTATTGTCAAATTCGTCAAATAATTCATTTGAAATTATTATATGATCTATATGGCTTGGCCATGTAGGATACGACCAATTTTGAGTAGAACCAGTTGCAATACTCATATCAGTAATTTTAAAGTCTTGTGGAGCAGAAATGAAACTCCAAAAAACATTTTCATTCTGTTGGTCAGTGACTTCATCATTTAAATCGCCAAGAACAATAACATTGTCATCATTATAATTGGCTTCAATATAGGATTTGATTGTATCACAAGCTAGTTGACGACGATAAACACCATCGTCACAGCATTTTAAATGGTTATTAATAATCACCAATAATTGCCCATCAACATCAAATTCAATTTTTAATGGAAATCGAGGTAAAATCCAACTGTCATCAGTTAAAATATCCAAAAATGATATATTTGATACTCGATCTGTTTTATAAATAACAGCCAGATTCATTCCATAAGACGTTGAATTACCGCGATGCCCCGACCAATGATTTACTGAATCAACCGAATTTACTAATTCAATTAGACTGTTAAAGGCACCCCCACTTTCGATTTCCTGAAAACACACCATATCGACATCCATGGAGACTATAATATCCGCAACATATTGGTTTGTAGTTGTGGCTTTAGGGTAATTCTCAAGATTCCATGTACCTATCTCAAATGTCGAATCGGATCCAAATAACAAATCTGAATTTGGAAGTCTATAGGATAAGACTTCACCAAGATCCGTTGGTGAAGCGCAATTCGAATAAAACAGAAGAATAAGGACACTAATTATCCCCAACTGCATGGACTTCAACATTTATTTATATGTAATTGACCAGAGCACCGGGAGATGATCTGACATAGTGGATTCGTACAATTCCCAACTACCAACATAATCATCGATTTGAACTGTTTGAATTGTTCCGCTTTGTTTATGATCGTCGAAAAATCCTTTTCCAATAATGATATGATCAAGAAAACTAGGCCAAGTGGGGTAAGAAGCCTGAGCTGGATCCAGATGAATTTCTTCGGTCACAAAATAGAAATGTTCAGGATCATCAAGAAATGGATAGAAAGATTGAATAATCGGATCATCATCCAACTGATCATTTAAATCGCCTAATACAATAATATCATCATGACCAACGTCCATATACTCAATCAAATAATCATGCAACCATTCCAATGAGCGCTGACGACGATATAAACCATCACCACAACATTTTAAATGGAGATTAACAACAGTAATTGGTCTAATGTCTTTTCCATCGTTAAAAGCAAAATTCACTAGTAGTGGAGGACGCCCTGCATAGAAATAATCATCCATTGCAAAGGGTTCATGGTAATCGATGAGGGATATTAATGATTTCCGATACAAAATTGCTTGATGCATAAATGAGGATTGTTGACTCAGGACGAAACCATACTCAGGTATCAAATCCATTAGCTTCCCAAACCAACCCATATTTTTAATTTCCTGCAATCCAACTATATCAAGATTCAAATCATGGAGGACTTCACTCACATATTCAATGGTAGAGTCGCCTGCTGCAGGGAACCATTCCAGATTCCAGGTCATGACATCCAGAGCATTGTCTTTTCCAAGGGCTGGAATTTCAAAATTATTGTGTGGATAATCCTTAATCGTTTGTGTCTCTTGCCTTGCTTTTCGCACATCTGGTATTGCGGGTTCAAATGAGCGGGTAACATTATTTACCCACGATGTAATCGAATCTGCCATGACAGGATCAGCTGGTGCATCGTCTTCAAGCAATGTCATCATCATACCGCGATCCGTGGGAAATTCATAACCTGCAAGTGATTTGGATTTTTTATCCAGAAGAAGTTCTATATGTCCAATTCCAGTGATATTGCCGTAATTCTGTACAACCAACGTGTGTGTGTCCGGATCAATCCACGGTGTATCATAGCCCTTCGAAACACCGCCGGTAACAATGATATCAACACCGACTGCATAATGGGCAAGGACTAGAGCATTCAATTCCTCTGATTTCAAATCTTCAGCTTCTACATTATTCACCTGTTCAGCAAATTCATCGAATCGATCTTCACGGTCATAGGGCAACCCAAGATTCGTCAAAATGATTACAATATCTGCACCGTCATTTTTTACAGCCTTGACCCAATGATCAACTACTTCAAGCGGCGATTGGAATGATAAACCCAGAATATTTTTTGATAATATTTCGTCAACTATGTTGGGTGTAGTAAGACCAATAATTCCGATAGTAATATCATCATATTTTTTTAAAATATATGGTTTGACGAATGCAGGTTGTTCGCCGGAATTATCGTCCATGATATTTGCACCAAGAAAAGGGAAATCTGCAGTTAATGCCGTTGACGATAGTGAATTTACTCCCAGAATAAAATCAAATACACCGGGGACAAGGGCATCGTATTTCATCCAATTCATCCATCGGATAATTGTTTTTCCGCCATCATGAGTCCCTAACGGTGATCCCTGGAAGAAATTACCGCCATCCAATAGTAATACCGGGCCAGAATTCTCCTCACGCACCGATGTGACGTAGTGATATGCTCCGGCTCCACCTGTCATCATTGGTGGGTATTCCGGATTCATAAACCTGGCGGGGACTTGATGAATTGCACCTTGGATTTCATTTGTAAAAATCACGTGAAGTCTCATCAATGAAGATTCTTCAGCTGAACAAAACGCGCAAATTGTAAATAGGGCTAGAATGAAGCGATTCATTAGAATGAATAACTTAATGTAACGACGAATTGACTATTCCATTCTGTCACTGTTTCAAGTGGGTCGCTGGTTTCCCCGATCGCCGGGAAAATATCTTCGTAAATATATTCAATTCGATTAAACCATCCGCCGAAATCAATCGTCATCGGTCCCACGTTATAGGCAGTACCTAGGGTAATCGTGCTGGATTCAAATTCCTTTCCCAGTGGCGATTCTTTATAGATAAAGCCAATCCTTACAGGGAATGAATTCCGAACGAGGTATTCAACACTGGTTCGGAAATCCCAGGTTTCCTGAAAATGATGGACAAGTGTTGTGGTTGAGTCCATCATTGGATCATATGAAAATGAATATTTCGACCAATCTGTATAACGCACTTCCAGGTTTACAGTCACAGGATAAATGGTATGATCAAGTTTATGCTGATAGCCTAATCCTATTTGGGCAGGAATTTCTATGTCATTTGTGAATGTCGTGTCAGAAACAAGGATTAAGCCAGGTAACTGTGTTCTATCATTTATAGTTGGGAACCATGCATTACCCTTTAAAATGAGCCCAACTGGGGAACGATAAGAAAACCCGATGCGACTATGTTTACCAACATTCATGGTGAAACCGGTATTTATTAATAAACTTGATTCTTCTAATGTGACATCTCCACCTAATTCCATGGGATACCCGGCAAGTGCATCATCAATTCTATTGGTATCAATCACAACAATTTCCGTTTTGCCCACAAGATTGGAAGCAACAAAAGAAGATAACGATAATCCAATATTAATATTGGGAACTATATTAAAAGAGAATCCCCCACCAACAGTATATAGGGCGCCTGAACGTTGAAGTACATGGTATCCTACAAGTGGATCACGATTATATTCACCTGATGGTAAGTTTCCCCTGACTTCTTCATTGTAATCATATTGAAAATCCCAATATGGAGAAATGCCTATACCAAACTTTAGCTTATTATCCATAAACGGTAAACTTCCAGTCAATCCACCATGATAGGATGGATAAAAATCTCTATTGGACGCATAGGCATTTTTAGTAACCACATCATCAAATAAATCTATCATTTGTACAGATCGAAATTCTTCTCTTCTTTGTAAACCAAATGATAGGCAGCTTTTAATTCCGACACTGCCATAACCGAGCATCGCGGGATTTTCCCATAAACTGGAATAACCAGGGTTTGCCACAATTCCTATGGCTCCTGAGCTCATCTGGGAAGCATTTTTTGTTCCTAAATCTGAAGGATAAAGCGGAAGGTACGCTTGCCCGAAGCCAATGGATGACGCAACAAAAGCAATAACTAATGATGTAATGACATGGTTGGTTTTCATAATTCTCCTAAAACGTATAATCAACCTGTACACGTAAATCTCCCGATTCAGGTATACCAGTTATCGTTTCCCAGGGCATACGTTGCTGTATCGAGCTGGTAGCCCCTTCATAATAATAATTTGTAATTGGTGAGCTCATATCGTTGGTCCATTTGACCCTTAACATCCAATTTTGTCCTAATCGCGAACTATAAGCAACATACCAGCGCACTGCATCTGATAAACTATCAAAAATTCGAAAATCAGTTTCTTCAAAGTTCCAAATGAATCCATTGTATACTAATGTAAAGAGGGTGATTTTTGAATCATTATTAAAATTATGGTTTACTCTAAAACCCAAACCATGCGACGGAGAGTTTTTATTCCCAACCAAGGCAAGCTCCTCACCACCACTTTCATAATCTATTGAAAGACGTCTACGTGACGTAAAGTCAACATTACCTCGAGAATAAATCAGTTCTAGATTGTCAAATCGAGATAGTCGCAATTGAGCACGAACTAGAGTCTCTCTGGAATAAAAGGCAGAAGGATCATAGGCATTATGAGCACCACGTTGTTGCCATTTCTGCCGAATGTTTAAACGGAAATTGAATGTTAATCTATATTGTAAACTAACAACGGTTCGGTAATATCTTGCGTTATCAGCAACCCGTGTCCATGTATCAAAATTTGTAGTTAAAACTGCTTGCCTATGGAATTGATAGCGACTATATAAAAATATTCCACGCTCAGCCTGGGGTTGTGCTGACCCTGAATATAAATAACCATACTCAGGTACCTCTAAATAGAAAGTATCTTCGAAAATAGATCCCTTATATCGTTGATAGTTCGAAAACGAACGTTGATAAGGATTATCATATCCAAGTTCATAATTGCGATACAAAACAAGAAAATTGAGATTATTAAATTGAAGATAACTGCTCAATACCATCGCTTTGGGATCATTTTTTAGCGATTTAAGATCACCATCTTTGTCAAGCATTCCTATCTCTCCTTGTAGGGCAATGTTTGAAATGACTTTTGTAAAATCCATCCCTACAACTCGTCTAAATGATTTTGCTTCAGACCATAACGGGGAATCTCCACTTGAAGCATACATTGCAGCTATTTCAGTATCAGCAGTGTTTCCAATCGATTGTAAAAATCGCCATTCATTCGCATTCGAAATAATAGTTCGTTGAATTTGTGGATCTAATACGCGATTGTAAAGGCTTTCATAGGCAGAGAACCCTATAATAAAATCATGATCCTGAAAAAATCGAAAGTGCGACCCATACGTCACTTCATCTAATCTATTTTTCACATTAAGATAATCAACATTACTAATAATACCCGAAGTATCTCGAGTAACCTTCACAAAGTTTGAACGTGGATACATTGTTATTAAGGATGAAAAAGAACCATCTAATTTATTAATAATTGCATCACGGTTATTTCTCGAAATGAATCCAATTGCCTGAATTTTACCAACTTGACTTTGAATAGCTAATCCATTTAACGCATATTCAAAAGATCGTGATACATCAGGAAAGGCTCCAACTACACGTCGGCTCCATCCATAACCCGATCGCCGTGGTGCAAAAAAATCTGTGCTTTCAAATACTACCCCTTGCCCCATGGTAACCGCAAAATTACCCAAAATAAGTCTATCTACACTAACGGGGCCCATTTTAAAATTATTCACCGACACTGATGTTTTCAAATCGGGTAAATCCAAACCACCAATTTTAGTTGTTCGATTCTCCTCACCCAAATGCCTATGATAAAGTGCACCAAATTTCCAATGATCACCATAGTTAAATATCAATTTATGTTGAACATCTCCCGGATGACTTCGAGATTGTTGAGTCACTTCATTAGTAGCATTAGCTTCACCGTCAAATGAGTTTGTAGAGGGAATAGTTTTATAGGTCGTGTTATACCAAAAGTGATTCGATTTTCCTTCACTTGATTCTTCATACGTAAAAAAGTCACGCATATTTCGGTATCCATAATAGGATAATCCCAATGCTCCACGTAGCGCTCTTGGATACGCAATTGTACCTTCATCAATACGTTTCAATACAGCCACTGCATCAACGGGGCTTACATTTTGGAGCGCAATTAAATCATCATAAGTGGCTTCGTTAATATTGACAGGTTCGGCAAGCCGATCCAACCACATTTCCACCAATCCTTCATTAACACCTTCAGTCCCCGTAAACGATTCCACTTTTCGTGAAAATTCCTGGAAACGATCACTGCCGACAGCTTTGATTTCATTCGTGGTCACATATTCTTTCAATATGTCCATAGATTCCGGCGTCATGAGTGGTAGAATCGTCAAATCATAAATATTTGTAACAGGTCCCTGATACTCAACATAATCATACACAGATTCTGCCAATTTTGGCGAAATAGGAAGTTCATATAATTCATCTAGTGTGGCTGAATTCAATGCCAATTTTTTCGTTTGCGCAAACGAAAAAGAAAGTAAGATCAGGAATAGTATTTTCTTCAAAAAGCTATTCCAAATGTGAATTGTTGAGAAAGAGGTAGCACCGGATGCGTGAGGATCGCATAATCAATTTTCATCGATTTCACATTTAACCTGAGACCAAACCCAAATCTGTTGGGATTTGAATGCACACCTGAAATGATTTGTAAAGAAGATAATAATTGGTATTCTAATCCAGCATGGTATTGTGACACTTTACCCAACGCATGGTTCATGGCAAAATGGGTTCGTACCAAATGGTAAGGCACATAGGAATATCCCACTGAAAGTGATCTTGGTAAATACGATGTTGTGTTCGCCTGTCCAATCCTAGGTGAATTAATATTCTTCACCCATGCTCCTACCCAATGGGTTTCGTGTAAACTGGCTTGCACTCCAACGGATAACCCAAAAGTTTGGTGTGAACCAAGATCGATTCCATCTGATCCATCGCCAGTAGGTCCTGCAGATTTTCCATAGTCAACCGAATAGTAATTAGCCGTAAATCCCATGGATAGCGTCGAATTTCGATCTTTTTGCAGAAAAAATGCCTGCGATAAACCAACCGCCATTTCATTTGACAATGATTTTGATTGGTATGAAACAGACATTTGTTCAAAGGATAGGCTCGTTGTTCCAAATGATGTAAAAGGTGATGAGACTACCGTAGAAATATGTGGTAGATACGATAAGCCAAATAGCTTTTCATAACTCATACCAATGGAAGTCTGGGTTTGCCACGCACCTGCGGCGGGATTATGATAAACGGCAAACTCATCTAACTGCCAAGCGATATCACTCCCGGCCAATGCCAATTGCCGAGCACCGTGATACCGCGTATCCGTGGCGACCTGTGCAAAAATAATTGTACTGAAAATTGCGAATAATATAATCTGTTTCATCTTCATGGCTGATACACTCCTATCACGACTGGAGCCGTATCTGTAGTGAGTTTCCCGGTATACGTGTCTGTAACCTCAAGGTGCATGATATACACACCCGGTGGAACCAGTTGTTTAATATTATCGCGGCCATTCCAGAAAACATCCCTGCCGCCCTTATAGAAAGAGAGTGTACGAAATTCATCGTAAATCGTAGTGACTAAACGACCCGCGACATCAAATAGCCTTAGCTTAATTCGTGCATTGGCTGGAAATTCATATGAGTATTGCAATACTTCACCAAGTTGAGGAACAAACGGATATGGCGCCACCCATAGTTTTGTTTTATAATCTCCGAGGACACCTTCAAGCTTTTCTTGGATATCGCTGGCAAAGGCTGGCTGTAGTTGACCAACCCCTTGATATTGTCCTCCAATACCACGGAATGAAACAAGTTTGCCAACTTGTAGAAGAGTATCCAAAGCCTCATTAATAAGCTCACCGGTTGCACTGTACAACACTTCTGTTGTATTCCATATACGCACTGTGGATGAAGCACCAGATTCATCCTGTAAGGAAATATTGGTGCCTGTATTGGTCAGAGTGGGTTCGGATCGGGTTGTTATCTTTCCCCATA
>FLOH01000196.1_pt1 | contig 162267 bp, 169 predicted proteins | sample 756751 | NCBI WGS metagenome assembly FLOH01 (sample SAMEA4026879, study PRJEB14308) | marine metagenome | biome: coastal water; material: water | depth 74 m | reverse complement strand
TACGCTTGCATCCCATCGTACATCCAATATATGGAGCCAAAAATTGAAGAGGTGCAGGATCTGATGCAGTTGCAGCAACTACGATTGTATATTCTAGCGCTCCTGTATCTTCTAAGCTTTTTACGATTTGGGCTACTGTTGATCTTTTTTGTCCAATTGCAACATAGATGCAATAAAGTTTTTTAGATTCGTCTGTAGATTTGTTAATTTCTTTTTGATTAATAATTGTATCAATTGCAATAGCAGTTTTCCCTGTTTGTCTATCACCAATAATCAATTCCCTCTGTCCTCTTCCAATTGGAATCAAGCTGTCAATTGCCTTAAGACCAGTTTGCATAGGCTCATGAACTGATTTTCTAGAAATAATTCCTGGTGCCTTCACATCAACTCTTTTTCTCTCAGATTTTGGATCTATTGGTCCTTTTCCATCTATAGGATTTCCAAGTCCATCAACTACTCTTCCTAATAATGATTTTCCAACTGCAACATCAACAATTTTTCCTGTTCTTTTAACAATATCGCCTTCTTTAATTTTTGAGTCATCTCCAAAAATAACCACTCCAACGTTATCGCTTTCTAAGTTAAGAGCCATTCCTTTAGTGCCCTCGGAAAACTCGACCATCTCTCCTGCTTGAACGTTATCCAAGCCGTAAATTCTAGAAATTCCATCTCCTACTGAAAGAACCTGACCAACTTCCGAAACCTCAGTTTCTGAACCAAAATTTTCTATTTGCTCTTTTATTACTTTTGTTACTTCTGATGGGTTTATGTCCATTATGTTTCTCCTAAATATTGTTTAAAATTCTGTTGAATTTACTTTTTGCCGAATTGTCTATCATTTTACTACCCACTTTCAAGATTGATCCTGAAATTAAGCTCTCGTCGGTTGAAAAATTTAACTTAATTTCCTTTTTATAAAGCAATGAAAGTTCTTTTCTGATCTCTTCTTTTTTATTTTCAGAAATCTCATTGGCGATAATTAAATCTGCCACTACTTCTCCTTTACTTTGAGACAAAATTGCAAAGAAATCTTTCACTATTTTTTCTAAAAAAAAGAATCTTCCCTTCTCATTAATCAGTTTAAGAAAGTTCACAAAGTACTTATTCAAATCAAATTCTTGGGAAAGAGTCTCTATTATTTTGATTCTCGATCCTTTTTGAATGGTTGGATTGGTTACAAATTTTTTAAACTCTTTAGAATCATTTAGTAAAGAATGAATTTGTAAAAAATTTTTTTCAACTTCAGTCAGGATTTTCTTCTCATTTGCTATTTGAAATATAGACTTGGCATATCTGCCCGTTGCGTCAGAAAAAGAGTTTGAATGATTGTCCAAGATAATCCTTTTGCTTTTTTATTTGTGTGGCTGTTCGTAGCACAGTGGAAACTGCTGATCAAGTGCGATATTTTGGATGTTTTCTCTTAATTACAGGAAATTTATAGGGTCAACATCAACCTCTAGTTTTATATCTTTGTTTATAACGTTCAAATCCAACCAATCTTTTACAAATTGTTGAGGAAAAAGAGAAACATCATATTTTATCAATAAACGCATTCTAAATTTTCCACGTACGCGAAATATTGGAGCTGTTACTGGACCATAAAGTTTAATTTTACTTTGGCTGGGAAATAGCTGCTTTAATTTTTTAGATACTTTCTCTACTTCAAATTGGTTAGCTCCTGAAACAATAATGGAAACAAGTTTTGAGTACGGGGGAAGATAAGCTTTTTTTCTAAACAACAACTCCTCCTCGTAAAATACTTCTGGATCGGCACTTGAAAGAGAGTGGAGAATTTTATTTTTTGAATCATTTGTTTGCAAAAAAACTATTGCCCTGTTCTCTTCTCTTCCCGCTCTTCCTGAAAGTTGTTGCAATAATTGAAAATTTTTTTCTGATGCTCGTATATCGCTGCCTAAAAAATTAGTATCAGAATTGACAACAACTATACAATTTAAACTTGGGAAATGAAAACCCTTGGAAATTAACTGGGTACCTACCAAAATAGGTATTTTATTTTTTTCAATGTCATTAATAATATTTTCAGAATCTTTATTATTATTTATTGTGTCAGAAGAGAAGATTTGCATTTTTTCATCTGGAAATATGGACTGAACTTCTTCAAATATTTTTTCAACACCTAGTCCATAAAAAGTAAAATCACAATTTTTATCGTTATTGCATTTTTGATTTAATTTAGTTTTGTAATCGCAATAATGACAGATAGCCTCATTGGTGACCTGGTGAAAAACTAATCCTATAGAGCAATTAGGACATGCCAGTCTTTTTTTACACTGATAACACATAATATAAGTTGAATGACCTCGACGATTTAAAAAAAATAAAACTTGGCTTTTATCTTTAAGAATTTTTTTTAGTTTAGGAATTAAATCATTGGAAATAAATTTTCCCTTATCAGGTGCAAATTTAATTAAATCAACAATTTCAATTTTTGGTAGAGAAACGTTTTTGTATCGCTCTTTTAAACTAACGTAAAAATATTTTTTATTTTTGCTATTAAAATAACTTTCAACAGAGGGGGTTGCCGATATTAGCAAAACTGGAAATTTTTCTATAGATGCTTTGAGAATAGACATGTCTCTTGCATTGTAGACGACACCTTCATCCTGCTTGTAAGAAGAGTCATGCTCCTCATCAATAACTATTAATTTCAAATCCTGAAAAGGCAGAAAAATAGAAGACCTGGCTCCAAGAACAAGTTTTATTTTATTTTCTGCAATACCCCGCCAAATAATTTTTTTCTTCTTGTCTCCTATGCTGGAATGCCACAAAGCAACCTCGCTTCCAAAATAGTCCCTAAATCTCTGGGCAATTTGTCTGGTTAAAGCAATCTCTGGGAGAAGGACCAGGGCTTGCTGATTTTGCTCCAATGCCTTTTTAATAACTTCAAAATAAACCAAGGTTTTTCCAGAACCTGTTACTCCATGTAGTAACGTTGTAGAATATTTTGAAAATTTTAATTGCTGACAAATTTCCTTTAAAGCATCTTTTTGGACAGCGCTCAAATTCTCACTTTTAATTTTTGCAATACTATATTCATCCAAATTTTCATTGGTCTTTTTTTTATTTAAAGATACCAGTCCCTTCTCATATAAAAAAAGCTTAAGAGTCATTCCTAAATTGGAAAGATTATATTGTGAAAATTTTTTAATAAACTCAATGTTTTGTTCGGACAGTTTTGGAAAATTTATTTTAGAAATAATTTTTTTTATCTTGATATTTTTTGGCTCTGGAACTTCTGTGTCCCATACTATTCCCACCATTTCTTTATTGCGGAAAGGAACGCAGACATAATCTCCTTTTTCGAGTTTTAACGAAAGATCAGATAAATAGGTAAACGGGTGATCAAATTTTATTGGCAATAAAACATTTATCTTCATATAAAAATTGATTTATATATTTTTAAACAATAAGTTACACTATTATGAAAATATTCTTGGACTCATCAGATATTAATGAAATTAAGCCATTGAACAAAACTGGTTTAATTGATGGTATTACAACAAACCCTTCCCTGCTCTCAAAACAACATGGTAATTTTAAGCAAATTCTTAAATCTATAGCATCTGAAGTTAAAGGTCCCATTAGTGCGGAAGTGACTGCGGTCAAAGCAGATAGAATGATTGAAGAAGCAAAGATACTTCAAAAAATTGCAAAAAATATTGTTATTAAAATTCCCCTAACTCTAGACGGACTCATTGCATGTAATTACTTAAGTAAGAAAAATTTTAAAGTAAATGTAACTCTTTGTTTTTCTGCAACTCAAGCTTTGCTAGCTGCAAAAGCCGGAGCAACATTCATTTCTCCTTTTATTGGTAGATTAGATGATATTGGCGAGAATGGATTGGATCTAATAAAAAGTATCAAAACTGTTTATCAAAACTATAATATTAAAACAGAGATATTGGCAGCCTCCATTCGTTCTGCTAAACATGTCGAAGAGGTTTCAAAAATTGGTGCCGATGTCGTTACTATTCCTGCTAAAGTTTTCCACGAACTGTACAAGCATGATCTGACCGACAAAGGTTTAGAATCTTTTTTGTCTGATTGGAAAAAAAGTGGAAAACAAATTAACTAAAAGTGAATAGCTCTCTTATCAACTGCTAAAGCTGCTTCTCGCACAGCTTCCGTAAGCGTTGGATGTGCGTGACAAGTTCTTGCAATATCTTCTGCACTCGCTCCAAATTCCATTGCCAGAACCACCTCTGCAATCATAGTTCCAACATCGGGTCCTATCATGTGTACCCCTAAAATTTTATCTGTGGCTTTGTCTGCTAAAATTTTTACAAATCCATCTGCATCATTGTTAATTTTGGCTCGAGAATTTGCCATAAATGGAAATTTTCCAACATTATATTCTATACCAGCTTGCTTTAACTGCTCTTCTGTTTTTCCTACTACAGCAACTTCTGGAGAAGTATAAACCACACCAGGAATCGTATCATGATTTACATGACCATATTTTCCTGAAATGAATTCAGCAACTGCCATTCCTTCGTCTTCCGCTTTATGGGCTAGCATGGGACCTTCCACAACATCTCCAATTGCATATACATTGTCTACATTTGTTTTGAACTTTTTGTCTATTGAAATTCTTCCTTTTTGATCTTTGTTAATACCAGCAGCTTCTAAATTAAGACCTTCTGTATTTGGCTTCCTTCCCACTGACATCAGAACAATGTCGCCAGTCATCTCCATTTTTTGACCGTTGTTTTCAACAAAAACAGTGGCTCCATCTGAGCTCTTTTTAACATCCAATACTTTAGTAGATAAATGGAACTTCATTCCTTGTTTTTTTAAAATTTTTAAAAAATTATCACAAATTTCTCTATCCATTCCTGGAGTAATATGATCCATATATTCTATCACTTCCACTTCTGACCCCAGTCGTAACCATACTGACCCCATTTCTAAACCAATAACTCCTCCACCAATAACAATTAATTTTTTTGGGACTTTTTTTAAAGAAAGGGCTCCTGTTGAAGAAACAATTGTGTCCTCATCTACTTTAATATTTGGCAAAGAGAGCACTGAAGATCCTGTTGCTATTATTATATTTTTAGCTTTAATTTCCTGCACAGAGCCGGAAGAATCTTTTACCTCTAAAGTATTTTTATTCTTAAAACTTCCGTGTCCTTTTAGATAGGTAACTTTATTTTTTTTAAATAAGAATTCAATTCCCTTGGTTAGCCCCTCAACAGATTTTGCTTTATGGTCCATCATCTTTGCTAGGTCCAGAGAAAGAGCGCCTGTATTAATTCCTATATGCTGAAATTCATTTTGCGCTTTGCTATACATTTCAGAAGCGTGAAGTAATGATTTTGAGGGTATGCAACCAACATTTAAACAAGTGCCACCGAGAGCACCCCTAGATTCTATGCAAGCTGTTTTGTTGCCTAGTTGGGCAGCTCTAATAGCACAAACGTATCCCCCGGGACCGCCACCAATAACCACAACATCAAATTCTTCCATAATACTATAAGCTCAAAAATAATCTTCTGGGATCTTCCAGAATTTCTTTAACTCTTACTAAAAAAGAAACTGCCTCTTTGCCGTCTATAATTCTATGATCATAAGAAAGTGCAAGATACATAATAGGTCTAATCTCAATTTTTCCACTGATTACTACCGCTCTTTGAACAATATTGTGCATGCCCAAAACTCCAGATTGCGGTGGATTTATAATGGGCGTTGAAAGCATTGAGCCGTATATTCCACCGTTCGTAATAGTAAATGTTCCGCCTTGTAACTCATCAATCGATAGCTGATTATTTTTAGCTCTTGTACCCAAGTTAACAATTTCTTTTTCAATTTCAGCAAAAGAAAGCTCGTCTGCATTTCTCAAAACGGGTACAATTAAACCCTTGTCTGTGCCAACAGCAACTCCAATGTTATAATAGTTTTTGTAAACAATTTCTTCACCCTGTATCTCAGCATTTACAGCCGGAAATGTTTCCAGGGCATTCACACAAGCTTTTATAAAAAAAGACATGAATCCAAGCTTAACTCCATATCTTTTTTCAAATTCCTCCTTGTTGTCTTTTCTAATTTGAATAATCATCGACATGTCAACTTCATTAAAAGTGGTTAAAATAGCTGCATTATTTTGTGCATCTTTTAACCTTTTTGCTATTGTTGATCTGAGGCGAGTCATCTTAACTCTTTCTTCTTCTCCTACTTCAATTTTTTTCTTATTAGGAGAGGGGCTAAAACCCATAAGACCAACAAGATCGCCTTTTAAAATTCTTCCTTCTTTACCTGATCCCGAAATAGATTCGATATCAATATTTTTTTCTTCAACAATACGCTTAACTGCTGGGGACAATTCGTTTTTTTTGCTTACAGTCTCTATTTTTTTTGAAGAAGCAGATTCTTCTTTTTTAATTTCTACAATTTTGATTTCTTCTTTTTTGGTCTCTTCTTTTTTTACTGGAGCTTTGGATGATGGAGCTCCAACTAAACCTAGTGCTCCTCCAACCTGAACCGTAGATCCTTCCGATGCCAAAATTTCCGTTAAAACCCCGTCTTTAGGAGACGTTACATCAACGCTAACTTTGTCTGTCTCCAAAGAAACAATAGCTTCGTCTGCCCCAACTGAATCTCCTACTTTTTTTAACCACTTAGCTACGGTTGCTTCAGTGATGGATTCGCCTAATGTTGGAACAATAATTTTATCAGCCATTTATATAGTTAATGCTTTTGTAACAATTTCTTCTTGCTGGGCAACATGTTTTTTCAGATAACCAGTGGCTGTAGATGCCGAAGGTCCTCTTCCTATGTATTTAACTTCTTTCGACTTTGCTTTTATCAGGTCTAAGGTCCAATTGATATATCGCTCAACAGTATTCCAGCAACCCATGTTTTGTGGTTCTTCCTGGCACCAAATATATTCTTCCACATTAATAAATCTTTTAATATGTTTGGCTAAAGCTTTTGCAGGAAAAGGGTAAAGTTGCTCTACCCTAATAAGCTGAACTCTATTATCTTTAATCTGCTCTCTTTTTTCTAAAAGATCGAAATATACTTTTCCGGAACACAAAACTACTCGTTTAATATCTTTATCGGCAGCTAATTTAATTAATTTGTACTCTGGAAACTCTGCATGATCAGGCAGCACTCTGTGGAATGAGTTTTCTTTTGAGAAATCCTCTAACTCTGAAACGCATTTTTTATGCCTAAGTAAAGACTTGGGAGTAAAGATAATTAGAGGCTTTCTAAATTTTCTATGAATCTGTCTTCTCAAAGCGTGAAAATAATTGGCTGGAGTCGTGCAGTTTACTACCTGCAGATTTTCTTGGGCACAAGCCTGCAAGTATCTTTCTATTCTTGCTGAAGAATGTTCAGGTCCCTGTCCTTCATATCCGTGAGGTAATAACATGACAAGTCCACTTGCTCTTGTCCACTTGCTCTCACCTGAACTGATAAATTGATCGAAAATAACTTGTGCACCATTGGCAAAATCTCCAAATTGAGCTTCCCATAAAACTAATGTGTCTGGCTCAACTAGTGAATACCCGTACTCGAATCCTAAAACTCCCATTTCAGATAACAGACTATATATTATTTCTGCCTTTGCCTGTTTCTTGCTTAAATTATTTAGAGGAAAATATTTTTCACCTGTGGTTTGATCCGTTAAACCAGAATGTCTTTGGCTAAAAGTTCCACGAACAGAATCTTGCCCAACTAGTCTCACTGGATATCCCTCCTCCAACAAAGTAGCGAATGCCAAGCTTTCAGCAGTAGACCAATCAAACCCCTTTCCTGTTTCGAACATTTTTCTCTTGGTCTCTAATATTCTCTTAATAGTAGGGTGGGCATCAAAATCCTCTGGAGTGGTGCATAATTTTTTTTCCAGATTCTTAATGACCTTTAAATCAACACCGGTAACGCCTCTGCGGTCCGATCCATATTCGGTTGTAAATTTTGACCAGGTTCCTGTAAACCAATCCTGTTCATTAGGTACATAATTTTTAGAATCTTCAAATTCTTCATCTAATTTTTTCTTGTAATCAGATTTTTGTTTTTCAATTTGCTCTTTAGTAAACAATCCTTCCTCAATCAATTGTTTTGAATAAACCGCTAATATAGATGGATGATTTTTTATTTTTTTGTACATTAGTGGCTGAGTAAATGAAGGTTCATCTCCTTCATTGTGTCCAAATCTTCTGTAACAAAATATATCTATGACAACATCTCTTTTGAATTTTTGTCTATATTCAGTTGCAACTTTAGCAACATAAACTACCGCCTCTACATCATCGCCATTAACATGAAAAATTGGAGCTTGAACCATTTTTGCAACTTCAGAAGGGTAAGGTGAAGATCTTGCAAAAGATGGGGTTGTTGTAAAACCAATTTGATTATTTACAATAATGTGAATAGTGCCTCCAATGTTGTGTCCTGGAACACCTGACATGGCAAAACACTCGGCAACCACACCTTGACCTGCAAAAGCAGCGTCTCCGTGCAATAATATTGGTATTACTTTTTCTCTACTCTTGTCTTTATGAAAAAACTGTTTAGCTCTAGCTTGTCCAAGAACAACCGGGTTTACAGCCTCCAAATGCGATGGATTAGCAGTTAAACTTACATGCACTTTATTTCCATCAAACTCTCTATTTGCGGACGCGCCTAAATGATACTTAACATCTCCAGATACGCCACCAATTGCCGGCCCAGCTTCTCCTCCAAACTCTTTAAATATTTTTTTTAACGGTTTTTGTATAACGTTAGTTAGAATATTTAATCTTCCTCTGTGAGGCATTCCAATCTTAACTTCAATGGCTCCTAAAGATCCTCCTAGTTTAATAATTTGCTCCATTGCAGGGACAAGAGATTCGCAGCCATCAAGTCCAAATCTTTTTGTACCTACAAATTTAGTATGTAAATATTTTTCAAATCCTTCTGCTTCGAGAACCCTATTGAGAATTGCTTTTTTTCCTTCTTCAGTAAAAGAAATTTCTTTATTTTTTCCTTCAATTCTATTTTGTATCCAGCTTTTTTCATCTGGATCGGTCATGTGCATGTATTCCACACCCACTTTTGAACAGTATGTCTTATGTAAAATATCTAAAATTTCATTAACCGTTGCGTATTTAAGACCAAGCGTATCATCTAAAAAAATTTTTCTATCTCTATCTTTTTTAGAAAATCCATAAGTCTCTGGATTTAGTTCAGGATGATCTTTATTGGGAGTTAATTCAAGAGGATCTAAATCTGCAATCAAATGGCCACGAATTCTATAAGCTCGGATCATCATAATCACTCTCACAGAATCTTTGGTTGCTGTTTCTACGTCAAAACTTTCTATATTTTTTTTTGGTTCTGATTTGATAATTTTTTCTTGGATATCTAAAACATTAATCTTTGGGAGTAAGGTTTCGTAATAATCTAAATTACCATTCTGACTGCTCTTAATTTTTTCAGGTGACCATGAAGCACCTTGTGAATTTTTTTTAATTATTTCTTTATTTTCTACTAACCCTAAAAAAAACTCCCTCCAGCTTTCCTGGATTGAATTGGGATCATTTGCAAATTTTTCATACAATTCGTCTATATATGATGAATTTGATCCACTCAAAAAAGAAGTCGTTTCAAATATTTTATTTTTGGAAGATGACATTTTATAGTCCGAGTATATCTCAACCTTGAAGTTTAGTCTTTAATGTTTTTCCCATTTCAGCTGGAGAATCTGTAACAATAATTCCGCAAGATTTCATTTTTTCTATTTTGTCTTGAGCTCCGCCTTTTCCTCCCGCTATAATTGCTCCAGCGTGACCCATTCTTCTTCCTGGAGGCGCTGTTAGTCCTGCTACAAACCCAATAATAGGTTTTTTAGTTTTGGAATCCTTAATAAACTGAGCAGCTTCTTCCTCTGCTGTTCCCCCAATTTCACCAATCATAATTATAGATTCCGTTTTATCATCTTTTAAAAATAACTCTAAACAGTCTATAAAATTAGTGCCATTAACCGGATCTCCTCCAATACCAATACAAGTAGACTGACCCAAGCCAATTTCTGAAGTTTGAGCAACTGCTTCGTAGGTTAGGGTTCCTGACCTTGAAACAATGCCCACCGATCCTTTTTTATGGATATGTCCTGGCATAATACCAATTTTGCACTCACCCGGCGTAATAATTCCTGGACAGTTTGGCCCTATCAATCTTGATTTAGAGCCTTTTAATTTTTCTTTAACTCTAATCATGTCTAAAATTGGTATTCCTTCTGTAATACAAACAATTAGAGGCAACTCACAATCAATAGCTTCTATGATAGCTGCAGCTGCAAATTTTGCAGGAACATAAATCATTGTTGCATCAGCCTGCGTAAGCGTAACTGCTTCTTCAACTGAATTAAAAACCGGTTTTCCAAGGTGGTTTTGTCCGCCTTTTCCAGGTGTAACACCACCAACCAAATTAGTTCCATATGCAAGAGCCTGCTCTGAGTGAAATGTTCCATGAGTACCTGTGAAACCTTGACAAATAACTTTTGTATTTTTGTTAATTAAAACTGACATATCTACTTAATAGCCTCAACAATTTTTTGAGCTGCTTCCGAAAGATTGCTTGCAGGGATAATTTTAAGACCTGACTGCTCTAATATTTTTTTCCCCTCTTCAAATTTTGTTCCTGCGAGTCTAACTACCAAGGGTACTGCAAGATTTGTTTCTTTTGCTGCAGCTATCACTCCTTCAGCAATAACATCGCAACGCATAATTCCACCAAAAATATTAATTAAAATTCCTTTAACATTTTTGTCAGATAAAATTATTTTAAAAGCCGCAGATACTTTTTCTTTAGTAGCTCCACCACCCACATCTAGAAAATTTGCAGGTTCTGAACCATAAAGCTTTATAATGTCCATGGTTGCCATCGCTAACCCAGCTCCATTCACCATACAGCCAATTTCACCATCTAACTTTATATAAGCCAAGTCATATTTGCTCGCTTCTATCTCGGCCGGATCTTCTTCATTTAAATCTCTTAAACTCAAAATGTCTGGGTGACGATACAATGCATTGGGATCAAAATTAATTTTTGCGTCAAGACACATTACCTGGTTGTCCTTAGTTAAAATCAAAGGATTAACCTCAATCAAGTTTGCATCTGTATTAACCAGGGCATCAAAAACAGATTGTATAACTTTTTCAGCTTGTTCGACGGATTCTGCTGGAAGATTATAAGGTTTTAAAATTTGAGCTATATCATTTTTAGATAATCCGTTGGCTAAACTTATTCTAGTAGTAATAATTTTTTCCGGAGTTTTGTTCGCAACTTCTTCTATGTCCATTCCACCCTCGGCACTAGAAATGAAAGCAATTTTTGAGCTAGCTCTATCAACCAAACAAGAAAGGTAGAATTCTTTTGATATCTCAGAAGCTTCTTCAATATAGAGTCTTTTAACTTCTCTGCCTTGTGGGCCTGTCTGATGCGTAACTAACACTTTGCCCAATAAAATTTTGGCTTCTTCCTTTAATTTTTCAATACTATCAACGACTTTAACGCCACCCGCTTTTCCTCTTCCTCCAGCATGAATCTGCGCCTTCAATACAATTTTGCTGGTTTTGATATTTTTAACCTTTTCATCAATTTCACTAAGTGAAAAAATGGGCACTCCTGTGGGCACCGGTGCTCCAAATTTTTTTAAAATGTCCTTGGCTTGATGTTCGTGAATATTCATAAGAAATCTAAAACTACAACTTGCCTTTTAAGCTGTCAATTTTAATAGTTTTAATTAATTTTTTTTTACCAATAATAAACATTCTTCATTTATGACAGGCTAGGATCTATTTTTTTTGCAGCCTCGAAGAGGTCTTTAACGGCTGCAATTGAAATATCAAAATATTTTTTTTCTTCAGCATCCAATTCTAGCTCAACAACTTTTTCTATACCGTTTGATCCAATAACTACTGGAACTCCAACATACAAGTCTTTAATTCCATACTCCCCATTTAAGAAAGCAGCGCAAGGAAGTGTTTTCTTCTCATTTTTTAAATAAGATTCTGCCATTTGAACTCCTGCTGCAGCTGGTGCATAAAATGCAGAACCTTTTTCTAAATATTTTACAATTTCTGCCCCACCATTTCTTGTCCTGTTTACTATCTCGTTTAATTTTTCTTGAGAAATTTTTCCTTGTTTCACTAAATCTGATAATTTTTCTTTTCCTACCATGGTTCTATTTGGCATAGGGACCATTGTGTCACCGTGTCCTCCCAAAACAAAAGAATCTACATCTTTGATTGGCACTTGAAGCTCTTGTGATAAAAAACGTTTAAAACGAGAAGTGTCTAAAACTCCGGCCATACCAATAACTTTATTTTTTGGAAGTCCAGAGTATTTTTGCAAAGCCATTACGATCACATCTAGAGGATTGGTGATGCAAATAACAAAAGCATTCGGAGAAGTATTTTTAATTCCTTCCGCAACCTGTTTAATAATTTTTAAATTTATTCCCAAAAGATCATCTCGTGTCATTCCTGTTTTTCTAGGTACTCCTGCAGTAATAATAACTACATCAGAATTTTTTGTATCTTCATAATTGCTAGTTCCAACAAGATCCACGCTAGACCCATCTACCGCTAATGATTGTGCAATGTCTAGAGCTTTTCCTTTTGCAAAACCTTCTGCAACATCAAAAAGTACAACGTCTGCTAATTCTTTAGTAGCAATTAGATGAGCTAATGTTCCGCCAATTTGTCCAGCACCTATTAATGATATTTTTTTTCTATTCATCTCTACTTCATTGTTGGCATTATAAATTCAGAATTGCTTCTTATACCTGATGGCCAACGAGATGTAACTGTTTTTAGCTTGGTATAAAATCGCACACCTTCCATTCCGTGCATATGCTGATCACCAAATAAAGATCTCTTCCATCCTCCAAAACTGTGGAATGCCATAGGAACTGGAATGGGTATATTAATTCCCACCATGCCTACTTGAATTCTATTAACAAATGCTCTTGCTGAATCTCCGTCTCTTGTAAAAAGACTAACTCCATTACCATATTCATGGTCATTAATTAGTTTTACAGCACTTTCGAAGTCTTTAACTCTTACCACTGAAAGAACTGGTCCGAATATTTCTTCCTTATAAATTCTCATTTTGTCGGTCACATGATCAAACAAGCAGCCACCCATGAAGAATCCTTTTTCATACCCTTGTAATTTTAAATTTCTTCCATCCACTACTAATTTTGCTCCTTCTTTAACTCCAATATCAACGTAGCTTTTAACTTTTTCTAAATGTTCTTTGGTAACCAGCGGCCCCATCTCTGATTGCTCGTCCATTCCTGGCCCTACTTTTAAAACCTCAACTTGTTTTGCCAGCCTCTTAACTAGCTCGTCTCCTATATCTCCAACCGCAACTGCCACAGACTGTGCCATACATCTTTCTCCTGCCGAACCGTACGCAGCTCCCATTAAACCGCTAACTGCTTGATCAAGATCTGAATCTGGCATTACCACAGCGTGGTTTTTTGCTCCTCCTAAGGCTTGAACTCGCTTTTCATTTTTAGCTGCATTTTCATAAATATATTTTGCAATTGGTGTTGATCCTACAAAGCTTATAGCGCTCACTTTTTTATTTTCTAGTAAAGCATCAACTGCTTCTTTATCTCCATTCACAACGTTAAATACACCGTCTGGTAATCCTGCTTCTTTAAATAATTGAGCAAGCATTAAAGGACACGACGGATCTTTCTCTGAAGGCTTAAGAACAAATGTGTTTCCGCAAGCAATAGAAATGGGAAACATCCACATTGGAACCATTGCCGGAAAATTAAAAGGTGTAATTCCAGCACAAACACCTAGCGGCTGCCTAAGCGACCAACTATCCACATCTCTTCCTACATTCTCGGTGAATTCTCCTTTTAGCAAATGAGGAATGCCGCAGGCAAATTCAACTACCTCTAATCCACGAGTTATAGATCCCTTGGCATCATTGTAAACTTTACCATGCTCTGAAACTACTGTTTTAGTCAACTCATCATAATTTTTTTCGATCAGCTCTTTAAATTTAAAAAGAACTCTAGCTCTTTGCAAGGGAGGAGTATTGGACCATGCTCCAAATGCTTTGTGTGCACTATCAACAACGCTATCCACATCTTTTTTTGTAGCCAAAGTAACTTTTGCGCTTACTTCTCCTGTTGCTGGATTGTATACGTCAGAAGTTTTTTTAGATTCTCCTTCAAAAATTTTTCCGTTAACAAAATGATGAATGTTTTTCATAAGAGCGTTGAAATTATAGATTGCCTTTTAAGCTGTCAATTTTAATAAAGAAAAAATCTATTTTTTATATGCGCTGATATTAGCTATTATTAAGCAGTAACTAGCATTTTTTTTATTGAGCCTATTGCTTTTGCAGGATTTAAACCTTTTGGACAAGCATTAGTACAATTCATAATAGTATGGCACCTGAATAGCTTTAATTCATCGGCAACTTTTTTTAATCTTTTTTTTCTTTCTTCATCTCTGCTATCTATAATCCATCTATAAGCTTGGAGTAGCACTGCTGGTCCTAAATACTTATCTCCGTTCCACCAATAACTAGGGCACGATGTTGAGCAGCATGCGCACAATATACACTCGTACAATCCATCTAATTTAGACCTGTCTTCCACGGTTTGTAATTTTTCAATTCCATTTTCCCCTGACGTTTCTGATTGCATCCATGGCTCTATAGATTCGTATTGTTTATACAGTTGCGTTAAATCTGGAACCAAGTCTTTAACAACTGGCATATGTGGTAATGGATAAATATTGATATCTCCCTTAATATCTTTTACTGACTTTGTGCAGGCTAGAGTGTTGGCGCCATCAATATTCATTGCACAACTTCCGCAGATACCTTCTCTGCAGGATCTTCTAAATGTTACCGTTGAATCAATTTCGTTTTTAATTTTAATTAAAGCGTCCAAAACCATTGGACCACAATTTTCCATGTCAACTTCGTACGTATCTAGTCTAGGATTTTTAGCGTCCTCTGGATTCCATCGATAGACATTAACTTTTTTTATATTTTTTGATTCACTTTCAATCGAAAAATAATTTCCTTTTTCTATTGTTGAATTCTTAGGTAAAGAAAATTGAACCATAATTAATAAACTCTCAGTTTTGGTGGAAAGTACTGAACATCGTTAGTTAAGGTAAAAGAATGAACATCTCTATATTTAACACTTACTTTTCCATCTATATGCCAAGCAAGAGTGTGTTTCATCCACTCCTGGTCATCTCTATTTTTGTAATCTTCTCTAGAATGAGCTCCTCTACTTTCTTTTCTATTTTCGGCAGATGAAACTGTGACCATGGATTGTCTAATTAAATTATCAAATTCTAACGCTTCCACAAGATCCGTATTAAATATTAAAGACCTGTCTGTAATTCGGATATCTTTCAATCCATCCCACGGTTCTTGAATTTCCTGCAAACCTTCTTTAAGAGTTTTGTCCGTTCTAAAAACAGCACACTTGCTTTGCATAGTTCTTTGCATTTTATCCCTCAAAACAGAAACTGATGTTCTTCCATTTGCGTTTCTCATTTTATCAAAACGGTCTAAAGATTTTTGCGTTTCAGATTCTGGTATTGTTTCATGTTTTGAATTTGGTTTTACAACTTGTGCTGTTCGAATTGCAGCAGCCTTGCCAAACACAACGAGATCAATTAATGAATTAGATCCAAGTCTATTTGCGCCATGAACAGAAACACACGCTGCTTCTCCTATAGACATTAGTCCTTCCACTATACCTTCAGAACCATCTGCGTTCTTGGTTAAAACCTCACCATGATAGTTTGTGGGAATGCCACCCATATTGTAATGAACTGTTGGTATCACTGGTATAGGCTCTTTAGTTACGTCAACTCCAGCAAAAATCTTAGCCGACTCAGAGATTCCTGGAAGTCTCTCATGTAGAATTTTTGCATCTAAATGATTCAGGTGAAGAAAAATATGGTCTTTGTTTTTCCCAACTCCTCTTCCTTCATTAATTTCAATAGTCATGGATCTTGAAACAACATCCCTAGAAGCCAAATCTTTTGCAGATGGGGCGTATCTTTCCATAAATCGCTCGCCTTCTGAATTAACTAAAAAACCACCTTCACCTCTACTACCTTCTGTAATTAAACATCCGGCTCCATAAATTCCTGTTGGATGAAACTGCACAAATTCCATATCTTGTAATGGCAATCCTGCTCTCAATACCATTCCTCCTCCGTCACCAGTACATGTGTGAGCCGATGTCGCCGAGAAATAAGCTCTTCCATATCCACCTGTTGCAAGAATAGTCATATTAGCCCTAAACCTATGTAGAGTTCCATCTTGCAAAGACCAGGCAAGAATTCCATGGCACTTGCCATTGTGCATTAATAAATCGAGAGCAAAATATTCTATAAAAAATTCTGTATTTTTTTTCAAAGCCTGCCCATAGAGAGTGTGCAAGATTGCATGCCCAGTTCTATCAGCTGCTGCGCAAGTTCTTTGCACAACACCGTTTCCGTAATTTTTGGTCATACCTCCGAAAGGTCTTTGATAAATTTTTCCCTCTTCCGTTCTGCTAAATGGAACTCCGTACTTTTCCAGCTCCACCACTGCTTGCGGTGCTTCTTTGCATAAAAATTCAATAGCGTCTTGATCGCCTAACCAGTCAGCTCCTTTTACTGTGTCATACATATGCCAACGCCAGTCATCTTCACCCATGTTTCCTAGAGCCGCTGAAATACCACCTTGAGCCGCAGCTGTATGGCTTCTTGTAGGGAATACTTTAGATATGCAGGCCGTCTTTAGGCCAGCCTCTGAAAGACCAACGGCCGCTCGTAAACCGGAGCCACCAGCTCCAACAACGATAGCATCATATTCGTGATCGATAATTTTGTACTTGCTCATAATTTTAACTAAATTTAATCAAAACTAGAGATACAATAGTTATTAGCGGAAGGGTAGTCGCAAATACGGATATAATAAAATTCGCGACATTTTTGTATCGATTATTTTGTATATAATCCTCAAATATTTCTCCCATGCCAATTTTCATATGGGAAAAAACTAAAATTAAGAAAATAATAGAAACAATAAAATTAATATCGTTTTTAAAAAAAACCAAGACAGTTTGATAATCTTTTTGAACTAAGCCTACAAAAAATGACAAAAACCAAACAAGTAAAGGCAAAAGAATAACTGCTGTTATTCTTTGCAAAATCCATTTTGTAACAGCTATGTTTTTCATGAAATGATCCATAATGTTACTGTTAATAAAAAAGAGCTTATTAAAACTATAATACCAGATAAATTGGCGATTTTAATCTCATATCCATATCCCAAATCCCAAAATAAATGTCTTAGTCCATTTAATAAATGGTAACAAAATGACCAGGTAAAGCCGACCAAAATAAATTTACCTAAAAAACTCGATGAAAAAATTAAGAAATATTTGTAACAGTCTTCTCCCATATACAAAGAAATGATCCAAAAACAAATTAGAGAAATTCCGGCCGTATTAATAATCGATGTTAAGCGATGCGTAATAGACAATAAAGAAGACAGTTGCCACTTATAAACCTGCAAATGGGGCGACAAAGGTCTATTTTTTTTAAAATCATCCATTTTTAAATAAGATTCTTTTGTATTAAGGTTTCAGCAATTTGAACAGCATTTAGCGCTGCTCCTTTTAATAAGTTATCTGAAACAATCCAAAGATTTAAACAATTTTTCTCAGTTGTATCTATTCTGATTCTAGAAATATAAGTTTCAAATTTATCTTGAGCCTCAAGTGGCGTTATGTAACCACCATCTTTTCTCTCATCAATTACTTTGCATCCGCTTGCTGAAGAAAGTGCTGACCGAACTTGATCTAGTGAAAATGATTTTTCAAACTGAATATTAACAGATTCGCTATGAGAAATAAGAACTGGAACTCTGACGCAAGTAGCTGTTAATTCTATTTTGCTATCTAATATTTTTTTAGTTTCATTGACCATTTTTAATTCTTCTTTTGTGTATCCGTCATCTGCAAAAACATCGATGTGAGGAATGACATTGAAGGCAATTTGTTTAGTAAATTTTTTTGGTTGAATTGTTTCATTATTTAAAAACTGTTTCGTCTGCTGAATCAGCTCATCCATTGGCTCTTTACCCGCACCTGATACTGACTGATAAGTAGAAGTAACCACTCTCTTAATATTAAACAAGTCATGCAAAGGTTTTAGAGCAACTACTAGCTGAGCTGTAGAACAGTTAGGATTTGCAATGATATTTCTTTTTTTATAATTTTTTAAATCTTCCCAATTTACTTCTGGAACAATCAGCGGAATATCCGGATCCATTCTATAAAGACTCGAGTTATCAATAACAACCGTATGTTTGGCTGCTTTTTCTGCTAATGCTTTTGTGACTGTTGAGCCACAGCAAAAAAAAGTGATTGCCGCTTTTGAAAAATCAAAACTATCTAATTCCTCGATGATTATTTTTTTTTCTTTGAATTTAACTTCTTTTCCTGCGCTATTTTTAGAAGCTAGCAAATAAAGATTGTCTAAAGGAAAACTTCTTCTTTCTAAAACTTCTATTATTTTCCTGCCAACGTTTCCCGTTGCTCCGGCAATTGCTATATTAAGCTTCATTTTTGTAAGTCTAATTTTGCAACTATTGCATCACCCATTTCAGATGTAGAAACTTTCTTTTTATCTTTTTCCATAATATCCGCTGTTCTTAAACCATCTTTTAAAACTAGTTTAATTGCAGATTCTAACAAATCTGACTCTTTGTCAAAATCTAAAGAATATTTTAAAGCCATGGCAAAACTCAAAATCATAGCAATAGGATTGGCCAAGCCTTTTCCAGCTATATCTGGTGCTGAGCCGTGACACGGTTCATACATGGATCTAATTCTTCCATGCTTATCTTTTTCGCTTAAAGAAGCAGATGGTAACATTCCAAGAGATCCTGTTAGCATAGCAGCTTCATCCGATAGCATGTCGCCGAATAAGTTGTCTGTAACTATCACATCAAATTGTTTGGGGTTTCGAACCAATTGCATTGCACAGTTGTCTGCTAACATATGGCTTAATTCGATTTCTTTGTAAGCTGCATTTTCATCGTGGAATGCTTGGACTTCCTCTTTCCACAAAAGTCCCGCTTCCATCACGTTAGACTTGTCAGCTGATGTAACTTTTTTATTTCTTTTTAGTGCCAAATCAAAAGCTACCTTAGTAACTCTTTTAATTTCTTTAGAAGTATAGACATGGGTATTCACACCTCTTCTTTCGCCATTTTCCATTAGCTCAATTCCTCTCGGCTCTCCAAAGTAAATTCCTCCTGTTAGCTCTCTAACTATTAGAATATCCAAACCAGATATAATTTCAGACTTTAAAGAAGATGCGCTAACAAGCTCCTCAAAACATATTGCTGGTCTTAAATTGGCAAACAATCTCATTTCTTTTCTTAGGCGCAAAAGTGCTCTTTCTGGTTTTTTAGAAAACTCTAGATTGTCCCATTTGGGACCTCCCACCGCTCCTAAAAGAACCGCATCACTATCCATTGCTTTATATAAAACTTGGTCTGTTAATGGAGTTCCGCTCTCGTCGTATGAAGCTCCACCTGCCAATTCTTCTGAACATTCTATTTCTAATTTCTTATTTTCATTAAACCAATGAATAACCTTTTTTGCTTCGGTCATTATTTCAGGACCAATACCGTCTCCAGCTAGTAATAAAATATTTTTTTTAGCCATTTAAAAAAGCCAGGGTGTTTTGTTTTTTTGATTAGAAATAAATTTAGTAATATTTTCAGATTTTTTTAATGTAATTCCAATGTCATCGAGGCCGTTTATTAAACATTCTTTTTGAAAAGGATCCACATCAAACTCTATGGGCTGATTGTCTCCTTTGGTAATTTTTTGCTGATCTAAGTTAACTTCAATTTCTTTCTTGTTTTTAGAAAAATCTGCAAGTTCTTTTATTTTTTCTTCTGGCAAAACAATAGCTAAGATCCCATTTTTAGAACAGTTATTGTAAAATATATCAGCAAAACTAGGTGCTATGATAACTCTAAAGCCAAAATCTAATAGTGCCCATGGCGCATGCTCTCTTGAAGATCCACACCCAAAATTTTTTTCTCCTATTAAAATTGTTGATTTATTGTAAGGCTCTTGATTAAGAGTGAAACTTTCTATTGGCTTTCCAGAATCGTCATATCTCATTTCAAAAAATAAACTTTCACCCAATCCTGTTCTCTTAATAGTTTTTAAAAACTGTTTTGGTATCATCATATCTGTGTCCACGTTCACTATGGGCAGATAAGCTGGAATGCTTTTGGTTGTGTTAAACTTTTCCATTATAAGAATTTTCTCACGTCTGTTAATTTTCCTTCAATTCCTGCTGCTGCAGCCATTGCGGGACTAAGCAAATGAGTTCTGCCTCCTCTTCCCTGTCTTCCTTCAAAGTTTCTATTGGAAGTTGATGCACATCTCTCACCTGGCAATAATTGATCCGGATTCATACCTAGGCACATTGAACAACCTGCCTCTCTCCATTCTAATCCTGCATCAGTAAAAATTTTATCTAAACCCTCTTCTTCTGCTTGTTTTTTAACCAAGCCAGATCCCGGAACAACAAATCCTGTAACATGAGCTGCTATTTTTCTACCTTTTAATATGGCAGCTGCTGCTCTTAGATCCTGAATTCTTCCGTTAGTACAAGATCCTATAAAAACTTTATCTATCACAACTGTTTCTAATTTTTTATTTGATTCTAGCCCCATATATTCAAGAGACCTAACAACTGAATTTTTTTTATCAGGATCGGTAAAATCATCTGGGTGAGGAATGGTACCGGTAATTGGCAAAACATCTTCTGGACTAGTTCCCCAAGTAACAGAAGGTGCTATTTCCTCTCCCTTTAGCACTATAGTTTCATCATATTTTGCATCTTTGTCTGAATGCAAACTTAACCAGAATGCTTCTGCTTTTCCCCAATCGTCTCCTTTGGGAGCCAAAGGTTTATTTCTCATAAACTCTATAGTTTTTTCATCTGGTTGAATAATTCCCGCTCTTGCTCCAGCCTCAATAGACATATTGCAAACAGTCATTCTTTCTTCCATCGATAAATTTTTAATTACCTCGCCGCAATATTCTATAACGTAACCAGTTCCTCCGGCCGTTCCTATTTTTCCAATAATAGTAAGAATAATATCTTTAGCAGTCACACCAAGTGAAAGCTTACCTTGAATTTCAATTTTCATATTTTTGGCTTTTCTTTGGATTAAAGTTTGGGTAGCCAAAACATGTTCTACTTCTGAAGTTCCAATACCAAAAGCCAAAGCACCGAACGCTCCGTGAGTTGCTGTATGACTATCTCCACATACAATTGTCATTCCGGGCTGGGTCAAACCTTGCTCTGGTCCAATTACATGAACAATTCCTTGTCTAATATCATTTAAGCCAAAAAAATTTATATCAAAATCTTTACAGTTTTTTTGCAAAGTTTCATATTGCAAAGCCGAATCTTTATTTTCAATTGGCTTACTTCTATCTGTTGTGGGAACATTGTGATCAGCTACAGCAAGTGTAAATTCTGGAAATTTTACTTTTCTTCCATTCATTCGCAACCCTTCGAATGCTTGTGGACTTGTTACTTCATGAACGAGATGTCTATCAATAAAAAGAAGGCATGTTCCATCTTCTTGCTTATCAATTAAGTGGCTTTCAAATAGTTTGTCGTACAGAGTTTGGGACATTACAAATTACTTCTTTGTATCTTCACTAACAGCCACTTTTTCAGCGGCTCCTTTTTTGGCTACAACTTTTTTTGCTGTAACGTCTGAACCAATTTTCTTTTTAATCTTTTCATTAATTCTAGCTGATTTTCCTTTTCTATCTCTCAGGTAGTAAAGTTTAGCTCTTCTGACCTTTCCTGATCGCATTAATTCTACAGACTCTACATTTGGGCTGTAAAGTTGGAATACTCTTTCCACACCCTCACCAAAAGAAATTTTTCTAACTGTAAATGCGGAATTAATTCCTCTATTTTTTTTTGCAATACACACTCCTTCGTATGCTTGAATTCTTTGTTTTTTTCCCTCGATTATTCGGACGTTAACTTTAACCGTGTCCCCAGGATTAAAATCTGTGATTGTCTTGTTTTCAGTTAATTTTTTAATCTGCTCTTTGTTGATATCTTCAATATTTTTCATGACTAAATTCATTCTAATTTTTGTTTTTGTTATACCTCTGCCACATATCTGGTCTTAGGCGCTGTGTTATACCCCTGGACTGTTCTAAACGCCAGTGCTTTATTTCCGCGTGGTTTCCCGATAATAGAACGTCTGGCACCTTTTTGCCGTCCCATTCTCTTGGTTGAGTATATTGAGGATATTCCAGTAAGTGGTTATTAAAACTTTCCTCTTCTAAAGATCCTTCTGCCCCTACAACACCGGGCAAAAGCCTTAGGATACTATCTAGCAAAACCATTGCTGCCGTCTCACCTCCTGACAAAACATAGTCGCCAATACTTATTTCTTCTATGTTGTTTTTTTCTATTACTCTTTGATCGACACCTTCAAAATGACCACACAAAATATTTAATCCACCCTGTAAAGAAAAATTTTTAACAGTCTCCTGGGTTAGTGCCTTTCCTCGAGGAGAAAGATAAATAGTAGAGTTTTTATTTTGGTTATTTTTTAAACAGTGGTCGACTACATCTGCGCGCATCAACATTCCTCTACCTCCGCCGAAAGGTTTGTCATCAACGGAGCCGTGTTTATCAAGCGCATAGTCTCTGATATTTACAACGTTCAGTTCCCAAATGTTTTTCTCTCTTGCTCTCTTGTACATTCCAACATCAAGCAAACCAGGAAAAAAATCTGGGTACAAAGTAAATATTTTAGCAGACCACATTACAGTTTTTATTTCTGCTCCTCGTCTTTTTTAGCCTCTTCAACTGGAGCTGCTTCTACTGCTGGAGCTTCTACTGCTGGAGCTTCTACTGCTGGAGCTGGAGCTGGAGCTGCTGCTGCGGCTTCTGCGGCTTTTTTAGCTTCCTCGATTTTTTTTAGTTTTTCCTGAGCTTTCTTTTTAGGTAATGCTTTGATTGGGTTATTTCTTTGTTTTGGCATAGGAATAACATTTGCTTCTCCTAAAAATCTTGCAATTCTTTCTGAAGGTTGAGCACCTTGGCTTAACCAATACTTTATTCTTTCAAGATCAAGGCTTAGTCTTTCAGTCTTGTCTTTTGGCAATAAAGGATTGAAGAATCCAACTTTCTCAATAAACTTTCCATCTCTTGGTCTGCGAGAATCGGCTACCACTATTTTATAGAAGGGTCTTTTTTTAGCACCCCCTCTAGACATTCTTATTTTTAACATTTTTACCTTTCTATTTTAAGTTATTAAAAAACTCTGGTGAAATATTATTCATTCCATCAAGAGCGCCTCTACCGCCTTTTGACATTCTTTTCATCATAGTTGTCATCATTTTATGCTGCTTTAGAAGCTTGTTTACCATTGAAATGTCCGTTCCGGATCCATTTGCAATTCTTTTTTTCCGAGAGCCATCAATCACTTTTGGATTGTCTCTTTCTTTTTTAGTCATTGACAAAATAATTGCCTCTTGTTTTCCAAGCAAAGTTTCGTCAAGATTAGATTCATCAATTTGTTTTTTAATTTTAGAAATACCTGGCAACATGCTGAGCACACCGCTCATGCCACCTGCTTTTTTCATTTGTCTAATTTGTTTTAAATAATCATTAAAAGTAAAGCTTCCTTTTTTAAAATTTTCTTCTAATTCATCAATTTTTTCTTGGTCTAAATCTTCGGATACTTTTTCAACAAGAGAAACTATGTCTCCCATTCCTAAAATTCTATTAGCAATTCTGTCTGGGTGAAACACCTCTATTTCATTAATACCCTCACCAGTTCCTAAAAATTTTATTGGGCAGCCCGTGACTGCCTTCATGCTTAATGCAGCTCCACCTTTTCCGTCTCCGTCTATACGAGTAAGTATAATTGAACTTAGGGAAACTGTTTTTTTGAATTCGGTCGCAATATTGACAGCATCTTGTCCTGTTAAAGAATCTGCCACAAGAATAATTTCTGTTGGCTGAATGTCATTTTCTAATTGCTTTAACTCCATCATCATTTGCTGATCGATTTGAGTTCTTCCTGCAGTATCAAAAATAATAATATCCTCTCCTGATAAGGAGGAGGCATTAATAGCTCTCTTGGCAATCTCCAAGGGAAATTGGCCTTCCATAATGGGCAAAGTTTTGATCGAGTTGCTTTGACCAAGAATCTCTAATTGTTTCTGGGCAGCTGGTCTATAAACATCCAAACTTACCAACATGCTTTTTTTAGAATTATGCTTCTCTAAATATTTAGCTAATTTTGCGGCTGTAGTTGTTTTTCCAGAGCCTTGCAACCCTACTACTAAAATTTTAACAGGAGGCACTGCATTTAAATTGATCTCTTTTTTCTCACTTCCCAATATACTGACCAATTCGTCAAAAACTATTTTGACGATCATCTGTCCTGGGGTAACTGATTTTAAAACTTCCTGACCAATTATTTTCGGTTTAACATTATTTATAAAATCTTTGGCTACAGAAAGGGAAACGTCAGACTCCAACAAGGCTTGCCTGATTTTCCTCAGTCCTTCATCTGCCTGATTTTCGTCTAATCGAGTAATTCGATTAAAAAAAGAAAAAGCACTCTCAATTTTATCCGTTAAACTTTCAAACATATTTTTTCCTTCTTCCAGCAACAATTTCACTAGTGGGCGAATTCTCGCTGACTAGTGTTGATCTCCTCCTAAGAGGACACCACAAAATTGTAGTAATTTGTGGAAGTGGACAGAAGCTATATAGTAACAATTTAAAAGTCAAGGAAACTGGGGTAATACTAAAAGCTATGAATATTAAAGGTTATAAAATGGATGGATTAGGGAATGATTTTTTGATCATTGATCAAAGGTCCAATCCGACCCGCCTAACTGCTGAACAGATTAAAAAACTAGCTAATAGAAATAGCGTCGGGTTTGACCAGCTCATTTACATAGAGGAGGGTAAAAATTCTATTCCTAATATTTTATTTTACAATTCAGATGGGGGGGAGTCTGCTGCCTGTGGGAATGGGAGTAGATGTGTTGCTCATTTATTAATGAATGAACAAAAAGTAAAATCAATATCTATTCATACCAAAAGTGGGATTCTAAAATCTTTAGACAATGGAAACAAAAATATTACCATTGATATGGGTGAGCCTATTTTTGAATGGAATAAAATTCCTCTCTCTAAAGATATGGACTGCTCCAGCATCGAAATAAATATCAAAAATCAAGGAAGTTTTAATGGCTACTCTCTTAGCGTGGGCAATCCACACATTATATTTTTTCAAGAAATGGAAAGTACAAAACTTAAAATAGTTGGCCCTGCTATAGAGCATCATAATTATTTTCCTGAGCGATGTAATGTTACATTCGCCAAGGTGTTGGACAAAGAAAATATAAGAATAAAAGTATGGGAGCGTGGCGCAGGATTGACAAAAGCTTGCGGCACTGGTGCCTGTGCAACAGCTATTGCTTCAAATAAAAAAGGTTTAACAAATAGGCTGGTACATATTCATTTTGATAGTGGCAAACTAACAATCGATTGGAAATCAGATAACCGAATTTATATGACAGGTCCTGTATCTGAAATTCAAGAAGTAAATATTGAAATTTAAATAGATGGGTTTTTTTAAAAATTTAAAAGAAGGTTTGTTTAAATCTTCTAAGAATATAACCGAAGGCCTTTCTGATATTTTTATTAAAACTAAGGCTAATGATATATTGCTCCATGAAATTGAAGAGTTTATGATTAGGGCTGATTTTGGCGTAAGCGTTTCACAAAAATTTAAATCTTTACTCGCAAGTCAAAAGTTTTCGGAAGATGAACTCAAAAAAGAAAACTTTTATAAAATATTTTCTGAAGAAATTTCTAAAATTTTGAAACCATTAGAAAAAAATATTCTTAGTAATGATGCGGGATTAAAAACAATTATTGTATGCGGTGTGAATGGGACTGGAAAAACAACAACAATCGGAAAACTTTGCAAGCTATTCAAAGAAAAGAATAAAAAAATAGTTGTTGGGGCCGCTGATACCTTTCGGGCTGCAGCCATCGACCAATTAAAAATTTGGTGTGATAAAAACGGTACGGATATGATTCAGTCTGAAGTGGGGTCTGACCCTGCGTCCGTTGCTTTTAAAACTTTAGAATATGCAAAAAATAATAGCAAAGATTTGTGCATCATTGATACTGCGGGCAGGCTTCATAATAAAAAAAATTTAATGGAAGAGTTTGCAAAAATTGTAAGGGTGTTAAAAAAAATTGACCCTGAAGCACCACAAGAAACATGGATTGTTTTGGATGCAACCACTGGGCAAAATGCAATCACCCAGATAGAAGAATTTAAAAAAATTACAGATATTACTGGAATTATTATGACAAAATTAGATGGTACTGCAAAAGGTGGGGTTCTGGTTGCAATCGCTGATCAATTTAAAATTCCTATCGTTGCTATTGGCGTCGGTGAAAAGGAAGATGACCTAAATCAATTTAATGCTGATGAATATGCCAGGGCATTAATTCATTAAATTTATTTTGAATATTTTCTTCGATTGGCTAAAAAAATACCGAGCAAAACAAGGATAGCTCCATAAAGATGGAATATTTTTAAAGCTTCATTAAATAAAATCATTCCATAAATTGCACCATAAATAGGCATAAAATAAACCGTTAAGCTAGCAAGAGACGCGCCAATCAGTTGCTGAAGCTTTGTGTACATTGTAAAGGCCAACACCCCTGGAAATACAGATGCTAAAATAACAAAAATTACAAAATCATCGTTAAAGATGGTTTGCATAAAGTAAGAATTTTCTATCATGTAAAAGGGAAATAAAATAACTGCACCAAAAAAGCTCATAATTGTAAATCGAGCAAATATTGAAAATTTACTTTTCCAATTTACCAAATAAATTGAAAAAAAGGCCCAGCTAATAGCTGCAGCCAGAATCCACAAATCACCTAAGGTAAAATTTAGATTAAATAAGTTTGATAAAGATCCCTTAAAAATTACAAATGCCACCCCAAAGAAGCTTGTAAAAATTCCAATGTACTGGATTGGACTAAGCTTTTCATGAAATAAAAAAGAGGCAAACATAACAATGGCAATAGGTGCTAAAGCATAAATAATCCCCATATTAGTAACTGTTGTAGTGAGTCCAGAAATATAGGGAAAAGCTCCACAAATTACAAAGCCGGTAAAACTAAGAAATAGTAGTCTTGGAAGCTCTTGTAGTAAATATTTCTTATTTTTATTTATTTCCTTAAATACAAAAGGAGCAATAATTAAAAAAACAAAAAACCACCTCCAAAAAGCAAGCGAAACGGGTGGGATATTACCCAACGCTCCTTTAGCAATAGCGATATTGCTAGTCATAAAAACTGGCTGAATAAATAGCAGTAAGAAATGAAAAAACTTATCTGAAGAATTAGTCAAAAAATTAAAGAGAGGTTATGCTATTTTTTCTTTTTTTTCTTAGTGTCCGCTGTTAAGCACTCATACACTTCCACGCCCATCATATAAAATGTTCCCAGCATAATAATGTAGACTGGCAGAACATCCAGAAAGGTAATCATATTAGACTTATTGAGAGTTATGGTAATTCCTCCGAAGAAGGCCATTGCAAAAAGAGTTCCTACAACTGCATTTATTTTATTCATCATTATTTTTTCCCCTTTTTAAAATTTTTCATTAGCCAATTGGCAGTCCTCATTAATCTAGGGTCATCGAATTTCTCCCCTACAATTTGAACTCCTAAAGGAAGATTATTAGATCCTTGCAATAATGGCAATGAAATTGATGGCATTCCCAAATAAGTCCAAACAGTTGAAAACTCTGGGCTACCTGTATATTCAAGTCCTTTGGGAGCCACACCTGTTGATGCTGGTGTTAGTATTGCATGATAATCATGAAACACTTCTTGGAATTGCTCATAGAAATGATCTCTGCTTTCACAAGCCTCTGCATAATCTCTGGCATTGTATTTGTTTCCTCTTTCAATGGCCTCTACTAATTTTTTTCCCAATTTTGCTTTTCTTCTTTGGTAAAAATGAGAAAAAGTATACGCCATATCTGATTCATGAATAATTTGATGATATTCAAAAATCTTGTCAAAAGTTGAGGGCGCATCAATGACTGTAACATTGGATCCAAGTTTCTTAATAAACGCTTCAAAACTTTTAGCTGATTCTTTATCTAGATTCTTCCATTTAGTAGTTTTGAAAAAAACAAACTGAGGATCAAAAGCTGGTTTTGATTTCACAATGTTCATGATGTCAGAAACTGAATATGAAACAGTGGATTTGTCTTGTGGGTCTTTTTTGATTATTTCTTTTGTTACAAAAGCAAGGTCTTCAATGCTTCGAGAGAAAACACCGACATGATCTAGAATGTTTGATTGTTTCATTACCCCGTGTCTACTAATCAGGCCATAAGTGGGTTTGTAACCAATTACTCCACAATAAGATGCTGGTCGAATAACAGAACCATTCGTCTGTGAACCTATGGCTACTGGAGCCATAAATGAAGCAACTGCTGCTGCAGAACCGCTAGAAGAGCCACCAGGTGTTCTTGTGTGATCGTGGGGATTGGTTGTTTTTCCCGCATCAAAGTATGCAAACTCTGTAGTAACAGTTTTCCCCATTACTAAAGCACCGGAACTCCTCAATAAACTAACTACTTCGCAATCACTCTTTGAACGAACCCCTTCTCTTAAAGCTGTTCCGCATTCTGTTGGTAAGTCGTTTGTGCCAAAAATATCTTTGATTGCTATGGGTATTCCGTGCAAGGGTCCTATGGGCTTTCCTGTTATTCGGTAATCGTCGGATGCTTTTGCAGAGGCAAGTAAAAGCTCTTTGTCAAAATTTGCCCAGGCTTGAACTTTGCCATCGACTTCTTCAATTCTTTGAATGTAACTTTGAACTAGCTCTTCTGATGATATTTTTCCCTCATGAATAAGCTTACTAAGTTCTACTACACTTAAAAAACAAAGCTCAGACATCTAGGTTTATGCTGGTCCAAATAACTTGTCTGGCAACCACAGTGCAAGTCCTGGAAAATTATACAGAATAATCATAGCAAAAACTACGATTGCTAAGAATGGCATAATACCCTTGAAAATATCCATAAGCTCAACGTTTCTACTTTGCACTCCTTTTAGATAATAGGCCGACATAGCCATGGGTGGAGTTAAGAAAGAAGTTTGTAAGTTTAAAGCAATCAACATTGCGAAGAAATATGGATTAACCCCAAATTTTTCTAGTAGTGGCAAGAAAATAGGGACGAAAATAATTAAAATTTCTGTCCACTCTAAAGGCCATCCCAATAAGAAAATAATGATCTGAGTGATGACTAAAAACTGCCAAGGCTCTAAATTTAAACCCATAAAGAATTGTTCAAAAACGTGATGTCCTCCCAAAAGAGAAAATACAGAAGCAAATGTCCAAGAACCAACGAACAACCACATAATCATAGCTGAAGTTTTTGCTGTTAAAAAAACGGATTCTTTAAAAGATTTCCATTTTAAAGTTTTGTAAAACCACGCCATAATTATAGCTCCAAAAGCTCCAACACCTGCAGCTTCTGCTGGAGTTGCAAACCCTCCTAGGATACTTCCCAGAACCAACATAATTAAAACGAATAGTGGAACAAAAGAATAAAAAACCTGTTTTAAAATTTCTGCTCTTGGAGGAATTTCATCCAAGCGTGGCTTGGGTGCAATTTCTGGCTTTAAGATTGCAAAGATAATTGCATAAGCAATATAAAGTCCTGCCAATAATAATCCCGGTAACATTGCTGCCGCAAATAATCTTAGTGGTGATAATTGAGCAATCACGGCATAAACAATTAACATAATGCTTGGAGGAATTAAGATTCCAAGGCAACCACCCGCACAAATAATTCCTGATGCAAACTTCTTATCATAACCAGCTTTGATCATTGCTGGCCACGCTAACAAGCCCATTAAAGTCACAACTGCACCAATAATTCCTGTTGCTGTAGAAAAAATAGTACAAGTAATTAAAGCAGCTACTGCCATAGAAGCTGGCAATCTGTGTGACGCTAAACGAATAGCAAAAAATAATTTGGCAACAATTCCAGCTCTTTCTACTAGGTATCCCATAAACAGGAACAGCGGGACGGCAGTCAAAACGTTATTGTCCATAACAGAATAGGTATTTTGAACAACAAGGTCGAAAATTCTATTATCAAAAACACTAACTAACTTAGTGGCGTCGAAGTAAGCGTAATATCCAAAACCAACTCCCATTGCCAACAAAGTAAATGCAATTGGAAAACCCAATAAAACTAAAAACAGGAAAATTCCCATCATGAACAAAGCTACTTGTGGATCTGTTAGGCCAAACATTATCTTCTTCCTTTCTTAATCTTTTTTTTAATTTTTTTAATCTTTGGCTTGTCTTGGCCAATATCAACCAAGATTCCTTTAGAATTTTTTCTCATCAAGATTTTTTCTGTCTCTTCAGCAGCAACTGTTCTTTCTGGCCACTTTCCAGTTCGAAGTGCAATAATCGCTCTAAACACCTCACTGATACCAGCAATGATTAATAAAAAACCAGCAGCAGGTATTAAGCTTTTAATCATATAAATTTGAATTTGAGCTGGGCTATTCCAGCTCGTTTCTCCTTGCATCCATGAATTCCCTGCATATTCAATTCCAGCAAATGCAAGAGCACAAATTCCAGGAAAAAAGAATAAGAAGTATAAAACAATATCGATTGAAGCTTGTGTCTTGATCGGAAACAATCGGTAGATTACATCTCCTCTAACATGCGCAGCATTACATAAGGTGTAAGCCCCGGACATAATAAAAAGAGCTCCATACATCTGCAAACTAAAATCAAATGCCCACAAAGTAGGCATATTCAAAGCGTATGCCATGGTCACTTCATAAATTGTTGAAAAACATAAAATAACAATTGCCCAAGCAAAACCTTTTCCAACCCAAATACTTAGGCTGTCAGAAAATTCTATATATTTGTTTAAAAACCTCACGAAAGTCCTTTTATTTTAAAAATTAACAAAAGCTATAAAAAAAAAGGGGGTGAAATTTCACCCCCTTTAAATTTAAAGCAGTATTATAGTTTAACTTTTTCTACTTTACCGAAAGTTCTTTCATAAGCCAGTTTGTAATTAGGCTGGTTCATGAATAGATACTTCATAACACCTTTAGCATACGCTTGTTGAGATAAAATAATCTCATTAAACAACGCATCTTTTCTAAAGTCCTTCATAACTGAATCCCATGCTGCTAATTGAGCATCTAGGATAACGTCAGAAGTTTGGTACACATTAACTTTGGATTCGTTCATTAACTTTCCAAGGTCGGTTGTGTATCTAACTAGAGCTTTATAGTAGTTATCAGTATTAGCAGCTTCTGCTGAATACTTGATAAGCGCTTGGTGTGCCGGTGATAAACTTTTCAGTTTAGCCGTGTTGAACTGCATCTCGAACATCTCTTGAGATTGATGAAAACTTCCTAAGTGATAATGCTTAGAAACGTCTTGCATACCAAAGTCTCTGTCTGATGTAGGATTGTTGAACTCAGCAGCATCAATCAAACCAGTTTTCATAGCCGGTTGAATTTCACCACCTGGTAATTGTCTAACAACCATTCCCATTTTCTGAAGAACGTTTGTAGCAAGTCCAACTGTTCTATACTTCATACCTTTAACATCAGACACTTTAGTTACGTTCTTTTTGAACCAACCGAAAGGCTGTGCAGGCATAGGCATACAGAAGTAACCTGTTACGTTAAGACCAATTTTTTTAAGTGTCTTTTCGTACAATGCTCTTCCTCCGCCGTACTCGATCCATCCCATTAACTCTTGAGATGAGAATCCGTATGAAGGACCCGTTCCGAATAGAGACGCAGCTACGTTTTTACCGTACCAATATGCTGACACTGAGTGAGAAGCATCTACTACTCCTTTACTCACACCGTCTGCGATCTCGGCAGTTTTTAAAATTGCTCCAACTGGCAATAATTCAATTTTCAAACTTCCGCCCGACATTGTGTTTACTCTATGCACATAGTCAGCGGCCATTTCAAAAAAGATATTTTTTCCTGCAGGCCAAGCGGCTTGCATTTTCAACGTCACCGTTTTACCGTGTGCAGCTGAGAAAGCACCAACGTTAGGCATTGCTACAGTAGCTACTGCTGCTGCACCTGTTACCGCTGCTGCTTTAAAAAATTTACGTCTTGATGCAGACGTAATTGTTTTTTTCGACATGTTTATTTTCTCCCATGTTAGTTTAGTTAAATTTAACTTTGATGAGTTAATCAAAAAACAATATGCGTGTCTTCTAAAATATTAATCAAAAATTGAAATAAAAAGCTTGATTTGTTGATATTCCACACAGCTAATACAACTTGAGATTGTGAACTAATTAACTTGGTCTTTTGGATTTTTGTTGGAAAAAAAATCTTGAAGATTATCAATGGCTCTGTCACCCATGTCTATTCTTGTTCTCTTGGTTGCGCTTCCTAAATGCGGCAATAAAAAAAGATTATCCAATTTTAAATACTCTTCATTAATTTTAGGTTCTCCGTTGTATACATCCAAACCTAAAGCGAAAACCTTTCCGCTCTTCATAGCCTTGATCATCGCGTCATCATTAATCACATCACCTCTTGCAGCGTTTGCTATTACAACTTCGTCTGGCAAAAAATTGATGGTCTCTTCATTTAGTAAATTAACAGTCTCCGAGGTTGCCGGACAATTAATGGATAAAAATTCACTTTGAGCAAAAAGAGATTTTACATTTTCGTGATAAGTTGCTCCATTTTCCAGTTCTGAGGATAATCTGCTTCGATTATGATAATGAATTTCCATTCCAAATCCTTTTGCTCGTTGAGCTACTGCCCTGCCAATTCTGCCCATTCCAAGAATTCCTAATTTTCGGTTGGACATTTGCTTACCGAGTAAAAGACTGGTGGACCAAACCCAATTTTGATTCTCAGCGGCTTTTCTTCCTTCGTAAGCTCTTCTTGATGCTCCCAGCAAAAGCAAAATGGAAACATCCGCTGTTGAATCGGTTAATACTTCGGGAGTATTGGTTACTACAATTCCTTTAGCTCTAGCTGCATCTATATCGACATTGTTATAGCCCACCGCATAATTTGCTATAATTTTTACACTTGGTGAAAGTTTGTTGATAATTTCTTTATCAAACTTATTTCCTCCGACACAGAGAATGCCGTCACAGTCTTTGGATAAATCAATTACTTGCTCTGAGGACAAAACTTTATCCTCCTTATTTAGCTTTGCTTCAAATGTATTAACAACTCTTGTCTCGTTATCTTGTAATAAATTTCTAGTAACTAATATTTTTTTCATGAGTGATTTATTTCTTTTGGTTTGTTACCACCTGTAAACCAATCTAACAACTCTATCGTGTGCACAATTGGAATGGATGTTCCTGATGCAATTTGAGTTATGCATCCAATGTTACCGGCTGCAATAAAGTCTGGCTTTATTTTGTTGATATTGGTTACTTTTCTATCCAGTAGCTCTTTAGCCATCTCTCCCTGCAATAAGTTATATGTACCGGCAGATCCGCAGCACAAATGACCGTCTGGTATTTCTAGAATCTCGTGTCCACTTTGCTTCAGTAGATCTATTGGTTGTTGATGAACTTTTTGACCGTGCTGCATAGAGCATGCAGAATGGTAGGCTATTTTATGCGACTGTTTCTCTCCTACAAAATTTAATTTAATATTTTTTCCCAAATATTCCGTGATGTCTTTGGACATCTCTGAAATTACTTTTGCTTTTTTACTAAGTTCTTTGTCTGGCTGGTTTGCAAAAATAAACCCGTAATCTTTAAGGGTGGTTCCACATCCGGATGTATTAACCAAGATCGCGTCTATTAGTTTTTTTTGGCAAATATCGTACCAGGCATTAATATTTTTTATAAAAGATTGCTTGGCCAATTCTTCTTTTCCTAAATGATGGTTTAATGAACCACAGCAACCCGCTTCTTTTGCAACATATACTTCCACCCCATGTCGATTTAAAATATTTATTGTTGATTCATTGATCTGCGGTGAGATTACTTTTTGCACGCAACCAGTTAGCAAAATAACCCTGGCAACCACTTTGTTTTTTGGCTTATATACATTTTTATTTTTTAATACTGACTTTGGAAAGCTAGTTGGCATCAAAGCGATCATGTCTTTAATTTTTCCAGGCATTAAAAAAGAAAGGGGCTTTACAATTCTTGTTATCCACCCAAGAAATAAAAAAACATTGGCTCTTGGCAAAACATAAGAAAGAACATTTCTAATAAGCCTATCAAAAAAAGATCTTTTAAAATTTCTTTCAATATAATTTCTTCCGTGGTCTATGATATGCATATAATTTACTCCTGAAGGACAGGTGGTCATGCACGCATAACAGGATAAGCACCTGTCTATATGTTTCACCACTTTCTCAGTTGGAGCTTTATTATTTTCGATCATGTCTTTGATAAGATAAATCCGACCTCTTGGACCATCCAGCTCATCACCCAACACTTGAAAAGTTGGGCATGTAGCGTTGCACATTCCACAATGCACACATTTTCTCAAAATCCCCTCGGTATTTTTTATCTCCGGGTCTTCTAATTGTTTTTTAGTAAAATTAGTTTGCATTAGATACCTGCATATATTTTTCCTGGATTTAAAATACCTTTTGGATCAAAGCTGTGTTTAATTTTGGATGTTAATATTTTGACATTTGCGTCTGAACTAGAGATGAAGAAACCAGTCCTTCTAAAAGTCGCATTAGCCTTAATAATTGTAATGTGACCGCCTTTTTCTTTGCAGAATTTCTTAATTTTTTCTAAAATTAAATAAGATGGATCTGAATCTCCAATTTCAAGAAAAACCAATCCTCCGGCCCACTCCACGAAATATCTATTGTTAATTTCTAGCATTTCTTCTTCGCAAAACTGATTTATAAAACTATTAGTTTCTGTTGGTGGCAATGAAATCTTTGCGATTAAGTTTTGAGAATTATTAAAACATTCAAGGTTAGCTGTCATTTTCCAAAATAAATCAGATTGATAAATTTCTAGAGTTGTTTTTTCTTTTACCTCTGGAAAAATTTTATTGAGACTCTCAATTCTTTCCTGGACTGATTTTTTGGTTCCCTCCACTCGCAATGCTGTCACTGATTTTGAATTGTCTACATCATTTAAACGAAGAAAATTTATGCTATTTTTGGAATAGTAGCATGCACCAGATATCTCCAGAGAAGTTTTCATTGCTTTGAAAAAAGCTTCCAGAGCTTTTTGCGGACTAAGACCGTACAAAATAAAAGTTTCTCCATATTCTGGCTGTGGAACTACTTTTAGAATTAGCTCTGTCAAAACAGAAAGTGTTCCATAAGAACCTGCCAATAATTTACTTAGATCATAACCTGTAACATTTTTGACCACTGTGCCCCCGGACTTAATACACTCTCCTTTTCCATTGACCGCTGTAAATCCTAATAGATGATCTCTTAGTGCTCCAGATTTAAATCTTCTTGGTCCTGATAAGTTGCAAGATACGACACCACCTACAGATCCATAATTTGATTTCCCGCTATACAAGTAGCCCAGATCAACCGGCTCAAATCCAAGAGTTTGGTTTTTTGTTTTTAGAAGTTCTAAAATATCAATCAAGGGTGTCCCTGCTTTAACTTTGATATAAAGTTCCTCCGGGAGGTATTCTATGATTCCGCTATTTTTTCTTAGGTCTAGTGTTTGCGAACATTGAATACTACGGCCAATAGGTTTTGAATTGAGAGTGGTAATTTCTATAGGTTTATTCAATTCATAAGAATCATAAATAAATTGAGAGATTTCTTCCTGATTATTTGGACAGTAAGTCTCGGACATTAAAATCTTGGCAAGTTTGGAAATTTTGTTCTTCCTTTATGAACATGAACTCTGCCTTCTTCAGCACATCTATGTAAAATTGGAAAAACTTTTCCTGGATTCAAAAGACTTTTCTCATCAAAAGCTTTTTTAAGGTTCAATTGTTGTTGAATATCGTCATTATTAAACATCTCACACATCAAATCTCGCTTCTCTATTCCAACTCCATGCTCACCCGTAAGAACGCCTCCGACCTTAACGCAATACTTTAAAATATCTGCACCAAAAGATTCTGCTTTTTTTAATTCTTTTGCATTATTTGAATCGAACATAATTAAAGGATGCAAATTACCATCTCCTGCGTGGAAACAGTTTGCTACGGCTAGACCATATTTTTGAGATAAGCGCGCTATTTCGTTTAGGACGTTTCCTAATTTTTTTCTTGGTATCGATCCATCCATACAAATATAGTCTGGAGAAATAACACCTAAAGCGGTAAAGGCTGCTTTTCTTCCTTTCCAAAAACGAAGTCTTTCTTCATCGCTTTCGCTTGCTCTATTATAAGAAGCATTGTTTTTTTTTGCTATCTCCAAAACTCTGCCTATCAAAGTTCCCACTTCTGATTCCGTTCCATCCAGTTCAACAATTAATAATATTTCAACATCTCTTGGGTATCCCGCTTTTGCAAAATTGTCGGTTGCGATAATTAAGGGTTTATCCATAATCTCCATGCCAGCAGGAATAATTCCAGCACTTATGATATCTGCTACGCAATTTCCGGCATCATCATTTGTATTAAAACCTATTAATACTGCTCGGACAGACTGTGGTTTTTTTAAAATTTTAACAGTTATTTCAGTAATCACGCCTAGCAGCCCTTCGGAGCCAGTAACAATTCCTAATAAGTCATAGCCTTCTGAATCTAAATTTTTTCCTCCTAAACGAATAATTGTTCCGTCAATTAAAACCATCTCGACTCCAAGAACATTATTTGTCGTGACACCGTATTTTAAGGAGTGAACTCCTCCAGCATTGGTTGATATATTTCCTCCTATGGAACATGCTAATTGACTAGATGGATCTGGGGCATAATAAAAACCCTCGTGCTGAACTGCTCCGGTAATTGCTAAGTTGGTAACACCTGGCTGAGTAACCACACATCGGTTCTCAAAATCTATTTCTAAAATTTTATTAAATTTTCCCAAGCCAACGAGTACCGAATCTTTCAATGGAAGTGCTGCTCCGGACAAACCTGTTCCGGCGCCCCTAGGTACAACCTTGATATTATGATCGTAGCAATACTTTAAAACCTTGCTCACCTCTTCCGTTGTTTCTGGCAACACAACCACTATGGGTCTTTGTCGATGTATACTTAAACCATCCGTTTCGTAGGCAGCTTTTTCCTCTTCTTCCGAAAGAACGTTTTTTGAAATTTTTTTTAAATCGCTAATAATAGTTTCGGACTTATCTAGAGTCACCTGATCTGGTGCTGGCATAATTAAAGACATGCTCTAAAACTATAATAAATTTAATACTTTTTACAGCTAATTAAGTATTTAGTTTGGACAAACTAAAGAATTTTTTTAATTTTTTCTAATGCTTTCTCGATATTTTCATAAGAATTTGCAAAACTAAAACGCACAAAATCATTAGCTGATTTTCCAAAACTAGTTCCTGGAACAATTGCAACACCAGCTTCATACAAACACTTCTCGGCGAACTGTGATCCGTTTAAACCGGTTCCACTTATATTGGGGAAAACGTAAAAAGCTCCTCCTGGATTATTGCATGTAATGCCATCAATAGAATTCAAGCCATCGACAATTAATTTTCTTCTCTTGTCAAACTTCTCCATCATGTCGTCTAGAAAGTCATGTGGTCCATCCAGTGCTGCCATTGCTGCAACTTGGTTGGCTGCTGAAACACATGAATAACTATTAATAGCCATTCTAGTTACAGGCTCAATAAATTGCTCAGGCCAAACACTCCAGCCCAATCTCCATCCTGTCATTGCATACGTTTTGCTCCAACCGTCTAGAACAATAAGTCGGTCATATAATTCTGGGTAATAAAAAAAAGAAGGCATTTTTTTATTATCATAAATCTGTCTGCTATAAATTTCATCGCTCATAATAGCCACATGAGGATATTTTTTTAAACCTTCCACAAGCTCATCAATTTGTTCTTTGGGAATGAGTCCGCCCGTAGGATTTTGTGGATTATTTAAAATCAATAGTCTCGTTTTATCATTAATCAATGAAAGAACTTCTTTGCAGTTAAATGAAAAATTATTTTTATCTGACAAATACATCGGAACTGCTTTAGCTCCGGAATAATTAATCATAGATTCATAAATGGGAAATCCTGGTTCTGGATAAATAATCTCTGCACCGGGTTCGCCAAAAAGCATTATTGCGAAATACATAGTTGGTTTTCCTCCAGGAGTAATTAGCACTCTGGATGGATCGATGGTTGCTGAATACATTCTTTTAATATGTGCACACACACTCTGTCTTAATTCCAAGGTTCCGTTGGCAGCCGTATAGCCATGATGCCCATCTTCTAAGGCTTTTTTGCCAGCATCCACAATGTGCTGTGGGGTTCTAAAATCTGGCTGACCAATTCCAAGGTTAATTATTTCTTTTCCTTCTGACTCTAGTTTTTTTGCTTTTGCAAGAACTACAAAAGCGGACTCCGTTCCTAATCTATAAAAATTTTCAGCTATCTTCATATAAATTATCTAAAAGAAATTTTGTCTTTGGTTAATTCTTTAACAGACCGACAGCCCATTAAAGTCATCCCTCTTTGAATTTCGTCTTTTAATCTTCCAATCAATCGTTCTACTCCTGGCTGACCTCCTGCACTAAGTCCATATAAATAAGCTTTGCCCATTGAGCAAGCTTTTGCTCCTAAAGCTAATGCTTTTAATACGTGCGTTCCTCTTCTAATTCCACCATCTAAAATAACCTCTATTTTATCTCCAACCGCATCTACGATTTTTTCTAATTGATCAAAGGGTGCTCTAGATCCATCAAGTTGTCTTCCGCCATGATTAGATATCATTATTGCCGTTGCCCCAATATCAACGGCTTTTTTTGCATCCTCTACTGACATAATTCCTTTTAAAGCAAAGGGGCCATTCCATTTTTTTATAGCATATTCGGCATGCTTCCAATTCATGGTCGTATCAAATTGTTGATTAATATAATCCATGATGGACATTTCAATGCTGCTACCCTTGCTTGTCATATGAGCAATGTTAGCTAATTTAAATTTCTTTCCAAATAAATATTGCAAACTCCAAGAAGGGTGCATCGCAAAACTTAGCAAGCTAGACAAAGTTAAAGACGGTGGAGTTGTGAATCCTGTTCTGTGATCCCTTTCTCTATTTCCTGCAACAATTGTATCTACTGTTAAACACATTGCCTTAAACCCTGAACTTTTACATCGCTCTATTAGATTGTCTGTTAACCCCTGATCTTTATGAATATACAGTTGAAACATTTTTGGTCCACTTGAAAGGGATGATACTTCTTCAATACTTGTTGTTGCCATGGTTGAGAGACTAAAAAAAGTACCAAACTTTTCAGCTGCTCTTGCAGTGGCCGCTTCTCCTTCATGATGATACATTTGGTGCATAGCTGTTGGAGATAAAAAAAGAGGAAAATCTATTTTTTGTCCCAATACAGTTGTCGACAAGTCTACTTTGCTTACATCTGTTAAAACTGAAGGAATAAGATCGCAACTATCAAAAGAGCTGGTGTTGCGTTTTAAAGTAACCTCGTCATCTGCTCCTCCATCAATGTAATGAAATATAGGGGAAGGTAAATTTTTTTTAGCTAGTTTTCTAAAATCATCGACATTAAAACAGTCGCTGAGTTTCATGGGGAATTAAAACTGTTTTGAAAAATTAAAAGAGTAACTATTCGCTCCTGGGTTTTTATCTCCAAGACTAGCGTTTGATACGTGATTATATCCAACCGCCAATATAGAATCTTTACCCAAATCTAATCCTATATTTACTTGAGATTTAAATTCCAAAACATTTCCCAAATCTTTTCCGTTACCTTTGGAATAAAATCCCGGAGTAAAGCTTGGAGTTATGACAAACATTCCTAATTTGTAATCGATCTTTGCTCCTGCATAAGCCATGACAGCAGAATCTTGAGTAAAAAAAGTTCCCATAACCGGCTTAATAACGCCAATTGGTGATTCCACATTACTTTCTGTGAATGCATATGTTAAGTCAAACATTGAGGCACTTTTGCCTTTGTCGCTATAGTCAAAATTTCCAACAGACCCTGTTAGTTCTCCAGCTTTGGAGCCAACTGTTCCCATTAGCAAAAGACAAAATATTAGTTTGCTTAATTTTTTCATAATTTACCTGGCTTATTTATAATAAATGTAAGTAAAAAAATACAGTGAATTAGCCTTTTTAATATAAGCTTAATTACCCTTACTTTTTAGGGTTGAATCAGCTTTTGCTGTTTTGTAGGTCGTTTTTCTGAACAAAAAAAATAGACAAATCATCATAACCAGTAGGGGCGTCAGCCACAATAGTAATGTCGATTTTTTGAGCGGAGGGTCAAATAAAATCCAATCACCATAACGCTCTACTAAGTATTGGTATATTTGTTGATCATTTTCTTTTTGATCAATTTTTTTTTTAATAATTTTTTTTAAATCATTTGCAAAATCAGAATTGGAATCGTTAAGGGACTGCCCCTGACACACCAAGCATCTAATGTTTTTATAAATTTCAACTTCACGTTCTTGCGAGGCAAATGCAGGCTGCAATGAAATAGCCAAACAAAAAGCAAATAAAAAAAATAAATTTTTCATTTTAAGATTTTAACAATAGTTTCATAAATAACACTGTTTATTGGTCCAACATGTTTAAAGACGATAATGCCATTTGAGTTAATAATGTAAGTTTCTGGAATTCCGTAAGCTCCTATCTCAATAGAATTTTTCCCGTCCGAATCTACTCCCACATAATAGAATGGATTTCCCAAATCTTCTAAAAAAGAAACCGCATTTGGTTTTGAGTCTTTGTAGTTAATTCCAAAAATTTTAATTTGTTTTTCGTTTTTTAATTTCATTAGGAGGTGATGCTCTTCTTTGCAGGGAACACACCAAGAGGCCCAAATATTTATTAAATAAAATTTATCTTTATTAATCGTTGGTAGAATAATTTTTTTTCCTTGATCTGAAAGAGAAAGAAGCTCTATAGCTGGTAGCTTGGTACCAACCATGACTTGGGGGTTATTTTTGGTGTTGGATTTTAATGCATAATAAAATACCGTAAAAAATAAAATGAATGATAATAATAAAATTGCTACTTTAAATTGATTTTTCATTTCGCCTCTGAACAAAACTTAAAAGACCACCGATTGTAATTAAAATAAATCCTGCCCAGATTAATCTGATGCAATAATTATAATAAAACCTTATTCCTATCCCAGTGGATGGGTCACTTGAATAGTCCATCGCAATATAAAAATCACTAAGCCAGTCGCTTTTTATACTCGTCTCTGAAGTAAATTGCGGTGGTTGGCTATACTTTCTAATACTTGGATTTAAGACAATCGTTTCTTTGTTTCTTTGTATTTCATACTCACCAAAAAGTTCTTGATAATTTTTTTCTTGTTTGGAAGATGAGTTGGAAAATTTAATTTTAAAATCTTGATAAGAAGCAGAATCTCCGAGATTAATTTTAGTAGTAAATTCTTTAGAAAAAAAGTGATTTAAAGTAATGGATAGTATTAACAAACCAAAACCAGCGTGTGCGCACAATCTAGCAAAATTTAAATTTCTCGCTTTAATATTTTTGAAATAGAATCCTTCGTACAGAACTGAAATAATTAAGTAGAGAGAACACAAGACTCCTAATAAAAAAATGAAATTTTGTTTTTTTAGAACAAGACTAAAAATAACTGTCGCGATAAGCGACAGTACAAGAAAACCAATAAATTTATTTTTAAATAAATAAAGTGAATTATTAGACCATTTCATATACGGGCCCATTGCCATTAAAATTAAAAAAACAAAAACGAAAGGAGCCAGAATAGTATTGTAATACTGGGGTCCAACAGAGATGCTTTCACCTAAAAATACTGACAACAATATAGGATAGGTCGTTCCAATGATTATTACTGTTAAAGCAAATATTAATAGGTAATTATTTATTAAAATTGAAAATTCACGACTAAACAAAACAAAGCCATTGTTATCCCCCGGTTGTTTGGAAGATTTCAGAATATAAATTACCAAGGCGATAAAAGTAATAATAGAAATAATTAACAATATAAAAAGTCCCCGCTGTGGGTCGTTTGCAAATGCATGGACTGAATTTAAAATTCCAGACCTGACTAGGAAAGTTCCAAACAAACTTAATACGAATGTTAAAATTGCTAAAATTGCAGTCCAATTAAAAAGTTTTTTGGTTTTTTCCATTACCAAAATAGAGTGGATTAAAGCAGTAGATGCTACCCATGGCATCAAGGAGGCATTCTCAACTGGATCCCAGAACCAATAGCCACCCCAACCCAATTCGTAGTATGCCCAAAAGGACCCCAAGCCAATTCCGAAAGTTAAAAAAGTCCATGGCAAAAAAACCCATTGTTTGGCTATGGCTGCCCAATTTGAATTGTATTGATTAGAAATAAGACCGGCCAAAAGCAAACTGAACACCAAAGAAAAACCAACATACCCTAGGTACAAAAAGGGAGGGTGTATGGCCAGTAGCGGATCCTGCAAAATAGGGTTCAGTCCCAACCCCTGGATTGGTATGGGAAAAATTTTTTCAAATGGGTTAGAGGTAAAGATTAAGAAAGATAAAAAGATAAATTGGATAATGCTTTGGAAAAAAATAGTGGCTGCTCTTAATCGAGAATTTAAATGCTTAGAGAATAAAGAAAATAAAAAACCATACAAAGAAATAACCAATATAAACAAAAGTATACTTCCCTCATGATTGCCCCAGGTGCCAGAAATTTTATAAAATAGTGGCTTGTCTGTGTGTGAATTCTCATAAACAGAAATGATAGAAAAATCGGAAAGAACAAAAGAAACAACCAGCAGGACAAAAGAAGAAAGTATTAAAAAAAAACTAATATTATAAAATAAAATAAAATTTTCCTGGTTAAGAGAACTCTTTAAAAAGCTATGCTTTAAAAACAAAACTACAATTAATAGACTGAGAATAAGGGCAAATACCAAACTAACAAAACCAAGATTACTGACCATACTTTTTATTCCAATTACCGCTTTTTTTTAATGCTTCTGCTACTTCCGGTGGCATATAGTTTTCATCGTGCTTAGCCAAGATTTTTTGAGCTATTAAAAATTTTTTATCTTTTAGCAAGCCCTCGACTACTGCACCCTTTCCTTCTTGAAATAAATTTGGCAATAGACCCTTATATTCTACGTAAATATCATTTTTTAAATCTGTAATTACAAAAGTGTAAATAGCTTCTTTTTGTTTTTCTTGAATAGATTGTTCTTTAACTAGGCCACCAACTCTAATTAAGCCATTAGGTTTTTCACTCAGCAAGGTCAGTTCGCTTGGCGAGAAAAAATACACCGTATTGCCCTGCAAAGAATTTAAAACAAATCTCCCCACAATTAAAAAAACAACGGTGGATATCAAAAAATAACTTAATCTTTTTTTTGTAGTAGGGCGCATTATATAATTTTTATTTCAATATATTGTTAAGCTTGTTCTTCTTTAATTTCAAAATCTCTGTTTTGTAACGAATAAAAAAAATAAATAAGGAAAATAATGAAAAGCCAAGAAACATAATTAACAGAGGGGTTAGCATAGAAGCGTGAATTGCCGGCGATTGGGTCAATGTAATGCTGGCTGGCTGATGTAATGTATTCCACCAATCAACTGAGAATTTGATAACAGGGATATTAGCCAATCCAACAATCGCTATAATGGATGAATATTTTTCAGCAGTAAAAAAATTTTTTATTAGGTTCCAACTTAAAATATAAAAAATATAAAAAAAAACCAACAATAGCATGGAGGTTAGTCTTGCATCCCACGTCCAAAAAGTTCCCCATGTAGGCTGGCCCCACAAAGATCCAGTAAAAATAGAAATTAAAGAAAAAGTAAAACCTATAGGTGCCAAGCTTTTTGCATAAATAGTAAAAATTCTAATTTTAAAAATTAAAGTAATAAGCGAACAAATTCCAATTGCAGAGAAAATCATTAGTGAGAGCCATGACGCAGGAACATGCACGTACATAATGCGAACGGTATCTCCTTGCAAATAATCTTTGGGGGATACAAACAATGACAAAATTAATCCAAATATAATAATGGAAAGAAAAGTAATTTTTAACCAATAAAAAAAATTGTCACTTAACTGAAAAATTTTTTTTAACTGAAATAAACCAAACATTAGGGTTGGGATTATATACAAAAAAAAAGAGAAGAAATGTGACAAAGTCTGTCTGACTTGGAGGGGGAGATTTTGGGACAAATCAATCCAAGCCAGACAATGCATATTAAATATCCGGACAATCTGTCGGTTAATTGTGCTAATCTTGTTGGATTTGAGGTAGTCTTGGGGGCTAGTTGGTTAGTCTACGATACAGGCCGTCTTTAGTCTTTCCTTTAAAAATCTCATTAACTAAAGGATGGGCAATTGGGTCATTTCTATCGTCTAATACCAAATTTTGTTCGGAGACATACGCTTCATATGTAATCTCATCATTTTCAGCTAACAAATGATAAAAAGGCTGGTCTTTTCTTGGACGGGCATCTTTAGGAATGGATTGGTACCATTCGTCTGAATTATTAAATTGAAAATCGACATCGTAGATCACTCCTCTAAATTCGAATAAACGGTGTCTGACCACTTCCCCAATTGAAAACTTTGCTTTTTTTAATTGTTTAGGCTGCATTAATAATCTTAAGATAGTTATGATCCAAAATTAATCAAGTATTAAATAGTTTATTTTAGGAACATTTCGAGAGTAACTGTTGATTTGGTAGTCAAAAAATAAGGAAAAAAGATTTTATTTTGTTTTCCATAAAAAATATCCACATACTTCTTATTTAATTTTTCCTCATCTTCTACTTCGTGTCCGGAAACTACCTTGTAAGTAAGTCTGCATTTTTGCATAGGCTTTTTGTAAATGAGTTTGGAAGAATTAATAATGTAGTCGTCTTTGTCAGATTGGGATAGTTGCAAATAAAAAACATTCGAACCATCAAATACTTTTTGTTTTTTATTGCAATTGAGCTTGTTGCTTTGTTCAAAAATTAATTGCTGGATAGCAGTTAGCGGATCCACAACATTTTCTAAATCTTTTTTTGCCACAGGCACTATATTGTTTTTCTTCTTTCTTTCTGGTTTTGAAAAATTTTGAATAACTGTGAGATCTTTAAAAATAACCGTAGTTGATCTTTGCTTATCTTTTTTTTCATAAGCAAAATTATAAGTTGCACCTCTTGGTTGATTTTGGGTAATACCCACTCCCTTAAAATGGTAAAAAAAATTTAAAAAACTTTTGCTTTCTATGTCTGTTTTAAATTCGCTATTGTTGATGTTTGAGAATTTAATCTTCATAAATCGAAAATTTAAACCATAAACATCATAATCATATTCTTTTGCGGACACGTTTTGTGTTACAAAGTTGAATAATATACAAAAAAGAATAAAGTTTTTTTTCATGAATAAATCATTAATTAAATTTATTACGGATTTTGGTCCATTGCTAATTTTTTATATATTTTACAAAAAATATGGGATGGAAGAAGCAATTATCCCATTAATTATAGCCACTGCCATATCGGTAATAGCCATATATTTAACAGAGAAAAGAATACCGGCAATGCCTTTAATTGGTGCAATTTTAGTAGCCGGATTTGGTGGTCTAGCCATTTACTTTAATGACAAAACATTTTTCTACATGAAGCCAACCATCATCAACTTAATGTTTGCCTTGGTCTTGTTGTATGGGCAGTTAATTTTAAAAACATCTCTATTAAAAAAGGTTCTGGGAGAAAGTTTAAAATTAGCAGAAGAAGGCTGGAACATTTTAACAAACCGCTGGATCTATTTTTTTATTTTTTTAGCAATCTTAAATGAGGTGGTTTGGAGAACTCAAAGTGAGGATCTGTGGGTTCAATTTAAAGTATTTGGTATGTTACCGATTACAATTATTTTTACAGTATTCCAAGTTTCTATAATTAATAAATATAAAATTGATAATTAATGTTTCAATACAAAGTCATTCATAACCAAAAATTCGAAGAAGAAAAATTTTTTAATAAAAAAGAATTAGGTGAAATCTTAAATCTATACGGCTTTATGGTCTCTGTCGGGGAGTGGAAAGATTACGCTATTTTTATTAATAAAAATATTGTTGGATTCAATATTTATAGGAGAGCCACTGAAAATCCACTCTACCAAATTGTTAAAAACTTAAACGCTAAGAATAAAAATGAAAAATTTTCTATACAGGATCAGTCTGGTGCTATTCTAAAAAAATCAGGAGAATTAAAAAATATCCTGCAAGTCATCAACAAAAAAAAATTAAAACTAGTTAAATAACTAGCAATAAAAAAGGCCTCCAAAATTTAATTTGAAGGCCTTGATTATAAAATTTGTTAATGAATTATCTTCTTTGACCAAAAAGTCTAAGCAACATTATAAATAAATTAATAAAGTCTAAGTACAATGTCAGAGCACCCATTATTGCTTTTTTGCTCATAACTTCATTGCCATCGCTAGCAAGATACATATTTTTTATTTTTTGAGTATCATATGCAGTCAAACCTACAAAAATCAAAACTCCTAAAATAGAAATAATAAAATGCATTGCTGATGATTTTAAGAAAATATTAACTACAGAAGCAATAATAATTCCTATAAGTCCCATCATTAAAAAAGAACCAAGGGCTGTTAAATCTTTTTTTGTTGTATAGCCGTAAAGACTCATTGCTCCAAAAGTTCCCGCTGTAATAAAGAAAACTCTGGCAATACTAGTTCCGGTATACTGAACAAAAATAGATGAAAGAGACGCTCCCATTAGTGCTGCAAAAATCCAGAAAACAGTTTGAGCTCTAGAGCTGCTCATGCTGTTAATGCCAAAACTCATGTACATAACTATTCCAAGTGGAGCCAAAGCAACGACCCACATTAAAGACGAATTGTACATTGCATTTCCTAAAGCTGTAAATCCAGTAATGTTTCCCGCAGTGTCTGTGATGACTGCCAATTTAAAAAATAGCAAAGATATAAGCCCGGTTAAAAGAACTCCTGAACCCATAAAATTATAAACGGACAGCATGTAGGTTCTTAAGCCTTCATTGACCGCTTCAGATCTGGTGGTTGCAGATCTAATTGTATTAATTCGATTATTTAAATTCATATTTTCCTTTTTTGTATTAATTATATTAATTAATTAGCTCACAATATGACTATTAAATTAGGCAATTTCAAGACCTTTAACAAAACATTGATTTTATTAAGAAAAAAACGGAAGAAAAATTTCTCTATCAGCCCAGATTAAATCGCAAGCTACAATAAAAATTGCCAGAAGACCTAACCAAGCTATCCAAGAATAGTTTTTAACCCATTTTGAAATTAAGTTAGCCATAGTAGCCATCATAATAATTGAAAGTAACAATCCGAATACTAGCAGACCAAAATGGTCTTTGGCTGCCCCGGCAACACCCAACACATTGTCTAAACTCAAACTTAAATCAGCTATAAGAATTGTCATTACTGCTCCGAAAAAATTTAGCTTTTTTTTGCGGACTTTAGAATGACTGGTTTGCTTATTTTTATTTTGAACCACGTCTTTATAAAGACGGTAGCAAACCCACAGCAATATTATTCCACCGATTAACTTGAGCCCATCAAATTGTAATAACCAAGCAACCATTAGTGCAAATATAACTCGAGCAATCACTGCTCCCACCACACCCCAAACTAAAATTTTTTTTCTGAGTTTGGCAGGAAAAGACGAGGCGATCATTCCAATAATAATTGCGTTATCGGCTGCCAATACCAAATCAATTAAAATAATTTGAAATAAAATAATAAGTTGCGAAGTGTCAATAAAATTTGCTACATCCATAATAGTCCATAGTTTAATAAACTAAAACTGCAGTTTTGTACAAACTTTGGTAGAATCAATTAAGGTTATTAATTATAAAAATGAATTACAAAAAACTAGGTAACTCAGAACTTAAAATAAGCACTATAGCTTTGGGAACCATGACGTGGGGAGAGCAGAATTCTCAGGAAGAAGCTTTTGAGCAAATGGACTACGCTTTTGAAAAGGGGATTAATATCTTTGATAGTGCAGAATTATATCCTGTACCTCCTTCCAAAGAAACTCAAGGAGCTACTAGCAGAATTTTAGGTCTGTGGGTTAAAAGCAGAAAAGTTAGAAACAAAATAATTATAGCAGACAAGGTTGTTGGCCGGTCTGGAATGAAATGGTTTCGTGATGGCGGCATTGAAACGAGATTAGATCGAAGCCAAATTGAATTTGCCTTGGATAGAACTTTAAAGAATTTACAGATAGATTGTGTTGATCTGTACCAGCTACATTGGCCAGATCGTCCAATCAATGTGTTTGGTGGCTTGGAGTATGAACATTCAGAAACTGACGATGTCATACAAATTGAGGAAACTTTATCGATTCTAGACCAGTTAGTTAAAAAAGGAAAAATACGACACATCGGTCTTTCTAACGAAACTGCTTGGGGTGCTAGTCAATTTATAAAAATTGCTTCTGAAAAAAACATGACCAAAATAGTTTCTATTCAAAACCCTTACAATCTTTTGAACAGAAGTTTTGAGGTTGGTCTATCAGAGATTTCTATTCGTGAACAAGTTGGTTTATTGGCCTACTCTCCTTTAGCCAGTGGAATTTTGAGTGGAAAATATTTTGATGGAAAAATGCCCAAAGGTAGCCGGATGGATTTATTTGGACACAGGTACCCCAGATACAAAACGTTGAATGCTGAAGCTGCTGCCAAAAAATATCACGAGGTAGCTAAAAAACATGGTTTAAACCCTTGCCAAATGGCAATTAAATTTTGTGAAATACAGAAATTTGTTTCTTCTGTAATAATTGGCGCAACCACGATGGAGCAACTTAAAACCAATATTGACAGTATGTCTTTAAACTTAGATGAAGAAGTAATAAAAGATATTAACAATGTTCAACTAATTTATTCAAATCCATGTCCTTAAAAAAATTTATTTTCTTTATTTGTGTTTCGCTACTATTCGGTGGACAAAGTTTTGCAGCTATTAAAGTAGTGGGTAAATTTAAAAACTGGGAATCTCATTTTACCCAGGAAGGCAAAGAACTTGTTTGCTTTGCCTTATCCCAGCCAACCAAAAAAGAGCCCCAAAATCTTAACCGAGCAGAATCCCGGATGTTTGTGACATTTAGAACGAAAAACAATATTCAAGATGAAGCTAGTGTTACGGGTGGTTATCCATATAAAAAAGATGCCAAAATAGATGTAACCATTGAAGATGTTAATTTTAAGTTTGAGTCTTCTGAAAACTTTGCTTGGCTAACAACTAAAGACCAAGAAATTAAGTTGATTAACTTAATGAAAAAGAAAAATGATGCAAAAGTTATTGGAATTTCAGCAAGAGGCAACAAAACTACAGATACTTATTCCTTGCTAGGATTCACAGATGCATATAATTCTGCAAAAAATAAATGCAAAAAATAGATAAAATTGTTTTAGCTTACTCTGGTGGCTTGGATACGTCTGTAATCCTGAGATGGCTTCAAGAGAAGTATGGTTCTGAAATTATTTGTTACACAGCAGATTTAGGACAAGACATAGATAGAAAAAAGATTTTGCGAAATGCAAAAAGACTTGGGGTTAAAAAAATAATCATAGAAGATTTGCAGGAAGTTTTTGTAAAGGACTACGTGTTTCCTATGATACGTGGAAATGCCTTGTATGAAGGAATGTATTTGCTCGGAACTTCGATCGCAAGACCGCTAATAGCAAAGAGACAGATTGAAGTTGCAAAAAAATTTAAAGCACAGGCGGTTTCGCACGGATCCACTGGTAAAGGCAATGACCAAGTTCGTTTTGAGTTGGGCTACTATTATTTTAATCCAAAAATAAAAATAATAGCTCCTTGGAGAGATTGGGATTTTGCATCAAGAAGCGATTTAATTAAGTATGCTAAAAAAAACAATATTCCTGTACCTCAAGATAAAAAAGGGGCTCCTCCTTTTTCTGTTGATGACAACCTTTATCACACATCCACGGAGGGAAAAGTTTTAGAAGACCCAAAAAAACCAGCTCCTGAATTTATTTTTCAAAGAACAGTTTCTCCGCAAAAAGCTCCCAATAAAATTACCTACGTGACGATAGGATATAAAAATGGAGACCCAATTTCTTTAAATAATAAAAAACTTTCTCCCGCAAAGTTATTAAGAAAATTGAATGACATTGCTGGAAAAAATGGAATTGGAAGAGTGGATCTTGTGGAAAATCGATTTATAGGAATTAAGTCTCGCGGTGTTTATGAAACACCAGGCGGAACTGTTTTAATGTTTGGTCATAGAGCAATGGAATCTATCACTTTAGACAAGGAAACTATGCACGAGAAAGATTTAATTATGTCTCGATATGCCGAGCTAATCTATAATGGTTACTGGTTTTCTAACGAGCGATACAAGCTACAAAAGCTAATTGATAAAAAGCGTAACCAGGTAAATGGATCTATTAAATTAGCTTTATACAAAGGGAATATTACCGTCTACTCAAGACAGTCAAAAAGCAAAGCCTACTCTCTAAAAAAAGTTTCTTTTGAAGAAAACAAAACATTTGATAAAAAAAATGTAGAAAATTTCATTCAAAAGCATTGCCGACTACTTCGAAAATAATAAATTTTATAAAATCGATATTTGTGGGGAAATTTTTTATCAAAAAAAACTTAACAAATTTTATACTTTTTAAAAGTTACAATAAAGAAATTTAAGACACTGAAAACAAACAAGAAAATATTTTTTTTTTACAATTAAAAAAATGAGGCGCTATTCAAGCGTGTTCGAGCGGGATGCTGGTATTTATTAGGTTTAAAAAGATCAAATAAGTCTCTGATTTTATTATCAAGTAATTCACTTTTCATAGGCAAGGACGTAACTTGCATTTCTTATTAGAAGAGCAGAAAGTAATTTGTGGAGGAGGACTATAAATGTCACCACCTGAAACTTGAAGGGTAAGTAAAACATACCTTTAAAAGTAGAACAAAAAAGAACTCATTTTTCTAAATGAGTTCGACCGAAAGGTCATTCTTAAGGGGGCTCTTCTGGTAATTATACCGAAGAGCCGCTCCCGACCACTAATTATATTAAGACTAAATTGAGTTAATTTTTTTATAGGCTTTAAAAGTATTGTTTAACAAACAGCTAATAGTCATAGGGCCAACGCCTCCTGGGACTGGAGTGATTGCTTTAACTTTATTTTTAATATTTTCAAAATCGACATCGCCTACGATTTTTTTATTTCCATTTTCTTCTAAACGATTAATTCCAACATCAATAACAACGCAAGCTGACTTGACCCAATCTGATTTGACCATATGAGCTTTCCCAGCAGCTGCAACCAAGATGTCCGCCGTCAAGCAAAGTTGTTTTAAATTTTTAGTTTTGGAATGAGCAATCGTAACTGTGCAATCTTCTTTTAATAATAACTGAGCCATCGGCTTTCCATTAATATTGGATCTGCCAATAATAACTGCGTGTAACCCGCTCAGATCTGAAACAACCTCTTTTAGAAGAAGATAACATCCGTAAGGCGTGCAAGGAACTAGCGCTTCATTTCCTGCAGAAAGATTTCCTACATTAACCGGGTGGAAACCGTCCACATCTTTACCGGGATCTATTTCGCTAATAATTTTTCTAGAATTAATATGATTGGGCAGTGGTAGCTGGACCAGAATTCCATGAACCGATGTATCGCTGTTTAGTTTGTGAATTTCACTAATCAAATTTTGCTCTGTTATGGTGCTATCAAATTTCAAAATCTTTGAGCGAATTCCGACTTCCTGTGCAAATTTTTCTTTATTACGAACATAAATTTGACTAGCTGAATCATCTCCTATTAAAATGACTGTTAAACCAGGTCTAATTTGCGATGCGGGTAATTGCTCTATTTCTTTTTTTAATTTTATCCTAAGATTTTCTGCGATTTTTTTTCCGTCAATAATCATTAAAATAAATAAGGTGCAAATAATTCAAATAATGCATTTCTTATAAAGAGTAGCGCCAAAATTAAGATAACAGGTGAAAAATCTATAGTAGCGATGGTAGGAATAGCTTTTCTTATTAATCTCAAAGGAGGTTCTGTTAAAGTGTAAGAAATTTCAATCAAACTGTGAATAAATCGATTAGAAGTATTGATAATATTAAAAACAACTAGCCAACTTATAACCGCATTAATAACAACGACCCACAAGTACAGCTGAAAAATATTATCTATTAAAATAAAAGCTAATTTCATTTATCAAATTTTTCCACATATAAAGATTGTGATGGGAAAGCAAAAGAAGCACCGTTCTTTTCAACTATTTCTTTGATCGCAATAATTAAATGATCTTTTACATTGTTCAGCTCATAGTAATCATTGGTTTTAGTATAGCAGCGAACAAGCATATCAATTGAGCTAGCTGAAAACTGATTCAATTTAACAGTCAATGGGGTGTCATCGGAAATATAAAAATCAGGGTTTGCTTTGATGTGCTTTTCTATTCCATCTCTGCAATTTACAAGTTGATCTGAAGTGCTTCTGTACTCCAGGCCAATAAGCCAATCAATTCTTCGATTGGTGGTTTTGGAATTATTAATAACTGCTTTTTCTGCAAACTGAAAATTGGGAATGGTAGCCACAGATTTGTCGAACTTTCTAATAACAGTCGAACGAAAACCAATTTGTTCTACAACCCCATCAATAACTCCTTCGACCTCTATCCAATCTCCAACTTTAAATCTTTTTTCTACTAGTACCAGAATGCCTGAAATTAAATTTTTGAACAAATCTTGAGCGCCTAGAGCAACCGCAACACCAAATAAACCCAAACCAGCAATAACAGGACCAATTTTAATACCCCAAACTTCAAGAACGGCTGCTGTACCTAAAATGATGATGATGATTTTAAAAGCTCTTAATATCCAATTAAGTAAATCTTTAGACAAGACATCTTCAATTTTTTTAACCAGAAAAGAAATTGGTTCAACAATTTGATGTACAAACCAAAAAATTAAAACTGTAATTAAAGAACGATTCAAGTTCTCTATAAAAAAAGATGACTTTCCTTCAAAGTTCAAATAGCTAGTGGCAATAAAAAAACCAATGACTAGTGGGAAGAATTTAACTGGACCCTCCAAAGCATCTACTAGTTTGCCGTCAAATTTATTAGAAGTTTTGGATACAAAATTTTCCAGTCTTGAAATAATAATTTTTGAAAAAAGTCCCCTGAATAATAAAAATAATAAAAAAATAATGATAGCAAAGAAGACTTCAGAAAAGTTTATCCCTCCTAGTCCCGTGTCCCAAACATTTCCGAACAACTTGGTAAAATTATTTATAATATCCATGAATTTAAATATAAAATTATACCCCTAGTAAGATCTAATCAAGGCAAAACTGTTCTTTTCCAGGAGAAAAGATTTTTGCATTTTGCCATTTAATTTTTTTTAGAGGTTCAAAAACATTTTCACTTATGGATCTCAATTGAACTGAACCGCATTTAGACTGGAGATTATTATTAAATATCAGTTTCAAAAGATGATCGGAAGACCTTTTGGAATAAACAAAAATCAAATCTATATCCTGATCTTTAAAAATTTTTAATGTTTGTTGATCAAAATCAGGATTTGGTGAACTGGTATAATTGATCAAACTATCAACCTGGTATCCTTCACTTTTTAGGTCTTTTTCCAAATCATGAGAAATGTACTCTCCTCGCACATATAAAAATTTTCCCTCCTTTTGGTCTGAGCTGCTTAAAATGATTTCTTTCAGATCCTGATAATTGCCGCCAGCAGTTACAATATTTGTAAAACCTTTTTTTCTTGCCTGCTCTGCTGTCACTGGTCCCACGCAAAAACATTTAATATTGGAGGCAATATCTTGATCTAAACATAAAATGGCGTTCGAACTAGTAAACACAACGGAATTGTAATTTAAAAGATCAATATTTGTGATCTTTTTTTTAATAATATTTAGAACTGGAAAAATACTAACCTGATGTCCTAATTGGATAAATTGCTTAGCAAGGTAAACTGAGTCTAGCTCAGGTCTTGTGAATAGTATGTGCAAGTTTAGTCTCCGAGACTATAAAATCATGGCCGGCTTTATCTAAAATTTCTTCCGCAACATCTAGGCCTATCGTGACTGCCTTTTCTGAGATGCCTGTCTTATGAGCATGAAATACTTTGCTTCCGTCTAAAGACAATAATTCAGCTCGCACAAAAATTTCACCGTCGTCATTTAAAACAGCGTTGACTGCAACCGGAGTATCGCAAGCTCCGTTCACTCGGTGTAAAAAGCTTCTTTCTGCGCTAACAATAATTTGTGTCTCTTTATCATTAACAGAATCTACAAGTTTGATTGATTCCAAGTCATCTGCTCTACACTGGATAGTGACCACCCCTTGTCCTGCCGCTGGTAACATTTTGTCTTTTTCAAAAATTTCAGAAACGTGGGTGTGAAACCCAAGTCGTTTTAATCCTGCGTAAGCCAAAACAATAGAATCATAAATTCCTTCTTTAACTTTTTCAATCCTGGTATCGATATTTCCTCGCATGCTAATAATATTTAAATCACTTCTTAATTTTTTTAATTGCGCGATTCTTCTAACCGAAGAAGTTCCAACTGTAGAACCGGGCTTGAGCTGATCAAACGATTTTGCAACTGGTGAGATAAAGGCATCTCTCTCATCTTTTCTTTTTAAAAAAGCTGCAAGCACCAAAGACTCCAGCCCAAAAGTAGGAACATCTTTTAGTGAGTGCACGGCAAAATCAATATTTTTATTAATCAGTTCTTGTTCAATTTCTTTTACGAAAAGACCCTTGCCTCCCATAGTTGCTAAATTTTCTGTCTTAAATTGATCACCAGATGTTTTGATTACTTTTAATTCTACTTGTTCAGTTCTAAGATGTGGATTGGCCAGAAGAAGTTCATCCTTGAAGTGTTCTGCTTGAGCCAGAGAAAGCCTACTGCCTCTGCTACCAATTATTAATTTTTCTTTTGTTGTCATTTTTTCTGTTTAAATATTATTTTCCATTATATTAGTATTAAATATTAAGCGACGGGAGGTCGCATAAAATGAGCAAAGAGTTGATTTTTTTAGGTATTGAGAGCAGTTGTGACGAAACTGCAGCATCTATTGTTAAAGAAGACAAAAATGGCAAGGTCCATATCCTATCCAATGTTGTCTCTAGCCAAGTTAAAGAGCACAAGCCTTTTGGCGGAGTGGTTCCAGAGTTGGCTGCAAGATCTCATGTTGAAAAAATTGATACAATCATAAAAAAAGCTATCCAAAAAAGCAAAGTTCCTATTGAATCAATAACTGGCGTCGCTACCACTGCTGGTCCGGGATTGTTAGTTTGTTTAATGGTGGGAATGAGTGCGGGGAAAACAATTGCTACATTTTTAAACAAACCTTTTCTAGCCATCAATCATTTAGAAGGTCATGCTCTTAGTCCACGTTTGATTGAAAAAATAAAATTTCCTTACTTGCTTTTATTAATTTCGGGAGGACACAGTCAATTTTTAGAAGTGCGCGGGGTAAACAAATACAAAAGGCTCGGCACAACTATTGATGATGCCTTGGGAGAAGCATTTGACAAAACTGCAAAAATACTTGGGATAGAGTTTCCTGGTGGACCCAAGATTGAAAAATACGCCGAAAAAGGCGACAAAAATGGGTTCGTTTTACCAAAGCCAATTTTGCATACAAGCGGCTGCAACCTTTCTTTTGCAGGATTAAAAACTGCCGTGCTGCATACTTCTAAAAAAATTAAAAACAAACAAGATAAGTATAATTTGGCAGCCAGTTTTCAGTATACTATTAATGAAATTCTAAAAGTTAAAAGCAAAAAAGCCATGGAGCTATTTGTAAACAATAATAAAAAAAATAAAGAGAATTACTTTGTCATAGCTGGAGGTGTTGCCTCGAATAAAACTATTAGAAAAACTTTACAGCAAGTGTGCGAGGAAAATAATTTTAAACATCTTTTTCCTCCTCTGGAGCTATGTACTGATAATGCTGCCATGATTGCTTGGGCGGGGATAGAGCGATACAAAAAAAATCTAATTGATGATGTAACTTTTACTGCGAGACCAAGATGGCCTCTCGACGAAAAGGCGCCATTCTTAAAAGGCGCTGGAGTAGATCACTCATGAATTATTGGTTAATGAAGTCAGAGCCCAATGTATGGTCCATTGATCAGCAAAAAAAAGCTGGTGCAAAAGGAACGGCTTGGGATGGAGTAAGAAACTATCAAGCGGCAAATAATTTAAAAAAAATGGCCAAAGGTGATCTTTGTTTTTTTTATCATTCCAACATTGGCAAAGAGGTTGTTGGGATAGTGGAGGTGGTTAAAACAGCTTTTTTGGATAGCACGGACGAAGAAAAAAGATTTGTCGCAGTTCAGGTAAAATTTAAACAAAAACTAGATCGACCTGTGACCTTGGAAAATGTAAAAAAAACACAAGAACTAAGCCATTTAGGGCTTATTACTCAAAGCAGGTTGTCCGTTATGCCGATTGATCCAAAAAGCTGGAAAATTATTTGTAAGATGGGTACAACACTATAAAAAATTGGGGGACAAGTGACGTTAGAAACCGATAACAAAATTTTTAAAGTTTCCGATGAATGGTCAAAAATCGGTCACGTAAATAAAAAAGGTTACGAAGAAAAATACAACGCATCCATAAAAGACAATGATGCTTTTTGGGCTGCTGAAGGTAAACGAATTGACTGGATTAAACCCTACACTAAAATCAAGGACGTAGTTTACAGCAAAGCTAAAACAGAAATTAAATGGTTTTATGATGGAACTCTCAATGCATCCTATAACTGTATTGACCGACACCTAGCAAAAAGAGGAAATCAAACAGCTATTATCTTTGAAGGGGATGATCCTTCTGTATCTAAAAAAATTACCTATCAAGAATTAAGTGATGAAGTTTGCAAATTAGCAAATGGATTAAAAAAAATTGGAATTAAAAAAGGAGACCGAGTTACTTTATATATGCCAATGGTTCCGGCAGCAGTCTACGCCATGCTTGCCTGCGCAAGAATTGGAGCTATTCACTCTGTAGTATTTGGAGGATTCTCACCAGAATCTCTAGCTGGAAGAATTATTGACTGTAAGTCAGAATATGTAATCACTGCGGACGAGGGTGTGAGAGGTAAAAAATCAATTCCACTTAAAAAAAATACTGACGAAGCTTTAAAAAAATGTCCCGATGTTAAAAAAAATATTGTTTTAAAACACACGGGTGGAGCCATTGACTGGAATGATAATGTGGATGTTTGGTATCACGATTTAATCAAGGACGAGTCTACTACCTGTGAACCTGAAGAAATGAGCGCCGAAGATCCTTTGTTCATTCTTTATACTTCTGGATCAACTGGAAAACCAAAAGGAGTTATGCATACGACTGGTGGCTATATGGTCTATGCATCGATGACTCATGAATATATTTTTAATTATAAAGAGGGGGACATCTACTGGTGCACTGCTGATGTGGGTTGGGTAACTGGACACAGCTATATTGTTTATGGTCCTCTTGCCAACGGAGCCACAACTTTAGTATTTGAGGGAGTTCCAAACTATCCTGACGCTGGACGCTTCTGGCAAGTTTGCGATAAACATCAAGTTAATATTTTTTATACTGCACCTACAGCATTAAGGGCTCTAATGAGAGAGGGCGATGCTTTGGTTAAAAAACATAGCAGAAAATCTTTAAAACTTTTAGGATCTGTTGGTGAACCTATTAATCCTGAGGCATGGCTTTGGTATCATAAGGTAGTTGGAGACTCTCGCTGCCCTATCGTCGACACGTGGTGGCAAACAGAGACAGGTGGAATTTTAATTTCCCCTCAACCTGGTGCGATCGATTTAAAACCAGGCTCTGCAACAAAACCATTCTATGGCATTACGCCTGTGATCGTTGATGAAAAAGGAAATGAGCTGGAAGGAGCTTGTTCTGGCAATTTATGTATTGCTGAATCATGGCCTGGCCAGATGCGAACGGTGTATGGTGATCATCAAAGATTTATAGACACTTATTTTTCTGCCTATGAAGGTAAATATTTTACAGGAGATGGCTGTAGACGTGATGAAGACGGATATTATTGGATTACTGGTCGAGTAGATGATGTTATTATTGTCTCCGGTCACAATTTAGGAACAGCAGAAATTGAAAGTGCATTCGTAGCTCATCCAAAAGTATCTGAAGCTGCCATAGTTGGGTACCCACACGACATCAAAGGAAACGGCATATACTGCTATGTTACTTTGAATGCCGGACTAGAAGGTTCTGATGATTTAAAAAAAGAATTAGTGCAATGGGTTAGAAAACAAATTGGGCCACTTGCAACACCGGACTTAATTCACTTTACTCCTGGACTTCCAAAAACAAGATCTGGAAAAATCATGAGAAGAATATTAAGAAAAATTGCTGAAAATGATTTTAACAATCTTGGAGACACTTCTACTTTAGCGGATCCAACGGTAGTTCAAAGTTTGGTTGATAATAGATTAAATAAATAGTCTAAAAATCGTAGACTATTCCTTTTTTTTCCCAGTCTCCGTATCTGGTTGGCTCCAGTCCTTTAGGACCACCAATCTCTTTTGCCTTTATTTCTTTTGAAGAAAAATCTTTTTTTCTTTTATTGGCTTCTTCTAAAGCTTTTTTTGCTATCTCTTCAAATTTTTTCATATTTAAGTTTTGGTAAAGACTAATAATTTTGAAAAATCTTTTTTTATATTTTCCCACTTAAGATGCATGGAATTGATAACAATTGCCTTGTCTAATTTTTTTAATTCGTCTGCAATTGGTGCCCAATAATAAAGTGCTTGGGAGCTTGTTAGAAAACAATCTGATTGGTAATGACTAGTCCAATTTATTTGAGAAAATCTTTCCTCAAACTGACTGATAGCTTTTTGATAAACCTCTTCCTCTAAACCGTTTTTTTTCTCTTCTGATAAAATTTCAAGATAAATGGATTTTGCTAAATCGGTATCTTTGTAAAGATTGTGTGCATGCAAATAAGATAAGCAAAAGAAAGAAAGGTCTTGCAATGAGACCACGTATATATTCCATTTAGCAATATCGACTGATTTGGCAAACTGTTCGTCATTAAACATCATGACAAATCTTGTTCCTATTCTTGTTTTTACATACCCATAAAGTGTGTGCTGGGAAACCAAGGCTGATTTTTCTTGGATAAATTTTCGCAAATCATCAGGATTTTTAATCTTGTCCTCTCCTTTAAAAATGCCTTTAAGGGGATTTACAAAGTATTCTTTGAGCGCATCTAGATATTCTTGAATTCTCTTTGTTTTATTCATTAGCTTTCAATATCAAAAACATGGATTTAAGCACGAATTTATTAGCTATATTGTGTTTTCATAATAAAAATACAATAAGAACAGTAACTTATTAACAAAAACAAATTTTATCCATAAAAACAAGCACTTATTGCTGAATGGGCTTTTATTAAACTTTGACTTAGATTTGTCAGAACCATATAGTTTGTTCTAATTATATAATTAACAACCTTAAGGGGGAAACAATGGCATCAAAAAATCATGAAGCACATTGGAGCAAAACATCTGGACTAATGAAAGTTACATTAGCTCTGTGGTTTTTCTTCGGATATGTGGTTTTTATGTTTGGTACTGAACTAAATCAGTTTAGTTTTCTCGGTTATCCTTTAGCGTATTATATGACGGCACAAGGTTCTCTTGCTGCTTTCGTAGTTATACTTTTCTGGTCGACTGGAAAACAGCAACAAATTGACGAAGAGCATGGCGTAAGCGATGCGGGGAGGAATGATTAATGTTTAAAGGAAAATTTACAGACAACCTTCCAAAAATATACGGGGTATACACTGGAGGTTTCTTAGTATTCTGTCTTTTAATGGCAGTTCTAGAAAGCCAGGGTGTTTCCGCTAAAACAATCGGAGTTCTATTCGTAGCTTTCACGGTAGCGATCTATGCATTCATTGGATACTTGTCCAGAACGATGCAAGCAGATGCTTACTATGTGGCAGGACGAGAAGTTCCTACGGTATTCAATGGTATGGCAACAGCTGCCGATTGGATGTCTGGTGCTTCTTTCGTTGCAATGGCTGGTGGAATTTACTTCGGTGGTTACACTTACATGGCATTCCTAGTAGGTTGGACAGGAGGGTATATCCTTGTGGCTAGTTTACTTGCACCATATTTGAGAAAATTTGGATGTTACACGGTGCCGGACTTTATTGGAACTCGATATGGTGGAAACGTTGCACGTTTCTGTGCCGTACTCGTTCTGGTATTAGCTTCGTTCACTTATGTGACTGCCCAAATTAACGCAACAGGAACTATTGCTTCTAGAGCTCTAGGTATACCGTTCGAAACAGCGGTGTATGTAGGTCTAGCAAGTATCTTGATGTGTTCAATGCTTGGTGGAATGAGAGCGGTGACTTGGACCCAAGTGGCTCAATATATTGTTCTTATTATTGCTTACTTACTTCCAGTGTTCTGGATCAGTAATAAAATCGGAGCAGGCTTCTTCCCTCACTTTATGTTAGGTAATGAAGTTGTGAGAATAGCTGAACTAGAGGCACAATTTGGTTTAGTTACAAACAGTAAAGCGGCTTTGGCGGCTCACCCTGAAACTAACGGATTGGCATATATTAAAATTGCCCATTCTGCAGTTCCGGCTGGCGCAATGGCAGCTTGGAAGTACATTTCATTGGTGATTTGTATGATGGTAGGAACAGCTTCTTTACCTCATATTCTAATGAGATACTTCACTACTCCTAGTGTAACATCAGCAAGAAGATCAGTGGCTTGGTCATTGTTCTTTATTTTCTTGTTATACTTCTCAGCTCCAATGTTAGCGACATTATCTAAAATCTCGTTGATGGATCCAAATCTTCCAACTGGAATTATTGGTAAATCAATTGCTGATGTCCAAAGCATTGCATGGGTTAAAAACTGGATGGCCGTTAAGCAAGTTGCAATTGTCGACTTTAATGGTGACGGAATACTTCAGTTAAATGAGTGGTTCATGCGAGGTGGTGTTGTTGTGTTAGCAACTCCAGAAGTAGCAGGATTACCATATGTGATCTCAGGACTAGTTGCAGCCGGCGGTATGGCAGCAGCAATGTCTACAGCAGATGGTTTAATTCTAGCAATTTCTAATGCATTGTCACATGACGTGTATTACAAAATGATCAATCCTAAAGCGGACACAGCTAAAAGGTTAATGGTAGCACGTGTGCTACTAGTTGTGGTTGGTGTTTTTGGAGCATACATTGCTTCCATGAGACTAACTGGAATCCTTGGTTCAGTTGCCTGGGCATTCGACTTTGCAATGTCTGGATTGTTCTTCCCATTAGTACTTGGAGTATGGTGGAAAAGAGCAACTAGAGAAGGTGCAATCGCTGGTATGATTGGTGGACTTGCTGCAGGAACAGCTTATCTAATCTACGTTGGGCCTAAGTTTATGGCTATGACACCGTGGTTAGGTATCGACCATTTACGTTTCGGAATTATCGGTGCGCCGGTATGTTTGATTCTTATGGTTGTTGTAAGCTTAATGACCGACGAACCAGATGCTAAAACGCAAGCGATGGTTGATGAAATTAGGATCCCTATGGGTAAAACCGTTACAGGAAACTAATTAGTTACTATTTAAATTAAAGGGGCGAATTAATTTTCGCCCCTTTTTTAATACAAAATTCTAAAGAAATAATGCACCCAAGTATTCTCATTTTTGACTACATATTAGGATTAATTATGTGGACCCTTATCGGAAGGGCTGCCATGAATTTTTTTCAAAGGGAAGACTCTGAGTTTTTCTTTATGAAGGCTTTTGTCAAACTTACAGATCCAGTCATCAGAGTATTTAAAATTATAATTCCTAGTTTTCTTATCAAGCCCATGGTTCCTTTATATGTTGCCTGGTTTTTTTATATGTTCCGTTTTTATTTAATGCCTTATATTTTGGGTTACTCTGTAATGGGTATGCTTTCATTTCCATTAGAAAGCGAAATTACTGAATTTTTAATTACTCTTTTCAGCAAGCAACACTAACCATCCACAGTTTAAATCTAAGCAAATTTTTTTGTTTTTTTTTGTATAAAGATTATAAGTAATCAAACAAAACATGACAAAATCGATAAAAATAGCGCCCTCTATACTGTCTTCTGATTTTAGTAAACTGGGAGAGGTACTAGAAGAACTAAATCAATCGGGTGCTGAGATGGTTCATGTGGATGTAATGGACGGTCATTTCGTTCCTAATATCACTTTTGGTCCTCCGGTGATTAAAAAAATAAGAAAATATTCTACGATACCATTTGATGTTCATTTAATGATTGCTCCTGTTCACAAATATATTAAAGATTTCGCTGATGCCGGTGCTGATATTATTACAGTTCATCCAGAAGCAACCGATAACTTAGTTCAAACTATCGAGCTTATTAAGTCTCTTGGAAAAAAGGCTGGAGTTTCTCTTAATCCCAAAACCACCCTGGACTCTATACTGCCCGTTTTGCACTTGGTTGATCTTGTATTGGTTATGAGTGTGAACCCTGGATTTGGCGGACAAAAATTTATGCCTGAAGTTTTATCCAAAGTAAAAGAATTAAGAGCAAAAATAGATCAAGAAAAACTTAATATTGATATTGAAATTGATGGTGGAATTGATTTTGAAACTGCAAAATTAGCAAAAGATGCCGGCGTAGATATATTGGTATCTGGAACAACCTTATTTGATAGCAAAGACAGTCTCCAAAACAATATTCAAAAATTAAGAAATTGTTAATTCTATAAATGAAAGTTGGTTTTTTAAAATTATGGCTAACTGCATTATGGAGATACGCCAAAGCACAGTTTCGAACTATTTATTTTAATTCCAAATATTACAATCAATCATTAAAAATTGAACCCGTATCAAGAATATACGATATTCATAATATTCATATTTTAGGTGAGCTACAAGACAGGGAAAAGAAAAATTATTTACTAGCTCAGAAATTTAAAAAAAATATTTGGAAAATTAATAATTTAAACAAAAATAGAATTGATGATTTACATAAATTCTCATGGCTTCCCCATGTGGATGTTAGGAAGGACCGTGAATTTGTTAAGGCTACTATCCAAGAATGGTTGGATAATTTTTCAAATTACAAATCTTCTGTTTGGCATCCAACTACTATTGCTCACCGACTTATTTTTTGGGTCACTAATGCTCCTAGCACTATCCGAAACGAAGATTTAATTTTTAGAACTAAAATTACTAATAATGTTTTAAAACAAGCCCTGCACTTATCCAGAAATCTGTCCCTCATTCATAGCAAAATAGATAGAATTTTAGCCCTTTTTTCACTAATTTTAGTAAGTGCCGCTTTTGAGGGCTATAAAAATCTACTCGAATCTTCTTTAAAAAAACTTAACGAACAAACAAAAAAACTTTTGGACAAAAAGGGGTTTGTGGAGAGCAAAAGTATAGAAGATCAATTTTGGTTACTGCATCATCTTGTTTTGATTAAAGAAAGTTTAAAAACTTCTCAAAATCCTATCCCAGAAACTCTTGAAGATACTATTGAAATTGTAGGAAAATATTTTTCGTCTCTATTATATTTAAATAACACGATACCATTGTTTAACGGAGCCAAACATTATGACTGCTCGCAGTTTTTAAGTTTTTTAAAACTAAAAGGCTATAAATTTGATTCTGAAAATAACGATACCCATTTCTTATTTGGAAAAATAAAAAAACTAGAAGTAATGATGGATGCCAACAATCCTCCTTCAGATTCTTATGCGCAAAACTATCAAGCCGGATGTCTATCTTTTGAGCTTTTGTATGCTGGCATAAAAATTATTACTAATACTGGATCGGCAAAAAATTTTTCTAAAGAACTGTCTTACATAGCACAATCCACTGCCGCCCACTCTGCTCTTGTTATTAACGATACTTCTTCCTGCATATTTCAGAAAAATATTGCGCTACGAAAATATTACGGAAATGCCTTGTTGCAAAAGTCAAAGGTAACCAAAAGAGAATTTAAAAACGACAAAATTCTTGCTACCTTACATGCTGCCCACAACGGATATTCTCAAAAATATTCAACTTTATTTGAAAGAAAAATCATTATGAATGGAGAGGAAAATTTAATTAATGGCGAAGATACCCTCGCTGTTTCCAAAAATGATTATGCATTTTTAAATTTTTCAATCCGTTTTCATGTTCTGCCAGGTACCAAATTAATTGAAACCCATGGTGGAGACGTTCTAATTAGCGTTAAAAATCAAGGTTGGAAGTTTCAATGTAAAAACCAGGATGTAAAAATAGAAAATAGCCTGTACTTCGCTCAACATGAAAAAGTCCAAGAAACTAGCTGTATTGTGGTGGAAGGAACTTTAAAACAAGAAATCAACAAGATTGTCTGGTCTATAGAAAAAACCAATTAATCATTTATAAGAGACAAATTAATGGAATTAAAAAAAATATCGAGAGCGCTCATATCGGTTTCTGACAAAACGCATCTCGAAGATTTGCTCAAAATTTTAAAAGAATTTAACATCGAAATCATAAGTACGGGTGGCACGTACAAATTTATTAAAGACAAAGGCTATGACTGCGTAGAAATATCTAGCTACACAGGTTTTCCTGAGATTATGGATGGTCGAGTTAAAACTCTTCACCCCAAAATACATGGTGGCTTATTGGGAGATATTGACAAGGCAAATCACAAAAACGCAATGCAGGAAAATAACATCCCTGAGATTAATCTTGTGGTGGTCAATCTTTATCCTTTTGAAGAAAAACTTTTAGATCCAAAATCTACTCACGACATTTTAATTGAAAATATTGATATTGGGGGTCCGTCGATGCTGCGCTCCTCTGCCAAAAATTTTAAACACGTTACTGTTCTTCCGGCAACTAAATATTATAGAGAATTTATCGAAATAATAAAAAAAAATAATGGCTCTGTAGATTTAAATTTCCGAACACGAATGGCCAACCAAACTTTTAATGAAACGGCATATTACGATTCTATGATTTCTAATTGGATGAGCCAAATTAATGGTGAAAAATTTTCAGATAAAAAAACAATTGGTGGAAGACTTGTTTCCCAATTACGTTACGGAGAAAACCCGCACCAAGAAAGCTCTGTATACGAGATTCCAAATGCTCAACCAGGATTTTCAGAGCTAAAACAGCTCCAGGGAAAGGAACTTAGCCACAATAATTACCTAGATAGCTATAGTGCTTATAATTTAGTCACTGATTTTGATCAAAAACACCAAATTTGTGCTATTATTAAGCACAATAACCCTTGCGGGTGTGCGATAGACCCTAATAAGAAAAACGCCTATTTAAAGGCCCTTAGTGGCGATCCTATCAGTGCTTTTGGGGGGGTTGTAGCCTTCAATTACAGCATTACCGAGGAAATTGCTGAAGAGCTTGTTAAAACTTTTTACGAAGTGATTTTAGTGCCTGATATCGACGATAGCGCTTTGCAAATTTTGTCTCAGAAGAAAAATTTAAGAGTTTTGAAATACAACTATCCAGAAAAAAACAAAATCCAACACCTAACTTTTTTACAAAAAACTTTTTTGGCTCAAGATGAAAATTTTAAACAACTTACGAAAGATGATTTAAAAATAGTAACGAAAAAACAACCAACGGACCAAGAAATAGAAAATTTATTATTTGCAAATCAAGTATGCAAACACGTAAAATCCAATGCAATTGTAATTACTAAAGACAATAAAACTTTGGGGATAGGAGCTGGTCAAACTAGCCGAGTTGGGTCTAGTGAAATTGCTTGTGACCACGCAAGAAAGTTTTTTAACGGTCAGTTAGAAAGTTGCGGAGCTGCTTCTGATGCTTTTTTTCCGTTTGCAGATGGTTTGGAAGAGTTAGTGAAGCTTGGAGTTAAATCAATTATACAGCCAGGCGGATCTATTCGCGACCAAGAAGTAATTGATGCTGCTGATAAAGCAGGCGTTGCCATGGTATTCACGGGAATACGAAACTTTAAACACTAATCTGGTCTATCTTAGCAGCGAGTATAAAATCGCTTTCCGTCAAACCTTTAACTGCATGCGTAAAAATTGTAATATTCGCATAACCCCATCCGAATGTAATATCGGGATGATGTCCTTCGTTTTCTGCAATCATAGATGTTTGGTTAATAAATTTTAAACTGCTTTCAAAATCTTCGAACTTAAAATATTTGCTAAGCATAGTAATGCCGTCTTGATTTTTAATAAGCGTCCAGTTGTCAACTTGTTCACTAAAGCTTTTAATGTCTATTTCTGAAAGAGCGGGAGTATCCCCACAACATGCTATGCATTTTTTTTTATGCAAATTTCCCATGGTTATTTATTAAAAAATTTTAAAAAATGACCAATAGTTTCTTCGGGCTTTTCTTCTTGAATATAGTGGCCACTGTCCTCCACTGCAGAACTAACGATATCTTTGCTGCAATAGTTTTTCCACACGTTTGGCACATCTCCCCAAACAGTTCCTGTATCGCTTTTTTCTCCCCACAAAATTAATGTTGGACAGTCTATTTTGCTTTGCTTGTCATAATCTTCATTATCCATTTCGAGATCACAAGATGGAGAAGCTCTGTAATCTTCACAAGAGGCCTTGATAGTTTTTAAATTAAAACATCTTACATATTCTTTAAAAGTTTCTTTGCAAAAATCTAAACCGCCACCTCTTTTAGACATTTTTTTTTCTAAATAAAAATCAGCAGGAACAGATGAAAGCATTCGCTCCGGAAGATCATAAGGCTGCATCATTAATAACCAGTGCCATTTGCTTTTTGCCCAATCTTTTTTTTGTACTGTCCAAATATGTCTGTTCGGCATGATGTCTAAAATTGCAGCTTTTTCTATTTTATCTTTATGGTCCAGGCACATGCGATGAGTGGTTCTTGCTCCCCTGTCGTGGCCAGCAACTTGAAAAGTTTTAAAACCAAACTGCTCCATTATATTTACCTGGTCCATTGCCATGGCTCTAAATGAATAATTAATATGATTTTTTCCACCTTCTTCTGGGCCAATGCTGTCTCCATAACCTCTTAAATCAGCAGCGATAATATGAAAATGTTTTTTTAACTCGGGGACAATCTTGTGCCACGTAACATGCGACATAGGATTTCCATGTAACAACAAAAGTGGTGGGCCTTCCCCGCCTCTTCTCAGGCGTATCGTTGCCTCGCCATAACCATGGTCGGGAACTTTTACATCTAATTTCTCAAAATCCTCGAACATAATTATTTTGGAGCGGGTGAAGGGAATTGAACCCACGACCTAATCGTTGGCAACGATTCGCTCTACCACTGAGCTACACCCGCTTGTAATTTGTGTTTAAAGTATTATTTATAATATATATTTTCAATACAAATTATTAAATGAACAAAGATAAAATTGACTTAGAAAATATACCCGAGGAAATTCCTGTATTTCCTTTGTCCAATGCAATTTTTTTTCCTAACACGATACTGCCTTTAAACATTTTTGAACCAAGATACAAACAAATGATTAAGGATGCTCTTGATCAAAATAAATTTATTGGAATCTCTCAGCCCAACACCCAGACTGCTCCGTCCGAAAAGCCAACTGTTTTTGATGTCGGGTGTCTTGGGGTTATCAGCAAACATGCCGAAAGCTCGGATGGAAAATATTTAATTAGCTTAGAGGGCATAACAAGATTTAAAATTGTCAAAGAACTGCCGACTGAAAAATTATACCGAAAGTTTAAAGTTTCTTATTCAGACTATGAAAAAGACCTAAAAGAAAAAAACAATACCAAGGCAATAACTGATGTCGAATTATTGGAACTAATTGATAAAACAAAAAAATTTTTCAGAATGTTTCAGCTGTCGACGGACTGGAGCGTTGTCGAAAAAGTAGATCCTGGCCAGCTAATCAACTCTTTAGCCATGATTTGTCCTTTTTCTGTAGGCGAAAAACAGCGCCTACTCGAAACGACCTCCATGCAGGAAAGAAACAGTATTTTAAATCAAATTATTAATTTTTATATTTTGGGGAATACAACTACCAACACTCAAAAAAAGATCCACTAACATGAACGCAAAACAAAATCTTATGTCCATGCTGGTCTGCCCTTTGTCGAAAGAAAAGTTGGTCTACGACCAAGAAAAGCAAGAATTGATCGCTAAAAAATCTGGTTTGGCTTACCCGGTAAAAGATGGAATTCCCATTATGCTTCCTGAAGAAGCTAGAAAAATTAAAAACTAATTAAGATTTATTCATAGAGTCAAAAAATTCTGCGTTATTTTTTGTATCTCTTAATTTTCCGATAATAAATTCGACTGCGTCCATGGTGCCCATAGGATTGATAATTCTTCTAAGAACATTTATTTTTTGCAATTCGTCTTTGGAAAGTAACAGCTCTTCTTTTCGAGTTCCTGACTTAGTAATATCAATGGCAGGGTAGATTCTTTTGTCGGCAACTTTTCTATCCATAATAACTTCTGAGTTACCTGTTCCTTTAAATTCTTCGAAAATCACCTCGTCCATTCTTGATCCGGTTTCGATTAAAGCCGTTGAAATAATAGTTAGAGATCCACCTTCTTCGATATTTCTTGCTGCTCCGAAAAATCTTTTTGGTCTTTGTAGGGCGTTTGCATCCACGCCTCCGGTTAATACTTTTCCAGAACTTGGAACAACCGCGTTGTAAGCTCGTCCTAATCTAGTGATAGAATCTAATAAAATAACAACATCTTTTTTATGCTCCGCTAAACGTTTTGCTTTTTCTATAACCATCTCGGCGACTTGAACGTGTCTCATGGCTGGCTCATCAAATGTTGAACTTATTACCTCGCCTTTAACCGATCTCTGCATATCCGTAACTTCCTCTGGACGTTCGTCAATTAGCAAAACGATCAAATAAACTTCAGGGTGGTTAGTTGTAATAGCGTGGGCAATATTTTGCAGAACAACGGTTTTTCCTGTTCTTGGCGGGGAAACAATTAATGATCTTTGTCCTTTTCCAATCGGGGCTATTAGATCTATTAATCTTGTTGTTACATCTGCTTTTTTTTCAATCTTGGTTGATTCAATTTCTAACTTTAATCTTTCCTGTGGGTATAGGGGAGTTAAGTTATCAAAGTTAATTTTGTTTCTTGTTTTTTCAGGATCTTCGAAGTTAATTTTGTTTACTTTCAAAAGGGCAAAATATCTTTCCTGTTCTTTGGGTGCTCTAATTTCTCCCTCAACCGTGTCTCCTTTTCTTAAACCAAATCTTTTAATCTGACTTGGGCTGACATAAATATCATCGGGTCCTGGTAAGTAGTTTGATTCTATAGCTCTCAAAAAACCAAAGCCATCTTGTAAAGTTTCTAGAACTCCACTTCCTGTAATTTGTTCATTTTTTTCTGCAAATTTTTTTAATATTGCGAAAAGAATTTCTTGCTTACGCATCGTGCTTGGATTTTCAATTCCGAGCTTTTCTGCTTCTAATATTAAATCGGCCGGAGTTTTGTCTTTAAGTTCTTGGAGGTTCATTATGTAGGAAGATTATTTTGACTTATGAAATTATTATATAGTGGATATTGGTTGTTTTGCAAGCCTACAATATCGGTTTAAAAACTACTAAAAAAACAATAATGATCATTATAACTGTCGGCACTTCGTTTATTAAGCGGTAAAAATTTTCTGATCTAAGGTTTGTGTTATTTTCAAATTTCTTTCTGCAAGCTCCTAGAAAACCGTGGAAGCCTGACATTGCTAACACCAACAACAGTTTTGCTTGGACCCAAAGTTGCATTGCTGCTTCATGGCCCAAAACTAATAGTAGGCCAATACCCAAAATCCAGGACAAAATCATAGCTGGGTTCATAATAAATTTTAAGAGTCTGTATTCCATCTGAACAAATTTTTCGTGTGCTTCCGAACCAAACTGAGTCTGACAATGGTACACATAAATTCTTGGTAAATACAAAAGGCCCACCATCCATGAAATGATTGCTATGATGTGCAAAGCTTTAAGTAAAAGATAAATGTTCATAATTAAACTAGATGTTTTTTTATTAGATATTCTAAAAGATTTATATGATCTTCGCTATCATTTAAACAAGGAACCATGGAAAAGTTTTTTCCACCGCTTTCTTTAAAAGTTGCCTGGCCTTCCATTTCTATTTCTTCCAGTGTTTCTACGCAGTCCGCTGAGAATCCTGGGCAGATCATTAAAATATTTGTTTTTCCTTCTTTGGCCAATCGTTCTAGTGTTTTGTCTGTGTAGGGCTGTAACCATTCCGCAGGTCCAAACCTAGATTGAAAAGAAATTTCAATTGGAATTTTGTTTCCAAATTTTTCTTTTAATAATCTGTTAGTTTTATGACAATAGCATTGGTAGGGATCTCCTTTGTCAAAATATTTTTTTGGGATGCCGTGAAAAGAAGATAAAATAACATCAGGAACCCAACTAATTTTTTTTAAGTGCTCACTGATGCTATTCGAGAGCGCCTCGATATATAGCGGTTCAGATTCATAGTGCGGTATAATTTGCAGACTTGGCTGCCAACGCATCTTCATTAAATTTCTATAAACTTCATCGCAGACGGTTGCCGTTGTTGCCGCCGCATATTGAGGGTACAGTGGAAGAATAATAAGTTTTTCACATCCTTGTTTTTGCAAATTATCTAACTTTGATTTTATACTTGGGTTTCCATAGCGCATTGCATAATCAACTATGATATTTTTCTGTTGCCCAAATTTAGCTACTAGTTTTTCTGCTTGGGATTTGGTGTAGAAACGAAGGGGCGACTCATTAGTTCCTTCCATCCAAATTTTTTTATAAGCTCTTGCTGATTTGTGTGGCCTTACATTTAGAATAATAAAATTTAAAATAACCCACCACAAAAATGGGTTTGTTTCGATAACTCTTTTATCAGACAAGAATTCCTTCAAGTATCGTCTAACGTCCCACCAGCTCGTGCTGTCTGGCGTTCCCAGGTTAACTACTAAAACCCCTGTTTTGCCATACTTTACTGGGGGGTGATTTATTTTCTCTAATAACTCGTTCATTTAAATTCTTTTACTATGTTAACCAGCTCATGAATAGTCTCGGGGCTAGTTTCTTTTGGAACTCCGTGGCCTAAATTAAAAACATAACTTCTGTTTTTAAATTTCTTTAAATAAAATTCTATTTTTTTCTTCATTGCAATTTTGTTACCCAGTAAAAATTTTGGGTCCAATCCTCCTTGTATGACTATTTTTTTGTTAATTTTTTTCAATATGAGATTGGGGCTTGTTCTGCTGTCAATACTCAGCGCATCTGGTTTTGTTATATTGCAAAAATTTACCACCTCCTTCCCTATTCCTTTGGGAAAGCAAATAATTGGAATTTTTGGGTATTTTTTTTTAATATTTTTTATTATTCTTTTGGTTGGTTGAAAACAAAAGTGGTTTAGGTCTTTTTTGTTTAGTAGGCCCGCCCAACTATCAAACAACTGAATTGTGTCCGCACCAGATTCAATTTGTTTTTTTAAATGAATGCAAATAAATTTTTCTATTATTTTTAACAATTCTTTTGCTTGTTCCTTGTCTTTTAAAATCTTTTTATAAACATTGTTTTTTTTGGGAGACATTCGGTTTAAAATGTAAACCAAAATTGTCCAAGGAGATCCCGCAAAGCCTATTAGTGATTTTTTTCTATCTAATTGTTTTCTTGTTTTAGAAATTGCGCTGTACACATTTTTTAATTTATTAATAAATTGTTTTTCTTTTATTTTCTTAAATGAAGTTAAATTAAATTTTCCCAACACTGGTCCAATACTCTCTTTGAAATTAACTTCTTGCCCCAAAGCATATGGGATTAATAAAATATCTGAAAAAATAATTGCAGCGTCTAGGTTGTATCTTTTTATTGGCTGTAAAGTTACTTTGGTTGCCGCGTTTATATTTAAACAAAATTTAATAAAGTTTTTTTGTTTTTTTCTTATATTTTGATACTCGGGAAGATAACGACCTGCCTGTCTCATTAACCAGATAGGATTTTTCTTTTCCAAAGATTTTTTAATTAAAGTACTCATATATATAATAATTAATTATAAGTATTAGTATTGGTAGGCGCGGTTAATAATGGGGTTAACTTTTTATTAACAGTTTATACACAACTACTTTGATGTCTTTTTATCAATTTGTAACAAAAATTATACTTATAAACAAAACTAACTTTTTATTAAATTTTTAATAAAGTCTAATAGTTTTATAAAAAATGCATATGGATATGTAATGAGTGGTTAGCTGACTAATGATAAATGTATTGATTTGGGTTATAGATTGTTGCTAACAGACTTATGAACAAGAAATATAATTTTTTTTTAGTCTCAGATTCCACAGGTGAAACCCTGGATAGAATTTTTTTAGCCCTAAAAGCGCAATTTAGAGATATGGAATATTCTCTTAAACACTTCTCTTTTGTGCGAACGAGCGCTCAAACAGCAGAATTAATGGATCAGTGCAAAAAAACAAAAAACCCAATTATTATCTATACTTTGGTTGAGCCCTCAACTTCGAACTTTATTAAAAACGAAAGCAAATCACACAACATTCCATGTTTCGGAGTTTTGGATCATTTAATCCCACAATTCGAGTCTTTATTCGGAGAAAAGGCAACGCGCAGACCAAGCGGTCAGCACGAGCTGAACACAGAATATTATAAAAAAATAGAAGCCATACAGTACACCCTTGCTCATGACGACGGCCAACAGCTGGAGAGTATGGTGGATGCTGATATAATTTTACTTGGAGTGAGCAGAACAAGCAAAACACCCACATCTATTTATCTTGCTGAAAAAGGATTTAGAACCGGAAATATTCCGCTAGTATCTCATCAAGAAGTTCCAGATTTTATTTTTAACGCTCCGTCTCTTTTGGTTGGCCTATTTATAGACCCAGACCGATTGGTTGATATTAGAAAAACCAGAATGAATCTTTTAAACGATAAGCAGCAGGGCTATGCAAATATTGATTTTATTAAAGAAGAAATAATAAAGTCAAAAAAAATGTTTGCCTCCCACAAAATTCCAACCATTGATGTTACCAGAAAGTCCGTAGAAGAAACGGCTGCTGCAATTGTAAAAATGTATGAAATTAGAAAAGGAATATGATTAGAAATATAATTTTAGCATCCAAGAGCGGGGTAAGAAAAAAAATACTAGAGGATGCAGGCTTTGAAATACAAGTAGAGATTTCCAATGTGGATGAAGACGAAATAAAACAATCCATGAAAGCAAACAACGCAACTTGCATCGCCATTGCAAAAAGTTTGGCAGAACACAAAGCAAACCGAATTAGTTCTAAATTTTCAAATTATTTTGTTCTGGGAGCAGATCAGGTGTTAGATTTGGAGGAAAATTGCATTAGTAAGCCAAAAAATGACAAAGAAGCAAAAATCATTATTAAACAATTAAACGGAAAAACCCACAAGTTACATAGCGCCGTTTGTGTTTCTAAGAACGGAAGTATGGTTTGGCATTATCATGAAACCTCATCTTTAAAAATGAAAGAGCTTTCCGATCAAGAAATAGAAAATTATTTAAAGAGCGTGGGCACGGAAACAATGAAAAAATATGGGGTGTATCAAATAGAATCTGAGGGAAAAAATTTATTTGAAACCATAGATGGCGATACCAATTCAATTTTGGGAATGCCCATTATTGCTGTAACCGATTATTTTAATCAGCAAACACAATGAAAAAATTTATAGTTATTGGAAATCCAATTAAACATTCTCTCTCCCCCCTCGTTCACAATCATTGGTTTGAAAAAAATAAAGTAGAGGCCAGTTATGAAAAAAAACAATTAGAAGAAAGCGAGCTAAAAAATATTGCCCAAGAAATTAGGGAAGAAAAAATCTCCGGAATTAATATTACTGTGCCGTTCAAGCAAAAGATTATTCCATTTTTAGATGAGCTTTCGCAAATTGCTCAAGCGACCAATTCCGTTAATACGGTCTATAAAAAAAATAATAAAATTATTGGCGATAATACAGATGTGTCGGGTTTCCAAACCTCCCTTTTAGAAAATGCTGAAAAAAAACAAATTAAGTCAGCTCTTTTAATAGGAGCTGGAGGTGTTTCCCCATCGATTATTCATGCCCTAAAAGATTTAAATGTCGAAGAAATTTTTCTTACCAATCGAACAGACGACAAATTTGGTGTGCTTCGCAATAACTTTGGCCCTATATTGAAACAGGTTTTGTGGAAAGATTTTCCTCACACAAAATTTAGCGTGGATCTTGTGGTCAACGCAACAAGCCTCGGGTTGAAAGAAAAGGAAACGCTTAACTTTAATTTCTCTAACATTAGTAAAAAAACGATTTTTTATGATGTTATTTACAATCCTTCCCAAACAGACTTTTTAAAAAAAGCCCACAAAGAAGGCCATCAAACAGTCAATGGTTTAATGATGTTTTTGTACCAAGCGCAGTCAGCTTACCAAATTTGGAATGGTGGCAAACCGGCTATAGATCAAGAGCTTTTGAACTTAGTAGAAAAAAAATTAAATGATTAGAATTTGTGTAATTGGAGACATTGGTTCAGGGAAAACACACATATCAAAACTATTGGCTGGAACAAAATACCCCCTATTCAATGCGGACTATGAGGTGGGAAAAATTTATGCTTCTAGCAGGCAGGTGTTTGCAAAACTAACAAAAGCAATCCCTAAATTTATAAAATCTTTTCCCACCCAAAAACAAGAGCTTACAGAAGCTATTTTGAACAATAAGAACAACCTTAGAAAAATTATTAACATCATCCATCCAGAAGTAAGAAAAAAAATGAATTTATTTTTAGCCAAAAACAAAAAGAAAAAAATTCTAGTTCTGGATATACCCCTTCTTTTGGAGAATAAACTCAATGTTCCAGAAGATGTTATTATTTTTGTTAGCGCTAAACAAAAATTAATACAAAAAAATTTACAGAAAAGATTTGGGTACAATAAAAAGACTGTAGATTTATTAAAAAAGATCCAATTAGATGTGGAAAGCAAAAAATTAGCAGCTGATATTATTATTGAAAATGATTTCAAACTGAAACAAACAAGATTGAGAGTAAAACAGATTCTTGATAACATAGTGATTTAGATGCTTGAAATTATTTTAGATACAGAAACAACTGGTTTATCTTTTAATTCTGATAAAATTATTGAGATTGCTTGTGTTGAATTGGAAAACCAAATTCCGACTAAGAATGTTTTTCATACGTTCGTTAATCCAGAAATGGACATATCGGATGGAGCCTACCAAACACATGGTATCACTCGAGAATTCTTAAGAGACAAGCCAGTATTTAAAGATGTAGCAAAGGAATTTTTGGCTTTTATCAAAGATTCTAAGCTTGTTATCCATAATGCCGATTTTGATATGGCTTTTTTAAATAAGGCTCTTCAGGATATTGATTTAGAGCCCATAACCAAAGACCGTGTGGTCGACACCCTGTCTCTTGCGAGACAGAAATTTCCAGGCGCTCAAGCAAGTCTAGATGCATTGTGCAAAAGATTTAAAATTGACACTTCAAAAAGAGAAAAACATTCTGCATTGGTAGACTGTAATTTGCTTACTGAAATTTATATCGAGCTACTAGACAAAAAAGAGCCCATGTTAGATTTGAAGCAGAGTGCCATCAATGCCAACGAAGAAAATTCGTCCTACAAAATTAATGAGAATAGAAAAAAAATTATTATTTCTGTGACTGATGAAGAGACAAGGTTACATCGAGAGTTTTTAAAAACTCATGTGCCAAAGTCCTTTATGCTGAAGTAGGGAACTGCTGTTTGTAGAGCTCTTCAAAATCAACCTCTTTGGTAAAAGCAAATTTTTTAAAGCCTGATTTTTGAAACAGGTCTGAAACCATTTCTTTCATAAAAGGAAAATGTTCTGTTGGAATAGTAACTAAAATTAGTTTTTTAACTTCTTCGGAAGTTGTCTTGGCGTTAGTAATTCTAAATACAATAGCTAAAGAAACTTCTGTATATATTTTTTTTTCTACTTCTTCTGGAGCTTCTAAAACAAATTTACAATTTAACTCAATCAAATCATTTTTAAATGGTTTGCTGCTTATATCTAATTTGGTGGTGTATTTTTCTAAAGACTGAGCCGCATCAATAAAACAATCTGGGTCAGGAATTTCAAACGAAATATCTTTTATATATTTTGCAACTACCTCATAATTGCTATTATTTGAATTTGTCATGCTCTTCTATCTCCTCTGGGTTAATTTCTATTATATCAATGTTGTTTTCCTGTGTTCTAGGAATAAATTTTTTTAAAATTAAATTTCTTGTGTAGGGTATTAATAATAAAAAACCAATAAAATCAGTTAAAAACCCAGGTAAAATCAATAAAAAAGCAGCAATTACCAGGCAAAATCCACCAAGAATTTCTCCGATGGAGCTTTTATTGACCCGAAGATTTCCAACCGCTGACTTCAGTGTGGATAGGCCCTGGAGCTTGGCAAAATAAACACCGACGATTGCGGTTATAATGGTTATGGAGATGGTATTAAAAGCGCCAATAATAGAACCTATTTTGATCATTAAATAGATCTCTACCAGCGGCAATAAGATAAAAATTAGTAGTGTTAATTGCATATAGATGATTTATTATTACATATAATTACTAATATTAAAAATTCAAACATGAATGAAAACTTTGGTTATATAGACATTATTCTGCTTGCTATGCTGGCTGGCTTTATTTTTCTTCGTTTGCGCAATGTTCTAGGCAAGGGAGCGGATAATTCCCCCATCAAATCAAACTTTGCAAATAAGGCCGAAGAAAACTTTTCTTTTGTTAAAGAGGTTAAGGAAAAAGCAAAAGAGCTTGTTTTTGATGAAGCATCTTTCAAGAAGGGTGCCGAATACGCTTATGAAATGATCATCAACTCTTTTGCGAGTGGAGATAAAAAAAATTTAAAAACGTTACTCACTAAAAAACTATACTTAGATTTTGAAAAAATTATTGACGAAAGAAATGAAAAAAAATTAAAGTCGGATCTAACCTTTGTTGGAATACAAAAGCTGTCCATAGACAAGGTAACGAATGTAGAAACCAAATATAAAGTGACAGCTCGTTTTATTAGTCAAGTTATTACATGTTTAAGGGACGAAAAAGGAGAAGTGGTTGAGGGTGATCCAGAAAAAACAAAAACAACAACAGATGTTTGGAATTTTGAAAGAGATTTAAAAGATAATAATCCTACGTGGTATTTAACAGAGTTATCTGCCGAAACAGAGCCTGGTGGAAAAGAAACCAAACACTAAAATTTCTAAAGAAGATTTAGAAACCTGGAATAATTTTATTAATCTAACCAAGTCCGTTGAAGACAAAGATTTGAAATCTTCCTCACGAAATGAACCACAAGATCTAAGAAGTTATGAGTTAAGAGTTGATTTGCACGGGTACACCATTGCAGAGGCATTCGAGAAAATGGATCACCTACTAAAGTTTGCAGAAGAAAAAGATATTAGAAGAATACTTCTTATTACTGGTAAGGGGCTTCACTCCAACAAAGACAGTGATCCTTATGCATCTAAAGATATGAGCCTATTACGTTATGCTGTCCCTGACTATATAAGAAAAAATTATTCATCAAGAATAAATTCTATAGAGGCTAGCCCGATAACATTGGGTGGAGAAGGATCAATGATAGTAACTTTAAAAAAATTATAAACAAATTTAGATAGGTCTTTATTTTGCTATATTTTATTAGTAATCTTTAAGTGAAAATTAAATTTATATCTTCAAGATATAAATTTTAGACTATTTAGTATAATAAAACAGAACACAAATCATGAGAACAGCAAGCATAGAGCGCAAAACAAAAGAAACCAGCATTAGCGTCGAAGTTAATTTGGACGGTACAGGAAAGTATGAGATTCAAACAGGGATTGGTTTTTTGGACCATATGTTGGAGCAAATTTCTAAGCACTCTTTAATTGATCTGAAGGTTAAGGCAAAGGGAGACTTACACATTGACCTTCATCACACAACAGAAGACACAGGTATAGCAATGGGAGAAGCTATCGCAAAAGCCCTGGGGGATAAAAAAGGAATTAAAAGATATGCGCACGCGCTTATTCCAATGGATGAAACGTTGAGCAGAGTTGCTTTGGATGTTTCTAATCGTCCTTATTTGGTTTGGAATGTAAAATTAAAAGTAGAAAAACTTGGTGAGATGGACACAGAATTATTCAAAGAATGGTTCCAAGCATTCGCGCAAGCTGCAGGAATTACTCTGCACATAGAAAATATTTATGGTGATAATAGCCACCACATTATTGAGTCTTGCTACAAAGGTTTGGCAAAAGCTTTGAGAACAGCTTTCGAAATAGACCAAAGAATGAAAGATATAATTCCTTCAACTAAAGGCACGATTTAAGTTTTTAATGATTATTTCCATCCTTGATTATGGATCTGGCAACATCAAGTCAGTTTCAAAGGCAGTAGAGTTTGCGGCCTTAAATTTGGGTAAGCCCGTATCTGTCGAGGTGATTAATAACGTTAATAAAATTAAATCTTCAGATAAAATAATTTTGCCAGGACAAGGATCTTTTAAACAATGTGCTAGCACACTGACTAAAATGGACGGAGCTATTAATGAGCTTAATGAATTTGTGATCCAAAAGAAAAAACATATTTTTGGTATTTGCGTCGGGATGCAGCTTTTTGCAGATTCAGGAGACGAGGATGGTGGTCACAAAGGATTGGGCTGGATTGCAGGGGAAGTAAAAAAAATAAATATTAAAAATCCACAATTAAAACTTCCACACATGGGCTGGAATGAAATTGATATTAAAAATAACCATAGTCTTTTTAAAAACTTAAGCGCCGATAAGCATTTTTATTTTGTACACAGCTATCACTTTGTGGCAAAAAGCGAAAAAAACGTTGCTGCGTCTACGTTATATCAGGATGAAATTACAGTGGCTGTTTTGAAGGATAATATATTTGGAACCCAGTTTCATCCTGAGAAAAGTCAAAATAACGGAATAAAAATTTTAGAAAATTTTATTAATTGGTAGCTCTATGATTATTTATCCAGCAATTGATCTAAAAGATAAAAAATGTGTAAGACTGTACAAGGGAGACTTTGCCAAGCAGGAGGTATTTAACAATTCACCATTAGACCAGGCAAAAAAATTTGAAGAATTTGGTTTCGTGAACTTACATATTGTAGATTTAGATAGAACTCTAGATTCTAATAAGTCCAACCTAAGTTCAGTCAAAGAGATCGCCGAGAATACAAAACTAAGAATACAGGTTGGAGGCGGAATGAGAACTTTGGAAGATATAGAGGAAGTTTTGAATCTTGGTGTTGAAAATATTGTGATGGGAACAGCCGCCGTTACAAACCCGAAACTATTAAAAGAAGTATGCTCTAAGTTTCCAAACAAAATATCTGTGGGCATTGATGTGAGAAGAGGTTTTTTAGCTTTAAAAGGATGGACAGATCAAACAGAATTATCTGTCGAAAGTTTTATGGAAAACATTAAGGATTTAAAAATTAAAAGTATTGTTTTTACAGATATAGATAAAGATGGAACCAAGGAGGGAGTAAACTTGAAAGAAACATTAAAATTAGCAGAACTCAGCAGCATTCCAGTAATTGCATCCGGTGGTGTGGCAAATATAAATGACGTTATCCAAATTAAAGAATCTAAAAAAATTAAAGGCGTTATTATTGGCAAGGCTATTTATGACGGATCAATTGATCTAGAAGAGTTATCTAAAATTTAAATCATATGTTAAAAAAAAGAATTATCCCCTGCCTAGATGTGAAAAACGGAAGAGTAGTTAAGGGAATAAATTTTACAAATTTGGTAGATGCGGGAGATCCTGTCGAGCAGGCATCGATCTACAATAAGGGCGGAGCAGATGAAATTTGTTTTTTGGATATAACGGCATCCAATGAAAATAGAGATATTTTACTAGACACAGTTAAAAAAACAGCTGAGCGTTGTTTTGTGCCCCTTACAGTTGGAGGAGGAGTGAGAACGGTGCGGGACATAAGAAATCTTTTATTGGCAGGCGCAGACAAGGTTTCCATTAATACTGCAGCGATTAAAAACCCAGAGCTAATCAAAGAAAGCGCCTTACAATTTGGCTCTCAGTGCATCGTTGTTGCAATAGATGCCAAGAAAACAGCAGAGAATAAATGGACAGTATTTACTCATGGCGGACGTGAAGCAACTAACTTGGATGCTTTAGAATTCGCTAAATTAGCACAAAATAACGGAGCAGGAGAAATTTTATTAACCTCTATGGATAAAGACGGAACTAAATCGGGGTATGATATTGATCTTACCAGGGCCATCTCAGAAAGTTTAACAATCCCAGTTATTGCATCTGGCGGAGTGGGAACATTAGAACACATTAGAGATGGGATAGCACTAGGAGGCGCTAGCGCAGTGTTGGCAGCGTCTATCTTTCATTTTGGAGAATATTCTATTGCAGAGGTAAAAGAATATTTGAAGTCACAAAGTGTTCCTGTAAGAATATAGACATGTTTAAAACTTTAGAAGACTTGGTAAAAACTATTAGAGATAGGAAAAATTCTAATTTAGAAGAATCTTATACTAATCAGCTATTAAATAATAAAAAGTTAAGCGTCGAAAAAGCTGAAGAAGAGTTCCAAGAATTATTGGAGGCTATAAAAATTAACCAAAACCAGATTCACGAATCGGCAGATTTATTTTACCACTTGCTAGTTTTGCTGGAGTCCCACAACATTAAGATCGAAGATGTTTTGCAGGAACTTGAAAAAAGAAAAAGTAAATCTGGTTTAGAGGAAAAAGCCAATAGAAGTTAAAATGAAATACGATACTAACAATATCTTCGCTAAAATTTTACGAGGAGAGATTCCCTGTGAGAAAGTGCTTGAGAATGATCACGCCTTAGCATTTAAGGATATTAACCCCCAGGCAAAAGTGCACGTGTTGGTTATCCCAAAGGGAGCGTATGTAAACATGGATGACTTTTCGCAAAATGCCAAAAATGATGAGATTATTGGGTTAATTCGTGCTCTTGGTGAGGTAGCAAAAATAACCGGTGTTTCAGAATATTCACAAGGAAAAGGCTATCGTTATATTGGAAACAATGGTCCAGATGGAGGCCAGGAAGTACCTCATTTGCATTTTCATATTGTTGGCGGCGAAGCCCTAGGAAGAATGGTTTCTAAAAAGTAGATATGGACCAAAAAGTTCAAAGGTATTTTTTAGAAATAAAGAATAAAAAAAACTTCAACCCAGCTGTATGTGGAATTTATAATTTAAGCATAGCAGAACAGGGAAAAGAAGACCCACAATTTTGCAAATTCCTTTACCAAAAAATAGGCGAAGATTTTCATTGGAAAGATAGATTGGCATGGTCCATTGATGATTGGGCAAACTATCTCGAAAATGAAAAGTTAAAATTTTTTACTGCTTATGTAGGAGAAGAGCTTGCAGGATATTACGAATATCTGCATCATGATGACAAACAAGAAGTGGAAATTACATACATGGGAATTTTCAAAAATTATTTTGGAAAAAAATTAGGTGCTTATTTGTTAACACACGCTTTAGAAAGCGGATGGAAACACAATCCTAAAAGAATTTGGGTGCACACCTGTACCCTGGATCACCCCAATGCTTTGCGGAATTATATCGCTAGAGGCATGAGTATCTTTAAAAAAGAATTAGTTTCCGTTCCCAAATAAGTTAAATTCGAGAATTTCAAATTTTTCAATAATATCAGTATTAATTTGACTATTTTTTATTGTAAAAACTATTGTTTGTTGGTCATAACCAGTGGTTTTCCATCCAACGATATCAAGGGTGTCTTTGTTTAAGAATAATTGCAATGAGGATGTGCTGTTTTCATTATTAAATTCAAAGAATAATTTCCCATCTTGTGAAGAGATATTCTTAATGTTTGTTATTTGCTCTATTATTTTTTCTTTGTCGAGAATAGTTGCGAATGGAGAGTCAGAAACTCGGTAATAATAAACTCTTTGGTATTTTCTTTTGATAATAGCAAGCGTGTTATCTTTGATAATAATTTCTTTCCCTTCATCACCTTCGTATCTGCAAATTAACTTTTTTGGATATGAGAGAAAACAAGTCCCTGTTTCGCCAGGACCATTGCCTGTTTGAATAAAATCAAATTTGATATTGTTGATTGTTTTAAATTTTTTTGTAAATTTTTTGACAATCTCAGAATTATTTTCTGACTGTGCCGTTAGAGGTATAAAAAAAAATAGAATAAAAAAAATAATTTTTTTAAGCATTAGTAGGGAAGTATATCTCTTTTCCCCGCATGATTTGCTGGACTAATAATTTTTGCTTCTTCCATCTGATCAATAATTCGTGCCGCTCGGTTGTAACCAATTTGTAACTTTCTTTGCAAATAGCTAGTGGAAGCTTTTCCTTCCAACTTAATCAGTCGAACAGCCTCATCAAATAACTGGTCTTTTTCATTACTTCCTAGAGAACTCCCATTTTCATCCGTGTTCTCTTGAATCTTAGTTACTTCATCTAAATAATCAGGAGCTCCTTGAGATCTTAGAAAAGTTGTAATTCGCTCAATCTCATCATCGGATACAAAGGGACCGTGAATCCTAATCACTCTACTTGCTGAAGACATGAATAGCATATCTCCCTTACCCAATAATAGCTCGGCACCCTGCTCCCCTAAAATAGTTCTGCTGTCTATTTTTGATGTTACTTGGAATGAAATTCGAGTTGGAAAATTGGCCTTGATAGTTCCCGTGATAACATCGACGCTGGGTCTTTGAGTAGCCATAACAATATGTATGCCGGCAGCTCTCGCCATCTGAGCAAGACGTTGGATATAATTTTCGATTTCTTTTCCCGCAATCATCATTAGGTCTGCCATCTCATCCACGATCACAACAATGTAAGGAATGATTTTTTTTGGATCCTCTCCCATTTTTTCGTTGTAGCCAGAAATATTTCTCACCCCTTCCTCTGTCATTCTTCGATATCGGCCTTCCATCTCGCCCACGACCCACTTCAGGGCTGCTGTTGCCTTCTTTGGTTCGGTTATAACAGGTGATAACAAGTGAGGAATACCCTGGTAAATAGACAGTTCCAGCATTTTAGGATCAATTAAAATTAGTTTACAGTGCTCAGGTTTGTGTCGATATAAAATCGATAGAATTAGTGTGTTAATGCAAACGGATTTCCCAGAACCGGTAGTCCCGGCTATTAACAAATGTGGCATGCTCACTAAATCACCAACAATTGGATAGCCAGAAATACTTTTTCCAAGGGTGATCGGTAATCTAATATTTTTGTTAGCAAATTCTTTGCTTGAGAGAATTTCTTTTAAGTACACGGGCTCAATATTTTTATTGGGAATCTCGATACCTATTGTATTTTTCCCAGGTACCGTCGCAACTCTAGTGGCAATAGAGCTGGTGCTTCTAGCTATGTCGTCAGATAAATTTATTATTTTAGAAGTTTTGATTCCTGCCGCAGGTTCAAATTCATAAAGAGTTACTACTGGACCAGCGCTGACTCTTTTAATTTTTCCCATAATGCCAAAATCAAGCAAGGTATCTTCTAGGAATTTAGATTGTTTTTCAAAGCTATCGCTTAATTCAGTGTCCGATACTTTATTGTCAGGATCTTTTAAAAAAGACAATGATGGTAATCGATACTCAAACAATTTTGCTTTAGAGCTTTCTTGCAAAGGCAAGTTTGTTTGTGTTTCCTCAATAAAATTTTCTTCTTCAACTTTAACCAAGCCGTCCGTTTCTAAACTGTCTATGTTCCGATCTTCAATGTTAGGTGAGCGCGAAGTAAGGATTGCTTTTAAAAAATAAATTGGTTTGCAAATAGTTGCTAAAATCGTTTTCCAATTAGAAAAAGAAAGTCCGAGACTTAAAATAAAAAAAACAGCACATAAAGCAATCGATGCAAAAGCAATTATTTTGAATTGGTCTTTAAACATACTTAGAAATTTTAAAACATAAGCCCCCAAAAATCCTCCGTTGCCATTATCTGGCAGCCAAAAACTTTGGTCATTATAAATTTTAAAGAATAAAGAGCCGAAAATTAAATAAAGGACAATAAATAAAAATTGGAACCAAGGACTTGCTATTTTTTTTTCAAATCCTAATTTTCCACCCCAGGCTATAAAATTTGCACACAGGCCAAAAGCGACCAACCCGAAAGCTTGCAATACAAAATCAGAAAAATTAGCTCCGTATTTAATTAAAAGAGCTCTACCGTCTGCGCTTTCTGGAAATATGATCGTCGGATTTCCAGGTGAGTAAGTTATAATGGAGTAAAATATGAATATACCAGTCGCCACAACAGCTAAACCCAATATTTCTACTACCCTTAATTTTATGAAATTTAAAATTTTTTCCATATTTAACGAATCATTTACTGTTGTTTTTTAACATTTTTTGTACAATTGATGAAAATTAATCGTGAAAACCTTGAATAAACAGAAGATAGCCATTTTGGGCTCCGGATTGACTGCAAAGGCGATAGCTATCGCCCTTTCCGATCTAAATGTATCGATTGATCTCATCCAGGAGAAATCTTTTCCAGTCCAATCCAAATCAAACGTTACACTTTCTATTAGCGATGCCTCTCTTAAAATTCTTGAAAAAATTGGTGTTAAAAAGAAGAAATCTCTATTTTGGCCTATAAAAAAAATTGCACTTTTTGATAGTGGCGAAAAGCAGTCTTTGCCAGACACGGAGTTTTGTAATTTTAATTATAAAAAAGATTTAAGCCACATCGTAAAAAAAATTATTTTAGAAAAAGAATTGTTAAAAAAATTAAAAAAAATTAAAGTTATCAAAAATAAAATTATTTCCATTGAAAGTAATAATTTTTTAAAAAAAATAATTTTTCAAAATAAAAAACAAAAAGAATATAATTTAATCATTGCTACTGAATTTGGAAACCTGAAGCTATTGTCAAATGAAAAAAAATATAATTGGGACTACACTGAAACTGCTTATACTTTTTTAATTCAACATAAAAAAACAGACAACTATTCTGCAAGACAATTTTTTTTGAAAGACGGTCCCCTAGCCTTTTTGCCAATCTCTAGCACGGAAACTTCAGTGGTCTGGTCAGTTAAAAATAAATCTAATGCAGAAAAAATTATTTTAAATTTTGATGAAAGGTTAAGTTTTTTAAGAAAAATTTCGTCTAGTTTCTATGATGTTACCGGGTCCACAAAGCAGGTAGAAAAATTTTACCTTACCTTCGAATTCTTGAGGAAAACTGCGCTTTCAAGAGCATTATTCATGGGGGACATAACACACAAAATTCATCCTATTGCCGGACAAGGTTGGAATATGACCTTAAGAGATATTGATATTCTAGTTGAGTGCTTTAAGGACAAATTAAACAAGGGTTACGACCTTGGTGATATGGGAATTCTTAAAGAATTTGAAAGAGAAACTAAAGCCAGCAATTTATTATTCGCCATGTCCATTGATTTAATAAGAAAAGCATTCCGAGAACAGTCCCCTGTCATTTCGCAATTAAGAAAAAAAAGTTTTTCAATTATTTCTCAGCCAGCAGTCATGAAAAAGATTATCAATATTGCAGATAAAGGTTTGAGGTTTTGAGCTCATGACAATTTATGCGCTATCAACAGCACCAGGAGTTTCTGGAATTGCTATTATTAGATTGTCAGGAAACAATTCCGTCAAAATTGCTCAAGACATAATTCATAGCCCTGTCGATAAACCGAGAATGGCTTTGCTTAAAACATGTTATGATTCCAAAAAAGAAATTATCGATGAAGGTATTGTCATTTGGTATCCCAAGGGACAAAGTTATACTGGTGATGATCTTGTAGAGTTTCATGTGCATGGTAGCAAAGCAGTAATTAATAAATTTTTAAATGAACTTTCTTTACGTTCCGACTGCCAACTTGCAGAACCAGGTGAATTTACCAAGCAAGCCTTTCTAAATAATAAGATAAATTTGTACGAAGCTGAAAGTATAGCGGATCTTTTGAATGCAGAAACTGAAGGTCAGAGAGTTCAGGCATTAAGATTAAAAAATAGCTCCCCTCTATTTATGAAATGGAGAGAAAGAATTTTAGATGTTATGAGCAAGTGCGAGGCAGCTATTGACTTCTCAGAAGAGGATCTTCCCCCAAGTATTCTGGACGGAAATGACCGAAAAATCAAAGAAGTCGGCGATGAAATTGATACCATGCTAAATGATAGCAAGGTTGGTGAAATCATGCGCGAAGGCTTTAAAATAGCCATTTTTGGTCCTCCAAACTCTGGAAAATCGAGCTTTTTGAACCTATTAGCCAAAAGAAAAGCGGCTATTGTCTCTGAGATTAAGGGCACGACTAGAGACATCATTGAGGTTCAGCTTCAGATTAAAAATTTTCCAGTCATTCTTTCAGACACGGCAGGTATTCGAACAACCAAAAACAAAGTAGAAAAAATTGGAATAAGTTTAGCGCTAAAACAAATTAAAAATTCAAATTTAAATATTCTAATCTTAGACGGAACGGTAAAAAAAATTTCTCTGGAAATAAATAAATTAATCAATGAAAAAACTTTAGTCATAATTAACAAGCAAGATAAAAAATCATTTATTGGAAGGTCAGTTGTTAAAGATTTAAAACAAAAAAATATTTTAGCAGTTCACGAAGTTTCAACTTTAACAAAATTTGGTTATAAAAATTTAATTGAGAATTTGGAAAATATTCTAAATGCATTGTATGAAAATCAATCTGACACCTTAATATCAAGGACAAGGCACAGAACCTTATTGGCCAAAACTTCAAAGCATTTAAAAAACTATCTTAAAATTTCACAATCTAAGGACATAGAAAAAGTGGCTGAAGAGCTAAGAATAGCCTCCAATTACCTAGGTGAAATAGTTGGGTTTATAGGGGTAGAAGAGGTTTTGGGACGTATTTTCCAGGATTTTTGTGTAGGCAAATAGGGGTAAAATGCTGGTCTATAATTTTATTAGCTACTTGTAAATTAATCAGCGAGATATACATTTCCGGCATGGAAAGTTTTGATGTCGTTGTAATTGGAGGAGGTCATGCAGGCTGCGAAGCTGCAGCGGCTTCTGCACGTATAGGCGTGAGTACAGCTTTGGTAACAACCAATAAAAATTCAGTTGGTGAGATGTCCTGCAATCCTGCAATTGGTGGATTAGGCAAAGGACATTTGGTTAGAGAAATAGATGCGTTCGATGGAGTAATGCCAAAAGTTTCTGATGCATCAGGAATACAATTTAAATTATTAAATGCGAGTAGAGGCCCAGCTGTGCGTGGACCAAGAACACAGTCGGATAGGGCATTGTACAAAAAATATATGCTAGAATCCTTAATAAGTCATTGTAATTTAAGTATTATTTATGATCCCGTGACATCCTTTGTTTTTGAAAAAGATCAAATTAAATCCATTATTCTAGCGTCAGGAAAAGAAATTAAATTTAAAAAAATTATTTTAACAACAGGAACTTTTTTAAATGGTGTCATCCACATTGGATCTCAAATGACTCCAGCAGGTAGATTTGGAGAAGCACCGACTTTGGGATTATCAGAGCAGTTGCAAAAATTTAATTTAAAATTTGGAAGATTAAAAACCGGAACCCCACCAAGACTTGATGCTCGCACAATTAATTTTGATGGTTTGGAGAAACAAGAAGCAGATGAAAATCCCTTTTTCTTTTCGACGGATACTAAAAAAATAAATTCGAAACAAGTTTCTTGCAGCATCACTTACACGAATGATGAAGTTCATAAAATTATTGCTCGTAATATCAAAAAATCAGCAATGTATTCAGGGAACATAAAAGGTGTAGGACCAAGGTACTGTCCCTCGATTGAGGACAAAATTGTAAAGTTTGCTGATAAGCAAAGGCATCAGATATTTCTCGAACCAGAAGGTCTAAATGATTTTACGATTTATCCCAACGGAATATCAACCTCGCTTCCAGAAGAGGTTCAGAAAGAAATATTGTTTAATATCAACGGCTTATCTAATGTTAAGATGATTAGGCCAGGATATGCAATAGAATATGATTATGTAGACCCGCGTGAGCTAAAGTCCACCCTAGAATTAAAAAAAGTACCCTCTCTTTATTTGGCAGGTCAAATTAATGGCACCACAGGATACGAGGAGGCTGCTGCTCAGGGTCTGATGGCAGGTCTAAATGCAGCTCTAGCAGCAAAAGGATTGGATCCTTTTGTTCTAGATAGATCGCAAGCCTATATAGGAGTTATGATAGATGATCTGATCACAAAAGGTGTAGCTGAACCATATAGAATGTTTACCTCTAGAGCAGAATACAGATTAACCCTTAGGGCAGACAATGCTGATTTAAGACTTTCTCCAATAGCAATAAAATTGGGATGTGTTGGCGAAGAAAGAATTGAAAAATTTAATGAGAAGTCCAATAAGATAGATAGCCTTAAAAAAATACTTTCTGGAGTATCTTTAAGCCCCAATCAAGCTAAAAAGCATGAAATATCCATATCTATGGATGGCGTTAAGAGAAGCGGTATTGAGCTTATGGGTTACAAAAATGTTGATTATAATAAGCTAAAATCAATATTCAAAAACCTACCAGAAGCAGATGAGGATGTAATAAATCAAATTAAAATAGAAAATCATTACAAAGGTTATTACTCAAAACAAGATGCCGACATAAGAAAATTTAAGAAAGATGAGGGTTTAAAAATACCACTAAACATAGATTATGATAAAATTAGCGGCTTAACAGAAGAAGTTAAGAAGAAATTGACCTTAATTAAGCCAGAAACGTTTGGGCAGGCATTAAGAATAGAGGGGATAACCCCAGCAGCTATTAATCTTTTGCTAGCTCACACAAAAAAATATAAGTTTAAGCATTCAGCTTAAATGATTAAAACTAAATACCTAGACAGCATTGTTTCACGTGAAACATTAGACAACATAAATAAATATTGTTCATTTTTGATAGAATATAACAAAAATCTCAATTTAATATCAAAATCATCCGAGCCTATAATTATGAGCAGGCATATAGAAGATTCTGCGCAAATGTTAAAATATATAGACAGTAGCGATACAAGAATACTTGATATAGGCTCTGGAGCAGGATTTCCAGGGATAGTTATGGAATTGATTAAAAAAAATCTAAATATGAACTTCAAAATGGATATTGTAGAGAAGAGCGTAAAGAAATGCAGCTATCTACAGGAGCTCTGCAATTATCTTAAAATAGATGTGGCAATACACAATCAAGATGTTACAAAATTAAAAAAAAAAGATTATAGCACTTTGGTTTGCAGAGCCTTTAAGCCTTTAGTTTCTTTTTTTGAAATTTTAGAGGTAAGTCGCATTAGTTTTAATAAAATAATACTTTTAAAAGGTGAAAGTTATCAAATTGAAATGGATCAAGCTTTGAAGTATTGGGTAATAAACTGTGATACACATGAAAGCGTAACCAACCCTGGTTCGAAAGTTTTGGTAATAAATAGTGTGGAAAGAATTTAAATGATGAACCATGTGGTAGCGGTCATAAATCAAAAAGGAGGGGTCGGAAAAACGACTTCAACGATAAACTTGAGCTGTGCTTTTGCAAACTCTGGTCAGAAAACTTTGATCATAGACCTAGACCCTCAGGGTAATGCGTCCACAGGTGTGGGCGTTGAAAACAATCAAAGAGAAAATTCGGTTTATAAACTTTTGACAGAAAGAAATAATTGGCAACATTACGTGAAGCAGACAAAAATTGAAAATTTAGACATTATCTGTGCAAATGTTGAATTGTCCGGCTTCGAGACTGAAGTTGCTGAGAATAAAGACAGAGCCTTTATTTTGAAGGGTGTTTTGGAAGAAATAAGATCAAAAAATCAATATAATCAAATACTTATTGACTGCCCACCATCTTTAAGTCTTCTGACAGTTATGGCGCTTGTTGCTTCAAATTCTGTAATTGTGCCTCTACAAGCAGAATTTTTTGCTCTAGAAGGATTGACCCAACTATTAAAAACAATCGCGAGAATTAAATCAAGCCTAAACAAAAACCTCGAAGTCGAAGGAATTATTTTAACTATGTTTGATAAAAGAAATAAGCTTTGTTTGCAGGTTGAGAGCGAATCAAGAAAGTATTTTGGCGAACAAGTTTATAAAACTGTAATCCCACGTAATGTCAGAATTTCGGAAGCACCTTCTCGTGGAGTGCCAGTCATAGTGTATGACAAACATTGTGCTGGATCTGTTGCTTATGAGAAACTAGCATTAGAAATTTTAGAAAAACAAAAAGAATTAAACTTTGCAGCATGATGAATTTTAAAGGAAAGGGTTTGGGAAAAGGTTTGGCATCATTGCTCGGAGAATCTAATGTAGATGATACAAAAAAAATACAGCAGACTTTTAATACAGAAAATGTTTCAATTCATTTTTTAAAACCAAGCAGATTTCAGCCTAGAAAAAATTTTGACAAGCAGCAACTAGAAGACCTAGCCCTATCTATTAAGGCAAGAGGAATTATTCAACCCATTGTCGTTAAAAAATCAGACGAAAATACATTTGAAATAATTGCAGGCGAAAGAAGATGGAGGGCTGCTCAGTTAGCTCAGCTACACGAAGTGCCAATAGTTGTATTGAATGTGGACGACATGCTTGCCGCAGAGTTTGCTGTGCTAGAGAATATCCAGAGAGAGGATTTGAATGCTTTAGAAGAAGCTAACGGTTTTGAATTGCTTATGAGTAAGTTCAATTACACCCAAGATAAACTTTCTGAAATGATGGGTAAGAGCAGGGCTCATATTGCAAATACGTTGAGGTTAAAAAAGCTACCAAAGGAGATCCAAGATATGATTATTAGTGGGCTTCTAACACCAGGCCATGCTAGAGCTTTAATTGATGTTATTGGTAACATCGAATTAGCCAAAACAGTCGCTAATAATAATCTATCAGTACGTCAAACGGAGCTTTTGGCTAAAAAAGCTAATGCTACTAGCTCTTCAAAAAAAAATAGCAAGCCAATATTAGAAGATCCAAACATTGTTTCATTGGTAGAGACTTTGCAAAATAAAACAGGTATCTCTGTGGAACTTTTTCATAATAAAAAAAAAGGTGGGCGCATAATTTTCAAATATTCAAATCTTGCACAATTAGACCAACTAGTTAAAGCTATTATAGAGAAATACTAAGTTAGAAAAATCTATTTTCCAAGCAGGCCTTGCTTGATGTGGAGACAATAAATTGCTGCAGAATGGTGGTTGATATTTCATAGTTCTTTTTACAACTAGTTTCTGTTTCAAATATAATATCCATTAACCTATCTAGTTCTAGCTTGCTCCATCTCTTGAGCTGTTCTTTTACAATATTTTTTTCTTTCCAAAATATGGGTGGCTTGTAAGAATCAACTAATTGTCCGATGTTCATATTACTTGTATTTGATTCTAAAATTTCAATAAGCTTATTAACTTTGTATTTCAATGCAGAAAGTATTTCATTAAAGTTGATACCTTGAGCGTAGATATTGCCGAGTGTTATATTTATGTTTTTTTTATCTCCTAATAGACAAAAATTAATAATTTCAAAATTATCACTTTCACCTGAAGAGTGAAAAATATCCTTCAATGTTTCCTCACTAACTTCGGAGGACTTTTTGATTAATTGTATTTTATTAATGGCATCATTAATGTCCTGTCTGTTTAAAGAGTTGATTTCAAATATTGAATTTACAAATTCTCTTGAAACCACAACCTTATTGTCTTTTAATTTTTGAGCTAAGATGGTCTGCAATTGTTCCGGGGTATCATTGTAACAAGCAATACAAGCAAAGTTGGCTGAGCTTTCAGCTAGAGCTCTTAATTTAGATTTTTTAGTTAGTGTATTTGCTAAGAAAACTAGTCTTTTTTCATTATTTTTTGATGTATTTTCATTAAATATTTCTAAAATTTTTTCAGTAGATTTTGCAATAACGACAAGCTCTTGTTCACCGAACAAACTATCGGAATTGATGAGCTGATCAAAGACTTCTGGATTTTGGATTAAATACTCTTCCTGGTATCTTTTTATAGATAAGCCCAGATGATCTTTGGCTTCCAATATAATTTTTTCTTCTATCTCTGAAATAAGAGATAGATTTTCACCATACAGGAGGACAAAATTTTTATTTACAAGATCTCTAAAGTTTAAACCAAAACTTTTAAATATCATTGAGTTTGTTTGGCAATCAGCTGCAATCTCAATTTAATTTTTTGAGTAAGAGTACGTATAAGATTTTTTCTTTCTATTCTTCTGGTCTCTTCATCAGAACTAAGATTATTACTCACAGATAGTCTCCTCGCAGCAGAGTTGCTATCGGTTAATAAATTACTCCCCTTAGCATCAGACATATTAACGCCGATAACAATGCTCAAATCTTCTTCAGTAGTAACCCCGGAAGAATTTTTGGCTGCTGAAGAAATATTTTCCGAAATTGAAATATTTAATATCAAGCCCTTCGGGCTATTTGTTTCTTGTATATTAAGGTAGCTCTTGACCAAATAAGAAAGATCACTCTTTCCAGTGTAATTAATTTTTTGGATATTTATTTTTGGCATGTCAAAATCTTTAAGCATAGGTGTGAAGCCACATCCGGCCAGCAGAACAAGGGTAAAAAAAAGGAAGATTTTTTTATTCATTTATAACAAAGTTAATTAGTTTATTTTTTATGTATATTTTTTTGATAATTTTTTTATTTTCTATAAGTTTTTTAACATTATCTAACTCCAAACTCATTTGGAATAGAGATTCCTCGGTCTCGCCTTCTTTAGCAAGTAAAACAGCCCTTTTTTTACCATTTATTTGAACCACAATGTTAAATTCACTCTGTTTTAATAGTTCTTCCTTAAAAGAAGGCCATTTTTGAGTATGAAGATCTTTTTGTTTGGTGGTTTTTTCCCAAACTTCACAAGCTATGTGGGGTGTAAATGGATAGATCAAAATTAAAAACTGCTTTAGGGTACTAGCGAACTCTTCTTTGTCACAATTTGTATCATTCAAGATTTTATTTAGGCTATTTGTGAATTCGTAAAACTTCGCGACAGCAACATTAAAATGGAAATTTTCTATATTCAAAGTTATTTCTTTAATAAATTTATTAATTAATTCATCTAAAACAGCTTTTTCACTGACAGTTAATTTTTTTGGATCAGAGATGCTTTGTATTTTTTCTGACATACTCCAAATTTTTTGAATAAATTTATAACAGCCAGCAATGCCTTCATCACTCCATTGGATATCTCTTTCTGGAGGGCTATCAGATAACATAAACCACCTAACAGCATCGGCTCCATACATATCTATAACCGATTGAGGGTCGACAACATTTTTTTTAGATTTAGACATAGATTCAGAAGATCCAACTATTATTTTTTTATCTGTATTCTTTTCAAAAAAATTATTATCTTTCTCGGTAACATCTTCGGGGTATACCCACTGACCACCTTCAGTTTTGAAGGTTTTGTGGCACACCATTCCCTGCGTAAACAAACCTTGGAAAGGCTCTTTGATTTCGAATTTGGTGCCAAGACTCACTGCTCTTGAAAAAAAACGTGAGTACAATAAGTGTAAAATAGCATGTTCTACACCCCCAATATACTGGTCAACTGGCATCCAATATTTTGCATCATCTATATCGTAACCTTTGTTCATGTTTTGACTCGAGCAAAATCTTAAAAAGTACCAGGAAGAATCTACAAAAGTATCTAAGGTATCAGTCTCTCTAACCGCTTTCATTCCAGTTTCAGGACAGGTCGTAAACTTCCATGTAGGATGGTGTTCCAAAGGATTTCCTGGCTTATCAAAACTGATATCTTCAGGCAATTTAATAGGCAAATCTTTTGCAGGAACGGGAATAATTGCTCCGTCTTCTCGATATAAAATTGGTATAGGACAACCCCAGTACCTTTGCCTGGAAATGCCCCAGTCTCTCAAGCGGAAAGTTGTTTTGCCCTTTCCTTTATTTTCTTTTTCAAATCTTTTTATAACAGCCTCTTTAGCCTCATCTACGCCTAACCCATTTAAAAAATCTGAATTAATCAAAGTTCCATTTTCAACATATGCTTCTTTGTCAATGGTAAAATCTTTTTCATTTATTTCGGGAGGAAGAATCACAGGTGTGACTTCTAAATTGTATTTTCTAGCAAAATCTAGATCTCTTTGATCATGCGCCGGACATCCAAAGATTGCACCAGTTCCATAATCCATCAATACAAAGTTTGCAAAATATACGGGTAATTTTTTATTTTTAATTAATGGATGGTCAGCAAGATAATCAGTTTTAAACCCAAACTTGTCTGTCTTGGCAATTGCTTCATCAGTATTCCCAATTTTATAGCACTCCTCCTTAAAAGCCTTGAATTCATTGGTTTTCTCATACTCTTTGGCAATAGGGTGGTCAATCGCTAGGGCAATAAAAGATGCTCCAAACATGGTGTCGGGTCTTGTTGTAAAAATTGTAATTTTTTTATTTTCTTTAGAAGAGTTAAGATTGAATTCGACTTCGCATCCTTTAGATTTTCCAATCCAATTTTTTTGCATTAACTTAACTTTATCCGGCCAGTTTTTTAATGTGTCTAAAGATTCATTTAGATCGTCTGCAAATTCTGTAATTTTAAAAAACCATTGAGATAGTTTTTTTTGAACTACATCAGCACCCGATCTCCATCCTTTTCCATCAATAACTTGCTCATTGGCTAAAACAGTATTGTCAATGGGATCCCAATTTACCAGACTTTCTTTTTTATAAACTAAGCCTTTTTTATAAAGCTCTAAAAAAAAACTTTGTTGATGCTTGTAATAATTTTCATCACAAGTTGAAATTTCTCTTTCCCAATCAATAGAAAATCCCAATAATTTTAACTGGGATTTCATAGTTTTTATATTGCTATTCGTCCAATTTTTTGGGTGAAGTTTATTTTGAATAGCCGCATTTTCAGCAGGCATACCAAAAGAATCCCAGCCCATTGGATGTAAAACATTAAAGCCATTTAATCTTTTAAAATTAGCAATAACATCTCCCAGCGTGTAATTTCTTACATGCCCCATATGGATTTTTCCCGAAGGATAAGGAAACATTTCTAGGCAGTAAAATTTCTTTAATGACCGGTCTTCACTGGCTTTAAAAATTTTGTTTTTCTCCCAAAAATCGTGCCACTTTTTTTCAGCTACAGTATGATTAAATTTTTCTATTAACATTTTTTTTACAATTAACTTATTACATTTGATCGTGCAATTAAATTAAGAAAACCCAAGCTTTTTTGACTTTGTCTTTTCTCCAAAAAGCTTTTTAAGGCAAAACCAGATACGTTTAATGAATGTATTTTTGCTAAATTGTTTTCACCAATGCCTCCTAGGGCATAAACCTCCAGCTTAGATTTAAAATATTGTTTTAGATTATTAAATCTAGAAAACCCTAGGGCATTTTTTTTCGTGTGTGAACCCGTTGTATATAGCGGGGATATAAAGACGCCAGAGCAGCCTTGTAAAATTTTATTATTTATTTCTGAATGGTTATGAGCAGAGCCAATGACTTTAATTTTTTTTTGACAATTATTACCAAGGTACCTGAGCTGCTTGTTAAAACTTGGTATGTAAAGATTTGCCCCCATTCTATTTGCCAATTTAAGATCATTAGAAACAAAAAGATTATGGCGATATAGCTGTGAAAATTTTTTAATTTTAAAGGCTCTAGCTACATAGTTATTTTTAGAATAGTTTCTGTAAATAATTGATATGTTTTTTAATTTTTTTAGTATGGGAATATTGATACTGTTAAGCTCTTCTAAAAAAAAATAAATTTGTGTCTTTTTCATTATGAGCAACATAATACAAAATTTTATAAAAATAAGAGATGAATTAAGTCAAGCCAGTCTCAAACCGACCATTATTGCAGTGAGTAAAACTTTTCCACTGGAACACATTAAGCCACTCATTGATCATGGACATCGAGTATTTGGAGAAAATAAGGTCCAAGAAGCAAAAAAAAAGTGGGCAGATATAAAAATTCAGACCAAAGACTTGGAACTTCATCTAATAGGTGGTCTGCAGTCAAATAAGGCAAGGGAAGCGGTTGAGTTATTCGATTACATACATTCTGTAGACAGCATAAAGCTAGCGAATGAGCTTTCAAAAGCAGAAATAAAGTTTGGAGTAAAAAGAAAATATTTTATTCAAGTAAATGTTGGACAAGAAGAACAGAAGTCAGGAGTTGCTCAAAATGATCTTGCTAGTTTATTGGATTTTTGTCTTAATGAAAAAAAATTAGAGGTTGTCGGACTGATGTGTATTCCTCCTTTTGATTTAGACCCGATCCCATTTTTTAATTTGACCAAAAAACTTAACAATGACCTTGGCTTGGAAATGATGAGCATGGGTATGAGCAATGATTATCTGGATGCTGCCAAATTGGGAGCAACACATGTTAGGGTGGGGAGTAAAATTTTTGGCTCTAGAGCTAGCCAATAATTTTAATTTTTTCTTTAGCTTTCATTTTTCTTAAAAGATCTAAAAAACTTTTTTTATTCAAAGCGATACATCCTTGAGTAGGTTGGTAACCTGGTTTTGCTAAATGCATAAAAATAGCACTTCCTTTTCCCTTGACTATTTTGCGTGTGTTGTACTCGATGATTAAAATTAAATCATAAAGATGATCGTTTCTTTTCATCTTTTCTTTATGAGAAGATTTTTTTATAGATATTAACTTATTATAATTTTTCTTCCTTGGATTGTCTTCCCAGGCCATTTCATCAATAATTGGCGTGCAGACAAGCTTAGTCTTTAGGTTTTTAATTCTATCCGTTCTGATAAACAGTCTTTGGAGATTAAATGTGCCAATTGGAGTGCAACCATCACCTTCTTTTTTGAATCTAGTAAAGCCATTTTTGCCATAGGCACATTTATACCGTTTTTTTTTGTACCAAAGTTCGCCCTTATTATTTACTATGATCATAAAAATTTATAATTTCATTGTATGCAAAATTATTCAATAGTCACTGTTGGTTCCGATGTATTTTTTGAGTGCATAAGCGAACAAAAGCTGGATTATAATATCAATCAATTAAAGAGCCTCAAGGAGGTAAACTCTCTTTTTAAAAACTATAATGTTCAAGACGGGTTTGTATTTTTATTTTTTTTAGACGATTTGGAAAAAATAAAAAGCAGTGAAGTTAAAAAAATTATGTTTCCTAAAATATTTTTCTCTTCTGATCCTAAAAATTTTCAAGATTTAAAAAAGGACAATTTGTTCAGTACCTTTCTGCAGCTGCCTATTAATTTTTTTGATTTAGAAAAAATCATTAAACTATCGATTTTAAAATTTAAGTTTCATTTTCAGACAAGAGTTGAAATGGGTCGGTATATTTTGGATAAAAATAAAAGAACATTATCTTTGGGTAGAAAAAATATTAAGTTAACTGAAAAAGAGCAGGACATTATTGTCTATTTATTTGGAAAAAAAGATGGAGCAGGCAAAAAGGATATTATGAAAGATATATGGTCTTACTCAGACCAGGTAGACACCCACACTTACGAAACTCACCTTTATAGATTACGTCAAAAGATTCATACCAAGTTAAAGGATAAAAAATTTATTGAGATCAAGGATGGAAAATATTTTCTTAATCAGTAGGGAAGTATGAGAAAAAAAAATCCTATAGCCAAAGACTTGAGAACTTCTAAATACAAAAAAAGAGTGGTAAAAGCAAAAAAAGGTAAGGGTAGTTTTAAAAGAAAGAAGATTTAATTTAATCGAGCACCAATTTTTTGGATTATTTTAGAAGCCATCTCGGTTCCTTTCTCCAAGCTTTCTTGAATAGACATGTTGTTAATATGTCCATGTAGGAAACCAGCAGCAAATAAATCGCCTGCTCCTGTTAAGTCCACTAACTTAAGGTTTTTTTGGCTTTCACATTCAAAAACTTCATTTTTATGAATAGCTACACTTCCCTTGTCAGATCTGGTTATAACTAATAATTTTCCAAGGTCTTTTCCAAATTCCAATACTTCATCAAATGAATTGGCCCCGATAAGATGCAAAATTTCTTGTTCATTGGCAAATGTGATGTCTAATTTATTTTTTACCAAATCTAAAAAACTATCCTTATGTCGTTCCACGCAAAATTTATCCGATAAGGACATAGCTGTTTTGTTAGCCATTTTAAATGTTTTTTCAAATGCAGATTTCGGCTCTCCCTCGTCCCACAAATAACCTTCTAAAAAAACAAGATCACTTTTTTTGATAGCTTCTTCATTTATATCTTGTTCATTAATTTTTCCAGCAATTCCAAGAAAGGTGCACATGGTTCTTTCCGAGTCTGGAGTAATCAAGATCAAGCAAGTTCCGGTAGGTGTATCTTCTTTTTTTTTGTTATAAAAATAAGTAACTTTTTCGTTAACTAAACTTTGTTCATATTTATTACCAAGTTCATCATCACTAACTTTCCCAATAAAAGAAACTTTATTTCCCAACTGAGACAACCCTACAATGCTGTTAGCAACCGAACCACCGGCTACGGTTTCTTCGATGGTTAAATTAGACAAAAGTTTTTTAAATTCAGTTTCGTCTACTAATTTCATGGTACTTTTGGTTAAGTCATTTTGTACTAAAAATTCTTCATTTACTTTGCAGATTACATCTACGATTGCATTTCCAATTCCAACAATTTTCATTTAATTCATTACTTTCTCTTTAAATTTGCAGTGTTTTATAATTACACATTCCTTACAATTTGGAGTTCTTGCTTTACAAGTATATCTTCCATGAAGCAAGAGTAGGTGGTGTGCTTCTTTTAAGTATTTTTTTGGAACCACCTTGTGCAAATTCTGCTCCACTTGGTCAGGACCTTTGCCCGGAGCAAGACCTGTGCGGTTGCTTACTCTAAATATATGAGTATCAACAGCAATGGTAGGTTGACCAAAGCCCTCATTAAGTACGACATTGGCGGTTTTCCGTCCAACGCCTGGAAGGGCAAGCAATTTGTCAAAATCATTGGGAATTTTGCTACCATGCTTTTCTACAAGAATTTTAGAAAGTAGATAAACGCTTTTAGCCTTGTTTCTGAACAAGCCTATTCTGTTAATTAGGGTTTCTATTTTTTTTTGACCCAATTTTACAAAATCTTCAGGTTTATTATACGTGGGATAGATGTCCCTAGTAACATTGTTAACGTTTACATCCGTACATTGAGCAGAAAGAACAACGGAAACCAATAGTGTAAATTTACTTCTATATTTTAAATCGCTTTTTGGATTTTTTATAATTTTGCTGAGTTCTTGGAATATCTTTTCGCTTTGAATATTCACTTATCTTATCTTTAAAACGTCATGCATATTATACAAGCCTGGTTTTTTATTTGCTAACCACTTCGCTGCATTAATAGCTCCATCTGCAAATAAGTCTCTTGATTTTGCAACATGTTTTAACTCTATAATTTCTTTTTCTGTTTGAAAAATAACAGAGTGTGTTCCGGGAACTTTTCCTTGTCTTTTAATAAAAAAATTAATTTTACCAGATTTCCCCTTACCTTTTTTATTTAAAAATATACTTCCTTTTAATTGACCTAGAGATTTTTGCTTACCCTTAGCAACCGCATGTCCTAGCATAAGAGCTGTTCCTGACGGATAATCAACTTTCATTTTATGATGAGCATCATGTATTTCCATTTGGTATTCTTTCAAAATCTTTTCCGATAAAATTCCAGACAAATATTGCATTAGATTTATTCCTAGGCTCATGTTTCCAGACTGAAGAATGGCAATTTTTTTAGAGGCTTTATTTATTTCCGCCTGCTGTTTTTTATTGAACCCAGTAGTTCCAATAATTACTTTCTTTTTTAACTTTATTGCTATTTTTAAAATTTCAGAGGTGCATGCTGGTCTAGTAAAATCAATAATGACATTTGAGTTTTTAAGAGAATCGATAGAGTTTTTTTGGTATTTAACACCGTTTTTCGTTAATGCTTTGTGCTCTGTAATGCTTGATAAATGTAGCCGCTTGTCTTTAATGGTTTTTTTTATGAGTAGAGAACCCATGCGACCTAAGCCGCCACTAACTGTAATATTAATTTTTTTCATTAACTTAAGTTACCCCAAAAACTTTTTGCTTTTTTAAAGAAAGATTCATTTTCCGGATTGTTTTTAGAGTCTTCTAATTCTTTAAATTTTTCAAGTAGTATTTTTTGATCTTTGTTTAAATTTATGGGCACCTCAACTTTTATTTGTAAGTATAAATCACCAAAACCATCTCCTCTTAGAAGAGGCATTCCTTTGTCTTTGAGTCTTAATTGTTTCCCCGTCTGTGTTCCTGAAGGAATTTTTACTTTTGATCTAGAACCATCGATGGTTGGAATTTCGATAGCTGCTCCCAAAGCAGCATCAGCCATAGACACCGGCAATTCAAAGTATAAATTTTCCTCTTCTCTTTTGAAAATAGGATGTTTTTTTAAAGATATATAGACATACAAGTCACCTTGAGTTCCTCCTCTAGGTCCAGCCTCACCTTTGCCAGCTAAACGCATTTGAGTTCCATCATCAACTCCTTTTGGAATTTGAATAGATAGTGTTTTGTTAATTCTATTGGTCCCAGAACCTCTGCAGACTTTGCATGGGTTGGAAATACTTTTTCCTTCACCTCCACAATCTGGGCATGTTTGTTGTACGGTAAAAAATCCTTGTTGAGCTCTTACCTGACCATGACCACCGCACGTATCGCAAGTAGTAGATTTAGAGCCTGCTGCAGCACCACTTCCAGAGCACCCAGAGCACTTTTCAGATGTTGGTACATCAAAAGTTTGCTTTTTCCCCTGGTAAGCTTCTTCTAGAGTTACTTCGATATTAATTTTTAAATCAGAACCTCTTTTAGATCTAGAGGATGGTCTTCTTCTGCCTCCGCCCGCAAAATCACCAAAAAAATCATCAAAAATATTTGAGAAAGATCCAGAATCAAAGCCTCCAAAATCACCAAAACCTCCTCCACCACCGCCTCCATTTTCAAAAGCGGCATGACCAAATTGATCGTAGTTAGATTTTTTTTGAGAGTCAGACAATACCTGGTAAGCTTCAGAGGCTTCTTTGAACTTTGCTTCAGAAGCTGCATCTCCCGGATTTTTATCCGGATGGTGTTTCATTGCTAATTTTCTGTAAGAAGATTTGATTTCTTCTTTGGAAGCATTTTTTCCAACGCCTAATGTTTGGTAATAGTCAGCTTTAGCCATGCTTCTATTTAACGCCTATTTATAAATTAAGTATTATCTTTCTTGTCTTTATTTACTTCTTCAAATTCTGCATCAACCACATCTTCTTTTCCCCCATTATCAGATGCTTTATCGCCACCAGTTTCTCCAGCAGAGTCTGCTTGTTGACTCTTGTAGATTGCTTCTCCCATCTTCATAGAAGACTGCATAAGAGTTTGTGTTTTTGTTTTTATATCTTCTACATTATCTGCCTTGATAGCTTCTTTTAAAGATTCAAGATCAGCTTCAATTGTTTTTTTGTCTTCCGCTGGAACTTTATCACCATGCTCTTTTAAGCTCTGCTCTGTAGAAGCAACTAAGCTGTCAGCACTATTTTTAGCATCGATCTCTTCTCTTTTCTTTTTATCGGCTTCTTTATTCACTTCAGCGTCTTTAACCATTCTATCAATCTCTTCATCCGTAAGACCTCCGGAAGCTTGAATTTGAATTTTTTGTTCTTTACCAGTTCCTTTGTCTTTAGCAGAAACATTGACGATACCATTGGCGTCAATATCAAAAGTCACTTCAATTTGAGGAATACCTCTTGGAGCAGGAGCAATTCCTGTTAGTTCAAAATTACCAAGAGATTTATTGTCCGCTGCCATTTCTCTCTCTCCTTGAACTACTCTAATCGATACGGCAGGTTGATTGTTTTCAGCAGTTGAAAACACTTGGCTTTTTTTTGTTGGTATTGTTGTATTCTTTTCAATAAGTTTAGTTGCAACTCCACCTAAAGTTTCGATACCCAAAGACAATGGAGTTACATCTAGTAACAATACATCTTTAACATCACCCTGTAATACACCAGCCTGAATAGCGGCACCCATTGCCACTACTTCATCTGGGTTTACGCTTTTGTTTGGTTCTTTTCCAAAAAAGTTTTTAACAGTTTCCACAACCTTTGGCATTCTCGTCATTCCACCAACAAGAATTACCTCGCCAATTTCTCCAGCACTTAAACCAGCGTCTTTCAACGCTGTTTTGCAAGGTGCAATAGTTCTTTCAATTAATTCTGCAACAATTGATTCCAACTTAGATCTTGATAATTTTATATTCAAGTGTTTTGGACCAGTTTTGTCAGCAGTAATAAACGGTAAATTAATTTCAGTTTGTGTAGCAGAAGACAATTCTATTTTTGCTTTTTCGGCAGCTTCTCTTAATCTTTGCAAAGCTAGCTTGTCTTGTTTTAAATCAATAGCGTTATCTTTTTTAAATTCAGCAGCAAGATAATCAACAATATGTGCATCAAAATCTTCACCACCCAATGTAGTATCTCCGTTAGTTGATTTAACTTCAAACACTCCATCTCCTAATTCCAAGATAGATACGTCAAAAGTTCCTCCACCCAAATCATATACAGCAACTGTTTTTGCATCTTTTTTATCTAAGCCGTACGCTAATGCAGCAGCAGTTGGTTCGTTAATAATTCTTTTTACATCTAGGCCAGCAATTTTCCCCGCATCTTTGGTTGCTTGTCTTTGAGAGTCGTTAAAATAAGCAGGAACTGTAATTACCGCTTCTGTTACTTCAGAACCTAAATATTTTTCAGCAGTCTCCTTCATTTTTTGCAACACAAAAGCAGAAATTTGACTCGGTGAATATTTTTCTCCTCTAGATTCAAGCCATGCATCGCCGTTGTCGGCTTTAATAATTTTGTAAGGAAGTCCTTTGATATCTTTTTTTACTGCATCCCCGTCAAATTTTCTTCCAATTAATCTTTTAACTGCAAAGAAAGTATTTTCGGCATTAGTAACACCTTGTCGTTTTGCAGACATTCCAACTAATTTTTCTCCACTCTCTGTAAAAGCAACTACTGACGGAGTAGTTCTTGCGCCTTCTAAATTTTCTAATACTTTTGGCGTTGCACCATCCATAACGGCAACACATGAATTCGTTGTTCCTAAATCTATTCCTATAATTTTTGACATAATTTTTATTCCTTTTTTAGTAGTCTTGGTTCTTAATTGTGTATTGGATATGGGGGGTGTTTTGGGGATTACAACCTCTAAAGCAAATATTTTTTTTTAGTCTTTTTTGCCTGATTTAGCTATGTTTACGAGGGATGGCCTCAAAAGCCTATCATGCAATAGATAACCTTTTTGGATTTCTTCTGCCACGGTCCCGTGTTCTTTTTCGCTTTCAACTTCACTTAGCGCTTGATGAAAATTGGGGTCAAATTTTTTATTTAAACAATCTACATAGGTAATATTGTTTTTTTCTAAGGTGATCAAAAGCTCTTTTTCAATTAGCTCTATGCCGTTTTTTATATCAACGAATTCTTTATCTTTAAATTTTTCGTTATTTTTAAAAATAGAAAAGGCTCTATCCAGATTGTCCGTTAAGCTTAAAATTCCAGAGGCAAAGTTAAAAGAGCCGTATTTTAAAATATCTTCTTTTTCTTTCTCGTGATTTTTTCTTAAGTTTTGATTTTCAGCAAGAAGCCGTAAAATTTTATCATTAAGTTCTGATATAGTTTTTTCTAATTTTTCTTGAGGATCTTCAAGGGTCTGCTGATCTAGTTCATTAGAAGTTTCGGCATTTTCTGCTGCAGTCTCAGACTTTTCTTCGCCGTCTATTTCTTTATTAAAATCAGGATTTTCTATTTTTTCTTCTGTATTCATTTTTTTTTATAATTTATAATGCAAGCATATATAGTAACTAATTATTAAATTCCAAGGCCAAATTATGAGAAATAATAGAAAAAATTTAGAACTACGAAATATGGAAATCATCACGGATTATATAAAAAATGCGGACGCATCGTGTCTAATTAAATCTGGTGACACACATGTAGTTTGCACAGCATCTATCGAAGATAAGGTTCCTAGATGGCTCAAGGGGTCTGGTAAAGGTTGGGTCACAGCCGAATATGGAATGCTCCCCAGATCTACTCATGAAAGAATGAGAAGAGAGGCGTCCGTGGGAAAAATTGGCGGCAGAACCTCAGAAATTCAAAGATTAATAGGCAGGTCATTAAGGGCTGCAATTGACACTCAGTTATTGGGTGAGTATTTGATTACAATTGACTGCGATGTTTTGCAAGCAGATGGTGGAACTAGAACTGCTTCGATAACCGGTGGCTTTGTGGCTTTAAAAAAATGCATAGATTTAATGATCAAGCGAAAACAAATTAACCACAATCCCATTAAAGGCTACGTTGCCGCAATTAGCTGCGGTATTGTTGATGAAGAAATTTTAATGGACCTTGATTACCAAGAAGATAGCAAGGCAGATATAGATTCCAATTATGTCATGAATGATAAAAATGAAATAATAGAGTTGCAATTAACTGGTGAAAAAACAACCTGTAGCGAAACTCAGTTTTTAGAAATGCTTCAGTATTCTAAAAAATCTATAGGGGATATTATCGCACTACAAAAAAAAGTTTTAAGTGCATAAATTAAAAGAATTAAAAAAAATAAATTCTATTCTTATAGCTACCAACAATCCTGGAAAATTTAAAGAAATTAAAGATTTATTACCAAAAAAAATAAAATGTTTTAAGCCCAAAGATTTTGATTTAAAGGAACCAAAAGAAACAGCAAAAACATTCAAGGGCAACGCCAGAATTAAATCTTTATATTGCCTAAAAAAAACAGGCCTAATGTCAATATCTGATGACTCTGGACTTGAAGTAGAAAGTTTAAATAAGCAGCCTGGAATTTATTCTGCAAGATGGGCAGGAAAAAAGAAAGATTTCAGTTTTGCCATGGAGAAGGTAAGAAAACTTCTTCTTAAAAAAAAACTATTAAAATCTAAAGCCAATTTTACGTGCTGTATCTCTATAGGATTTCCTTCAGGAAAGACTTTTGAATTCGAGAGTAAAGTTTTTGGACAAGTTAGTTTTCCTGCAAAAGGCACAAAAGGATTTGGCTATGACGCTATTTTTACGGCAAGAGGAGAGGAAAAAACTTTTGGACAATTGCAACCTAAGTATAAAAATCAAATCTCACACCGATACAAGGCTTTTAAAAAAATAAAAAAATATTTTAACTTTAATTAATTTTTACAAACTCATTATTTTTGACTTGATAAAGATCTAGCTTTCTTTCTGCAAAATTTAATTTGTTGATTTTAAAGACACCACTTTTGCCACGAAATTCTTTTCCAACAAAATCTTCAGTTACAAATAAATTGTCTTTTTTTTCATACCAAGTAGACGCTAATAGCGGAATGATATCGTAAGCTAAAATTTCAATATTGGAAATTTCAATATTATAATTTTCTTTAAATTTTTTGTTTAGCTCTTGAAAACTTGCATAATTAATAGAAGGAAAAATAATATTTTGTAGTGACGGCTCTATTAAAATTTTTTTATTAAACCACTGGTTTAGAGTAATAAACGTAGCATCTTTATAATTAACATCGTAATAATCAAAAAAAGAAACAACACTTATTAAGTCATCGTCAAAAGCAGGAACTATTACTTGCTGGTAGTTTACACCGCCTAACGTGTCTGTTTTTTCGAGAATTTTTGCTCTTTCTAAATCCTTATTGTTTTCTGATTTCTTTAGCTCAGCAACCAGTTCAAGTAATTTTTTGTGTCTATAATAGTAGGATGTTGCAGACTTTGCTTTTGTATCAATCTCCTTAAAATCTGAATATTGATATTTTGCTTTAAGCGGCACTTTTAACTCTTCAATCTTTTTTAAAACATTTTGTGAAAATTTCGTATCATTGCCAAAAAAAATTTTTGATGTGTTTTTTTGATTAAGAACAGATTGCAAAGCCAAAATCTGGCTATCGATATTTAGACCAAAGGAAATAACATTTCTGGGTAGATCTATGTTATTATTGCTTAAGGATATAAAAATATACTTTGAAAATCCCTCTTCATTCGAGATGGATAATAAATTTTTCATGAAAACAGGTCCCAAAACAATATCCACTTTTTGGGTTTGAAGTTCTTTAAAGGCAAATCTAGTGCCTGTCTCCGTGCTTTGGTTATCAAATGGAATTAGAGTAACATTAACATTGGAAAGCTCGAATATAGTGAGCTCAAAAGTTTTTAATATTTTATTTCCTATTTCTTTATAGTCCCCGGATAGAGGCAGGATGGCTCCAATTCTCAAGGATTGATTCTTGCTCTCTGCTACAAGTATTAAATTAAGCAAAAGAAAAGAAAGTAAAAAAAATTTAATAGAAAATTTTTTCATAAAATTATGTTAATGATATAGATGAATATATGTCGGAAAACAGAAAAAACAATCTACTTGACCCCGCTCTTTATGTTGTTTCCACCCCTATAGGCAATTTATCAGACATAACCCTGAGGGCACTGGAGGTTCTTAAGCAATCAGATTATATTCTGTGCGAAGATACTAGGCATTCTTTAAAGCTCCTAAATTTTTACAATATCAAAAAAAAACTAATTTCATTCCACAAGTTTAACGAAATGAAAAATATTAAAGAAATTTTTGATGACATCAATAATGGCAAAATTATATCTCTAATATCTGATGCAGGAACTCCACTAATATCTGACCCAGGAGAGTTTTTGATAAAATCTGCGCGTGAGCAGAAAGTTAAGGTTATTCCAATCCCTGGACCGTCTGCAGTGACAGCAGCTATATCCGTATCTGGATTTGATACAAAATTTTTCTTTTTTGGATTTTTGTCCAAAAAAAATAATGAACGAACCCAAGAGCTAGAAAGTTTATCAAAAATTGCTAATACGATAGTTCTGTATCTGCCAGCACGAGATTTAAAAAAAAGTTTAAAAGAATTTCAACCACATTTTGCAGACAGACAAATATTCATTGCAAGAGAAATTACAAAAATACACGAGACCTACTTATCTGGTAGCATATCTGAATTATTGAAAAGTATTAGTAGCAATGATTTAAAAGGAGAAATAACTCTTGTGATTAGTAGCAAATCAGTAGATCTTAAAATTACTAACAATGTAGATCTTGTTAATGAAATAAAACTTTTGCTTAATAAAATGTCATCAAAAGATATAGTGGAGTACCTTGCGGAAAAATTAAAATTGAGTAAAAAAATTATTTACCAAAATATATTAGAAATGAATAAATGAAAAAAATAGTTATTACCTTTTTTTCATTTTTAATTCTTACCGGTTGTGTAGGGGTTGGTTCAGAAGGAGTTCTGGGAACGGGAGTTAGCATATATTTAGATCCAAGATCTTTAGGAACGCAAATAGATGACTCTATTATGCAAAAGTCATTGCTAATCAGAATTGCCAAGACTGATAAAAAATATATTTTAGATGTTTCTCCCAAGGTAGTTGATGGGAATATTTTTCTTACAGGCGTAGTAGAAAAAGTGGACGAAAAAATTCTAATGACAAAACTTGCATGGAAAATAGAAGGAGCAAGGTCTGTTAAAAATAATATTGAAGTAAAAGATAAGTTTTCATTAAAAAACTATTCTCAAGACGTATTAATTTCATCACAAATGAAAGTTGCGTTGCTTGCAAATAAAAAAATCAGCATGTCCAATTACCAGGTGAATACAGTAAACCAAGTTATTTTTATATTTGGGATTGCGGCAAACGAAGCTGAACGCAGAGAAGTTATGAATGAGGCATCTCTAATTAAAGATGTTAAAAGCGTTGATGCCACTATTTTTTTAGTGGATGATTTGTCTAAAAATAAAAAATAAATTTAATATTTAATTGTTTCCGCGGAATAAGCAGCGATAGAAGCTAAATTTAAAATTTCGTAACTCGTAGATCTCAAGGGAGCCACTTCAATTGGTTGTCCCAATCCTATTAGCATCGGACCAATCACTTTTCCCCTGCTTAATTCTTTTAACAGTTTGATAGATATTGCTGCAGCGTGAATAGAGGGCATAATTAAAATATTTGCATTTCCAACTACCTCAGAAAAAGAATAGGTAGATTGATATTTTTTATTTAAAGCAACATCGGGCTGCATCTCACCATCAAATATAAAATCAACTTTCTTTTGTTTTAAAATTTCGACTGCTTTTGCAACTCTTTTGGTTCGATCCGTCTCAGGTTGGCCAAATGTAGAATGCGATAAGAAAGCAACTTTTGGATCCAATCCTAACATTCGAGCTACTCTCGCAGAGGATATGGCCATTTTTGCCAATTCTTCAGAGTCGGGGTATTCAATTACATTGGTATCGGAAATAATAATTGTTTTCCCTTGTTGAACAAAAACACACAAGCCAAACACAAGCTCATTTTCTCTTGAACCTACAGAGTGCATTAATTTTTCAACAGTTGCTGCATAGTGTCTTGTGTTCCCAGTAACCATGGCGTCGGCATGACCACATGAAACCATGCAAGATCCCCATGTTGCCCTGTCTGTTTTTACAAGCTTATTACAGTCTGCTTCTAGAACGCCTTTGCGTTGAAGCTTGTTGTATAAAAACTTAACATATTCTTCGCTCTTTTCTTTATCCGCAGAGTTTGAAACTTCCATATTATAGTTTTCATCTAATCCTATTTGTTTAAAAGTTTCTTTTAATTTTTCTTTATTCGCAATTAGTATTGGTTCACCTAAGCCACTATTTTTAAAAGCAACTGCCGCTTTCAATGTTTCGGGATCTTCACCTTCGGCGAATACAACTCTTTTTGTCTTCCCTTTAATTGCAGAGTTGATTGCTCTCATAAAATTCATGGACTGGTCTAATCTGGAAGCCAACTCATTTTCGTACTTTTCAAAATCTTTGATTGGTTTTCTCGCTACACCACTATCCATCGCAGCTTTTGCAACGGCCATTGGTATTACAGTAATTAATCTCGGGTCAAAAGTGGATGGAATAATATAATCTCTTCCATATACTGGTCTTTGCCCACCATAAGCAGCAACAACTTCATCAGGAACATTATCCCTAGCAAGTTTTGCGATTGCATTGGCTGCAGCAACTTTCATTTCTTCATTAATTTCTTTCGCCCTAACATCTAGCGCACCCCTAAAAATATAGGGAAAGCCAATTAAATTATTTACTTGATTAGGATAGTCAGATCTTCCCGTTGCAATAATTGCATCGTCTCTTACTTCTTTTACCAGTTCTGGTCTGATCTCAGGATCAGGATTTGCACAAGCAAAAATAATTGGATTTTTTGCCATAGACTTCACCATTTCTTTAGTAAGAACATCTTTTGCGGACAACCCAAGAAAAACATCTGCACCACTCATTGCATCGGCCAATGTTCTATTTTTTGTTTCAATGGCATGTTTGGATTTCCATTGGTCCATTCCTTCAGTTCTTCCTCTATAAATAACTCCTTTACGATCAACCATCGTAATATTGTCATTGGGCACACCGCTGTTTTTAAATAATTCTGTACAAGCAATCGCAGAAGCTCCTGCGCCGTTTACAACAATTTTGACGTCCTTCATTGATTTGCCAGAAATATCTAGAGCATTAATTAGTCCAGCTGTTGTGATGATGGCTGTACCATGTTGGTCATCATGAAAAATTGGAATATCAACTAATTCTTTTAATTTTTGCTCTATAATAAAACAGTCTGGAGCAGCAATATCTTCAAGATTAATCCCACCAAAAGTAACTGCAATTTTGGATACAACGTTAATAATTTCATCCGCATCTTTAGAATCTATTTCAATGTCAATAGAATCAATATCCGCAAATCTTTTAAATAAAACAGATTTACCTTCCATCACTGGTTTCGATGCAAGTGCACCCAAATCTCCCAGACCTAAGATTGCAGTTCCATTGCTAATAACTGCAACTAAATTTCCTTTGCTCGTGTAGTCGTAAGCTGTTTCTGGATTTTTCCCTATTTCAATGCACGGAACAGCAACACCCGGAGAATAAGCTAAGGCTAAATCTCTTTGAGTTGATAAATTTTTAGAGGATATTATCTCTATTTTCCCAGGTTTCCCCTCAATGTGGAAATCTAAAGCTTCTTTGTCAGTATATTTTTGAATTAAGTTCTTATTCGTCATTTATTTTTTTGGTTCACGAAAATGTCAATTTTTATTTGTAGGAGGGAATTTAGAACATTAAGATTGTAAAACAATATAAATATTAGAAATATTATGAATATTTTGTCATCCGTTAGCTCGTTTGGATTCTTAACTCTTGTCAGCAGAATTCTTGGCTATTTTCGGGATATTTTGATCGCAATCTTTCTGGGGACAAGTTTTTTAGCTGACGCTTTTTTCGTTGCTTTCAGATTACCCAATACATTTCGAAGATTGTTTGCCGAGGGATCTTTTAACTCTGCATTTGTGCCTCAATACGCAAAGTTAGATGCCCAGAAAAAATCTTTTGATTTTGCCAATTCGGTTTTTAATTTGCTAACTTTTATTCTTTTGATTTTAATTTGTGTTGCAGAAATTTTCATGGGAGGAGTTATTTATATTATTTCCCCAGGCTTTACCGACAATTTAGAAAAATATAATCTTGCAGTGTCTTTAAGCAGAATTGTTTTCCCCTTTTTGCTGTTTGTATCATTATCTTCTTTTTATTCTGCCATTTTAAATACCAAAGGAAAATTTGCCGTACCTGCAGCTGCACCCATTATTCTTAATTTACTTCTTATAGGCTCTATCTTTTATGCAAATTTTTTTGATAAAGATCTTGTGGTTTATATGGCATGGTCAGTGACCATTGCTGGGTTCTTGCAGTTGATAATGTTATTTTTTTATACAAAAAAATATTTTAAGCCTAATATGAGATTCAATTTAACAATCTCTCCAGAAGTTAAATTTTTTTTTAAAAGATTATTACCAAGCATTTTTTCATCCGGAGTTATGCAAATTAACATTTTAGTAGGAACAATTATTGCGTCATTTCAAACTAGCGCTGTGTCATATTTATACTATGCAGACAGAATCTACCAACTACCATTGGCGATAACCGGTATTGCAATTGGAACAGTTATACTGCCAACTTTATCAAAAGAAATTTTCCAAAACAAAGATGGAAGAAGTTTTTTTCTACAAAACAGGTCTATTGAACTCTCTCTGTTTTTGTCAGCACCTGCTACCATAGGAATTGTTATGGCGACAGAGCCAATTATTTCAACTCTTTTTGGTTATGGTTCTTTTGATGAACAAAGCGTTATACAAACTTCAAAAGCTTTATTCGTTTTCGGGTTTGGTCTTCCAGCTTTTTCTTTGCTAAAAATTTATTCTAGTTTTTATTTTGCCAGAGGAGATACAAAATTTCCATTTTATGTTTCCGTAACAACTGTTTTTTTAAATGTTGCAATAAGCTTGCTTCTTTTCTCATACTTGGGATTTGTATCTATTGCCCTAGGAACAACGGTTTCTTGTTGGTGTGGTGCTTTTATTTATCAGTTTTTTTTATCAAAAAACAATTTACACAAATTCGATACAACTTTTAAAATAAGAATGGGTAAGATTTTTTTGTGTTCGCTGATTATGAGCGGTAGCCTCTACTTTTTGCTATCCGAATTTCAATTCACTTTTAATAGCAGTTCTTTTAGCAAGATATTCTATTTACTTATAATCGTAGGAAGCTCATCAGCAATCTACTTTCTACTTTCAATATTGTTTAAATCTTTTAGTATTGCTGACTTTAAAGTGAAAACTTATGAATCAAAATAAAAGAATATTATCTGGCATCCAGCCAACAGGAAATCTTCATCTAGGAAACTATTTGGGAGCTATCAATAATTTTGTGCTCTTGCAAAAAGACTTTGAGTGTTTTTTTATGTTAGCCGATATGCATGCTATTACAGTTAATCACGATCCTGAAATTCTTAAAGAAAATATATTAGATACAGCAGCAGCTTTCCTGGCCTCCGGAATTGATGCAAAAAATAATACTATTTTTATTCAATCTGCTGTGGGAGCTCATGCAGAGCTTGCCTGGATTTTTAATTGCATAGCTAGAATTGGTTGGCTTAATAGGATGACTCAATTTAAAGAAAAGGCTGGAAGCAATAAAGAAAAAGCAAGCATAGGACTTTACACTTATCCAGTACTAATGGCTGCAGACATACTTTTATATAAAGCAACTCACGTTCCTGTGGGAGAGGATCAAAAACAGCATCTTGAGTTATGCAGGGACATTGCCATTAAATTTAATAATGATTTTAATAAAAAAGATTTTTTTACAACGCCAGAGCCTATTATACCTGAAGATATTTCCAGAGTAATGAGCTTACGTAATGGAACTCAAAAAATGAGTAAGTCCGAAGAATCTGATTTATCGAGAATTAATTTAACTGATGATGCAGATTTAATTATAAAGAAAATTCAAAAGGCAAAAACCGACAGCGAACCAATTAGTCAAAACATAATTACGGGCAGAGATAGACCGGAGGCAAGAAATTTGGTTAATATTTTTTCTGCCTTGAACAACAAAAAAGCAAAAGAAATAGTAGAGCAATGGGATGGCAAAGTATTTTCTGATTTTAAAAAAGAATTAAGTTCATTATTGGTTGAAAAAATTTGTCCTATAGGAAAAAAAATTCAAAAACTAAAATTGAACAAAGATTTTTTGCAAAAAGTGTTAGAAGACGGGAAAAACAAGGCAAATATAGTTGCAAATAAAAATTTAAAAGAGATCAAGGAGATAGTAGGATTGTCGAAATGAAAAAAAAGTATTTAGTAGTAATTGATGAAAGCAAAGAGTTAGAAAATGCTATTTATTTTGCAGCAAATAGAGCAATCCATACAGATGGAGAACTGTCTTTGCTTTATATAGTAGATCCAGCAATCAATGCCCAATGGGCCAGAATTGAAAATCTTATAGAACAAGAAGCAACAAGTGAGGCTAAAAAACTTTGCAGGTTGTGGTCTCAAAAAATTAAATTAAGGTTTAATATTGAAACTGAAATTATTATTAAAATAGGAGATCGTGCCGATGAGTTGTTAAAACTGATTAAAGAAGATCAAACTATTCGTTTCTTGGTATTAGCTTCAACCCCAAATAGTGAAGATCCAGGGCCATTAATTAAGGCTTTAACTGGCAAGAGAATTAATGATTTGGCTATACCCATTGTTATCGTTCCAGGATCATTAGAGGAAAAAGACATTGATTTAATTGTCTAATTAGGAAGTTTAAATTAGATTTTAATTGGGTTAAAATGAACGAATCTTAACCATTTAATTATATGATTACCGTAACTGACACACCCAACCCAGAGTCAAAAAAATTTGTATTTGATATTGATATAGTTGCGTCTGGGTCAAAAGAAATCAAATCCATTAAAGAATGTTCAGATATTAAGTTTGCAGAAAAAATATTTTCCCTGGGTCTGTCTGAGTTAATTTATATAGACACTAATTTCGTGACCATAAAAAAAACTGCCGGAAAAAATTGGGATGAAATAAAACAAGATATTTTAAACATTCTTCTTGAGGAGATTGGCGCAGATTTTAAACCTTTTTCTTTTGCTAGGACCACTGATTTTAAAGATGAAATTTCCAAAAGAATAGAAGAGGTGCTGAATGAGAAAATCAGACCTGCAGTTGCTATGGATGGAGGAGACATACAATTAAAATCCTATAAAGACGGAATAGCAGAAGTGATGTTAAAAGGTAGTTGTGCAGGATGTCCAAGTTCTGTTGTAACTCTCAAGCAGGGAGTCGAGCGTATGATTAAACATTACGTTCCAGAAGTTAATTCGGTAATAGCTGTAAATTTAGAATAAATATTTCATGTTTTTCAAAAGATTAAACAACATTAAAAAAACTTATACCGATTTTGTAGATTCTATTTCTAGGACCACAAAAAACTTTGGAGTAAACTTTAGAAAATTTATTAAATATATTGATATTTTTTATAAATTTAACAATTACATCATAGGAAAATCACCAATAAAATTAGATAACCACTTGGCTAAGCATTACAATCTTTCATATGCAAAAGGTAGTGTGATTACTCTTTTTATTTTTGCTATGCTTTTTCGACCTGGATTTGAAAATACACAATTTGCGAAAATAAATGCTGATAAGAATTTAATTATAAATAGCTATACAAAAGAAGATGTTATGGCCATTGATGAAAATTTATTGGGTTCAGGCAAAAGATTGGAAAGCACAAAACCAGCAGAAAGGCCTTCGGAGTTTACTGACCGCCAGATGTTAGGTTTCGGAAACAATATTGATGCCCGTACCGTGATCAGTTTATTTGAAGAAGAAGACTATAATTTAAAAGACATAAGGAATGGTAAGGCTGTGGAACCTATTTTTTTATCTAAGCTTCCATCTGGCATGGCCCAAATTGACAGCATAGCAGATAGAAAAAAACTTTTTATTAAAGTCATTCTTCCTTTAATTATTTACGAAAACAACAGAATTTTAGAAGATAGAGGTCGTTTAAATCAGAATTTGCGAGAGAAAAATTTAAATCAAGAAGAGGTTGATTGGTTAAATAAAAAATTTGCTGAATATAAAGTGAAAAATAATGACATGGAAGAGCTTGCATTAAAAATGGATATTATCCCACCCTCCCTTGCTTTGGCACAAGCAGCTTACGAGAGTGGTTGGGGGACATCAAGATTTGCTATGGAGGGCAATTCTTTGTTTGGAGCAAGGACTTGGAAAAAAGGCAGGGGAATAGTCCCAACTGAAAGAGGAGAGGAAGAGAGTTTTGAGGTTAGAAGTTTTAAAATTATTAGAGCATCCATCTCTTCTTATAAAAGAAATCTAAATACACACAATAGCTATAAGGAATTTAGAGAAGCCAGGGCAAAACAGAGAGAAAAAGACAATACTATTTCAGGCTTAAAGTTATCTAAGTATTTGGATAAATATTCCGAGATTGGTTATGAATATTCAGAGCGTTTAGAGAAGATAATTGAGCAAAATTCTCTAACAGATTTTGATGACTCGGTTTTATCTCGCAAGAAGAAGCCAAATATAGTTTAGTCAGTTACAACAAATTGTCTACCAAACCATCCCCAAGTATTATCTTTTAATTTTGCTGTACAATTAATTTTACCTCTTCTCGATTTAAATTCTTTCTGCAAAAGAACTCTAATCCAGTTGTCATCTAAAAGAGTTATTTCACTTTGTTTCCACTGACCACCTTCGTTTGTGAAGCAATTGATGTTTCTTACATTGTTTGTAAATTCAATTTCAATATTGGGAGGGTTATTGTTGCTAAGTAATTTATTTTCTGGTTTGAAAAAATTATAAGCAAGAGGGCTTGTATTTATTAAAAAAATAAATCTATCTATTTTTCCATAATCCTCATTGATTGGAAATCTAGGTAGTTCAAAAATATCCTCTTTTTGATGTATTACTCCTGAGTGCTGACCAAAGGCAACTAAGTAACCAAGTTCCTTAACTATGTTTTTTGTTTCGCTGCTATATTCTCCAAAAGGATATGAAAAGGCTTCGGGAATAGTTTCAATTTCTTTTAAGTAATTTTCGTGTGATTTTTTTAAATCTTTGATTACATCCTCCCTGCTAAACTCAACTAAATATTCGTGGCCGAAGCTATGACCTCCTATAGTTCCTATTTTAGATTTGTGAATTTCTCTTATTTGATCCCAACTCATATAGTTGGGGTTCCGTGCATCGACTTCTCTGGTATTAACAAAAAGAATAAAAGGGATTTGCTCTGCTTGTAAAATGGGCCAGGCATTTTTGTAAAAAGATTGAAAAGCATCGTCTATTGTCAGGAAAATTTTTTTCCCACTATATTGTTCTTTATTTAAAATAATTTTTTTTAATTGATCAAAGCTTATAAATTCAAGCTCAGCCGCTTTTATGGCCTCAATTTGTTTTTTAAAGTCATAGATTTTTATGTTGGTAGTTGGATATTTGTTTTCTTCAAATCTGTGGTACATTAGGGATATGATACCCTTTTCTTTAAAACCTTCCGCTCCACTTGTTATAGGATTGAGAAAATTCAAAAAAACTAATAAATAAATAATTTTTCTAGTGAGCATACAAAATTTTATTTCAGTAGATTCTACCCTTAATTCTTTGATAATTACATCAAATATAGGTAAGAGCAAAACTATTCGTCTCAAAAATTATTTAAAAAGTGATAATTTTTCTAAAGATTTTGATCTAATATTAAAAAAAAGCAGCATTGACATTTCTCAAGCAAATCTTTTATTGGTAAATCTGGGTCCAGGTAGTTATGCCGGGATTAGAAATATCTTAACTTGTCTAAAAGTTTTATCGCTTATTAAAAAAATTAAAATAGTTGGTTTTACCAACAACACTCTTTGGAAGGTTGTTTGCAAAAATACTAAAAATCTAGCCCCAATGATAATAAGCATTAATAAAAAATTTTTTAATCTTGGTGTTAAGTTTAGAGAACTAAAAACCAATGAATTTGAGAGAATTTTAAGTAAAAAAAAAGTTGTTTCTAATTGTGAATACAATGGTATTTTTAAGAAAAATTTAGTTCCTTTTGTATATGGATTTAAAGACATGGAAGTCCTTGTGCAAAAAAAATTATTTTTAGATAAAAATCTAAAGCAAAAATATTAAATAATTTTATAAAATGTTAAATAAAACTTCACCATTTGCCATTAACTTAGAGCAGAAGTGCATTGACAAAGGCCTTAGACTTACTGATCAACGAAAAACAATAGTTAAATTGTTAGAAGAAACAATCATGGATACCAAGTTTCATCCAGATGTAGACGAGCTTCATAAGAGAGCCGTTATTATTGACAAGAGGATTAGTATTGCCACGGTATATAGAACTGTAAAATTGTTAGAGGAGGCAAATATCATCGACAAGCATGAGTTTAAAGCCGGCAAGTCAAGATATGAAGCGGTTACAGAAACGCATCACGATCATTTAATTGATGTTAATACAGGAGAAATAATAGAATTTGTAGATGAGGAAATTGAAAAACTTAAAAAAAAAATTGCAAACAAACTAGGCTTTGACCTTGTCGACCATAGGCTCGAGCTCTACTGTAAAAAAAAGAAAAACTAATTGTCTAAAAATTTTTTTATAAAAACTTTCGGATGCCAGATGAATGAGTACGATTCTAATCGTATTGCAGATTTGATGTCTTCTGCTGATTATAAAAAAGTTGATACAATTGAACTTGCAGATTATTTTATATTTAACACCTGCCACATAAGAGAAAAAGCTACACAAAAAGTTTACTCCGATATTGGAAAGTTTAAAAAAATTTTAAAAGATAAAAAAACAAAAACAACTTTTGTTTTGGCTGGGTGCGTTGCTCAAGCCGAATCTGCAATGGTTTTTGAAAAAAGTAATTTTGTAGACATTGTAGTTGGACCACAAGCTTATCATAAGTTACCACAGCTAATAAAAGATCATGAGGGAAGTCAATCCAATATTTTCAATACGGACTTAGATGTTTCAGAAAAATTTGATTCTTTAGAGCGTTACCAAAACCTATCTTCAAAAGTTTCTTCTTTTATAACGATACAAGAAGGCTGTGATAAGTTTTGTAAATTTTGCGTTGTTCCATATACAAGAGGACCAGAGTTTTCTAGGAGCCCAGAGCAAATACTAAGAGAGATTTCTACTCTAGTTAACAATGGGACAAAAGAAATTACCCTTTTAGGGCAAAATGTGAGTGGCTATAAGCATGAAGATATTAATCTTGCTAAGTTGATCAAAAAAATATCTTCCATCCAGGAGCTGAAACGAATTAGATTTACAACGTCACACCCAAAGGATTTTGACGAAGAGCTAATCAATATTTTTAGAGATGAAGAAAAGCTAATGCCGCAGCTTCATCTTCCAGTGCAATCAGGATCTAATAAAATTTTAGCTTTAATGAATAGAAATCACACGAGAGAATTTTATTTAGAACTTTTAGAAAAATTTAGAAATGTGAGGAAAGATATCGAGTTTTCTAGCGATTTTATCATTGGCTATCCAGGAGAAACAGACAAAGATTTCGAAGAGACGTTAAGTCTTGTAGATACTGTAAAATTTTCTAACTCTTATTCTTTTATTTATAGCCAAAGACCAGGAACTCCAGCAGTGGATTACCAACAGATTCCCAAGGAAATTGCACAATCTAGACTCGAAGTATTGCAGAATAAGCTGATTGATTTACAAATAAAGTTTAATGAAAGCAAAATTAATACAAAAACTAAAGTGTTATTAGAAAATATTACTAAAAAAGGAAACCAGTTTTTTGGAAGAAACGAGCATATGCAGGCTGTATTCATTGAAGGTACAAATTATATCCCAGGAACAATGACAGACGTCATGGTACAATCTTGCAATAGAAACAATCTGTTTGGAGCAACGAATAATAATTAAATGAGCAAGTCAGTGATACTAAACGACTTGTTGCAAGTGTTAGATTCTAAAAACGATATGGTTAGTATCCATATTAAAAACAATAATTCCCTAGCAAAAATAAGCGGAACTCACGATGAAAATTTTTCATTATTGGAAAAAATATCTAAAACTAAAATTAATTTAAGAGGTAATTTGATCACAATCAAAGGAAAGGAAAAAGATTCCGATGTGGTTATTAAAGTATTGGGTAACTTGTTGAAAAAATCTTTTGAAAAAAATTATTTTGAAGAAGATGATATTATATCTGTATATAATTTTGAATCTAACAATACCAATACAGAAAATTTAACTTTTGAGGAGCAAAACCTTGACAATGAATTTACAGTTAAGACCCCAAGAAAAACTGTATATGCAAGAACGGAAAAGCAAAAACAATATTTAGAAGTTCTCAAAAAAAATAATATTATTTATGCCATAGGACCAGCCGGCACAGGCAAAACCTTTTTGCCCGTAGCTGTTGCGGTTAATAAATTGATTTCTGGAGAAGTTAAAAAAATAATTTTATCTAGGCCAGCAGTAGAAGCTGGAGAGAATTTGGGTTTCTTACCGGGAGATCTAAAAGACAAAATTGACCCCTATCTTATCCCTTTGTATGATTCATTGAGTGAGCTTATAGGCTACGATAAAATGAACAAAAAGATAGAAGATGGCTCTATTGAAATTGCGCCACTAGCTTTTATGCGGGGGAGAACTTTAAAAGATTCTTTCGTTATTCTGGATGAAGCACAGAATGCAACAGAAATACAAATTAAAATGTTTTTAACTAGATTGGGGAAAAATACGACCATGGTTGTAAATGGCGACCCAACACAGGTCGATCTACCAAATTACAAAATATCTGGACTTATGAATTCGGCAAATGTTCTAAGGGAAATTGACGAAATTAAAATAGTTAAATTTGACGCCTCAGATGTGCAAAGACATCCCTTAGTTTCAAAAATTATTGAAGCTTATAAAAAAAATTCTTTAGATGTTTAAGGCAAGTATTTTAGTGGAAGCAGGAAATTGGAAAAAAGAAGTTCCTGGCATAGAACAAATTTTAAATAAAAACTTTAAAAAAATATTTAGTTCTTTAAAAAAATTTAACAATAAAAACCTCGAAGTGTCCATACTGTTAACAGATAAGAAAAATATGAAACAACTAAATAAAAGGTTTAGAAAAATTTCTAAAGATACGGATGTTTTGTCATTTCCGAATTATGAAAAAATTTTCTTTTCCAAGAATAGCAAAATAAAGAATTTATACCTGGGGGATTTAGCTTTTTCTTATGATTATATAAAAAAACAAAAAACAGATTTTCTGGAATATATAAATAAAATATTTATTCATGGATGTTTGCATTTAATTGGCTATGAACATAATAATTTAAAGAATTATAAAGCAATGTCTTTGGTGGAAAAAAAATTACTTATAAAAATATGACACAAATCAAAAAAGATAGTTTTCTTACAAAATTAAATAAGTTTTTATTTGGGTCGGCAGATCAAAATAATTTAAGAGAAAGCATTCAAGACGCAATTGAAGAAAGCTCCAAAAAAGGAGATGCCAACTCTAATTTGACAATAAAAGAAAGAACAATTCTTGAGAACATTCTAACTATCAACAAGCTCAAAGCCTCAGATGTGATGATACCAAGAGCAGATATTATTTGTGCAGATCACACTGCTAGTTTTGATGATTTAATCAAAATTATTAATGCAGAGTCCCATTCTCGTATTCCAATTTATAGAAAAGACTTAGATGATGTTTTGGGAATGGTTCACATAAAAGACTTGATTAAATTAACGTCAAAAGAATCGCAGAATAACCTAGACTTAAAAAATATAGTAAGGAATGTTCTTTTTATTCCTCCGTCTATGCCAGTTTTGAATATTTTATTAAAAATGCAATCAACCAAACTTCATATGGCCCTGGTGATTGACGAACATGGTGGTACCGATGGGCTAGTTACAATCGAGGATTTAGTTGAAGAAATTGTTGGAGAAATTCAGGATGAGCATGACAACGAAGATGTAATCGAATTTAAAAAAATTAATGACACAACCTTTATTGCTGATGCTAAAATGGAACTTGCAGAGTTTGAAGAAAAGACGAGCATTAATTTTAATTCTGAAACAATAGATACTTTAGGAGGGTATGTTTTTTCAATTATTAATAGAGTTCCTCAAAAAGGAGAAGTGATAAAGTCCAATCCTCTTTATACGTTTGAAATCCTGGATGCAGATCCTAGAAGAATTAAAGTTTTAAAGATTTTTAAATCTTAAGAGATGCAAAGTTTTTTGGGGAGCATTAATAAATATTTTTTTGCTCTCTTGCTTGGAGGTTTGCTTTCCGTCTCTCTTCCTCCATATAATTTTACATTAGTATCTTTTTTGATATTTCCTTTGTTTCTATACTTGCTTTTTATAAATAAAGACGGGCCTGCAAAATCTATTTTCAGCATTGGTTTTTTATTTGGCTATGGATATTTTCTATCTAACCTTTATTGGGTATCTTATTCGTTAAATTTTGATAATAGCCTGACTATTCTTAAGCCGCTCACTCTGTTGTTCATTCCTTCTATTCTTGCTATTTTTTATGGAGTGGCATGTGTTTTGGTTAAAAAATTTATTTCAGATAAATTTTATTTTATAATTTTTTTTTCACTAGTATTGTCTTCTTTTGATTTTTTACGGGGGATCTTGTTTTCAGGATTTCCTTGGAATCTATTTGCGTATACTTGGAGCTGGTCAGTTGAAAGTATCCAAATATTAAGTTTTGTGGGAACTTATTCTTTGAATTTTTTCTCAATTATTATTTTTTGTTTGCCTTATTTGCTAATACACAAGCCTAATTACAAAAGACTTTTCATAGTTGTTGTATTTATATTTTCTGTTTTGTCTTTAAATTTTTATTTTGGTGGAAACTTAATTAAAAAAGATAACTTAAACATAGTTCCTAATTTTAAAGTAGTTCTATTGCAGCCAGATCAAAATATTAATGATCTAAGTAATGAAGATAATGAAGCAAAGTATATTGATAAGTTAATAAACGAAAGTAATCCAAAAATTTACAAGAACCAAGAAACCCTTTTTGTTTGGCCGGAGGGAGTTTTTTCCAACTCTACAAATTTGAGACAATATGAAGATCTGTTCGCTAAAAACTTTTTTGAAAATCAAAAAATAGTGTTGGGATCAACCAAATATGAAAAAAATGGTTTTTTTAATAGCCTTTTATTACTTAACAATAAGGCAAAAATTATTTCTAGTTATGATAAAATTAAATTAGTTCCATTTGGCGAGTTTGTTCCTTTTTATTCATTTTTTGAGATGATTGGTTTGAAAAAGATTACCTTTGGATACGGCTCTTTTTCCAATGGAAGCTCAAGAACACCTATTTCGATTAATAAGGAAATCACATTTTTACCCCTCATATGTTACGAAATTATTTTTTCAGGATTGTTAGATTTGCAGAAAATAGACTATGACTTTATTTTAAATATTTCCGAAGACGGCTGGTTTGGAAAATCAGCAGGAACTGTTCAGCACTTTGTACATTCACAATATAGAGCTATTGAGCAAGGCAAACATGTAATTAGGTCAAGTAATCAAGGGATTACAGCCAGTATTAAGCCCAATGGTATCATTGACAAAAGCACAGGTTTTTTAAAAAATTCTACTATTGCTGTTGATATTTATAAGAAAAATACAAAAACTGTATTTAGTATTTATGAAAATAAAATTTTTTATTTACTAACCTTCCTATGTTCTGTATTCCTTCTTTTCTTTAGAAAAAAAAATGAATAAAAATTATACATTTACTAGCGAGTCAGTTTCAGAAGGTCACCCAGACAAGGTTAGTGACATTACTTCTGATACAGTTCTGGATTTATACTTATCTAAATTTAATGAAAGCAGAGTTGCTTGTGAAACTCTTGTAACTACGAATAAAATTATTATTGCTGGAGAAACTAGAGGTCCAAAAATTGATTCAGAAGAAATTGAACAGGCTATAAGAGAGCAGATTAAAGACATAGGATATGAACAAAAAGGCTTTCATTGGAAAAATCTTGAGTTCTTTAACTATTTGCATGAGCAGTCAGCAGACATAGCCCAGGGTGTGGATTCAAGCGGCAATGAAAAAGATGAAGGTGCTGGCGACCAGGGAATAATGTTTGGCTATGCTTGCAATGAAACAAAAGAATTAATGCCCGCACCAATTATTTACGCACATAAAATTTTAAAAGAATTGGCTGTGGCAAGAAAGTCAGGAGATTTAAAGCTCTTAGGTCCAGATTCCAAAAGTCAAATTTCGGTAGTATATGAGAATGGCAAACCTATCAGTGTAAGTTCAGTGGTTATTTCTCATCAGCACGACGATTCTCTTGATCAAAAACAAGTCAAAGAGATGGTAAGACCCTATGTTAAAAAAATTCTTCCAGATAGCTGGATTTGTCCAGAAGAGCAGTTTTATGTAAACCCTACGGGCAAGTTTGTTATTGGAGGCCCAGATGGAGATACTGGACTAACAGGTAGAAAAATTATTGTAGATACTTATGGTGGAGCCGCACTGCATGGTGGAGGTGCATTTTCAGGAAAAGACCCAACCAAGGTTGATAGATCGGCTGCATACATGGCAAGATACCTGGCGAAGAATATAGTGGCATCAGGCATAGTAGATAAAGCTGTGATCCAATTGTCATACGCCATCGGAGTTTCTCAACCCCTATCTATTTATTTAGATATTTTTCAAGAAAATCAAAATCTAGTTGATAAAATTATTGATGTTATAAAAAATAATTTTGATTTAAGCCCTAGAGCTATAAGAAATAAATTAGAATTAAATAAACCAATCTACAGAAAAACAGCTGCCTACGGACATTTTGGAAGATCACCAGAAGCAGACGGATCTTTTAGTTGGGAAAAAGTTGATTCAGCGAATATTTTCAAAAAAGAAATCTAATGATCAAGCAAAAAATATTCTTTGGTAGAATACAATCAAGAAAAATTTCAGTAGAAAAAAAAAAATTCTAGACCAAAACTACAAAACTTATCTATTCCATCCTGATAAATTAATAAAATCTAAATCCATTATTTTAGAAATTGGATTTGGAATGGGCCACAATCTGCTAGAGCTGGCCAAACAAAATCCCGAACAACATATTGTCGGCGTAGATCCTTTCATGAATGGAGTTACAAGCGTAATAAATACTTGCGTACAAGAGAACATTAAAAATATTTTAATATTTCCTCACCCAGCGCAAGAATTTTTAGAAAGTTTTAAAAAAATATTTTTTGAAAAAGTATTCATTCTGTTTCCAGACCCATGGCCAAAAAAAAACATCACAAAAGAAGATTGTTCCAGGCTATCTTTGTTAAAAAAATTTTAGAAAAAATAGAGCCAAAGGGAAAATTGTATTTTGCAACGGACAATCAAAATTATTACGAGCAGGCATTGGAGTGTTTGTCTAATCCAGCTATTCAAAAAATACCTATAATTATAAAAAAAACAGACCCTAAAGAGCTTATTTTAACCAAGTATTTTGCCAGGGCTGAAAAACTGGGAAATAAAGTCAATTTTTTAGTTATTGTAAAATCATAAGTATTGGAGTAATTTCTTTAAAAATTAACAATTAAGAAATGGGCTTAGGCCCTTTTTTTTTACTAAAAACTCAAATGCTAAATAACAGAATTGATAGTACTGAATTAATTAGAATTGCCGACGCAGTTGCCGATGAAAAATCTATAAGCAAAGACCTAGTTCTTAGCTCCATGGAAAGTGCCATAGAGAAAGCTGCAAAAACGCGATATGGAAACGAAAATGAAATTTATGTTAAAATTGACCGAGCAACTGGTAAAATTGAGCTAGGAAGAAAACTAAAAGTAGTTGAAAAAGTTATGAACACTCATTCCGAGATCAGTTTGGAAGAGGCCTTAGAAAAAAAAAGTGACGCTAAAATTGACGACATTATTGATGAAGAGCTGCCACCAGTAGATTTTGGAAGAATTGCAGCACAGACAGCAAAACAAGTTATTTCCCACCAAATTCGTGATGCAGAAAGAGATAGGCAGTTTGAAGAGTTCAAAGACAAGGTTGGAGAAATTTTAAGCGGAATAGTTAAGAGATCAGAATATGGAAATATAATTGTTGATTTGCAAAAATCAGAAGCAATCATCAGAAGAGAAGAGCTTATTCCAAGAGAAAATTTAAAAAACGGTGACAGAATAAAAGCGTATTGTTATGACGTAAGAAGAGAGAGCAAAGGACCTCAAATATTTTTATCAAGGGCACATCCTCAGTTCTTAGCAAAACTTTTTCATCAAGAAGTTCCCGAAATTTACGAAGGAACTATCAGCATAAAATCAGTTGCAAGAGATCCTGGAAGTAGAGCAAAAATATGTGTTCAGTCAAAAGATAGCTCAATAGATCCAGTGGGAGCTTGCGTTGGTATGAGAGGAAGTCGAGTTCAAGCAATAGTTAATGAATTACAAGGTGAAAAAATCGATATTATAAATTGGACAGAAGATGCAACGTCTTTAGTTAAGAGCGCATTGTCTCCAGCAGAAGTTATGAAAGTTATTATTGCTCAAGACGAAAGAAGAATTGAATTGGTAATAGACGAAAATAATTTAAGCAAAGCAATTGGACGAAGAGGACAGAATGTTAGATTGGCATCTAAATTATTAGATTATGAAATTGATATTTTAACAGATAAAGAAGAATCTGAAAAAAGACAATCTGAGTTTAAAATCAATACTGAGAAACTGGTTAAGGCTTTGGAAATTGATACAACAATGTCACAACTTCTTGTTGCTGAAGGATTTTCAACTATAGAAAAAATTTCTTTAGCAAGCATTGAGGATTTTTTAAAAATAGAGGGTTTCGACGAAGAGACCGCAGCTGAATTAAAAAATAGAGCAACAGAATTTCTTAAAGAAGAAGCTGATGAAGTAGCTAAAAAAGTTAAGGAACTTGGAATCGAAGATGATTTAGCTAGTCACCAAGGACTAAGTCTCGGAATGTTATTAATTTTAGGAGAAGAAAACATCAAAACCCTTAAAGATTTTGCAGAATTGGCAACAGACGAAATCATAGGTGGCTATGATGAAATCAAGGGTAAAAGAGAAAAATTTAACGGTATTCTTGAAGAATTTGACATTTCTAGAAAAGATGCTGATGATTTGATTATGCGGGCCCGAAAAAAAGTTTTCGATATTTAGTGAGTACTAAGGTGAAAAACAATGACCATAAAAGAAAAGAAAAAAAAGTTAACGCTAAAGAATTTTACTGGTAGCGCTCCCAGTTCTGTAAATAAAACACAATCACAAAAAACATCTGCAATTTTTGGAAAAAAAGAACCGGTTATTGTAGCCAAAGAACCCGTTATTGAAGTTGTGGAGCCAAAAAAAGAAGCAAATATTGCTGTAAAGGCAACGGTTGCCCCCAAAACAACTGCAGAGACAGAAAAACCAAAATCTACAAAAGAGTGGGCCAAGAAAAAAATTGAGGAAGAATTATCTCTCAAAGCAGACAAAAAATCTGCTGGAAAGAAAAGAGATTACAGACTTACGGTAACAAAAGCCTTGTCTGAAGATGAAGAAGAAAACAGAGCTCGAAGTTTAGCTTCGGTTAAAAGAGCTAGAGAAAAGCAGTTTAAAGGGCATTCAGGAAATTCGGAAGATGATGCACAAAAAATTACAAGACAAGTTAGGATTCCAAAGATTATTACCATACAAGAACTAGCAAATAGAATGTCTGAGCGAGCAAGCGCTGTCATTAAATTTCTTTTAGAAAAAAACGTAAAAGTAACTATCAATCATAGCATCGACCAAGATACGGCAGAGTTTATTGCAAGTTCATTTGGTCATGAAGTTCTTAAAGACGAAGAGCCAGATCAGTTGTTGAAAGATATTTTGTCCAAAGATAAAAATTTAAAGAACGCAGTTTCAAGGCCACCTGTGGTCACTATAATGGGGCATGTGGATCACGGTAAAACTTCTTTATTAGATGCATTTAGGGAAGCAAATGTGGTCTCAACAGAACATGGTGGTATTACCCAGCACATAGGGGCTTACCAAACTACGGTTAATGATAAGCATTTGATTACATTTATTGATACTCCTGGTCATGCAGCATTCACGGAAATGAGAGCTCGAGGATCTAAAATTACAGATATTGTTATCTTAGTGGTTGCCGCGAACGATGGAATTAAACCCCAAACTATAGAAGCAATTCAGCATGCAAAAGCAGCTCAAGTACCAATCATAGTAGCTATTAATAAATGCGATTTACCTGGTGCAGACCCAACAAAAGTAAAAAACCAACTTTTAGAGCACGAATTAGTAGTCGAAGAAATGGGTGGAGATATTTTGAGCGCCGAAATATCAGCCTTAAAGAAAACGAATTTAGATAAACTAAAAGAATTAATTATTTTACAAGCTGAACTGCTAGACATGAAGTCCGATCCTACAGTTGCTGCTGCTGGTGTAGTAGTTGAATCGAGATTAGACAAAGGAAGAGGACCTGTATCAACGGTATTGATTACCAAAGGAACTTTAAGAAAAGGAGACCTGTTTGTTAGTGGCGCTTCCAATGGAAAAGTAAGAGCTCTTTATGACTATACTGGAAAATTAATAAATGAAGCTCCCCCATCCACACCTGTAGAAATTGTTGGTTTCCAAGGAGTACCTAATGCAGGAGATGACTTTGTAGTAGTAGAAGACGATTCTAAAGTTGAAGAAATTGTTGAGTATAGAAGGCAAGAATTAAAGGATAAAAAAATAGCTGGCACAAAAAGAAATGATATTTTTGGAGAAGTAATTCCTGAAGAAAGCTTTAATATTATATTAAAAACAGACGTGAATGGTTCTCTAGAAGCATTGGCAAACGCTATTGAAAAAATACAAGTCGAAAACATTAAACCTAAAATTATTCTATCTTCTGTTGGACCGATAACGGAAACAGATGTTACTTTAGCCAAGGCATCGAATGCAATTTTACTTGGATTTAATATAAGGCCAAACAAGGAAGCAAAAGATTTAGCGCGTAGCTATAAACTAGAAATATTATATTTTAATATTATTTACGAAGCTCTCGATCATATCACTAAAAAAATGACAGGATTGTTAGCCCCAGAAACTAAAGAGGAAACGCAAGGTTCTTGTGAAGTGCTTGAGGTTTTCGCTGTTTCTAAAGCAGGAAAAGTTGCCGGCGTTAGGGTTACAGATGGAGAAATAAGAAATAATTCAGAGATAAGATTGGTCCGTGATGGAGCGGTTGTTTATACGGGTAAAGTAAACACTTTATTCAGAGAGAAAAACGAAGCCAAAGAAGTAAAGGCAGGATTGGAATGCGGTGTTTCTTTGAAAGATTTTAACGATATTAAAAAAGGGGATGTGCTAGAAGCGTTTAAGACAACAACAATTGAAAGAGAAATTTAATGGACTATGAGAATACCTCTAAACCATTATCTCAAAGACAGCTTAAGGTAGGAGAAACTTTAAAAAAGATTATTGCGAATCTTTTTATTAAAGATCAAATTGTTCTTCCCTCGATTTCAACAAGAAATATTACTATAACAGAAGTTAGGGTTAGTCCCGACCTTAGACACGCTAGAGTTTATTTTGTTCCACTATCTGGAAATAAACCAGAGCTAGCGCTTGAAACTTTAAATCAATTTTCTTATGAAGTTAAAAGAAGAGTCAAGGCATCTTGGACGGCAAAATTTTTACCTAATTTAAAATTTGTTTTAGATCTATCTTTTGATTATGCAGAAAAAATAGAAAAAATTATAACTGAGAATTCAAAATCAAAATGAATGGCTGGATTAATATTTACAAACCAAAAGGCTACACTTCTACTTATTGTTTGAATGTACTTAAGTCTAAATTTAAACTTAAAAAAATTGGACACGCTGGAACATTAGATCCCTTAGCAGAAGGAATATTGCCTGTAGCTATAGGTGAAGCAACAAAATCTATCCCTTATTTGTCAGAACTAAAAAAAACTTATTTTTTTGAAGCTACTTGGGGAAAGGAAACATCTACTTTAGATGCGGAAGGAGAAGTTACGAATTCCTCTTTAGTAATACCATCAAAAGAAGATATTCAAAAAAAACTACATTCTTTTATTGGCCTTATTAATCAAGTTCCTCCTAGATATTCAGCTAAAAAAATTAATGGAGAACGTTGCTACAATCTAGCAAGAAATAATCAACCTTTCGATTTAAAATCTCAAAAAGTTGAAATTTGCAATATAAGAGTGGTATCTCATGGCGAGGGAAAAACCTCTTTTTTAGTTAATTGCGGATTGGGAACTTATGTTCGAAGTTTAATTAGGGACATAGCTTACTCTTTAAATACATTTGGATATGCTTCCAAAATTTTAAGACGTAGATATGGTCAATTTACTCAAAAAGCCTCTTTAAATATGGATTTTATCGTTAAAAACATGGAAAAAAGTGACTTTCAAAAATACTTGCTTGAAATTAATAGGGTTTTAATACATATACCATCCATAAAATTAGAAGATAAAAGAATAAAGCTTATTAAAAACGGAATGAAAGTAAGCATGTTGGAAGAGTTTGGAGCAATTGATCTTAAGAAGTTAATAGCACAAAATCAAAACCAGGTACTCGCATTCGGAGAATTAAAATCTGGATTTTTTTATCCCAAAAGAATTTTAAACATTTAAAGGATTATGCCAAAGAAAAAAATTGAGAAAAAAGAAATTATAAAGAGTTTGCAAAAACATAAAACTGATGTTGGTTCATCAGAAGTTCAAGTGGGTATTTTAACGGAGCGCGTTAAATATTTAACAACCCATTTTGCTAAAAATAAAAAAGACAAGCATTCAAACACAGGATTAGCTAAAATAATTTCTAGAAGAAAAAAACTACTAGAATATTTAAGCAAAAAAGAGCCCTCTACTTATAAAAAAGTGTTAGAGCAGTTAGGTCTGCGTAAATAGAACCTTATGTTTAACATTGTAAAAAAAGAGATTAATTGGGGCGGTAAAAAATTAACTTTAGAAACAGGTAGAGTTGCACGTCAAGCTGACGGAGCGGTTATGCTTACTTGTGGAGAGACGGTTATCTTGGCGACTGCAGTGGCAGCAAAACAAGCTAAACCTGATATGGATTTTTTTCCCTTAACAGTTAACTACCAAGAAAAATATTATGCAGCTGGAAAAATTCCAGGTGGTTACTTCAAAAGAGAAGCTAGACCCACAGAAGCCGAAACATTAATTTCAAGATTAATCGATAGACCCATCAGACCTTTGTTTCCAAGTTCATTTAGAAATGAAACTCAGGTGTTACCAACAGTAATATCTTATGACAAAGAAAATGATCCAGAAGCACTAGCATTAATCGCAAGTTCTGCAGCTTTGGCTATTTCAGGAATTCCTTTTATGGGACCTGTGGCCGCGGCAAAAGTAGGAATGATCGATGGAGAATTTGTTTTAAACCCAACTAAAGAGCAAATCAAAAGCTCACAGTTAGAGCTAATAGTTGCTGGTACAGAAGACGCAGTATTGATGGTTGAATCAGAGGCATCAGGTCTGACAGAAAAACAAATGTTAGATGCAGTTAAATTTGGTCATGACAAAGCTAAAGAAGTCATCAATTTGATTAAAGAATTTGCAAAAGAAGCAGGTAAAGAAAGATGGAAAATAGAAGAAAAAGATTATTCAGAGCTTAAAAACAAAATTTCTTCAGCTGTTGCTGACGATTTGCAAAAAGCATTTGATGAATCTGATAAGCAAATCAGAACTGGTTTGATTAGCGCAGCTAAAGAAAAAGTAACAGCTATGTTCGAAGGAGATGACACTTATTCTAAAGTTGAAATTAGCGACCAATTCAAGAGTGTTGAGAAAAAAATTGTACGAACACAAATCTTAAAAGATGCAAAAAGAATTGATAGAAGAAAACTAAACGAAGTTCGAAATATTAAATGTGAAGTAGGTATTTTGCCTAAAGTTCATGGTTCTGCATTATTCACAAGAGGAGAAACCCAAGCTTTAGTAGTGACTACTTTAGGAACGTCGGATGACGAGCAAAGATTAGAAACTTTAGATGGAGCTGAACGATCAAGATTTATGCTTCATTACAACTTTCCACCTTACTCTGTTGGAGAAGTTGGACGTATTGGAACTGGAAGAAGAGAAATTGGTCATGGTAAACTAGCATGGAGAGCAATCAATTCTTCACTTCCTTCAAAAGAAGAATTTCCTTACACATTTAGAATTGTTTCTGAGATTACAGAATCAAACGGTTCATCTTCTATGGCAACTGTATGTGGAGCATCGCTTGCACTAATGGATGCGGGTGTGCCTATCAAAACACCAATTGCAGGTATTGCAATGGGACTTATTAAAGAAGGTGACGACTATTCAATTCTTAGTGATATTTTGGGAGATGAAGATCATCTTGGAGATATGGATTTTAAAGTAGCTGGAACTAAAGACGGAATTACTTCTCTTCAAATGGATATTAAAATTACAGGAATTACATTTGAAATTATGGAAAAAGCTTTAGATCAAGCTAAAGAAGGAAGAATTCATATTCTAGGTGAAATGGCTAAAGCTTTAACTGAGTCTAGAAAAGAGCTTTCTAAAAACACTCCTAAGATGGAAAGAATTCAAGTAGACAAAAAAGATATTGCAGCAGTGATCGGAAAAGGTGGAGCTACTATTCGAGAAATTGTAGAACTTTCAGGTGCCAAGTTAGATATCAATGATGATGGCATGGTAACTATTGCAGCTGCTGACGAAGAATCTAGAATGAAAGCAGTCCAAATGGTCAAAGACATTGTTGCCAAACCAGAAATGGGAAAAATTTACAAAGGCAAAGTGGTAAAAATTATGGAATTTGGTGCATTTGTTAATTTCTTAGGAAAACAAGATGGATTAGTTCATATATCTCAGCTTGCAGCGAAGAGAGTAGAAAATGTTTCTGATGTCGTTAAAGAAGGCGATGAAGTTTCTGTAAAAGTAGTAGGGTTTGACAGAGGAAAAGTTAAGCTTTCTATGAAAGAAGCCCTAGAAGATTCTAAAGAAGCATAGTTTTTTCATATTTTCCATCAAAAAGTGAGAGTTTCTGCCTCAATCTATACATTTATTTCATATTATTTCTTTTGTAGCCGAATATAGAAAATTACGAGGTAGAAAAACTATTGATAAGTAAGAAAATCCTAATAACTTTAAAAATTTTCTTCTAAAATTTTTCACAATTGTAAATTAAGAGATAATATTTTTTGGATCCGGCATGCCAACTTTATTATACCCAGCATCTACATAATGAATTTCACCAGTCACACCACCAGAGAGATCGCTGACTAAATATACGGCAGAGTTTCCAACGTCATGAATATCCACATTTCTTTTTAACAAAGAATGGTCAGCACTCCATTTGTATAAAAATTTAGCATCACCTATGGCAGAAGCCGCCAGTGTTTTGATGGGTCCTGCACTAATTGCGTTAACTCTAATTCCTTTTGCACCAAGATCTCTTGCTAGGTATTTAGTGCTTGTTTCTAATGCTGATTTGCAAACTCCCATTACGTTATAATTTGGAATTACTTTTGTAGATTCGTACGTTAACGTTAACATGCTTCCACCTTTGTTCATGATAGGCGCAGCTTCTTTTGCAATCTCCGTAAAAGAAAAACAGGAAATCAACATGCTTTTTAAAAAGTTATCTCTTGTAGTATTTAGATATTCTCCGGAAAGTTCAGATTTATCCGAAAAGGCAATTGCATGAATTACAAAATCTATATTTCCCCATTTTTTCTTAATATCTGAAAATGTTTTAACAATTTGTTCTTTATTTTCCACATTGCAATCCAGTGTGAATGTTGAACCCAAAGATTCTGCCAATGGTATAACTCTTTTTTTAAGAGCATCCCCAACGTAAGTAAAAGCTAGTTCCGCACCATGTTCAGATAATTTTTGTGCAATTCCCCATGCGATCGAACGTTCGTTCGCAACTCCCATAATTAAACCTTTTTTATTTTCTAACAATTTCATTATTATAATTTTTCAAATACTAGTGCCGCATTAGTGCCACCAAAACCAAAACTATTAGACAGTACAGCATTTAGCTCCACATTTTTTTGAACTTCAGTAATAATTGGAAATTTTTTAGCTTCCTCATCCATATCGCTAATATTGGCAGACGCTGCAATAAACTTATTTTTCATCATAATTAAGCAGTATATGGCCTCATGAACAGAGGCGGCTCCGAGAGGATGTCCAGTTAAAGATTTTGTTGAACTAATTTTTGGAATTTCATTTTTAAAAACTTCGCCCACCGACCTAAGTTCTGTAATGTCCCCAACCGGAGTAGAAGTCCCGTGTGTATTTATATAGTCAATTTTTTTATTTCTCTTAGTGCTTAAAGCCATTTGCATACATCGAACTGCGCCCTCACCAGAAGGAGCTACCATATCATAACCATCGGACGTTGCCCCATAACCAGTTAATTCTGCGTAAATTTTTGCACCTCTAGCTTTAGCATGCTCCAACTCTTCCAAAACCAAAACTCCTCCGCCGCCAGCAATAACAAAGCCATCCCTCGTTGAATCGTACGCTCTAGATGCTTTTTCAGGAGTGTCATTGTATTTGGATGATAACGCTGTCATAGCATCAAACATCGCAGTCATAGCCCAATGAAGCTCTTCGCTTCCGCCAGCAAACATTACTTTTTGTTTACCGTATTGAATTAACTCCATAGCATTACCGATACTATGCCCACTCGTAGCGCACGCAGAACTAATGGTGTAATTTACCCCTTTTATTTTAAAGGGAACAGCAAGAGTAGCTGAGGCAGTACTTCCCATTGTTCTTGGAACAATGAAGGGACCCATCAATTTTGGAGTTTTTGCTCTCGTTTTATCAACGGACAAAACAACATTTTCAATCGAAGGACCTCCAGAGCCCATTATAATACCAGTAGTAAAATTGCTCACATCCTTTTCTTCAAGCCCAGAATCTTTAATTGCCTCTTGCATAGCAATATAATTGTAAGACGATCCAGCGCCCATAAATCTGATAATCTTTCTGTCTATAAAGTCTTCAAGTTTTATGTTCGGCTTGCCGTGGATATGACTTTTCAAATTATATTCTTTGTATTCTTCCGCAAAAGAAATTCCGGACTTGCCATTAATAAGAGACTGAAAGACTTCTTCCTGATTGTTTCCAATACAAGAAACGATGCCAAGACCCGTTATAACTACCCTTTTCAATTCGCCCCCTTAAATAATCCTACTTTTAAATTTTTAGCTTTGTAAATTTCCTTATTATCTGCCAAAAGCACACCGTCTGCAAGACCAACAGAAGTCTCACCTTTCTTAAAAATTTTTTTAATATTTATTATGTATTTTGCTACTTTAATGTTTTGCAATACTTCCCCGGTAAATTTTACCTCTGCAACTCCTAAAGCCCTTCCTTTTCCAGGATTGCCTTCCCAGCCCAGAAAAAACCCTACCAACTGCCACATGGCATCAAGACCTAGACATCCAGGCATGACAGGATCACTTTTAAAATGACAGTCAAAAAACCAAAGATCTTTTTTTATGTCGAGCTCAGCTTCTATAACCCCCTTATTATAAGTTCCTCCGCTATTGTTTATTTTTGTAATACGATCCAACATAAGCATGGGAGGCAAAGGTAATTTTGCATTTCCCTCTCCAAACATGAGGCCATTTCCACAGTCTATAAGATCCTGATAGTTATAATTATCTTTTTTAGTCATTTTGGAAATTGTCTTAGGTTATTTTAATTTATTTAATTTATTAATTATAAATAATTTTTATGAATAAAACTAGTTGATAATCTCATTTTTATTTAAGCCCCATAAAGAATTCTTTTTAGCCCATCCGGAAAAAAAATTATTTTTGACTTTGCACCAATCCAAGTAACATTTGGCTATGGAGGCAACCTCTAGCTTATCCACCCTAACAATAGGACGAGAATATATTGTAGGTTTATTAAAAATTAAAATATTGTCTTCAGCAAACAAAACAGACCTCTTCTTTGATAGCTGGGAAACGTGCACCCACCCACTGTCATTTTCAAAATCTTTAATTTTTCTCCAATTGTAATATTCGTCCACAATCAAAACAGGTAAGTTTTTTTTTTCATAAACCCATTTAACAGGGGATGTTGGTGAGGGTCCGATTCTTACATTTACCTTATCGTTTCTTAGACTTAAATATTTGAAATTGTCATCCGCATTTACAAAAGAATGAGAATCATACAAAAAAAATAAACATAAAAATAAATAGATTATTTTTTTCATCACCTATGATTTTTGCAATTCTTATTTAGATTGATCAACCTAAATGATGCTTGTTCTAAATCTAGAACTAATATTTTTCCACAGATTGAATTTTTAAAAGATAATATTTCTTTAATAGTTTCATTGGCCATGAGTGCACCAACCACACCAGCCACGGTTCCAATGATACCTTGTGATTGGCAGTCATTTTCTTCTTGATCTGGAGCTTTAGGCATAAAACATCTTAAACAAGGAGAGTTCAATTTTTTGTTTTTAAAATTAAAAACAAACAAATGGCCAATAAATTTGTTGATAGCTCCAAGAATTAGAATTTTTTTATTTTTTTTACAGTAGTCATTTATCTCTAGTTTGCTTTTAAAGCTATCAGTGCCATCCAGTATAAAGTCATATTGTTTTGCAATAACGCTTATATTCTCTTTAGTAATTTTTTTTTTAAATATTTTAATATTTAGTTTTGGATTCATGGAAAGAATTTTTCTTTTTGCTACCTCCGCTTTATATTTTCCTAAATCATTTTTATCATAAAGAATTTGTCGGTGCAGATTTGAAATTGAGATTTTGTCAGGATCTGCAATAGCTATATTGCTTACACCACTCCTAGATAAATACGTTAATGCAGGAGTACCTAAGCCACCAGCCCCAATAATTAAAACTTTACTTTGAATTATTTTTTTTTGCCCTGCAATACTAATTTTTTTTAAATTAATTTGGCCAGCGTATCTTTTAATTTGCTCACCTGTAATTTGCATGTCTATTGACCAGTAGATCCGAAACCACCATCTCCTCGAACGGTTTCCGGAAGGTCCTCGGTTTCTTTTAGTGTTGCTTTAATAATAGGGCAAATAACCATCTGAGCTATTCTTTGAAACCTCTTAATTGCAAAGTCTTCTTTCCCAAGGTTTATTAATAAAACCTTTATTTCTCCCCTGTAATCTGAATCTATGGTTCCTGGTGTGTTAACTACAGATATTCCATTTTTAAAAGCAAGACCTGAGCGAGGCCTAATTTGGATTTCTATATTATTTGGCATTGCCACGCTAATACCCGTTGGAACTAGCTTTCTTTCACCTGGGGCTAAAACAATGACAGAATCTATATAAGCTTCTAAATCAAGACCAGAAGAGCCATCCGTCTCATACTTGGGAAGATTAACATCTTTAAAAAGTTTTTTAATTAATATTTCTGGCATTCACACCTTCCAAAGAGTTAATAATACGGCTAACAATCTCAACGGCAATTTCTGATTTTGCAATTTTCGAAATTTTTTCTATTGTTTGATTTTTATAAATAATAGTAACCTCATTGTTGTCGGAATTAAATCCTATTGATTTGTCAGAAACATCATTCGCAACAATCCAATCACATCTTTTATTATTTAGTTTTTTTAAAGAATTCTCTAATACATTTTCAGTCTCTGCTGAAAAACCAATTACCAATTTTGGTCTATATTTATTATGATTGGAAAGATATTCTAGAATATCAATATTTTTCGATAGTTTTAAATTGTACTCCGAAAGTTGATCTTTTTTAATTTTTTCATTTTTATACTCAGAATGAAAGTCTACAACTGCAGCGGCACAAACAGCTATATCTGCTGGCAGCAAATTTTGGCAAGCATTAAGCATTTCTTGAGCACTAGTTACCTTAACCACTTTCAACTCATCAGGATAATTCAAGTTAGTTGGTCCAGTGACTAAAGTGGTATCAAAACCTGCTTCAAAAAGTTTTTTAGCAATTTCATATCCTTGCTTGCCAGAGGATTCATTGGACATATATCTTACCGGATCTATGTACTCTCTGGTGGGACCTGCAGTTACAATAGCTTTGTGTTTTGCAAAATTATTATTTTTTCTAATAAAATAATGCTCAAGTGATTTTTCAATCTCATTAATAGAAGACATTTTCCCTTCACCTGTCTCACCGCAGGCAAGGTCGCCCACTATCGGGCCAATAAATTTATATTTATAGCCAATCAATTTTTGTACATTTTCTTTAGTTGCTGGATTATTCCACATCTCTACATTCATGGACGGTACTAGAAAAATATCCTTGTTGGATGCCGATACTACAGTGGAAATAAAATCATCAGCTGAACCGTTAGCTAATCTAGATAGCAAATTTGCTGTTGTTGGCGCAATTAAAATAATATCACACCATCTTGATAGTGCTATGTGATCCATTTCTATTTCATTATTTAAATCAAAACGATTTTCGTAAACTTTATTTTGAGATAAGGACGCAATGGACAAACTTGTGACAAACTCTTTAGCAGATTCTGTTAAAATTGTTTTAATTTCACAATTCTTTTTTTTTAGATTTCTTATCAAATTTAATATTTTGTATGCAGCAATGCCACCAGAGATAACTAGTAGTATTTTTTTATTATTTAAACTTCCCATAAATTTTATTTGAATATCAATAGAGTAATAATCGCAACAATTAATATTTTAATAATGAATGAGTTTTTTTCATTTTTTAATTTATTTTTTTCTATTTCTAGATTTTTAGAAATTGCTGGGTCGGTATTAATAGAAGTGGATTTTGCAACAAAAAGCTCCAAAGCTCTCGTTGCCTGATCCATTAGCTTGGGAATTTCTGGAAGTCTATCCAGTACTTCACCAGCAGTACCAATTGCTTGTTCCAATTTAGCCTTGGGGCTTATTTCTCTAGTAAGCCAGCCTTCAAGAATAGGTTTTGAAATATCCCATATATTTGCTTCTTCATCTAGAGATCTGGCAACTCCCTCAACTACTACCATGTTTTTTTGCAACAGTAATAGCTGCGGTTGAGTAGCCATATTAAATCTTTCAGTAATCTCAAAAAGTTGAGCAAGTAATTTTCCAGCTGATATATTCTTGATAGATTGGCCAAATATGGGTTCACCAATTGAACGCAATGCTTGAGAAAAAGATTCTTTAGATTCGCTATTAGGTACTAAGCCTGCTTTAAAATGAACATCAGCTACTTTCTCGTAATCTCTTTGAATAAAGCCATAAAGAATATCAGCCAAGTATTTTCTATTATTTTTATCCAATCTTCCCATTATGCCAAAATCAACAGGAATTATATTGCCTTTTAAATCAACAAATAAATTACCCTGATGCATGTCACCATGAAAAAATCCGTCACCGACTGCTTGCCTTAAAAAATTTTGAATAACTGATTTTGCCAGTTCTTTTTTGTCGATATTTGCAGCATTAATTTTTTCAATATCTCTTATCGGTATTCCTTCAACTTTTTCTAATGTTAAAATTCTTTTGCTTGTAAAATCCCAGTAAATAGAGGGCACCTTGAAATAAGGGTCATTGCTAGTATTGTTTTTTAACTCATTCGCTGCGGCAGCTTCAAATCTAAGATCCATCTCAATGCTTGTTATCTCTTTTAGCAAATGAATGACCTCAACCAATTTAAGCCTTCTGGTCTTGGGCAAAAACATTTCTACTAAATATGCAAAAAGCATGAGAGCTTCCAATTCTTGATTAAATATTTTTTCAATATTTGGACGAAGTATCTTAATAGCAACTTGTTTTTCATTGTTATTAAGAGATGCAAAATGTACTTGAGCTATCGAAGCTGCCGCTATGGGTTCGGAAATATTAGATATTTTGCCATATGTTTCTTCGCCAAGCTCTGACCGCAAACTCTCTTTTGCTTGAGCCAAGCTAAAGGCGGGCATTCGATCTTGAAGTTTTTGCAAATCCGTAGCCAAAGTATCGCCGACAATATCAGGTCTGGTGCCAAGGAATTGACCCAGTTTTATAAATGTTGGACCCAATTCTTTCAAGGCGTTAACAAATTTTTCATTTGCCGGTATAGATTTGTCTAGTTCTTTTGAATTGATTCTAAAACCCAATATCTTAAATGCGATGGTTACAAATAAAGGCGGATTGTAAATCTCTTCAAAATAATTAAGTGCATCAGCTTTTGCAAGCGATCTTCCAATTTTAAATAAACTATATAATTTTTTTATCATTTAAATCTTCCAGGCAGTATGTATGGAGACAATTCCAGCCATTAAATTAATATAATTAGCATTTCTAAATTTTGATTGTTCTAGCATTTTTTTAAACTCATCTTGAGTATAAAACTCTTGTATACTGCTAGTAAGGTATTCATATGGAGCTCTATCGCCCACTATAGCCTCACCTATCGAAGGAATAGCAGTCGAGTAAAGCTTGTACAGTTCTTTCAAAACAGGTTTAGTTACTTTGTAAAATTCTAAGCAAACAAACTTACCGCCTTTTTTTGTCACACGGTAGGCTTCATCAAGCGCCTTTTTTGTATTGTAAGTATTCCTTATTCCAAAGCTTATAGCGTAAGTATCAACAGTTTCATTTTTTAGGGGAATATTCTCAGCTGCAGAACAAATTTCAATTATGTTTTTATTTTTTTCAAAAAAATTACTTCCTGTTTTTAGCATTAGGTAATTAGGATCAATTCTAAATAACTGTTTAAACATATTCTCTTTGCAAATTAATTTTGCTATATCGCCAGTTCCGGATGCCATATCTAATATAGATTCATTTTTCTTGGCGTTTATTATTTTAATAAATTCTTTTTTCCATAGTCGATGAGAACCAAAAGACATAATATCATTCATGACATCATACTCATGATGAACTTTATCAAAAACTTTTTTTACTATTTCTTTTTTAAGTTTTGTAGTTTTCATTTTAATATGTACAAATATAAAACATTGATATTTTTATAATAGCTTATTTTTTATGCCTGAGTTGCCAGAAGTAGAAATCACCAAAAAAACACTGCAGAAATACGTCGAGAACCAATATATCGCAGATATTAAAATCAATAATTACAATTTAAGATATAAAATTGATAAAAATTTCAAAACAAACATAAGAGGGAAAAAAATAAACAAAATCACAAGACGTTCTAAATATTTGATTTTTCATTTGTCTGATAAAAATTTTTTCATACTTCACCTCGGTATGTCTGGAAGGATACTTATTAGCAAAAATAAAGATAAAGATTTGTTAGATACAAGTTTTTACTCTACCACTTTGCCAATTCATAAGCACAATCATTTGTATTTTATATTTAAAAACAATACCATGATCTATAATGATACGAGACGTTTTGGTTTTATAAAATACTATACTCATGCGCAGTTTTTAAAATGCCAGCACCTCATTCATTTGGGGGTGGAGCCTTTGTCAAAAAAATTGAATTTTAAATTCTTTAAAAGAAAAATTGTACAATTTAACAAAGCTATAAAAAACATTCTGATGGACCAGACATTTATATGTGGTTTGGGTAATATTTACGTTAACGAAGCTTTATTTTTGTCTAAAATTAATCCCAATAGGAAGGCTCCAACCCTAGAAGACAGGGAGATAACCCTTTTAATAAAATCTATAAAAACAATATTAACAAAGTCTATTAGTCTAGGTGGTTCTACAATACGTGACTTTCACAACTCCGAGGGGAAGTCTGGAGAGTTCCAGAATTCTTTTAAAGTTTATGGAAAAGAGAACGAAAAGTGTCCAAGAAAAAAATGCAATGAGTTGATTAAAAAAATTATTATAGCTGGTCGAGCAACTTTTTTTTGTAGTTCGTGCCAGAAAGAATAGTAGTTGACCACTTTTAAACCACCATATATAAGCAACGGCGTTTATGGCAAATACAAAATCTGCAAAGAAAAAATCTAAAGTAATCAAGAAGAAAACCGCTATTAATAGAGTGCGTATCGGTAAGTATAAAGGTGCAGTAACTCAAATGGAAAGCCTAATCAAAAGCGGTGACAAAGAAAAAGCTAATAAATTTTTTGCAACTTTTCAATCACAATTGATGAAAGTATCGAAAAAAGGTTCAATTAAAAGACAAACTGCCACAAGAAAAATTTCTCGTATCTCTAAAAAAATTTCCGCTCTTAAGTAATTTTTTTTTGTCCCACTCAAATTTTAGATAGTAACAAAGTCGGTACCTATCAATTCAAGGTTGTTTTTTTTATTTTTATAATTTTTTTATTTAATCAATCTTGGGTTGCTAAAAAAATAAATAATAATTTTTTTTATTTCACCTTTTAAGCGATATTTTTTTTATTTATATTATTAAAAAAATTCTTGCACTAATATCTTACATCTGTACAACAGCGTTCTCTAAAAATTATGACAATTTCCACAGCACTACAAAATACTGACGACCTAAAAAAAAATTGGTCGGAAGTGCAAATGAAGCTTAAAGAAATTTATGGTCTAGATGTTTACAAAAGCTGGATTCAAAATGTTGAAGCAAAAGAAACAAAACATAACTCACTTACGCTAGTTGTTAAAACACGATTTGTTAGAGATTGGATCGTTTCTCACTATGCAGACAAGATTTTAGATTTTTTTCAAAAATTAGATAATTCAGTTACTAGAGTGCAGTTTGAAATTCATGAAAGTTTTTATGGTGAAAAAGGCAATCAAACAAATATTGTTGATTTTGCTACAGGTTCACAAGTGGCAGATTCCAAAGATGCCGGATACGCTGCAAATAGATTAGATCACAGGTTAACTTTTTCTAACTTTATAGTTGGAGAAAGCAATCAGTTAGCTTTTTCAGCTGCAAAAAGAGTTTCGGAAACGTTGGGACATTACAATCCTCTATACGTTTATGGAACAGTTGGTCTGGGAAAAACTCATATTTTAAATGCAATAGGTAATGAACTTAAAAAAACAGATAAGAAAATCATTTATTTATCAGCTGAAAGATTCATGTATCAGTTCGTTAAATCTATTAAAAATAAAGATACTCAAAAATTTAAAGATGTATTTAGAAATGTAGATGTTTTAATTCTTGATGATATTCAGTTCATTAGTGGAAAAGAAGTTACCCAAGAAGAATTTTTCTATACTTTTAATAGCTTGATTGAAAACCAATCCCAAGTCATTATTTCTTGTGATAGGCCCCCTAATGACCTGGACCGAATTCAGGATAGAATAAAGTCTCGATTAGCCGGAGGTTTGGTGGTTGATATTCAGGCACCCGATATTGCTCTGAGACTTCAAATTCTAAAAAATAGATGCAAAACAGAAGAGACTTATTTTGGCAAAGAAGTGTTGATTAATGACGAAATTTTAAGTTTTATTGCGAACGAATTTAAGTCTAGTATTAGAGACATGTTGGGCGTTTTAAATAGGATTATTGCTTCTTCACGAATTCAGAACAAGGTACCAACATTGCAAGATGCAAAGCTAATATTGAAGGATTTGTTAAACAATATGCAATCTGTGATCACCATAGAAGATATACAGAAATTGGTAGTTAATTATTATAATTTACCAATGTCTGATTTTTTATCGTCAAGAAGATCCAGGCACATTGCAAGACCCAGGCAAGTTGCCATGTATTTATCCAAAAAACTAACAACGAAATCATTGCCTGATATAGGAAGAAAATTTACCGGCAGGGATCACACTACGGTTATTCATGCTATAAAGAAGGTAGAGGAATTAATGGCAGCTGATAAAAAGTTTGAATATGAAGTTCAGGATATAAGTAACAAAATTCTAAAAAGCAATTAAATGGAACTTAAGATAGACAGAGATATTTTTTTAAAATGTCTTACCCACATTCAGGGAGTGGTTGAAAAGAAAAATACGCTTCCTATATTGGCCAATGTCCTAATTGAAGCATTCGAAGATAAGATACAGGTTTCAGCAACAGATTTAGACATTGTTATTACAGAAAAAATTAATGCTGAGATTATCAAAGAAGGGTCAACCACAACCACAGCACAAGTTTTGTATGACTTGGTTAGAAAACTTCCCTCAGGTTCGAATATTCATTTGAATTTACAAAACGACAAAAGATTAAAGCTGACATCTGGAAAATCAGATTTTAATTTGACTTGCTTGCCAGCAAGCGAATTTCCAATCTTAGAAGATTCAATTGAAAGCGATTACTTAGAAATAAAAGCAAAGCATTTATTAAAACTTTTAAACAAAACTAAGTTTTCAATATCCAATGACGAAACACGACATTATTTAAATGGTATCTACCTGCACAAAACAGAAGATGAAAATCCAAAATTAGTTGCTGTTGCTACAGATGGCCATCGTTTAAGCAAAACACAAATTGGTTTAGAAGATGACAAAAGTTTTCACCCAGTAATATTGCCCAAAAAAACTATATTTGAAATTATTAATATTATTAGCGAGGAATCAGATACTTTGATTAAGATTTTATCAGTAAGATCTAAAATAAAGTTTGTTATCAATGATGTTATTCTTATTTCCAAAGTAATAGACGGAAAATTTCCTGATTATGAAAGAGTGATACCAACTGATAGCAGAAAAGAAGTTAGGGCAAATGTTGCCGAATTTATCAGTGCAGTTGATAGAATAAAATCCTTATCAGTAGATAGAAAAGGAGTAATTAAAATAAATATAGAAAATAACAAAATGAGATTTTTTGTTAACGATTCTTCATCAGGAGAGGGAATAGAAGAAATTAACGCAGATTATGAGGGTGAAAATTTAGAAATAGGTTTTAACGCAGGTTATTTGATGGATATAGCAAGTAACATTCAAGACGATAATATTATTTTAAAACCAAAAGACGCAACATCTCCAATCATTATCAAAGACCAAAAAGATCTGGACTCAACCTACGTCGTGATGCCCATGAGAGTTGTCTAATGTCTAATGGCACTTGTTGAGCAAATAGATATAAAGAATTTTAAATCCCACACATCTTTTCAATCAAAAATTTTAAGCAAAGACGTTGTTGTCTACGGCAATAACGGAATTGGCAAAACAAATTTATTAGAATCTCTTTCGTTTTTCTCAAACTCAAAAGGAATGAGGGGCAATAAGCTAGAAAATTTTTTTCAAAAAAAAAATGAAATACAAAGCAAATTCTTAAAAGTAGATTGTTGGTTACAGCAGAAAGATTATTCCACCAATATTTCTTATGAATTAGTTAACGAATCCAATCAGGTTTCTAAAAATTTTTTTATAGATAGTAAAAAAGTTTCCAATCAGCAGGTAAGTTCTCTTGTAAATTTTATTTGGCTCTCACCTCATATGGACAAAATCATGTATGAAGGTGGATCTACTAAAAAAAACTTTATCGACAAAATTACTTCAAACTTAGACTTGAATTTTAAAAAAAATTTAACAGATTTTAAAAAATTATCAGAAGAAAGAGTTGCTCTTTTAATTAACAATTCAGATAAAAAATGGATCTCAATTGTAGAAGAAAAAATGGCAGTAATTCTATATACAATTTTTATTGAGAGAAGAAAAAAAATAATTTCTTTAAACACAATATCTATAAATTTATTAAAATCATTCAAAGAGTTTAAAATTCAAATATATAATGATCTAGAAAATCAACTTTTGCATGAAAAAGAATGTATTGAAAAAATAGCCAAGGTATTTTTTGACAATCGTTCCTTAGACGAATCTATCAAGCGCAATACGTTCGGTCCTAGCATCGACCAAATTAATTTTTTTGATTGTAACAAGAATTTGAATTCTGAGCTCTGTTCTACAGGAGAGCAAAAATCTATTTTGCTTAGCATTATTTTGGCTTTTGCCTGGATGTACAAGCAGGAAGGTATTGAGTTTATTTTGTTATTTGATGAGATTTCATCGCACATAGATGAAAAAAATATGGGGAATTTTTTCCAAGAAGTTGCTAAATTTAATACTCAAGCTTGGTATACAGGAACCAATAAAAAAATCTTTCAAGCTATTGAAAACAAAGCTTTTTTTATAGATTTGGCCTAATTGCGCACTCCAATTTTAACAATAAAAATGATATAAAAGAACTTCTTTTATAATCAAAAAAATGAGTAAAAACTTAGAAAAAATAGAAAAACCAGATTCTTATGGCGCAGACTCTATTAGAGTCTTGAAGGGTTTAGATGCCGTAAGAAAAAGACCAGGAATGTACATCGGGGATACAGATGATGGAACAGGTCTGCATCACATGGTGTTTGAGGTTGTAGACAATTCTATTGATGAGGCATTAGCCGGCCATTGTTCTAAAATTGATGTTAGTATTAACAGCGATAACACAGTAACCGTTTCAGATAATGGAAGAGGTATTCCTGTAGATATTCACAAGTCAGAAGGTATTTCTGCAGCAGAAGTTATCATGACCCAATTACACGCCGGTGGTAAATTTGACCACAAAACATATAAAGTTTCGGGAGGACTACACGGAGTTGGAGTATCGGTTGTTAATGCTCTCTCTGAAAATCTAAAATTAACAATATCTAGAGAAAAGAAAAAATACTTTATAGAATTTAAGGATGGAGCAGCGATTAAGCCATTAGCTGAAATTGGAAAATCAGAAGAAACTGGAACTTCAGTTACTTTTGCACCCTCTGCTGAAATTTTTACTTCCATAGTTTTTCAAACAAGCATTTTAGAAAAAAGATTAAAAGAGCTTGCTTATCTTAACAAGGGTTTAGAAATTACTTTAACTGACCAGAGAAAAAGTAAACCTCAACATTACAAATTTAAATTTGAAGGTGGGATAAAAGAATTTGTTAAGGATCTAAATAAAAATAAAGAAAAAATTAAGAACGATTCTAACGAACAGATTTTAGAGGAGCCTATTTATTTTATAGGATCTAAAAATGACATTGAAGTAGAATGTTCGTTAGTTTGGAACGCAACTTATAATGAGCAGGTAATGTGTTTTACTAACAATATACCGCAAAAAGACGGCGGAACGCATTTATTGGGTTTTCGAAACGCCATTACAAGACTTATTAATAAATATGTTACGGATAATGGACTAGCAAAAAAAGAAAAAGTTACAATTTCTGGAGAGGATGTCAGAGAGGGATTGATTTGCGTTTTGTCTACAAAAGTTCCTGACCCTAAATTCTCATCGCAAACTAAAGAAAAACTAGTTTCTTCAGAAGTGCGACCGGTTGTTGAAACTATTACCAGTGAAAAATTATCGGTTTGGTTTGATAAAAATCAAAAGGAAACAAAAATTATTATAGGAAAAATAATTCACGCAGCTGTCGCAAGAGAAGTTGCCAGAAAAGCAAGAGAGAGTGTGCGTCGTAAAAGTGCATTAGATATCACCAGTCTTCCCGGAAAATTGGCTGACTGCCAAACCAGCGACAAGGAAAAAGCAGAGCTTTTTATTGTTGAGGGAGATTCGGCAGGCGGATCTGCTAAGCAAGCGAGAAACAGGGAGTTTCAAGCAGTACTACCTTTGCGTGGTAAAATTTTAAATACTTATGTTGAGCAAAAAAATGATCCGGGTGAAAAGAAAAAAGTTTTTGCAAAAATGTTATCTTCAAATGAAATCATTACACTGATTAATGCTTTGGGAACTGGGTTTGATCCGTTTCAAATTGAAAATTTAAGATATGGAAAAATTGTTATTATGACCGACGCCGATGTTGATGGATCACACATCAGAACATTACTTTTAACCTTTTTTAACAACGAGCCGTTTAATCAGCTAATTAAAACAGGAAGAATATGGATTGCTCAACCACCACTTTATAAAATGACCAAAGGATCAAAATCCACTTATATTAAAAATGAGCAAGCTTTAGAAGATTTTATTATTTCACATTCAGATGTCTTGAAGACTACAAAAAAAGATTCAGAGCAGTATAAGGAACTTTTTGAAATCGAAAAATCGAAGTTTACTCTCCAAAGGTTTAAAGGACTGGGTGAAATGAATCCCGAAGAGCTTTGGAATACAACTTTAGACCCAAAAAATAATACCTTGCTTCAAGTTAACTATTCTTCTGTTAGTGAAAAACTCTCTATGATTGGAAATGAAGAGACATCCCCATCAGCTGAAGATGTTGAAATTTTTGATATTCTTATGGGTGATGATGTTTCAAAAAGAAAAGATTTTATCAATACCAACGCTATTAACGTCAATAATCTAGACGTTTAAAATGAATATTAGAAATATTTTTGGGCTAAGCCAGGAAAATATTAAACTAGAAACTCTTATAAATATAAGGTGGATTGCAATTATTGGACAGTTGTTTGCTGTCTGTCTAATTACATTCTACTACCACTTTGAATTTCCTTATCCATGGGCATTGGCAGCAATCTTTTTATCAATTTTTCTTAACGGTATTTTGGAATTTATTAAAACTTCTACACAAAGATTAAATAATTTTTGGGCAAGTCTAAGTATTTTGTATGATTTAATTCAACTGTCTTTTTTGCTTTACTTGACTGGAGGTATCACCAATCCGTTTTCGATTTTAACTATAGTCCCAACTACCATTGCAGTTACTTATTTATCTAAAAGAAGTAGTGTTATTATTGCCATCACATCAATTTTATTATTAAGTGTTTTAACCACGCAGTACCTGCCCCTGCCAGGACCCTATATTTCTTTGCCAGAATATTATCTTCTTGGACTCTGGGCTTCCTTAACGGTGGGTATTATTTTTTTAGGATTTTATGCCTATTCTATAGCCGAAGAACATAGGAAAAGGTCAAAGGCTCTTGATAATTTAGAGCAGACTTTATCAAGAGAAAGGGAATTAAAATCTTTGGGCGGTCTAGCCGCCGCCGCCGCTCATGAATTGGCAACCCCTCTGGGCACCATAACTCTTGTTGTGGAAGATTTAAAAAAACAATTGGGAAAAGATTCTAGATTTAAACAAGATGTGGACCTTTTAAATTCACAGATTCAGAGATGCAAAAATATATTAAAAGATTTATCTACTGATCCCAATAAACAAGATTCATTTATAGAAAACATTTCTTTTAAGAATTTAATTAAAGAAATTACTTTTTCTTTGGAGGCTCCCAAGAACAAGAGTGTTAAGGTAAATGACGTTAATATTGCAAACAACATTATTGTTAGCAGGAAAGTAGAAGTTATTTATGCTTTGCGAAATATCATTGATAATGCTTTAAAATTTGCAAATCAAAAAATAGAAATTGAAATTTATAATCAGGGTAAGAAAATTGGTGTAAATATAAATGACGATGGGGAAGGTTTCCCTCAGGATGTTATTCAAAAATTAGGTGAGCCATATATAAAATCCGCCCTAGTTGCCAAAAACAAAAGTGGTCTTGGACTTGGTATTTTTATATCTAAAACATTATTAGAAAGAACTGGGGCCAAAATAACATTTAAAAAAAGTAGTCTGGGTGGAGCTCTTGTCAGTGTTGTTTGGAGCGAAAGTAGCTTCGTTATCAAATAATATTAAAATATTATTTTACGGAAGGTTCCTGCTGGGTCATGCAATGAATCGCGCCAAATCCCCAAATTAAATCTTTGCAGTTAATCGGAATAATTTTTCTATTTTTGATATTTTTTTGGATAATGTTTAAAGCAATGTCGTCATTTTTATCTTCAAACACAGGCACTAAAACAACGTTATTTGCAAAATAGAAATTTAAATAGCTAGCAGGAACTCTCGTTTTCTTAATGTACAATGGCTTTGGCATCGGTATTTCAATAATCTCATTTTTTTTATTATCTTGATTGGTAGATTTTTCTAAAATTTTTAGATTTTCTTGAAGAGGGCCGTAGTTCTTGTCCTTTTTATTATGCTCTATGGCTGTAAATATTTTATTAGTATCAAAAAATCTAGTTATATCATCCACATGACCGTGGGTATCATCGCCAACGATACCTTTGTTTAGCCATATAAACTTTTTAATATTTAAATGTTTGGCTATCACTGTTTCAATTTTTTTCTTAGATAAGCCAGGATTTCTTTGCTGCACAGCTCCTAGAAGACATTCTTTGGTTGTAATTAAAGTCCCCTGTCCATTCACATCTATAGATCCTCCCTCCAAAACAAATGGCATTGAATTTTTTTTACCGGCTACCATAGGGGTAATGCTCTGAATATTTTGAATTTTAGCAATTTCCAAAGGAACCAAGTTATCATGTTGGTAGTCTTTGTATTTTGCCCAAGCATTAAAACCCCAATTGAGTATAATTTTTTCTCTTTTTTTTTTGTTAATTAAATATATGGGACCAGTATCTCTTGTCCAAACCCTGTTAGTTTGAATGACATGAATATGAACATTGGATAATCGGATATTCTTTTGATTTAAATATTTTTGTATTTTTTTTACTTGTGCACGGTCCTGAACTAGTAAATTGACTTTTTGGTATTTGCTTATGCTTGATATAATTTCTCTAAAAACGTCTGGAATTTTAGCAAATAATCCAGGCCAGTCGTTTTTATTGTGAGGCCAAGCCAGCCATGTAGAATCTTGCTTTTCCCACTCAGCAGGCATTCGGAAGTCAGTATTGCCAATCATTTTATCCATTAGATGGATTTTTTAGCAAATCTTTATAATGATCAATTCTTCGATCTCTTAAAAAAGGCCAGTGCTGTCTTGCAAATTCTATTTTTTTTAGATCAATTTCGCAAATAACAATTTCTTCTTTGTTGGGCGAAGCCTGTTTTACAATGTTTCCACTTGGATCAAAAATGATAGAGTTGCCCCAAAACTCCAATTTGTCTTTTTTGCTTTTTTCCAATCCTATTCTATTTACTGCCACCACATAAACTCCATTTGCAATGGCATGAGATCTTTGCATAGTTATCCAAGACTGCAATTGGCTTTTTCCATACTTCTTTTTCTCTTTAGGATGCCAACCAATGGCTGTTGGGTAAAAAATAATGTCGGCACCTTTTAAGCAAGTCGCTCTTGCAGCTTCAGGAAACCACTGATCCCAGCATATGAGCGTACCAACATTGCAATACTTTGTTTTGAAAGATTTGAATCCAAGATCACCAGGCGTAAAGTAAAATTTTTCATAAAATTGCGGATCGTCTGGTATGTGCATTTTTCTATAGTTTCCAACAATATTTCCCTCCTCATTAATAACAAAGCATGAATTATGGTATAATCCGGGAACTTTTTTTTCGAAGATAGGCGATAATAAGTTAATTTTTAATTCCTTGCAGAGCTCTCCTAGTATCTTGCTTGTTGGTCCTGGGATCGTTTCTGCATAAGAAAAGTATTTGTGATTTTCTTCTTGGCAAAAGTAAGGATATAAAAAAAGTTCTGGGAGGCATACAATTTTTGCCCCAAGTTTACTAGCTTTTCTAATTTTTTTTATTGCGTTATCAATATTCTTTTTAGGATTTGATCCAATCTTCATTTGAATCATCCCAATCTTGAATTTAGAACTCATTTATTGAATATATTTGAATAATTTCTTCTTGGTCGGTTTTTCCAATTCATACGATGGTATGCATCGCTTGCTATTAGGGGCAACACGCTAGTTGCTTCAGCAAAAACCATTTGTTCTTTCGTAGTATCAACTTTGCCCCACGAACTCGCTTCTTTCAATGTAGAACTGCTGCAAGCACCGTCTCTAGAATCGGCAACAGTTATTTGAACGGCATATTTGTGCATTTCAGCATTTTTACCCAATAGCTCAGCACATATAACAGTATCTTGAACAAAGTTTTTTGGTACTCCTCCACCAATCATAAATAGACCAGAATTCTTTGATTGTATTTTAATCTCCGTAAGCTCTCTAAATTCCCGGATAGAATCTATAGTTAAATGTTTTTCAGGGTTTTGTTCTTGATGCAACACCAATCCAAAACCAGCAGAGCTATCTGTAAAGGCAGGACAAAAAATAGGAACACCATGATCGTAAGCAGTTTCTATTAATGAATTTTTTTTCTTAGAATTCTTTTTTAAGTATTTTCCCAATTCCCAAATAAATTCTCGAGATGTATGAGGTTTAGGAGGAAGTGAGTTTGCTACATCACAAATAGTTTTGTCGCAAGATTGGAGCTCATCTTCATCAATATAAGTATCGTAAATTCTATCAATGTAATTCTCTCTCAGTACGTTATCGTCTTGAAACTGGTTTCCCTGGTAGTGCTTGAATCCCAAAGCCTCAAAAAAATCCATATCAATGATAGAGGCACCAGTAGAAACTATCGCATCCACCATATTGTACTTAATAAGATCAGAATATAGCTGCATACAACCACCTGCAGATGTGGAGCCTGCCAAAGTTAAAAATATTGTGCAGTCCTTGTCGCTAACCATTTCGTTAAAAATTTTTGCAGCATTTCCAGTCTCTCTTGAAGTAAAAGACATTTTTGACATAGAATCGATAATTGGTCGCGCATCAAAAGAGGTAATGTCGATATGCTCAACTGCAGTAGATAAAAAACTAGATTTGTTATGGCCCATAATTTTTTTTGATATTTAACTATGCAACTAGATAGTTGCTATCAGTCTCTTCTTCAAAAACAGACATGATTGGCTTGTCACTAACCTCATGTATTTCATTTGAATAAAAACCATTAAACTGTGTTCTTAAGCTAATTCCATAGGCACCAAGCTGTCCTATTTCAATGTAGTCACCTTCTTTTATATTGTTTGGCAACAAGAAAGGACCTTTCATAAAATCAATACCGTCACAAGTTGGTCCATAAAAACTAAAAGGAGTTAGTCTTTTAGAAAAAGATTTTTCAACTGGAATCATTCTTGTTGGAAAAATAAAACTTGGTGTTCCAGCATCAAATAAAGAGCCGTAAGTTCCATCATTAATATATAGGATTTGTTTTTTTCTTAATTCTACCCTAACTACTGTAGAACCACTCTCAGCAACCAAAGCTCTTCCTGGTTCGCAAATTAACCGAGTGGTGTCTGGTAAGTTTAGTTTGTTAAAAGCATTTGTAATCTCATTAACATACTCACTCAAAGGTCTTGGATATAAATCAGGATAAGTAGAAGGAAATCCACCACCTACATTGATAATATCAGGAGTTATTTCTGCTTTTTTAATTAGTGTTGCGATGTCCTTAAGTGCTTTCGCATAAGATATTGGATGCATACATTGAGAACCAACATGAAAACTAACTCCAATTTTTTTTGCAACTTCTTTTGCACTTTTTAATAAACTTACAGCTTCTGAGATAGTTGCGCCAAATTTTTTTGACAAATCAATTTCCGCATGTTCATTTGAAATGGCAACTCTTAAATAAAGAGTTAAATCATTTGCGCGGTTTGTTACTTCTAAAATTTTTTCTAATTCAAATTTACTATCGAAGGAAAAGTCTCTTACTCCGTAGTTAAAGTAAGCTTCATAGATGCTTTCTTTATTTTTCACTGTGTGCATAAAATATGCTTTTGCATTAGGAAGAACTCTTTTTACTAATTTTATTTCTTCCAAAGAAGCAGTATCAAAATTTGTGACACCACTATCAAATATTGTTTGTAAAACTTGTTCATTAGGATTGCACTTCACCGCGTACAATGTTGTGCCCGGGAAATTCTGAACAAACCACTTCGAGGCTGTTTGAATACTTTCTTTTCTAATGCAGTAAACTGGATTTACTGGTCTTGTAATCTTGACCAACTCGTCAACAGACTGAAATTTTGCCATCTCATAAAACCTCTCGTTAGTTACTAGTCAGCTATTTAAATTTTAATTAAAAAAGCCATCTTAATTTCGCAATTAAGGTTATTTTTAATTAATGTAAAGATAAAAAGTATGCACATATTTTTTTTTACAAATACTATTTCTGACCTCTCCGGATCCTCTCCCATGATAAAATTTAACCTTGTGATTGTGAAATTTGCACCTATATTGAGGCCATGAAACATAACAATAACTCCCTTAAAATAAGCGATTTTGAAGATAAAACGCTTCTAATTGTGGATGATGATGATCCGTTTAGACTTAGACTAGGAAGAGCTATGGAGGGAAAGGGTTTCAAAGTTATTTTGGCAAAAGGTGTAGAGGAGGCAAATATTTTGGTTAAAAAAAGCCCACCAGCCTTTGCTGTGATCGATTTAAGGCTTCTAGACGGCAATGGATTAGATGTTGTAGACGAAATTCACAAGAATAGAGAAGATAGCAGGATTGTCATGTTAACTGGGTATGGAAATTTACCAACAGCGGTAGCGGCCGTTAAGGCTGGAGCAATCGATTATATCTCCAAACCTGCAGATGCAGAAGCGGTTGAAGCTGCTTTGTTAGCAGCTCCGGATAAAAAAGCAGCACCACCTGAAAATCCAATGTCTGCAGACCGTGTTAAGTGGGAGCATATTCAAAGAGTTTTTGAATTGTGTAATAGAAATGTTTCTGAAACAGCCAGAAGACTTAAAATGCACCGAAGAACACTACAAAGAATATTGTCTAAAAGATCGCCTAAGTAAATTTATTAAATAATCTAATATTATTAGTTTTATAATAGTGACTATTAATAAATATATTTTTATTTACACCTTTAATTTTATGAGTAATTCTAAAGTAATTATTATTAACCCAATAAAAAGTAGTTTGGTAGGTGTCTTTTAGACAGTAATACAAAGAGCTATCAGATTTTTTATTTAGTCTAAATTTTTGAAAAAGCTTCCCCACATCTGGACCAGTATTAAAAAAAAATTCCAATTCTTTTTTATTTTTTTTTATTAGATACTTATTTTCTCCAAAAATAATATTTTTTTTATTAATCTTTGTAAGAAACTTTTCTTGCAAGACAATTTCTCTTAGTTTATTTTTTTTTATAAAGGCAATCCCACTAGAAACCGCGCGTGTGGATATGTTTCTTTTAATTCTCCAGAGTCCAATCAGATCATCGAATAAAGAACTCAGAAATTTATATCTTATTTGAAATTTTTTTTCTAAATGATAAAAATTTAGGAATAAAGATAGCCAATAGAAGTAATTTTAAAACTTCTGCTAAAATAAATGGATTTAAACCCCAGCTCAATAAGGGCTTGTCAAAACCAAACAAGATTCCAAGCCAAGCAAGACCAAAGATATATATTGGGGAAATGGCTACAATCAAAAGAGAAATTCTTGTTATAAATTTTTTATTAAAATTGATCTTCCCAGCCAAAAAAGAGCTTATTACATACCCAATTAGATAACCACCAGTTGGACCCACTATATACGAAAATCCCATGCCTTTTTCCGGGGTTCCAGCAAACACAGGTATTCCCATTGCCCCTTCCATTAAATATGTCACAAGAACAATTGCGCCCAATCTTGGACCAAAAAGTATACCAATGCTCAATACAACAAAAGTCTGCATTGTCATTGGCACAGGGTAAAAAGGAATTTTAATTTTGGAAGAAATTGCTAGGAGGCATGTTGAAAAAAATATTAACAAAACATAGTTAATTGTTTTGTTTAAAGTTTTTTTATCAAAAGTTTTTTGTTCGATCATTTGTTATTAGTTAATTTTATAAAAACATCTTCCAGGTCAGCATCTTCCGTCATTATATCTTCAATTTCAAGCCCTTTTTCTTTAATTTTAGAAATGATATCTTCAACGCCCGTAACTGTTTTGTCATATTTGATAGATATTTCGTTGGTTTTTAAATATTCAATTACAAGGTTTTCATCTAGTTTTTCACCAATATTTTTGAAATTTTTTATTTTAAATTTTATTTTTTTTAAATGAATCTCAGATAGCAAATTTTCAGTTTTGTCCAAAGCAACAATTTTTCCATGATTAATAATTGCAATTCTACCGCATAATTCTTCTGCTTCTTGAAGATAATGTGTAGTTAAAATAATAGTTACTCCCTGTCTGTTTAGTTCTTTAATATTTTCTAAAAGCTTTTGTCTCAAATCAACATCAACACCAGCGGTTGGTTCGTCTAATATTAATATGGGTGGCTGGTGTACCATTGCTTTTGCCACTAATAATCTTCTTCTCATACCTCCGGAAAGAGATCGCATATATACATTCGCTTTATCTGTTAGACTGGTCAGTTCTAATATTTTATCTGTAATTCTGTCTTTCTTTGCTACTCCATATAACCCGGCTTGAATTTCCAATAGTTGTTTTGGTGTAAAAAAAGGATCTACATTTACTTCTTGAGGGACAACTCCCAATGAAGCTCTTACTTGTCTTGGATTTAAATCCAAATCAAACCCCCACACGTTAATAGTCCCTTCTGATTTGATAACAGTTCCAGCTAAAATATTAATCAAAGTAGATTTTCCGGCACCATTAGGGCCCAGCAGACCAAAAATCTCTCCTTGCTTGACATCAAAAGTAACACTGTCCAATGCCAACAAAGACTTGTCATTTTTCAACTTGTAAGACTTGCTAACCTTTTCTACTTGAAGAGCGATTGAATTATTCATGAAGTAATAATTGTATTAATACTTAATAATTTCTATAAAAGAAATTAGTTTTATGAACAATAGCTCCAACAAGCACATTTATCTTATAGATGGCTCAGGTTATATTTTTAGAGCCTATTATGCCCTACCACCCCTCACCAGAAAAAGTGATGGCTTGCCGGTCGGGGCAGTAAGTGGTTTTTGTAGTATGCTTTATAAGTTCTTAGAGGAAGCAAGGTCATTAGATAAAGCTGATCGTCCTACTCATTTGGCCGTTATATTTGATAGCGCAAGAAAAAATTTTAGAAACGATATTTACAAAGAATATAAAGCGAATAGACACGACACTCCTGAAGATTTAATTCCTCAATTTGACTATATTAGAAAAGCTGTGGAAGCATTTAATATCCCCAGCGTAGAATTGCTAAACTATGAAGCCGATGATTTGATTGCAACATATAAGGAGCAAGCTTCCAAAAAAGGCATTAAGGTTACGATTATTTCATCAGATAAAGATTTGATGCAATTAGTTGATGATAATACCTTCATGTTTGATTCTATGAAGGATCGCTTTATAGGCAAAGAGGAGGTGAAAGAAAAGTTTGGAGTGTACCCAGACAAAGTGATTGATGTTCAATCTTTAGCCGGAGATTCTTCAGACAACATTCCCGGAGTTCCAGGAATAGGCGTCAAAACTGCCGCTGAATTAATTAATGAATATGGTTCTCTTGAAAATCTCTTAGATAACGCGGCCAGCATTAAGCAGCCAAAGCGTAGGCAGTCGTTACTAGACAATAAAGACAAGGCCTTCATGAGCAAACAGTTGGTTACATTAAAAAGAGATGTTCCTATCAAAAACACATTAGACGAGTTTGTTTTGAAGCCAATTAATGCCGATAAAATATTGCAATTTCTTAAAGAAATGGAATTTACTAGACTTTTTAACAGGTTGGAAGCCGATTACGGAAAATTTTCTGATGAAACAAGCACAACCCTAGAAAACATAAAAAAATCAGAAGACAAAAATATTGATCATCCTTCCGCTCCTAAAAAATATAAAAAAAATTTTTCTCTTATTTTAAACATTCAAGAATTAAAAGATGTTTTAGAAAAAGCGGATGAAAAGGGAATCTTTGCAATAGATACCGAAACAAACTCATTGGATACAATGGTTGCAGACCTTGTTGGAATCTCTTTGTCTTATAAGGCCGGAGAGGCATTTTATATACCGTTGAGACATAAAAAAGAACTAGATCCTCTAGTTAAAAAACAACTTAACCCAAAAGATGTCTTGGCAGTGATCAAGCCCTACTTGGAAGACACTACCATTAAAAAAATTGGTCAAAATATAAAATATGATTATAGAATTTTTTTGAAATACGGAATTCAAATGAATTCAATAGAAGACACGATGCTGATGTCATACTCTTTAGATGCTGGGAAAAACAGGCACAATATGGATCTTTTGTCAGAGATTCATTTGCAGCACAAAACCATTTCATTTAAAGATGTTGCTGGAATTGGCAAAGCCCAGGTAACTTTTGATTTCGTAGATATCGAGCAAGCTAAAGATTATGCCTGCGAAGATGCGGATATCACTCTTAGATTGTACCAGTTTTTTGAAAAAAGATTATTTACAGAAAATGTTTTGGGAGTTTATGAAAATTTAGAAAAGCCATTAATTAAAATTCTAGCCACAATGGAGAATAATGGAATTAAGATAGATGAAAATATTTTAGGAAAATTATCAAAAAAATTTGAGATTGAAATTAAAAACCTTGAAAAAAAAATATTTAAAATTTCAAAGGAAGAATTCAACATTGGTTCTCCAAAACAATTGGGGGATGTGATTTATGAAAAATTAAAAATTGCAGGAACAAAAAAAACCAAAAAAGGAAATTTTGCTACCAATGTCTCAGTTTTAGAAGATTTGGCAGATCAGGGTCATGAATTTCCAAAGCTAGTTTTAAATTGGAGACAAAAATCCAAACTCAAAAATACTTATACTGATACACTTCCAACTTACATTCATAAAAAAACAAAAAGAGTTCATACGTCATTTTTATTGGCAGCTACCACAACGGGTAGACTTGCAAGTGCAAATCCTAATCTTCAAAATATCCCTATTAAAAATATAGAGGGTAAAGAAATTAGATCTGCATTTATTACAGACAAAAATTCAAGTCTTATTTCAGCCGATTATAGTCAAATTGAAATGAGAATCCTTTCCCATATGGGAGATGTTAAGGAGTTAAAAAAAGCTTTTTTAAATAAGGAAGATATTCACAATTTAACAGCTAGCCAAATATTTGGGGTTTCCATTAAGCAAGTGGATGAAGATATGAGAAGAAAAGCCAAGGCAATTAACTTCGGTATTATTTATGGTATATCTTCATATGGATTGGCAAAACAAATTTCTGTCAGCAATTCAGAAGCTGAAAGTTTTTTAAGATCTTATTTTACAAAGTTTCCCGAGATTAAAGAATTTATGAATGAGACAATAAAGTTCTGTAGAAAAAATGGTTATGTAAAAACTTTATTCGATAGAAAGTGCCACTTCCCAAGCATTAATGATAAAAATCATACTTTAAGAACCTTTCAAGAAAGGGCATGCATCAATGCTCCGATCCAAGGAACAGCTGCTGACGTCCTCAGACTTGCAATGGTAAAAATTGATAAAAAAATTATAGATAAAGATATTAATGCTAATTTGCTTATACAGGTGCATGATGAGCTACTCCTAGAATGTAAAGAAAAAGATGAGAGTAATGTAAAAAAACAAATATCTTTTGAGATGGAAAGTGCATCAGAACCTCTTCTACAATTTAGTATTCCACTCACAGTAGACATAAAAAGTGGTAAAAACTGGACTGAAGCTCATTAATTAGTAGTCTTTTTTTTGACTTTGTTTGATAATATTAACTCTTAAATGATGAATAAAATAATTGCATTAGTGGATGATGATAGAAATATTTTAACAAGTGTTTCTATGGCTTTAGAAAATGAAGGATTTAAAGTTCAAACATATCTTGATGGTGAAAGTGCTTACATCGGAATTACAAGAACACCACCTGATCTGGCGGTTATTGATATTAAAATGCCAAAGATGAATGGAGAGGAGTTGTTAAAAAAACTTAGAAAAAAAACTGATATTCCTATTATTTTTCTCACATCAAAAGACGAAGAAGTGGATGAGTTGCTAGGTTTGAAATTGGGGGCAGATGATTTTGTAAAAAAATCAGGAGGATTTTCAATTAAAGTTCTTATAGAGCGAATTAAGGTTCAGTTTAGAAAAAGAGATCAGAATATTCCAGTTAATAAAAACACAGTTCAGCAAGGAAAGCTCATGCTTGACCCCGAACAACTTGAATGTACATGGGACAATCAAGCTTTGCCTGACAAGCTAACAACTACAGAGTTCCAAATCGTATATGAATTGGCTAAAAGACCTGGCGTTATTAAAGAGAGGTCTCATTTAATGACTATTGCATACAAAGAAAGTGATGACGTGGAAGACAGAACGATTGATAGTCATGTCAAAAGAATTAGAAAAAAATTTAAAAAAATTGATAAAGATTTTTCAGCTATAGAAACTAGGTACGGCAGTGGATATCGTTGGAATGTAGGCCAATAATGTTTGCTAGACTGCTGTCCTCCAGATCTTTGTTGGCTCAGTTTTTAGTTTTTAATTTATTTACATTTATTATTCTTGGTTTTTTTACTTTTATTTATCTAAAAGCTATTCAACCAGAGCTAATATCTAAGCAATCTAACCAGCATCTTCGTGTTATCAAAAATATTGAAGCTAATTTAAATATACAAAAAACCAAAATTGGTAGCAAAGATTTAAAAAATTTTTTAATTAAATCTAAATTTCTATTAGATGAAGTAGATCAGATAAGATTTTTGAGCAAAGAAGGAGAGCCTTTGTTCGACTCAATTTTCTTAGATCTTGACCAAAAAGTATTTTCCAAAGCTTTAAAAATTGAGCAATCAAGTTTGAAAAGCCAGGCTAAAGAAGAAGAAAAAATATTGATTGGCAATACAAAACAAGATCTTTCCAATGAAAGTTTTTTAAAAAAAAACATAACTAGATTAAGCGATACAAATAATTTTAGCGAATCAGAGCTAGTCAAAAAAAATTTTATTGTTCACACCTTTTCAAAGGTTCTTTTAGAAAATAATGAGCAGCTTATAATAATTATTTCTGAAATTTCAAATGAGATTATGCTGGCTGTTGAAGAAAGAAAAAACTTTGTTCTTAGATCTGTGGTGGTAGCTGCGGTTATTATTTTAATTTTTTCCATTTTTTTAAATGCATACATTATAAAACCAATTAGAGAGCTAAGTGCGCTTGCCAATCAAGCTTCTCCTGAAAGAAAAAAAATTAGTTTCGTTAATAGAATAGAAAATAGAGATGATGAAATTGGAAATTTATCGAGATCATTGAGTGAAATGACCAGCACATTGTATGACCGTATTGATTTAGCTGAAAGATTTGCATCTGATCTTACACATGAAATTAGAAATCCTTTAGCATCTCTCAAAGGGGCATCAGACCTGCTTAGTACGACGAATGACAAGATCAAAAGAGACAAATTGTTAAAAATTATATCCAATGATGTAGACAGAATTGAAAGACTTATTACTGACTATTCTCAAGTTTTAAAAGATGAGGCAACTCAGTCTAGATCTACTGCAAAAGAATTTGATTTAATACCTGTAATTGAAGCTGTTGTAGAAGACTTTAATACAGATGCAAAAACTTTGAATAAAAATATTTCTATTGTTTTCAAAAATTTGTCCCTAAAACAAAAAACAGCAAAAATATTTGGCATTGAAAGCAGAATTGAGCAAGTGATAGCCAACATCTTGGAAAATGCTGTTTCGTTTAGCCCAAGAAATAAAGCAGTTACACTGTCTATTTCGCAAAAAAACAAAAAAGTGAAAATACTAGTCCGAGATAAAGGCCCAGGATTTGACGAGAAAAATGTAAGTAAGATCTTTGAAAGATTCTATAGTGACCGCCCCGATGACAGTTCCGTTAATCATTCAGGCTTAGGATTGAATATTGTAAAAAGTATTATCGATTCACACCAGGGATCTATTGAAGCTTATAACTTTTCAAAAACTTCTAATTCAGGTGCTGTGATTGATATACAGTTGCCCTTGCGGAAATAATTAATTGATTTCACGCATTTAACTTGTTAAAGGACAACTATAAAAATGGATTTTAAAGTAAAAGATATTAATTTGGCTGATTTCGGAGATAAAGAAATTTCTCTCGCGGAAACAGAAATGCCAGGATTGATGGCATTGCGTGCCGAATATTCTGCTAAACAGCCCCTAAAAGGAGCAAATATTCTTGGTTGTCTTCATATGACAATACAAACGGCAGTATTAATAGAAACACTTACTTCTTTAGGAGCTTCCGTGCGATGGTCTTCATGTAATATTTTTTCTACCCAAGATCATGCGGCAGCATCAATAGCAAGAAAAGGAATTCCGGTATTTGCTTGGAAAGGCGAAACAGACGAAGAATACTGGTGGTGTATTAAGCAAACTATCGAGGGCAATAAAGATTGGAAGCCCAACATGATTCTTGACGATGGAGGAGATTTAACAGCTTTACTACACAAAGAATATTCAGATTTACTCAAGTCAGTAAAAGGAGTTTCGGAAGAAACTACAACAGGCGTACTGGCTTTGAAAAAAATGGAATCCCAAAAGAAACTATTAATACCGGCTATCAATGTTAATGATTCAGTTACAAAATCTAAATTTGATAATTTGTATGGCTGCAGAGAGAGTCTTGTCGACGGAATTAAGAGAGCAACAGATGTTATGATGTCAGGAAAAGTAGCCATAGTTGCAGGCTTTGGTGACGTAGGAAAAGGAAGCGCTGCATCTCTAAGACAGAATGGAGCAAGAGTTTTAGTTACAGAGACAGATCCTATTTGCGCATTACAAGCAGCCATGGAAGGCTACGAAGTAGTTTTGATGGACGAGGCAATTAGTAGTGCAGACATAATTGTTACAGCGACTGGTAACAAAGATATTGTTACAGCTGATCACGTGAGAATGATGAAAGATAGGGCCATTCTTTGCAATATTGGTCACTTTGATAATGAAATTCAAGTTGATGCATTAAGAAATTATAAATGGACTGAAATTAAGCCCCAAGTCCATGAGATAGAACTACCAAGTAAGAAAAGAATTATTTTATTGGCAGAAGGAAGACTCGTTAATCTCGGCTGCGGTACGGGCCACCCAAGCTTTGTAATGAGTGCTTCATTTACAAACCAGGTTATGGCTCAAATAGAGCTTTGGAATCATTCAGAAAATTATGAAAATAAAGTTTATGTGCTTCCCAAGCATCTAGATGAAAAAGTTGCATATCTCCACTTAGAAAAAGTAGGAGCAAAATTGACAAAACTTACAAAAGAACAGGCTGACTACATAAGTGTTCCCCAGCAAGGTCCGTTTAAGCACGACACATACAGATATTAACAATAATGGAATTTATTTCCATCAAGCAACTTCAAAAACTAGCCAATCAAATATCAAAAAAAGTTTTAGCTGGAGATACTATTTATTTAAAAGGAGAAATAGGTGCTGGTAAAACAACTTTTTCAAGATTTTTAATACACTATATTCAAGAAAAAAATAAAATTAAACAAGAGGAGGTTGTTAGCCCTACCTTTAATATAGTTCAGTATTATTATATTACAAAAAAACTACATATTGCTCATTATGATCTGTATAGAATTAAAAAAGCCAAGGACTTGATGAATACAGGTCTTTATAATCAAGAAGAATTTTTTCTTAATATAATTGAATGGCCCGAACTAATTAAAAAGAAAAACAAAAATAGAATTGAAATAGTTTTAAAACATACAAAAAATAATGATTTAAGAAAATACAATGTTAAATATTTTGGAAGATTTAAAAAATAATAAATTGCAAAAAGTAGCGGGAGACGCTTCTTTTAGAAGTTTTTATAGATTTCAAGATAAAAACAAAAATTTTATTTTAATTCATTGTCGTAAACAAAAAGAAATAAATCTTCAGCAATATTCAAAAATAAATTCTTTTTTAAGAAGTCACAATTTGTTAGCTCCTAACACGTTCAAGCTTGATTTGAAATTGAACTATATGATCATTGAGGATTTGGGGGATAAAACTTATTTTGACCTTATCAGTAAAGATAAAAACAAGCTCAGACACTATAAAAAAATAGTAGATACT